>Ga0214543_1000244_pt1 | contig 83725 bp, 42 predicted proteins | sample CNSS2metaG_FD_160094 | JGI IMG/M metagenome (GOLD analysis project Ga0214543, IMG submission 160094) | Root nodule microbial communities from cowpea collected in UCLA plant growth center, Los Angeles, California, USA - CNSS2 | ecosystem: Host-associated > Plants > Roots > Nodule | place: USA... | reverse complement strand
AAGTGAAGCAGCAGAGACAGTGTAGATAAGGTGGTAGCAGTGTAGAGTTTGGTGGTTCAGTGACAGTGTTTGTCTGCAACACAAAGGAATGGAAGTGATAGGAGAGCAATGAGAAATCGACAGATAGCCTCTGCAACCTTTCACACAATGTCTTCTTTATGTGTTTTGTGTCTGATGAACTTGTCACCCTCACTCACCAAAATTTATTTATTACATTATTAATGTACCCTACTTCTAAACCTCCTTCCTACTTTTACTTCCTCTCATAATTGTTTTCAGAATCTTTTTAAGGTTTTACAATCTAATTCTACTTAATGGAGCAGCAATAATGCACACTTATATACATCATAAAAACATTTCTCATGTAAAAAAGCTACAAATAAACTGATTTTCTTTTTCGTTTTCTTCACGACCTAACGGTTTTCAAAATATTAGTTATGTTTTTGTTGTGTATGAATTTAAGGGGATAGATAAAAGATTATGTTAGTTATTTGGATTAAAAAGAAAGATAATATGATTTCAGTAAAAGTTTATAAGAGTTAGTATATAGAAATGTGTATGATAGATTAAAAAATTATTTTAATGAATAAAAATAAGTGATTATCATTTTAACTTTTCTCATAAATGTGGTATAATTTTAAAGTAAATAGTGAAAATGATATGAAAATTAAATAGATATTCATATTTCTAATTAAAAATAAAGTTAAATTTGGAAAGATAAAATTTAAATTAGTTGGAAATTGTAGAAAAAATTTACGATTATAGTTTTTAACCACGCACCTTTTAAAAGCACAAGAAATATAAATTTCACAGTGGATTTAAGGATAAATTAAGTAAAATACTTGTTTTAGATTTTTAGTAAAAGAAAGCCTAAATATTTTTTACTACTAATGTTTTTTTATTAAATTAATTATAAATTAGGTCGTAATTTATTTTTACTAATATAACTCTATTAAATTAATTATAAAATTATTTTTAAGAAAAAAAAGCCTAAAAAATATGTAATTACTAATATACTTTATTAAAGTAATTACAAGTTTTTGTTTGAGAATAAATTTTAATTAAATTATTATTAGTGTGTGTTAACTTTTATTGGTATTAAAAATGATAATTAATGAACTAAAGCTTTTAGTTAGTAAATTATGATTTCAGTTACAAGAAAGGGAAGTATTAATTATGTTTGTTCTCTTGTATTCCATTTGGATTTATATTTTTTTTTTATCTTTTTATCTCTCGGGGGCTTCTCTCGTCTCTTCTTACTCTCTTCTCTTCTAAGAGTCTTTTTGTTTTTTTTTTTAAATTTTGACAAATTATATTCCTCGAATCTCATATTACTCGTGCGTACCTATTTTGTCATCTCATTATTTCTGGTTGGTATTTTTTTTTCTTTCTATTTGTATTATTGTTGTTTTTATTATGTTTTTTATTTGTATTAGAATTATAAATATGTTTCTTTTCTCAATTTTTTTTCAATACTTTTCGATTATTATGAGTTTTAAGAGTTTTTTGGTTTTTTTGCATATATCTTGACTAGAAACTGAAAATTTCTACAAAACTACTAGTTAGATTAGGGGTTAGTCTTTTAATAAATAATAGATTAATTGGAGCATAATTCAAAGTTAGGTTTTTTTTAGAAAGATAATTCAAAGTTGAGAACAACTTAAGTTTCGTAAAAAAAGGTAATAGACGTTGAAAATTAAATTATAAAATCTCTTTAATAATCATTTAGAATTAATACTTCTTCTATATCGTAGATAAAACAATTATCACACTTCAAAGTAGATTTGAAAAATTTAAAATATTTGAAGATATTTTTATTTTTTATTTAGTGTTAAAAAATTAAAGTCACTAGATTGTACTTATTTGTTAGAAACATGCTTAAACATGGAAAAATCTTTAAAACATGATCATTTGTTGGATATTTATTAATTTTATTTATTTTTAGAATTAAATATCTTAATAGAAATTATAGATTTGAAAAATGATAAATAATTTGACATTCTTAATTATATAAAAAGAATTTATTATTTCATAATGCACCTAAAATAATGTTAATAATTTCAGTGTTAGTTGTTTCAGGCAAAAGGAATTTCTCAGAATGCATCTATAATATCATTGCAATGATGTCTTAAGAAAAATCAAATAGATTAATCATATTATCTATAAAAAAATATTAAATAAAATTAATTATGACAATTAATAAATAAATTTTGCATAAAAAAAATTCAAAAAATACATTTTAAATAAAAGGTCTTATCATTTAAATTTGTTTTTAGTCTTCCAAACTCTTAAATCGCGCTTGATCTCACATAAACCAGATGCATTTTCCATTTTCTACCACTCCAAAGTTGAAAACCTAAAGAAGATGGGGTTTCTTATCTCAAGAAATTTCGACTAGAATCTCACAACATTATTTTAAAATAAAGCAAGGACAATTTGAACGTTGTCATCTTTGTGAATAGTACACACTCGCAAATCTCGTCTACCTAAGCAGATCATTCTCACGTAATCAATCGTGCACAAATCCACCTTCAATAATAGTGTTTCTTTATCAATAATAAGAATTGAATAAATAAAAAACCGCTTAAAATCCTTTTACATAAAATTGATATCTATATATATAATATATCACATTTTTTTTAAACCTCGTATTACCTATATCTCTCTTACTATCTAATCTGATAACTCATTATATGTAAATAACAAAAGAGAATATCCAAGTTTAAATAGAATAATAAAAAATAAATCTATAATATATTAATATAAATACCTTAAATATATGTGACCTCAACAACAATATTAATATAATATATTGTACCATCACTAGTTTTATGATGAAATTTTATTATTATATCACAATATTTTGTCTATTATATTGAATATTGCTTCTCTAAAATTTTCTCAAAATTGAATAGAAATATAAAAATTAATCAAATTATTAATACGTTTAATCTTTGAAAACTTCATGCCTTATTTGTAAAATTCCCACTCTTAATTTAATATTTTATTATGGATTATAATTTCTTTTACAACCATTAAAAGAAAATATTCAGTGTGATTACATTACATTTAGCTAATGAAGTAGCAATGTATAAGTTGTGTACAGTTGGGTTAAAGAGAGTGATGTATGGAACCCACATAGTGATTGTGACACTAAAGAAATTATGGTGTTCCAGTTTGCAAAAAATAGAGTAGTCACTGATGTGGTTTTTGGTAACATGATGGAGAGACTAACACAAGTATTTGGAAACTTTTATTTATGTGAAGAAGACTATAGAAGCTCCAACTTTATGTTATGCCATGCCATGAATATTATTTCATGCTGCTATTACTACTTTTAGGAGGTAAATATTTTTAGAATAATTGTATTTTCCTAAGAAAGATTGGACAAATATATGAGTAGACTTTTCTTCCTTTAAATTTAATAAAGTGAAAATGGGCTATATCATGTACAAAAGTTTGTTAATTAATTTATTTAAGGTATGGTTTGACCTAACTCTTTTTCTTTAGTAAAAAAAAAGTCAATCTATATATTTTTTTTATGAAATAAATCTCTTAGTAAGAAAATATTCAATTATGAATGTTCAATGTTTTGATAAATATCAATCATTATTTCAGAGGAATTAATTGCTATTTTTTATTTTAAGGTTCATTAAACCTATTCACTTATTTAATATATCATCATTCATCTATTTAAAGTTTTCGATATAAAATCAGTCTTAAAAGGTTTCATAAGTTAAACTACACTTATACAAGGAATATGCTAAATATGCCAGATGTAAAATATTATTATAAAAAATATAAATTTAGCTTCAAAATATTAGTATCGGTTAAATTGCAGTGTTATTAACATTGATTTAGTCACTGTAATACGGTGCAAAAAATTAATATAAAAAATTTAAAATTATAAAACTATTTTTTAATTTTTTATTAAGCAAATATTTGAGTTAGAATCGCTTTAGATGATAAATAAAATAAATATTAAAAATAAATAAGATAAAATAAATATTAAAATTAAATAATGTTAGTGAATATTAATCTTATTTATTTTTAATATATATGTTTGTTTAAGTTAGCGGCAGTTAAGCTAACAATAAGTTATATATTAATTTAGAATTTGTGTACATTCTTAATAACATAATGATAGATTATTTTTAATCTAAAAACTTATATTTAAAGATGATAAATCTTCTCACTTAATTTTTTTATAACATTTTTTACATAAATATCATGACACTATCTTATTCATTCACATTCATAAATTTCTCCAAACTCATATCTTTCATCTATACTCGTTCTTTGCCCACATTTATCTTTTTCATCTACATGTCTTCTTTGTCTACATACTTTATTTCAACCCTTTCATCCATATTCTTCTTAATATCTTTTGCATTCACATTTATCTATTTTATTTACATTCATCTATTATAATCTTTATTTATTTATTTTTTGTATATATTATTTTAAAATGAAGGTGTTGCACGATTTTTTTTTTTTTTTTTTTTACGTTAGTATGATTTGTTAAGAATTCAAGTGTGAGTCTAAGTCCCACATTGACCAGAAATGAGAAAGTAGAGCATTATATAAGAATAAAGACTCATAAACCCATTACCTCAAGATTTTGGGTTAAGAGTGGTATCAGTGCCTTATATAATTGAGATCAGGTCTCATTGATATTATATCTCTCCAGTAATACCTCTCCTCAGTTTTCAAAAGTTGGGACTAACAAATTAAGATATATGATTTTAGCATCAAATACCTGTACGACGCTAAAATAATTATGTATCGTCAACTTTTGAGTGATACTAAATACATTTTTTTTTCTCGTAATTAAGAGATTGACAAAATTATAAAATGGAGTAACTGTTATACTTAGCGAGTTATTAAGAATAAAACACAAACTTAAGTAAGGTTTAGTTCATCTTAAACTATTTTCATTTAATTAGATTAGTAATATTTAGCTAGTTTCACATCAAGTGTCTTGTATCAGTAAAAATTTCATGTGGCAGACTAATATTTGGCAAATAAAGTCTTGGAGTTGAATTGAAAGTCAAATCACATGTTTATTTGTTTGCATCAATTTTGACATTATTGGGAAAAAAGTTTGGCAAAAGGTCACATAAGCATTAATATATTTTGTACTAATAACTGCGAGACAGCGAAACCTGAGAGTACTGTATATACCTGCTCTAATAAAAACATGACACGTCAATTGAATAACCATTCTCTCATTTAATTTAATTTGTACTATTTTTTTCTAGAATATGCCCACACATAAAATATACAGAGAAGTATAATAATAATTTTTGTTATTTTTTATTTTTGTAATTTAATTCCACTATTTTTAAATGTTTTAATTTAGTTTGATATTTTTTAAATAATAAACTTGTTTTCTTTATTGTTAATTTAGTGTTACCATTTAACAACTTCAATCGAAATTACCATTGAAAATTTGGACTATCTATTTGTCCAGTAGTAAAAATTAAAATGAAAAATGAAAAATCAAATTTTAAAAGAGAACATAAAGAAAATCTAAAAACCTTTAACAAATAATTTTAACCATAAATTCAAATAAATCACAATCAAAAGTTTCAAATAAAATCTAAAAAAATTTAAATTTATACAAATTCAAATAAAATTACAAAAATAAATATTAAATAACGTTCAACATAATAAGAGTTGTTTAATTAATGTTTGAATATTATAGTAAATTAGAGCTTAACGGATGCGAGTATCCAGAGGTTTATTCATTACTCGTGGATATCCATTTATCATATTTATTTTTTACTCATTATGAATTTTATTTATGGATATCTATGGATCGAAATTTTTTTACATCCCTGCCATCTTCATGATTCTAAGTGCAAAAAGTAGATTATTGTTTTGAAAAGATAGATTGGTGATTCCTTCATATGACCAACTAAAAACAATTTTTTATGAATTTCATGTGAGTAAAATTGGGGGCATGCAAGAATTACTAAAATTGTTGCTAGGATACCTTCTCAATTTTATGGGACAAATATGCGTTATGAAATTCGCAGGTTTTTCTGGCGATTGCTCCATATGTCAGCAACCAAAATCAGATTATGTTCTACCAGCTTTGTTAATCCTAACTTATTCCTAAGGTTTAGGGTGATATTGCTTTGGACAATTGAAAGCAAATAAGGCCAAGAAAGGGTATTGAATTGGACTTATAGAAATTGTTAATCTTTTAAAAGATTTCAGAAATCATTTTTAAATCTAATTGACCAAAGGAATTTTTGAAACCTTGTAACTTTCTACTACCTCGCAATGTTACAATTACACACAAACTACAAGATTAGAACAAACCTTTTGAATCCTACAACAGACAACCTAACCTACCCAAGCAACACCTTGTTGCAACCTGGACACATCCGAAAATCCAACAAAACCTTAATCCATATATAAATAGAAACAATTACACTTGGAACATTCCTTAACTTTCCGAAGACATTCAACCTTGTCTAAGGAGACAACATGTTAAGATGATCACTACTCTTCTAAAAAAAATATTTCACTTTTTCATCAAGCAAAGGTCTTGATATAAAGGATATAAATGTTGACATACTTAATTGATCAATTCTACTTATCAATCAATTGATATGATCATCATGTACCATTTGTAGAGGAGACAATTAATCTATTAAAATTTCTTTTTAACATATTAAAAGACCCAAGTATATATGTATGACCCTAATTACAATTTCTATGATTCTAATTTACAAGTTGATCCTTGCGAATCTTTTTTCTATTGATCTTCACTAAGTCTTGGAGGGTCCATGCATTCATCACATCTTCACAAGCTTTCATTGTATTGTTATGGAGTGAACAACCATATTGTTATATTTTCATTTTTACTATTAGCTTCCTTTTATCACTTTAAAAAATGAATTTATTCTTTTATTCTTTGTCAATATACTTATTTAAAAAGAAAGGTTTAAGACTAAAAAATAATTTATCATAATTTAATAAAAATAGATAGATGTAATTATTAAAAGAAAAATTTATGATAACCAAGTCACAATAAAAAATTGGTTATGAAAAAAAAATTAAAAACCCAAAAATTTTATTAAATATATAAACAAATTTTAAAGTGCCAAATATATAAATATATTAAAAATATGTCAAAACTTTTAAATGATATTTGAAGTTGTATATTAATTTATATATAAAAGGTAACAAATTTGGGGGCGCTCCCTGTCCTTACTAAGCTCTCCCATATATATATATATATATATAAATTTGACAATTATTATTCTTCAATTTTTCTTGTATATATAGTAAAAATATCTCATAAAAGGTTAAAATAATGTGCCTCAACTGTCTTGCACATATATATTGTATCAGTTAGTTTGTTTTAGAAGTAAGATAGATGTATATTGCTTGCATATAGAATGATATTGTATGAAAAGTGGAAGTAAAAGAAAAAGAAAAAGATTGTGCAGAGCATTTTGGTAGGAAGAAGTTTGAATAGATAGAGAAATATATAAACGAATATGTGTGATGATGATTTCCTTGTAAGTTGTTCTAATAAAGATGTTTGCAGAGAAAAGTAAAGGGAAACGAAAAGTAGATTACAGTTACTAGGTGTCAAGAAGGCCATGTTGTTGCAGAAGAAGTGAGATATGCGAAGGACTACTACCCTACGAAGAAGACATTATATCATAAAATCAGTGTATGTACAAAAGACATCCTATCATATCATGTCTATTTGAAAGGACTGTAAGTTTGTTGTTACCTCAACTGACACCATACATATAACATAGAATAGGTGCCCAGGGCTAGCTGCTGCATGCCTCAGTACAATTTTTCTTCTTAACAAAATTTTTAATCACAACTTTACATCGCCTTAGTTTTAACTCTCATCTAACCATAAACATATTCTATCGTTGGATTTCCCTAATTCATTTAAAACTTATACCATTTTTAGTTAATTAGTAGCATAAAATCTTTAATGTTCTCTGTATGTAATTTGTTTTTTTTTTTTTAAGAATGGATTTGAGGAAGATTGAATAAATTGAAAAATGCATTAAAAAACACCACTGAAAATGGATCTCAACCCAGGAGAATTGGTTCCCTTCCAATGCTAATATATTAATGCGACTTCTAACTATAAACAAGTTTGATTGAGTGTAGGAGAATCTTTTTGAAGAGAGGATTTACAAAGATAAACAATTTTGATTATGTGTAGTCTTTTTGCATTTAATGTTTGTAATCAAGTTCTATTTTGCGTGAAAGTAAACATCTCCTTTTACGAGGATCTTTAGGGATGACCTTTGGAGATTTAGAATTAGGTGGGAGTATGTTAGATTTTTCATGTTTTCCAAAATTTCAATTGTTTATCACCTTTGAGACATTAGATCACCAACCTTTTGTATAAGGTTCTACTAAAACATTCATTAATTTAAAGGCTTGTACTTTTTGTTTGAATTAACCTCAAAAACTAGTTGCTCAACTTCTGTTGTCGTCCGCAAACTATCACTTGTATATGTAAATAGATCATATAATCTCGTCTTTGCCTTCAATATTTAGTCCATAAACTATTTAACACACATGTTTATAGAAGTTTAGATATGACTTGCTCATTTTGCTTTAATCAATTTAATGTTTTGCACTACAAGAAAATTCTTAAGTAATAACCAATTTTAGTGACAAAAAATATGTTTAAAGATCGATTTTCTAATTAGAGACTAATTTAGAGACTAACTACTTTGATAGTCAAAACTTTCGTAACTAATGTCTATGACCAATTTAGATATCAATTGATAATATAACCTATTTTAGTTCCAAATTTAGAAATCAATTATAATGTTTTATTCATAATAGAAACTATTTTTAGTCACTAAAATTGGTCGTATTTATGATTTTTCTTGTAGTGTTGTAAGTTTTATTCCTAATAATTGTTCATTATAAATGTTAGTACTTTAAAACTTAATTACATTTATTATCATGAAAATATTAAATTAACACTTTTCATTAGGGGTGGTAATGAGGGCCGACCCAACCCGTTTAGGCCTAACCCATACTTGGCCCGCAAAATGTGGACTGGGCTGGCCCGCCCCGCATATGTGTGGGCCTGCAGACTAGTTCGTCTTTTTAAAAAAAAATATCATAAAGCTTTCAATGTTCAACAAATTCTGAAACTTTAATAAGTTCACAAAATTAAGCAAAAACTTTTGAGGAGTTGAATGATAAATTGATAATTCAATATTTTCATCATATTCATATTCTACTTTGTCATACACGATGTATTCTTTAAATTTTTGCACATTTAAAAATACATAATACTTGTATTTTCAAGTCATACAAGAATTTGAAACATTCATACAGAAATCCAGAAGGGAAGTAATCGATATACACAAGTGTAAGTTTTTGGTTTTGTTTTGTTTTTCTCTTTTATGCGGGTCGGCTCATGCGAGTTGTAGGCCAGTCTGCGTAGGCTACGAGCTTTTGCGAGTCGAGCTTCTATAGGCCACTAGACTCAATATCTTGACTCGTCCGTGTTTTTTTTTGCGGGCCTACGGGCTAGTTCGTCGGACCAAGCCCACATTGCCACTCCTACTTTTCATTTCTAAACTACTTTAAGTTTCAAATCTTTATAAGGCATTCTCCACTTATACCCTTTTAACAGGTTAATAAGATTTCACCAAAAGTCTTTCATTTAAGACTCTTCAATTAAAAAAATGTTGGTCTTTTTTCTTTTTCACTCAAGCAAGCAATATATCTTTCTCAAGTAATTTAAATTCCAAATAACTGAAGTGAACAATAACTATTGTTTAATTTAGGAGTAGTTCCTTCACCTTTCTCCCTTGAGCCAATAATAAGCGTTTCTTAAGCAAAGCCATAACCTTAACCACCCTCATCCATTAATTAACTAAAGCCTCTAAATGACATAAACCAAAATCTCACAAACATCGGTCTTATTGCATATTATAAATTTCAAATGAAACATATTTCAAATAAAAATTATATAATAGCAACAATAATATTTACGTAACAAATATTTGCTCTGGAACATAAATATTTTCAACTTTTTTCACTTCTTCTTTTTATATACATGTACAATGTTAGATTTTAGGTTTATGACGTGGTCAAAGTCAAAGTCAAATTTCCAATAAAAGTCAGACAAGTTAAACTTTGGCAATTTCCCTAATACTTTTCTGCTTCTTGTGCTCTACATTAAAAGAAATTGAGAAAGTGACGAGTGTGAATAGATTGATGGACTGTATAAGCCATGGAGGTAGAGTTTCACTTTCACCTCCAACATCTTTAATTCCTTTTGCTTTTTCCTTCTAAAATTTCTTTTCATTCTTATTTTTAAAAAAAAAAAAAAAAAAAAAAAATCTTTCGCACTTAGAGATATTGGGAGGTGACTGTTTTTTATGTGTGTATCAACTTGCAAGCTGCAATGTCATGTAATCATACAAAAGGATTTAAGAAAGTGGTCAAGTGTTTCTTTTTTAAGCTAAACAAGGTTTGAGTGTGCTAATAGAGTGTGCTGAAAATGGCGTGATCTATTTGCATCATTACGATTATGACTACAAACATTTGAGTTAATCATAACCCCATTTAAATGATATTGCTAAAATGAACACTCATCACCGAGTGTTACTTTTCATCAGCACCACCAAGTGCTAATGTTCTTGATGGAACTTGGAAGGAATCTTAAGACAATTTTTTTTTTTTATCAGAATCTTGTGACATTAACCTTTGCGACACATACTCATTACCGGTGCATAACATTATTGCTCAGGTCTTGATCAAAGTTTATTATGTTTAATTTACAAAAAATATTTCTTACATGATAAGGACAGATTTTTCGTTAAAACAAATGTTTATTCTTTCTGTCTCTCTCTATCTCTCTCACTTTTTCTTATTTTCTTGGCTCGCTTTTTTGTTTTTAGACGACAAAAGAATGGAGAAGAGGAAAAACATGGATAATACTATATTTTTAGTAGAGAGAAAATGAATAAACATTTCCAATTTTCCTTTCTTTAATTTTTATTTAATTTATAGTTTCAAATGTTTCTCTCTTTCTTTACTTTCTGTTCTCTCTGTCAAACATAACCTTCTGGCTAAGTTAAATAAACAAAGCGTTTATATGCAAAAAGCGTAAGCATGAAAGGCCATGTTGCATTATAGCGGATGTGATAGACTTGATCGAAACCCTAACCTAACCACGTTATAGCAAAAGGCTATAATTATTATGAGAAAAGTACTGGTTCATATTATTAAAGTTATTTTAAATTTATTGGAACGGTTGTCTATTTGTTTATTTGTTTATTTCAAATTTTGATTAATTTATTATATATATATATATATTTTGTTGAGATGTAATTACTTTTTCTTTCTTTTATATGTTTATTTTTTAATTTAATTCATTATCTTTAGAGGTCTCAAACTCATTAAAAATAATTATTTTGATTTTTTATTAAATTAACATTAATAATGTTTATCACACAAGATATTTTATATAATGTAATACTGTTTAATCGGTTAGAAGTGAGTCTTTTTAAGTTTAACTCATCCCCAAAAAATTGGCATTGTAAGATGAGGATTGCACCCACTTATATATTATGAATTAGTTTTATCTCTAGTCGATGTGGGACTTCCAACACACTACTCACGTCGAAGTATATTCATCTCGTGCGTGGGACAAAAAATTAGTGGGTGGTCGTTAGCGGCCTGATATTGGGTAGAACAGAATGTCCAAGAAAATTTGCTAGGATAGGCTCTAACTTGGCTCTAACTTGGCTCTAATACCATGTTGGAAGTGAGTTTTTAAACCCAACTCAACCCTACAAAATCGGCTTGTAAGGTGAGGATTGCACTCATTTATATATTATGAATTGGCCTTATCTCTAGTCGATATGTGACTTCCAATATAATCTCCACACAAATATAGTCAATTAATTTTTTACCCATTGCAAGCAGCATGAGTAAGTTTCTCTTATTGATCACTTTTATCTTTCACGTGAACAAATAATATAGAGTTATTGCACATCTCTTGATCACTAACAAAACTAACCCGTGACTATATTCTTGAAAAAAATCTTCAAAATTAATGGATATGGCTATAAGGTTTGGGGCCTAAAGCTACCATTGACTTGAGAAGCTCCACTTTTTGAAGAAAAATCAAATGAAACACTCTTAAACTTAAAATTCGCTTCTTTGTTAGGAATGTCAACGTGGGATAAACCATGCAGGTTGACTTACTAGCCCATTTAAAAAATGTAAGACGGGTTTAGTATTTTAACTTGTTAGTCTGCTTAGGTCTATCCCATATAACTCACAACCGTATGACCCAATGATGGGGCAGGACATGCTAGCCCACATAACTGTAGTCGTTAGAGTCTTAATAGTAGTTAATAAGTTAGCCATTGTGGATAGTTAATGAGTTAGCCGTTGTGGATAGTTAATGTACTAGTAGTTGTGGATAGTTAGTGTACTAGCCGTTGTGAGTACAACGAATAGAAAAATGAGAATATATCACAATAGACAGAAAAATGAGTCTATAAATTATATTATGAATTATATGAATGAAGAACAATAAGAGGTGAATCAAGTTTTTTCATAAGAGTAGAGAGTTCTTGTCTATAATAACTCATAATAAAAATTTAACAATATTTTAATCTTTAGGTCAGTCAACTCTTTTTTATTTTATTTTGTTTTATTATTCCTTCACTTTACACTTGAATCCCTAAGAATTTAATATTGGTTCTCAAATCCTCGACAAGTGTGACAATCATTTTTTGCTTGAATATGTGGAAGGATTTATTTGTACTTCTAATAACAACATGAATTTTTTTTGGGTAATAAAATCTACTTAATTGATCTTATTTTTTTTATGTATATTGTTTTTATTTTAAACTAGGAGACTGACCCGTGCGTACACACGGGTTGTATTTTTTTATTTTGTATATTAAGTAGTAAAATATTATGTAATAAAATATCATGAAAATTACATTATATTGTTGTAAATGTTATTATTAAAGTAATGAAGTAGTAAGTAGTAAATCTAAATGTTGTAATAATAATTTCAGTTTTAAATATAATAAATAAAATTGATATCAAATATAGTGGAGTGAATTGATTTTACAAAATAATTATAATAGCTTGTGACCCAAGTAGGGATGGCAAATAAACTCGTCCACGTGAGTATTGCCCGAACCCGTACCCGTCTTGACGGAGAATCCCGACATTGACTGGGTATGGGTATGGATATGAAAATGTACATATTTGTCCCGTCCCCGTCTCCATTCCCGTCCCCGATTAAATTATTAAAATATTTATAGTTAATTAAGTAAAATTTTATATATATATATATATATATATATATATATATATATATATATATATATATATATATATATATATATGTATGTATATGTATATATACATGTATATATACATATATACATATACACATATATATATATGTATATATACATATACATATATATATGATGTATGTATACTAATACACGCTTTTTATTTTCTATTTCTTTTTATTGTTTGGTTTGCCATAAAATTCATTTGCAACTCCAATATATATTTCATTTTATCATAACTTTTATGCAATTATGTTTAAATGATGTATGTTAATTAAATATTTTTTATGTCTCACATTTAAATATTTCTATTTATTTTAATATTTTTATTTACCGTATAGTTTCTTTTCACATGAGAACGTTTAACACTCTCAATTCAAGTGTTCAATAGCATAAACCTTTAATTTAGTCCATAATATAAAAAATTTATCTTTTTTACTCTATTATTATTATTATTATTATTATTATTATTTCATTTGAAGAACTATTTTGTTTCACTAAAACAATTTTCGTTATTTCTAAACCATTGGTTATGTTGATATTTAAAAAGTTTTCTTAGATCTCTAAAGTATTCTTTATTTTATCATACATTAATTATATAGTTGTTTTCCTTCGTATGATTTCATTCAATAGTCTCTCAAATTGTTTCTAAGACACATTTGATAATTTTTTAATATTTTTATTTGTTTTTTATTTTCATAATGTAAAATACTATTTTGATATATTTTATATAATTATCTTTTATTTTTTAACTCATTATCATACTTTGATTTTGTCACTATAGTTGTATAAATAAATTTTATTTACTATAATATAAAATTTTAATGTAATTGTCATGAATTTCCTTTTACCACCCCCAACATATATTGAAGTTCAAAAGATACAATATCTATGTTAAAATTTTATTATTATTAGTTTAATATTTGTTCTTTGCGTTATTTGGATCAAGTGATTTATTATAACTTTTATTAGTATATAAAGAAAAAAGATTCATTATAATTTAAAAACTAAAATTGAAGTAAAGATACATTTAACATATATTTTAATCTTAGTATTTGTTTTCCTTTTATATTTTTTTAAAGAAATTAAATTTTATCAACTACAACTCATTAATGTTTGCAAATTTAACAGAAGTTTCGGTTCTCATTAAATTTTATTTGGTTTTCTAATTCTAAATATATACAATTATAATATAATTTCTTTATAAATATTTGATATTAGAGAAACAATCCTTGTGTTAATATTGAATATCTAATAATATTATGTTTCATTTACCATAATTTTTTATTATTTTATAAAAATTAAATAATTAATATTAAAACAATAAGAAAGTTGGTATGGGTATGGGTACAAGGATTGATACCCGTTGGAGATGAGGATGAGACAAAAATTTGATACCCGTTGGGTTGGTTAAGGGGGTGAGATGAATTTTTTCGATAGGGATGGTTATGGGATAGCGAAACCCGTCTCTACCCCGTCTTGTTGCCATCCCTAGACTCGAGCATGTACGCACCTTTTTTTTTTGTTTTTTGTTTTATTTCAAATCTTTGTAGAATAATAATATAATTGTTATTATATTTATTTAACCATTAATAATAATAATAATAATATTATTATTATTAATATAAATTATAAAAATTTAAAAGATTAAAATCTATTTAGCAAAAGTATTGAGTATAACAACGTTTTTATAATTAAAAAAAAAACTTATATTAATAACACCATTATGAATAGTAATAATAATAATAAAAATAATAATGATACCAATAATACAAACTAATGATAATAATAATAATAATAATAATATTTATGCTATAAATATTAATGTCAATGTTAATATTAAGGCTAATTTTAACAATAATAATAATAATCTATAATTATATATAAAGATATACATCAGCAACAAAACAAATAAAAATGACAACTAACTGAAATATGATCTTGTAGTAAATAAAATTAAGATTTATGTCTAACTATAATAATAATAATAATACCATTATAATAATATCTCGTAGTGCTAATAATAATAATAATACAACAACTAAATATATAAAAAGATACACATTTGTTGTGTTCTTTTTGTTTTTACAATTTTATCCTATTAATTATAATTTGTTAAATTTAAATAATTATTCATAATAAAAAATTAGTTGTCAGTTTTACCATTCTACTAATATAGAGATAGAATGAACAATATTATATTATTTTTATTTTTATTATGACGGTAATTATATTATTATTATTATTTTGATGATGATGATTATTATTATTAATATTATTATTTTATGTGCTAGTTCTAAACACGCGAAACGTTGCAAAATTTGGATTTGTGATCCTTGATACTACAAGGAAGAATTTCTTATATTAGATTTTAAATGTTGAAATACATGTAGATGCAATGGATATTGAGATACCATTAAATAAAGAAATAAAGCATCTAAGCAACTAATTTGCTTATGCGACAAAAAATATTGTGAAAAAAGATTTCACAAATATTATGAATTTATTTCATGCCTATGTATGGCTGGACAAATCAATAAAGCTTTTGATGAAAAATCATGAGATCCGCCTAATCTGCTTCATTCCTAGAAGTGAATGCAGCAATAAATATTATGTATTTATTTCATGTCTTTGTATGGCTGAACAAAGCAATGAGCTTTTGATAGAAAATCATGAAACCTGTCCAAATTGGTTCTGCTCCATTTCCAGAAGTGAATGCAACAACATTTGATTTATATTTTCATGATTGTGATCGTTATATTGATTATGGACATTGTTATAAAGAAATTTTCAAAGATACATTTTGTCACCAGAAGTGGCACAATAATATGAAAAAGAGAAAAAGAAAAATGTGAAAATATTGACAAAAAGATAAAAGTATATATTATCATTATGGTGGTAAAGGCCATTTGAGTTGTACTTATTGTACACCAAAGCATCTTACAAGTAACGACAAGAACATAGAAACACATTTAGCTCATGAAGATGGTGATTCTGATTATGGCCATATGGATGCTACTCATCTTGATATTATTATTTCTTTGCTAAAGTAAATGAAAGCATTGATCACCTCATTGATTATGCGAGTGTTACAAAAAAAAATCTCATATTGAAATTTACGTTTATATGAAAAATGAATGTTTGCACTAGTACCAAAGGATATGTGTCTTATTGATAGTGCAACAACTTATACAATTCTCAAGAGTAATACATTTTTCTCTTGTTTGATAATGCGAGACATCAATGTTTGTATTATTTATAGTACTACAAATATATTTGAAGACTCTAGAAGAGCTATTATACTTTTACCAAGAAGTTGAATAAAAACTTATTAAGTTTCAAGGATATTTGTCTAAATGGATATTATATTGAGACAAACAATGAAAAAGATGTGAAATATCTTTATATCTCTATGATTGAGTTGAAAAAGAAAGTGTATTGGAGAAATTATCAACATTCTCTTATAATTTGTACTACAAGTTTATTAGTACAATTGAAAGGCATGTCATGGTAAACTAGAAGTTTACAAATCAAAATGATTGCCTTGTTTGACATGATCAGTTATTATGATGCAAAAAAAAGGTTGAAAACCTCATGTGGACACATTTGAAGCGTGGTAGACCTATTGGTTCCAAAGATAAAAAGTCTTAAATGAGAAAGGGAGCTAAAATGCAAAATGACCTAATCGAAAAGGTTGAAATTCCAAGAGATTCATTTGACATAATTAATGGTTCGGCTTCAGAAGAACCTCAAGTACTTGAAATTATTGAAAATGATGAGATCTCAATAAATTATGTCATGAATCATATAATATGAAACCAAAATGAAGTTAACATTTACGAAACTTTTACTTATAACATAGCGATGAATGCTATTAATGATAATGAGGATCAATAGCCAATGATCATTGAAGATTGTCGACAAAGACATGATTGGCCAAAAGGAAAATATGCAAAGAAGCATAATTATATTTGCTTACTAAACAAAAGGTTTTTGGACGTATAGTTCGCACACCTGAAGTTGTGAACCCGTTGAGTACATATGAATTTTTGCGCAAAATTCAAATTAAGAATGATGAAATTGTTAGATACAAAGCATAATTGGTTGCTCAAGGTTGTTCACAAAACCTTGTATTGATTTGTGAAAAAACATATTAACTAGTATTGGATGCAACAACATTGCAATATTCGATTATCCTAGTTGCACAACAAGGTTTGCATTTACATCTAATGGATGATGTTACAACCTATTCGTACGTTTCTTTTGAGAATAAGAATCATATTTATATGAAAATCCTTGAAGGATTTTATTTGCTCAACAAGACAAATTCTAAAGAGGGTTATTCAATAGAATTGAACATGCTCTTTTATTGATTAAAACAATCAGGATGTGTGTGGCATAATCGTCTTATTGAGTACTTATTAAAATAAGGATATAGAAATGATCCTATTTGTTCTTGTATTTATATGAAAAGATCCGAAAATAAATTTGCCATAATTATTGTTTATGTAGATGACATAAACATCGTTGGAACTCCTACTGAGCTCACAAAGGCAATTGATTACTCAACTAAATAATTTGAGATGAATGATCTTTAAAGGGCAAAGTCTTATTTGAAATTAGAAATTAAGTATTTAAATAAAGGTGTTTTTATACATCAAGAGGCTTATATAATTTAGGTGCTTAAAATGTTCTAAATGGACAAGTCATGTCCATTATGCACTCCAATAGTTGTGAGGTCATTAGATGTTGATAAAAACTCTTCTTAGACCTCAAGAAAATGATGAAAATCTTCTTGATCCAGAAGCACCATATCTTAGTGTCATAGAAACACTAATCTTGCTAATTATACTCAATCTAATATTACATTTGCTGTAAATTTTTTAAGCAAGATATAGTTCTTCAACTACAAGAAGAAAATGGTTTGGAGTAAAACATATACTTCATTACTTTAAGGGTACTACGAATATGAGCTTATTTCATCCAAATGATTCAGATTCAGACCAATGGGTTATGTATATGCATGTTATTTTACATATTCTCACAATGTCACAATGGTTGATCACAAACAAGATGTTTGTTCACATGTGGTAGCACAATGATTTCATGAAGGTATATGAAACAAATCATAGTAGCAACATCGTCTAATCATACAAAATTACAAGGAAAGTTGTGAATATGTTTGGTTAAAGTCTATAATTCAACATGTGCAAGAAACTTGTGACTATCCCCGACAAAGATGAAATCAACAACCATATATGAAGACAATAGTGTATTGTTCAATTGAAAGGATGATATAGATATCCTTAAATTCATTTATGTGAAAATATGGCAGGTCTATTTATGAAGTTTTTGCCAAGAAGAACTTTTGAGCAAATGATTCACAAGTTCGGACTCCGTCACCTTAATGATATAGAATATGTGATGAACAATATTGTATTAAAGAATACAAAATGTTGTACTCTTTTTCCTTCACTAGGTTTTTTATCTCAAAGGGTTTTTCCTAGTAAGGTTTTAACGAGACACATTCTTTTATCAATGGACACTCAAGGGGAAGTGTTATGAATTAATGATTGTCCATTGATTTGATAAATTTACTCATATGATTGATACTCATATAATTCATTACTCTTTATGTTAATATTTGTATTAACTAAGTTGATTTGTTTCCTTTATGAATTACATGTTGTATCTATAAATAGGACTCTTCTTATCAATAATAATACATACATGAGTTGTTCCCTATTCTATCATTCTCTATTCTCTATTGTTTCTTCTCTTCTCTATTATCTATTATTCTCTCTATTATTCGTTTTATTTCGTAACAAATTATAGTTAAAGTTTATAATAATAATAATAATAGTTATAATTATAATAATAATATAAAAATAAAATAATTATAGTATATAATAATAATAATTATTATATTTAGAATAATAATGATTATGGATAATAAAAATAATATTAATAATAATAATTATGGGTTAATAATATAATATTTTTGAAATGTTAATTTTTTAAATTAAATATGATAATAATTATAATAATCATAATATAATAATTGTAGTTTTTATTAATGATAATAATAATAGTTATTATTCTTAATAATAATAATAATAATAATAATAATAATAATAATAATAATAATAATAATAATATTTCTAATACTTCTTTTCTCATACCAATAATATATAATAAGAAAATTAATATATTACACATTAATATTACTAATAAAAGTAATAACTTTACTATTAATAATGTTAATAATACTAATATTAATAATACTAATATTAATAATATATAATATTAATAATATATAATAGTAACATATAATAATAATATTATTTATAATTAATATTATAGTTGAAATCATAAATAAATGAAAAAATAAAAATAAATTGACTTTTGTAAGATTTGAACCCAAGTCCTTTTGTACCAGAGTTTTAAAATGACAAAAAAACTATTTTTTATGACACATGTCAATAAAAAAAATGAGTAATGTAGTAATTTTGCTGGTATCTTCTTTTCTTAATATGTAATAGATTCATCATCTCATTGTTCAAATATATGCAAATATTAATAGGAAAAATTGGTTAACTAGTAAAAACCACATAAATAAACTAACCTACATAATGACCAAATTGGTCAACTACATGGCCTCCTTAAAACAGAGGGATGACATCTACACTAACCTGCCGCAAAACAAACGTGTAAGTGGTAATGGCTGGATACCGCATACTCTAACTTAGAGAAAAGTTAGTTAAACCACTACGAATCTGGGTCGAACAAAGTCCACGAAAGCCCAATAAAGGATCAGACCATTGTAAACATAACTAAGGCCCAGCCCATGGTCTGAACCAAAGTAAATGTGATTAGTCTTCTATAAATAAGAGTGGACTCCAGCAATTAAATGTACGCATTTCATTAGTGCATAATTTGAAAATTGACTTTGAGAGCTTTTGTTGACTTAATCGTCAGAGCCTTTTGTATAGGTAAACCACCCATGTTCCATCAAATATCGAGTGATGAAGGCATGACGAATAAAACTGAAGAGTATCCATCCGAGAAACTCAAAGATTATGGTAAGATAAGATTTTGTCAATAATATATATATAGCTTTCTCCCATTTTTTTGTGCTTTCTCTCTTCCTCCCTCGTTTTCCTCATTTATATTTGATCCTTCGACACCTTGGATGATGCTAAGGGATAAAACATAAATTTCTTGTTCAAATGTGTGAGGGTGATTTCATTGGTAAAACCATTGTGCATAGTTTTCTTATCAAATTGCCAATTTCTTCCCACAAAAATATGGTATGCTTCCATAGACACTATGTCATAAATCACATTGTCTTTATAATAGCCTATGGAAAATTTCACCTTCCCTCATTGGTCACATTCAAAGCCCCACCTTCATTGAGCCATTGAAGTTTATAAGGTTCGGGATGGGGAGCCAAATTTTCAACCAACCTAGTGCTATAACAATTGCAACATGAGCCATTATCCACAACGAGAGAATATGTGTTGTTTAAAACTTTGCATCTTATTTGAATGATGTTCTCTCTTTGGGTTTGTGATTGGTGACTAGGTTGATTGCTAAGAACTTTTCTCATCATGAGAAGGTCTCCATCACAAGTGTAGGAATCTTTCTTCTTTTACCCCTCTCTTTCACTTTAATTTACGTTACTCTTTTCTTCTTCTTGGCTACTATATGAATCAACACCCTTAGTGTAACATCCCGGTCGGATATTACTATTTTAAATAAAATAAAATGAAGATAAAATAAAACGCATTTAATAACCAAAACTCTTTCCCAAAATGCGGGAAAATTTTAAACTTTATTAAAAGCACTAAAAGACAAAATCCATAAATGCGTTCAACGCCTACAAATATAAAACAATTTATAGTAACTGATTACAAAAATAATCCATAAAATCCATAAAATAATTCCATGTAAAAATTCCCATGCTGACCCCACTCCGGCTCTAAGTATCCACGTGTTCACCTGCATCAACATCTGCTCCTATGTAACAAGTTACATGATCATCGTCAAACACACGCAGATAGGGTGAGTTCAAAATAAAAACACATTACAAGGTACATTATAATAACAATTAAAAACCCCTAACACTTCTACTACTCTCAAATCTCGGACCCAAACTTTCATATCTTCCTCAAGACGCCTCTTGATTCTACACCCTTTGATGAGTACCTTGATCGATCTTTGTTGCACGAGTGTCTACTTACTCCTCCGACTACAGGCCACCACCTAACACGCGAGAATAAATTGCCACGACCACAATCCGCGACACCAAGTGGAGTTCCCCAAAACGAACCACAGTCCATAGTTGTCCCCTGACTACCAAACTCAATCAGTTACACTAAAGAGGACAATCTTTCGGAACCCCGTCGTACGAGCCACGATCTCGCACACTCCACTGGACTTCCAAAACCACCAGTCTACAACCTTAAGTGGCCACGTGTTACCCTAATACAAGTTACACTCGTAATTGGGCCCCCAGCAAAGCATCGCATCAAGACCTCCATCCAAAGCTGTGTAGAATCCCTCGCGTAATCCATTACTGCATCCAAAATCGCCTAGCATAACATCCACGTCGCTAGATTAACTCGCATTCTAGACTACCTGGTAGAACACTTGGAGCCGCCGGGTGCCAACGCACTATATTTTGGTCCAAGCCCAGTTCTACAACCACTACCTAGCGGAACCACTTTCATCGCCAAGCGCCAACTCTCAGGTTTTACTCTAGAGTTCACTTTCTAGCCTATCTCCTGGCGGTTTACACCGTTCCGCCAGACGTCACACCAGTAACTGGTAATTTACTAGTATTTGACCCTATAGAATAGGTTCCATGAACCTATTTACACAAGAGACTCAATGCACGAAAAACATGTATCTATGACAAGTAAATACACTTTCATATCATTAAGTTGAACTCAACTACACAATATCACATGGTCATACATCAAACACAACCATATTCTTAAGTTTATACATCCCGGAGAATCACAATAAATCCACATAAAACTATCAAAACAAAGTGTTATACCCAACACACAATCCTCCACAACCAAATAATCTACAAACCAGGAAGAACATATAACCATTGCCCCAAAATATCGCACGGACAATAAAATAGTAATAATGATAATAATAATAAAAAACAACAACAATAACAATAATAATAATAATAATAAAACGAAACAATACAAATAAAATAAAAATAATAATAATAATAAAATAAAATGAAACAATAATAATAAAACAATAATGCTAATAAGATAAAATAATAATAAGATAAAATACTAATAATAAAATAATAAAAGTAAAATAAAGCAATAATAATAAATAATAATGATAATAAAATCATAAATAAAATAAAAAAAATGATAATAATAAAAACAATAACAAAATATTAGTAAAATAAAATAAATAAATAAAATAATAATAATAATAAAGATAATTATAAAATAAAATAAATTGAAAATAACAAAAATAATAATAAAAATAAAAATAAAATAATAATAATAATATAAATAATAATAATAATAATATAGATAATAGTAAACCAACAATTTTAAAAATAAAAATAATACTAATGAAAATAATAATAAAATAAAATGAAACAAGAATAAAAAAACAGTAATATTAATAAAATAAAATAATAACAATGATAAAATAAAGCAATAAAAAATAATAATAGATAATAATAAAATTATCAGTAAAACAAAACAATGATAATAATAACAATAATAATAAAATAATAGTGATATAAAATAAATAAAATAAAATAATAATAATAATAAAGATAATTATAAAATAAAATAAAATGAGAATAATAGTAATAATAATAATAAAAAAAATAATAACAAAAATAAAAATAGTAATACAAATAATAATAGCAACAACAATAATATAAACAATAATAATTATAATAATAGTAATAATAATAAAACAAAATTTTAAAAATAAAAATAATAATGAAAATCAAAATAAGAATAAAATAAAATGAAAAAATAATAATAAAACAGTAATATTAATAAAATAAAATAATAAAAATAAAATGATAATAATGGTAAAATAAAGCAATAATAATTAAACAATAATAATAACAAAATCATCAATAAAACAAAATAATAATAATAATAATATAATAAAATAATAGTAAAATAAAATAAAATAAAAATACTAATAAATATAATTATAAAATAAAATAAAATGAAATTAATAATAATAATAATGAAAATAATAATAATAATAATAATCAAAATAATAATAAAAAATAAAAATAAAAATGATAATAATTGTAATAATAATAGTAAAATAAAATAAAAATAATACTAAGAATAATAAAAAAATAACAATAATAATAATAATATAAATAATAATTATTATTATAATTATAATTATAAGTATAATTATAATAAAATAATAATAATAATAGTAAAATAAAATAATAAGAATAAGAATAGTAATAATAATAATAAAATAATAATAATAATAATAATAATAAGGATAATAATAATAATAATGGTAAAATAAAATAAAATTTATAATAAGAATAACAAGAATAATATTAAGTGTGTCGTATTTAAAAGAAAAACTCTAAACATCCGTCGAGCCAAAAAAAGAAGAATCATGATAATCATAGCAATGGTTGAATCACAAAAGCCGAAAAGAAGAATCATGATAATTATAGCATTGATTGGGTCACAAAGAGAATTCAATACAACAGAAACCACAAGCACCCACATGCTCCAAAAGTCTCTTAGAATCCTTCCTTACACCATAATTGATCTCCCATTTGATCTCTATCATTGGGAACTCCTTTCAGCGTATTATTAAAATAATAAGACAATTAAATTAATATGCTAATGACATACACAAGGCTTGAACCTAAGTCCTCTTATAATAGTTAAGTACTCTTAACCACTTGAGCTACCATTGCTCTTTGTCTTCTCTATCCATATTAATGAAATTAGGGATTCCCGCCCTCACATTTATTAAATAAATATTTATTTATTTATTTAATTTTGGGTCTTACACTTAGAATCATTGTCTTCTTTGTGGGGCTTTGAGATGCAACATGTCTTCTACCAAGATACTTAAAACACTTAATGTCACTTGTGCGCTTATGTGATGATGATCCATCCCTCTATTTCTCGCTTTCCCTTTCTTTCTCTAGATTCCTAGAGGGTTCTTCTTGTTTCACTTGCTTACCCTCTCTTTTGTAGTCTTTCTTAACATAAAAGTTAGAATGGAGAGTTTTCAAACTTTTTCTCAAATGTTGTTGCTCTATCTTTATGCAAATTTGTACCAAGTCGTTTAAGTCTTGGTAGGGCAACAATTCCACTCTATCTCTAATCTCAAGATTGAGACCACTAAGACCTCTAGAGATATTTGTCTCTTCCCCTTCTCTAATTCCCGCCCTCATCATGTAAAGCTTCATCTTTTGCCTATATTCCTTTACACTTAAGGTTCTTTATTGTAGCCTTTGGAGCTTGTCCATAAGCTCCCTATGGTAGTGAGAGGGAATGTGCCTTCTTCTCATGACACTTCTCAAGTCATTCCAATATTCAACTTGAGGGGAATTAGTGGGTCTTCTTTCCCTCTCTAAGGAAGTCCACCAATACATGTCATTCCCTTTAATGCTTAGGGTTGTTATGGGAACCTTTCTCTCCTCAGTCACTTGGTGCCAAAAAAAGAGTTGCTCTACCTTCACTCCTAATCTAAGTATGCCTCAATATCTTCTTTCCCATGGAAATGAGGGAGATCTACCTTAACCTCTCTAGGTCCATGCTTTATTTCACACTCTCTTCTATTTCCTCTAGGTGGAGGAGGTTGATAGTGTTGGTTGGCAATTCTACTATCCTCCTCATAGTGTGTGAGTTGCGTGGGAGTTTTAGAGCTTCCCCTTGATTGGTTTCTACTCAACTTTTCTCGAATTTTATTTTCTTTTCTTTTTGCTTAAGAATCCTAAGCTCTTCTTCAAGGATGGCAAGATGGGTCTCTCTTTCTATTTTCTCATTTTCTTTTAAAATTACATATTGCTTCCTCCAAAATTTTAGTGACTTTAGCTCTTGGCTTATTTAGTTTAAGTCTTTTGAAGTCTCTTCATTAGAGTCACTACCAATTTGGTAAGAAGGTCCTCTAGATATCTTAAGGTTTTTATGCCATGCAACAAACAAAAACCATTTCTTCAGAAAGAATTTTTTAAGAGACTTAAGGAGGTAAGAATACTCAAGTTCACTTATAGGAAAGAAAGGTGAATCACTAGGAATTACTTAAAACCAAGTCTTTCCTTGCCAAAGTTTACCCAAACACTCTTGCACTAAACTTTTCAAAAGGAATTAAGTTTGAAAAGAAAGCTAGACACATACTAAACCATAAGCAAATAAAACCAATTAAGAAAAGTAATTAAATCTAACTATACAGCCTAATGGTAAGACTCGAAGGCATTTAGAACCTTCAAAGCACTTACCAACTAAGTTGTATTTCACTATAGAAGTTAAGGTTCTAATTAGGAGATGAGATGAAAACCAAAGGCTCCCCCAAGACACCTAATTATTCCAAAGTTACAAAGAAGAAAGTAAGGAAAGTATTACAACCAAAGAAAGCAAATGAACATACAACCAAAGTGTTTCTCCTACTCTCCAAGTGTTTCAATCCTCTTCTTCTTGTCTCCTCACCAAGGCTTGGAACTCCTCTTAAGGTTTCCACCCCCTAAGATGCTACCTCAAGGATTTGGTTCACCTCAAAAGAGAGGTTACACAACAAAACACACCATGATTATGAAGGAGGCCAAGAAAGAAAATAATAAAAGGCTTACAATGAAACAAAGCTAGTAAAAAAGAAGTTTGTGTGTGACAAAACCGAGAGCGTCCAAGATGGAAAGCAAGAAAATTAAAAGCTAACAACAAAGGTTAAGCACACAAAAGAGAAATACCAAAGGAAAGGCACTATAATTGATGAACAAAACCAAAAACAACTAAAAAAGAGAGGGGTGCTTATTGTTTATGCAAGCTGTGAGCTAATGGTGCACTAGGCCACTCATTTTTTCTCAAAAGACGATACGATATGTTGTTGGAAAACAACTTTTACAACATCAATTGTTTCAAATTTCAAGCAATTTAATCACACTAAAAACAAGTAGTAGTAATGGTCATGAAACACAAAAAAGAACCATAAACACAAAAATGAACGGTTCACAAACAAGATAGTAAAAGGAAACATGCATAGAAAACACAAAATACAAGAAATAAAAACCATGGGCCAAGATACTTTGTTCTTGAAGAACCAAGGCTCTTGATACCAAATGATGGGAGGCTCCTCCAAGATATATGACTCAAGCAAGTTGGAGACTCCAAATGGGTGTGGAAGCTTGATGGTTGGTGGATGTTGGTTAGCAAATAGTGGTCTATGGTGTGGTGTTTAGGGTGCTCTCAAGAGAGATTAGGCCAACTCAAGATGAAGGGTAGCTAGAGGAAACCTAGAAGGGGTGTTCTAGCCTTTGGTGACTTACGAAGAGTAGTATGGCTAAAAATTGGTAACGTAACATTACTCTACTCAAAAGTAGTTTTTACATGGGGTAGACACCTTTATTTATAAGCTAAGGAACCCTAAAGTTGTCTCTAAAATGGAGAAGGAAATACCCTAATTTGGCTAACTTGGGGACCAAGGGAAAAAGCTCTCCAATGAGGGAGAGACACATGGCATGGTACATCCCTTCCTCTCCAAAAGGAGAAAAACCTAAGGCGCCATCAACGTTGTAACATCTCAAAATTTATACCACAATATTTTCAGTATGACAATACCTAAAATCTTATGATACATTATTTTCCATATGTATTGTGATTAGTAAAATAAATTATGAACATATGATATAAAAATTATAATTATTCAAGAAATCAAAATTTAAGTGTTTGCAATTAAAATAATTATAATAAAAATATTACTACAAAATAATATACTTCAAAATAAGTTATAATACTTATAACATTACAGCTAAAATTTTAGTTTCAAAAATTCATATATTTTGCTTGATTAATAATAATAATAATAATAATAATAATATAAACATATTTATAATATATATTACACAATAATTTTATAATACTATTTATTGAAGTAATTTTAAATATTATGGATATATTTAATAAAAAAAATTATAGTCTTCTCCGAACTTAACTTTAATAATATATATGTAGAAACTTTATATATTATGATAAAGTAAACTAAAAAAAAAAAAGATTGAATCTGCACCACAACATTACAATCCATATGTATGCACCAAGAGTGGTCAAAATGGCAAATCACAGTTAATGCTAAGCCAAGTTAATGTTAACGTCAGATAGGATAAACAAAATCTTGGTAGCCCAATCTTTAACTAACTAAATTAAACCAAGGAAAAACTGAAACAAAAACAAAATAGTGCATTTTAAACTAAATGCAATCATTACAAAATGTTAGTATAAATATGGGTGAACTGAATCAAAGGGGAAGGAAAGAGAGACAATGAGAAAAAAAAAAGGAGGAGAAGTAGAGAGTCTTTGCGAGTGTGAGAAAAGAAAGAGGAGAAAAATAAAATACAAAGATCATCTTCAAAAGCATATCTTCCATAGCTAAGGTAAGGGGAGGAGTCATCTATATTTACCTTAAGTGAGGTGTCCCTAACCTCATTCTAATATATATTTAGTTCTTCTTCTTATTTATTTATTTATATTGATCTCTAGTTGTGCATTAGTCCTATTTATTCAGTTTATATTTACTCTCATTTACTTATTTATATTTATCTCCAATTACGTACTGATCCTTTTTATTTATTTATATTTATTTTAATTATTCATTGATCCTATCTATTTATTTATACAATTATATGGTTTAATATTGAAATATAATTTATGATAAATAAATATTTGATTATTGTAGTTGGAGGTATGACTTTGGGGATTTAAAAGAGTTAGTATTACTCAAGATGAGATGTTCTTGAGTTACTTTGGTGGCCATGAGCTCATTTATCCTAACTAGTCACTACAAAATTAATCAATATCTTTATAAAGTATGATAAAATCCAGTTTTATGGATTTGAGAGAATTTTCATTTCATTATATCTTATTATGATATGTTGTATATTTTTTTATGTGATATTTGTCTCACTTCCCTATTTTATGATTGTGTATGAAAAACAAAATTTTATAACCTTATCATAGATGACTGCTCGCAACATGCCTGATCCCTTCTTCACCGATATTGTGGCTGTTTTCCCGGGGAATGAATGACAAACCAATGTAGTGAATAATTTTGTGACATTTCAGGGAACTGAAAACTCTACTGTTACTTTCCTTTCTGCTTCAAACGCGCCGATTGTCATCGAATGAAAAATCGGAGTTACCTTCTATTTATCCCCAACAGTCCAAGTGAACCTAATCCATAACCTTTTCCCTCCACCTATTTGAAAGTTAGTATATAGAGGGGAAACTATAAATAAATAACACTTCTTCCTCTTATAGTATAGGAAATATAAGATGTACTAAATGGTGTGGATATAAGATGCATACAATATTGTAAATATATGCTTATGTGAATATTTTAATCATGTGATATGTTATTGTAAAATTATGTTTCAATTTTTTTATTATAATATAGAAAATAATATAAATAAATAAATAATAGTTAAAAAGTAAGAATTTTTTTCTCGTCACAAACATTGCTCTCCAAGCGAAAGCTAGACACATGTTAACTTGTATTCAATCCTCAAATGTGCTACTTTAGGCACTCTCCCTAGGTCTAGAAACCCTACACTACTTGACCCATAATACAAGGCCCAAAAAGGAAATCCTAGACTATTTGGCCTATTATAAGGCCTAAAAACCTACTCTTCTAATTGCACTCCATTGTGGCCCAAGAGAATAAGAGCTTATGCCCACCTTTCACAAATGAATCCAACTCTTCTTGCAAGTGCTTGGTCATGCTTCTTGTGATTGGTCCCTTGGTTAGGGGTTTGTAATAATTTTTTTACTTTGATTTTTATATGCAAAATGTATAAAATGTTGACAAACTCTATTCACTTGCCCTTCGAAAGATGTCTTGCACCAACAAATCATGCAGTGCAATATCTTCATTAAGTTCTGAACCTCTTGAAGTCATAATCCTATAAAAGTATACCAAGCCATACAAAAAGGTGTAGATAAAGAATCAACATTATTTTATTTTCAATGTATATATTGAATTATAAAATCATATCCTAAAAATATTTGTAACCATTGTTGTTCTTCCAGAGTTTGAAATTTTTGTTTCAATTCTTTTAGACTTTTATTTTATTAATTTTAGGGTTAAATATGATTTTGGTCCCTTAACTTTCAGAGAATTTTTGAATTCATCCATTTCAAAACTTTGGACCAATTTAGTCCTTTATCTTTTGAAATACGTGAATTTAGTCATTTTAATCAAATGTTGTTAAGTTTATTTGACATTTCAAGCGCATTTCATAATAATATTTAACTTAATATTGAAGCAAAAATGTGTTAAACATTATAAAAAATTCAAATACAATCCTGAAATACGTACAAAACGTCAAATAAACCTTATAAAATTTGATTAAAAGGACTAAATCCACGTATTTCAAGAGATGAAGGACTAAATTGGTCCAAAGTTTCAAAATGTACTAATTCAAAAATTCACTGAAAGTTAAGGGACAAAAAACATATTTAACCCTTAATTTTAATTGTAAACTTGTGACAAAACAAATATGTCTAAAGTTTGTTAAAGTTTCCCTTACATGTGTATAAGTTGATTATTTTTGACTTCATGAGGATAGTTTCTTTGAAAAACAAGTGATAGGGTGGTTATGTTGACTAAGGACAACACCAACACCACTTCTAGATGTATCAATTTCCAATATGAGGGGTTCACTAAAGTTAGGAAGAACCAAAACAGGTGTAGAAACCATCACTTGTTTCAAGGCAAGAAAATATTCATTAGTAACAAAAGACCAATTAAATGAGGCTTTCTTAAGCAAGTTAGTAAAATGTGTAACAATTTTAGTATATCCTTTAATAAAGCTTCTACAATATCCCATCAAGCCCAAAAATCCCCGCAATCTTTTAATAGATATAGGTTAAGGCCAGTTTTTTAAAACTTCCACTTTAGACATTTTTTATAGCAACCCCTGCTCCAGAAATAGTATTTTCCTAAATATTTTATCTCTTTAACCATAAAATAACATTTTGATAGTTTAGCATATAATTGTTGTTGTCAACTTCACCTTGCAAAACTTTAAATTTATCATTATATAAAAACTTTAAATGAAGTTCTCCATAATTAGAAATATGTGGTCCTATAGTTTTTAACCAATAAGAACTTAAAATCAAATCACCCTTAAATGTAGGTAACAAAAATAAAAGAAAAGTAAAAATATTCCCATGAGCCTTAATGGTTAATTTTTTAGTCAATCCTTTAACTGACATAATTTCCATCACATATGATATCTTTTTAAAAAGGAACAGGTTCTATTTTGTATATTATTTGACAATTCTTGGTAGGAGAAAATTATCAAAACTACTCCCATAAATTAAAACAACAATGGGTGATTGATTTGTATATGTTTTAAACCTTATTATCCCTACTTTTAACCTTTGTTTTAACGCATTAAGAGACAAGTGACGGTCTTCACTATTAGGGTTTATATATTGCAATTCAGATTTAGGTTTTAATTCTAGCTGATCCTCATATACCTCTTCCCGTCGTAACATCATAATATGTCAATTTGGGCATTTGTGATTAAAAGTAAATTTGTCGTCATAGAAATAATACAAACCTTTTTCACATCTTAATTGGATTTCTGCAGGAGTGATCTTCCTAATGCCATTAGACTTTATTGGTGGCAAAGATGGAGTGGATAAACGAGCGGGTAAAGAGATTTTAGGATTCGATTTAGTAGTAACAGGAGAAATAGTAACATTATGTGAAGCAAGGAATATTTAGAAACCAAATTTTGCAAAGAATGTCGTGTAGAAGTATTATTAGACATACTTTTCTTTATATAATTTTGCTAACAAAATAACTTGCATAAAAGAAAAAGAAAAGGGGTCATAACAATAACATCTCTATGTATATCCTTATGTAATCCACCTATGAAACAATATACCAAGGCTTAATTTGATAAACCATTAGATTTAGTTGCTATATCCATAAATTGTAACTAATAGTTAGAAACAAAACTTGTTTGTTGTAATTTTAACAATGCAGCCATGAGGCATTTGAATGGTGATGGATATTGAAAAAAAAATTCAACTTTCAAGATACATTCAAGAACTGGTGTAAGACCATCAAAATGCAAAAAAAAAAAAATGAGAGAAATATCAGGTACCTAAAACATGGATACAGTTGAAGATACTTTTTATTGATCATTTGTTGAAGAGTTCAGTCCCATGCCGATTTTGATGTACAAGTAAAGTATCCAAATACCTTTGTAGTTATTTGAAGCGCTTTTGGGTTATGGCATTAGTATGATAAACCATAACGTGCAAATAATCATCAGGTTCTTGAGAAGTTTCTGCACGTTGCTCTAACAAAGTTATTATGTGATGAATTTCCTCATTATGATGATTGAGTTTAGCTTGCATATATCCTATAGCAGTGCTTTCCGCCATTGGGTCAATAAAAAGCACCAAATTTGCAACAAAAATAAAGATTAGGAATACTTTTAGAATGAAGATTTGCAATCAATAAAAGAAGGAAACAAATTGTGAATAGATAACAAGTTGCTAAGATCAAGATTGAGTTATTATAACTTCCATAACACAATTTTCTTTATAAATCCTAAACTTGATAAAAACAACAATACAACTCACCTATGAACTTGAAATAGAGTGAAGAAAGACATGATAAAGAGAAAAGAGATAGAGAACTTGTAACACCCCGTCAAGATGCTACTAAAAAAATACATAGAAAATTTTTCACATAAAAACAAAACTTCCTTTATTTCATCAAAATAAACATTCCAAATTAAAAGAATATCCAACGTCAAAATCATCTGACTTATACATTATTTCTAAAATAAAATTTGTTCCAAAAACATTAGACATAAAAATCTTTCTTCTCAATGCAATGCCGAAGCTCGTCATTGTTGTGCATCTAAATCAAGATCATCTGCAACATCACTTTACTCCCATATAACGCTAGTCATACGATCATCATAGGTGGAAACCACAACCACAACATCCAAGTGAGTTAACTAGATAAAACATCGCATAGAAAATATATTTCGACATACAACCCACCTAGCATGATCACATATGTTCATAACACAACCAATTTACATTGTCACCAAATAATATCACTTGATATGACACTCTCTCATAGCTAACCATTTACCTTTCCTGCACCAACACCTCTTGGAAAAGGGCATTTCTCCTACTTTCCATAAGACTTACAAGCAATAACTCTACCTACTCACCAAAGCCTTGGGTAAGAGCACTCTTGCTAAGCTTATGACAAAGCCATATGGCTGAAATAAACTCTTTTACCTGACTCACCAAAGGCCTCTAAGTAAAAGAACTAACATGGGTTTACGATTACATGAGAATCCATACATCATCAACATATACACATATACATGCTTATAACATCATCATATGATCAACCATACTTCATCATATCATAACCCAAGCATTATTTCTTTGCACTTAATAGTTTTAACATATAATACACAACAGATTTTGTACAAAATTGCACAAAATCAATAACCATAATTATACACCAAAATTTTAAAGCAAAAAATTATCATCACACACCCAAAAACACTACAATAGTGTGTGACATATTTCTCCAACTATAGACCTCCAATCGACGATCCAAATGGTCAAACCAAATAATATCATGTTATGGAACAACTGTCAATCTTTCAGCTTAATCCAACGGTTAACGAACCAACAAACTCAATTTTACCAAAATTACGTTGAATAAAAATATACACACTCGCCAGAATATGAAAAACATCATCATGCAGTAGTTTGTGACATATTTCTTAAACTATAGCACTTTAAACAAGAATCACAACGGTCAAATTGAAGAACAACATGTTACCGATCAACTATCAAAGGGTCCACTCAATCCAACAGTTAAAGAACCACGAAACTCAATTTTACCAAAACTGTGTAGACTAGAAATATACACACTCATCAGAATATGAAAAAAAATGTGAAATTGCACAATTTTATTAATTTTTAAACACCCAACTTGGAAATACACTAAATAACATTGTACGACAATAATCCACACATAATCATTCACAAAACTTCAAACCATACCTTTCAATCTTTCATTCTAGGTGCATTTCACATCACCACAACAAAGGTTCAATCAACAAATTAATCAAATACGAAGAGAAAACTGCACATAATGAATTTAATCTTGCACTCAATTAAGCCATGCTCTTATGAGAATCCATTTCATTTACCCATTCATACAACCACAATGAACCAAATATAATTCTGCACTCATCAACTTAAATTATAAACTTCACAACACTGTAATTTATAGACTACCCACCTAAACACATTCTCCACCTAAATTATTACCCAAAACAACACCCATAAACAAAATAGATCAATTTAATCTTCACCTTCATCCAACATCCTTTTAAAATTGCATGCACATAATTCCATCATGAATTAAACCACCTTCAACCAATTTTTTTTCCTAGACTGAACAAATTGATTCTGACAACGTCATTCCAACCCAAACCCACTTTCATTCCAACAAGCATAAGAAAACAAGAACCAATGATACAACATTAAAACGTTTATCCAAACACAATCACATAATAAGTAAAAGGACAACTCATCTTACTTGGAATTTCTTCAATAATTGAGACTTGACTTTGCTATAAACTCCTTCCTTCTTCAAGCTTCTCTTGCCCTTTAAAAATTCTAGTCAATCTCTCAAACCTACCTTTCTACCACTCCCAAGCTAAAACATTACAAACAATAGTTACAAACATAAGGATGTCCAATAAAAATAAAAAATATCAAATGCACATAGTTCAAATCAAAGAGATGACCTCTTAACCTTTATATTGAGCTCTAACCAATTGTGTTGCATTTTACTTCTATATAAATTATTATTTATTACTTTAAATAAACATATTCACACCCATCCTACCATTCTTGAAATTTATTTATTTTTTCCGAGTCTTACAAAACTCATAAGAAATTGCACCATAGATATTTTTTCCTCCTTTTGTTTGTTAGCAAAAGTCCATTAATAAGATGTGTTACTTTTTTTTATTCAAGTGCTTTTATAATTTAGGCATTCTAGACAAACAATTTTTTATTCATCAATTAGTGTTGCACATTACACTTTCATTTAAAAAAAATGTAATTACTTAATTATAAAATGTAAGCCTAACTTACATTTATAACTTTTTCTTGCAAACATGGTGGCTTAAAGTATGCAAAAATGTAATTTTGGGCGAGATTTAAAGGAGCATATGTTGGGATAACGCAAGGTGAGATTTATGTATATGATGTTTTTTTTGTTAGCTCACCCTTGCTTTTTTTTGAGTTTGTTTTTGTGCAATGATCGTATAACGTGTGTTATACGGGAGCAGATGTTGATGCAGATGCTAATGGAAAGCCATACTTGTGAGGAGCCGTGGGAAAACTTCCTAGGAAGTTTTATGAAAAGATTTTGGAAGTGGTTAATTTTGAATAAGTCAATTGTAATAGTTTGACTAGTTTTGAGTTTTTAAACTTGTAATAAGCTTTGTTTCAGAGAACTTAAACCAGTTTGGTTGCTTTCATTAATGTTTTACTTGATAATAAAGTTTCATTCGGATGAACATTTTGGAAAGTGGCTTTCAATGAAAAAAAAGTGTTAAATGTTCCTATTTAATATGATGGTATCAAAATTTAATTTTGGGATTTTTGCAATTATAAATTTACACGTGGCATCTCGAAAGGGGTGTTAAAGCATCCACCTTACCTTGACTAAGAAGGCTTCTAAAATATGTCTATATGCTCCTTTGTTGACCTACTTTCTAGATTCTAGGTGTTGTTATTTGCATCGTAATCCTTTTTAGAACTTTGTGCTTTTGCTTAAAGACCCTTACACACTTTTATATAAGGGGTCCTCTAACACCTGTAAAATGGTTTAACATTTTGGATAATTACACACCTTTGTGTATCAACCATTGTGAGTGTTTCCTCCTTAGGGAATTAATACTTTTAAGCCTTATCTTGAGCCTAGACTCAAGTGGCAGCACTATCACTTATCTTCAAAGGAGTCCATGACTTTGGGCTATCCTTTGTAGTGGCATGCTTCTCACATTCTACCATTCATTTCCTTTCCATTTTATGATTTGTTTCCCTTTTATTACTCTCGGGTTTTTTTGTTAATTGCTCTTGGGTTTTCTTTATTCATGCACATTCCACTTTATTTTGTTTTGAATCAACCCATTCTTTCCTTCTCTTGAGCTTTTGTGCAATGAACCTTCACATCTAGATAGCATGATATCTTAAGGTCCAGTGGGAATTTTCACTTAGCTTCTTGCTCTTAGTGTGTGCATTGAAGAAGGTTCGTGGTTGGCTAGGGAGAGCCACCATTGAGGTTTGATCCTTCTTGTGCATTTGTGGTCTGTCTGGTTTGATTCCAAATCTGCAAGAAATTTTCTAGTTGTGTTGTGTTGATTTCTTGTGTGATTTGAGAGCCTTATTGTATAGGTTGTATATTTAAAAGTTTGAATCTTATAAGGATTATGTTAATCGTTTGAACTAGTGGAAAGTTAGGCTAAGGTTGCCTTACCAACTGGATGTAGCTAAAGAGGAGTGAACTAGTATAAGAATTCTATCTGAATTAGGTTTACATTTTCTACATCAAATTGTTCTTAGTTTAAATTCATTAAGAAATTAATTTAATTAATCTTTAATTGAAATCCTTATGTATTTGCAGAACACATTGATATGATTTACATAGGGATGGTTGATAAACTGTTCAGATTCGAAATTTCGTATTAAGAAATTTTTCTGTACATAGGGATGACAACAGGGCGGGGCGGGGATGGGTTTCGCTATCCCATACCCATCCCCGTAGAAAAAAATTCATCCCCATACCCATACCCAAACCCAACGGGTATCAAACTTTTGTCCCATCCCCATCCCCATCGGGTAACATGTATAATCCCGTACTCATACCCATACCCGTTTTCTTACTACTTCAGTATTAATTTTAATTAATTTTTATAAAATAATAAAAAATTAAGGTAAAGGAAACATAATATTATCAAATATTCAATATTAGAAGGATGATTGTTTCTTCGATATCAAATACTTTAAAATAAATTATAATTGTTTACATTTTAGATTATAATACCAAATAAAATTTCATGAGAATCAAAACATTTATTAAATTTGCAAATATTAATGAAACATAGTTGATAAAATTTAAAAATATTTTTAAAAAAATATAAAAGGAAAACAAATATTCAAATTAAAATATATTTTAAATGTTTGTTTACTTCAATCTTTTAAATTTTAATGAATCTCTCTTTTATATACTAATAAAAGTTAGAATACATCATTTGATCAAAATGATACAAAAAACAAATAATAAACATAATAAAAGTTTAAAATAAATTATAGTTGTTTACATTTTAGATATAGTACCAAATAAAATTTTATGAGAACCAAAACATTTATTAAATTTGCAAACGTTAATGAAACATAGTTGATAAAATTTAATTTTTTTTTAAAATGTAAAAGGAAAACAAATATTCAAATTAAAATATATTTTAAATGTTTGTTTACTTCAATCTTTTAAATTCTAATGAATCTCTTTTTTATACACTAATAAAAGTTATAATACATCACCTAATCAAAATGATACAAAGAATAATTAATAATCATAATAATAAAACTTTAACATAGATCGTGTATCTTTTGAACTTCAATTATGTTGGATGGTGATAAAAAAATATTTATGACAATTACGTTAAATTTTCATATTGTAGTAAATCAAAGTTATTTATATAATTATAGTAAAAAAATTACAATATGATTGATAATGAGTTAGAAAAACAGGATATTCATGTGGTCCCAAATTGAAAATTCAATCAAGTGCAGCCACGTTCACACTCACATAAAAGGTTATGATAGAATGTAGTAATATAAATGGATGCAGAACCAACTTTATGCAGAAAACAAGTGCAGCAAAATTCTGACGTGATGAGTGCAATGCTAAGATGTTGGAAATGAATGGGACCTGTAACAATGTGGTTTTAAGCCAACCTAATGTAATGCACACGTTCCTGATCACAATAGATGTAATGGACTAGCTATAATGATTCATGAAACCAGATTGCCCTATTAAACCTAATATGTGACAGTAGAAAAACAATGTATTTCAATAACATCAAATCATTATGGCAGCAAAAATTTAAAGTTGTGACAACATCTAGTTCAACAATAATAAAATACTGAACCAAATTCACATCAACATGCAATGATAAAACTAATGAAAATATGCATGTGACCCTATGGCAATAGAATTGGATCTATAACAACAAAAATTTCATATGGCAGCAATGTATCAAAATTATGACAACAACAAGAGTGACCAACACACATTAAAATAAATTTAGGCATAGCAGTGTGCCATGAATGCATGAATCCTCTAATATGACAACTAAAAGATGCATATATAGGTGGAAAAATTAAACATGCATGGAAATGAAATTTCCTACCAAAATCACTAACAGAAAGCATGATCTTAAACTACCTATTGTAGGAAGTTAAGACTAGGATGTAGAAAGCTCCAACTAAAAACATAATCATAAACACAACAACAAAGTAAAATGGTCAATTATAAATGTGCCTAAAAAAATTCACAAAGCTGAATAAACATAAATTTGCAAATTGATTCAATGATCAAACTGGTTATTTTGCCCTCGAGAAGACATCTTGTAACTTTGTGCCCACTTTGGGGTCACTTGGTTCCCAAAAGGAAACATTAAACTATGCAAATTCCACCCATGTTCAATCACTAACTCAACAACTTAAACTGAATTTAAAACTGGAAAGCACTAAAAGAATTCAAAAGCAATGTAGAATTTAGTGGCAGAAAACATAAAATGGAATTTAAAACTACAGAAATTAAAGACAAGAAAACTTAAAATGCCCCAAAGCTTAAACAACCAAATTGAAATCGGGAAATCAGAAACGAAAAGGAAACATTGTATCCATTACAAATCAAAGACAAGATACACGAGATCGAGAAAGTTCTGAAAATAAAATGAAGAGAAAGCTCACTCAACCCAATCCCGACCACTTTGTGCTCGTGATGGAACAAATGAAAATACCTAACACACTGGAGGAAACCTAATCTTTGAAGGTCTCTTTGTGCTCATCAAAGAACGAGAAACCCCCTTACAATTCACTCTCTTTCCCTCGCTCACACCAAGAACACTCAAAGAACACCGAACACTAACCTCTTAGAATTTATCTTTACTCACACAATTAGGGCTCCCCTTCACAAAACCTAATTGTTGCCCTTTTAAACCCCAAAAGAAAAAAAAAATCAAATGAAAAGTGCGTCACCCTTATCCTTACTTCTTGAACCAAAATCGTGATAATGAACCACAGATCTTGTGCCCTTGATCAACTTTGATCTTCTCTCATTCGTCTATCTTGAAAATGTCACAATCTTATCTCTCTCCATCTTGATCAAACTCACGCATCTGACTCACGCTCTCCATATGCTTCAAATCTAGCTCGTGTTGCAAGTTGCAACATCTATTTTTGGTGCGTGATGATGCTTTCGTGCCTAATCTCTCTTAGATCAGCCTCACAAAGGATTTTCTACTCTTTTAATAAAATAATGAGTTTTTGGAGAGTTCAAGTTAAAGCTACTGTTGACCCATCAAGGACTACTCTACAAATTAGAGAAAATTGGAAGTAAGGGCTCAACTGCAAATCAACAAAGGAACAAAACAAAACTAAATAGGGGAATTTTAAAGGAACAAAACTAAATGCATTAAACTACTCTTAAAATTAACCTTTTTATCACATTTTTATCAAAACTCTATTTTTCTAGACAAACAACAAAAACAACTTAATTAAACATAAACACATTTATTTAAACTAAAAAGAAATTTTTAGAAAGGAAAAAACCTGAAAAATGGAGTGCTAAACAACGGAATTTTAAAGGAACAAAACTAAATGCATTAAACTACTCTTAAAATAACCTTTTTATCACATTTTTATAAAAGCTCTATTTTTCTAGAGAAACAACAAAAACAACTTAATTAAACATAAACACATATTTATTTGAACTAAAACGAAATTTTTAGAAAGGAAAAAACCTGAAAAATGGAGTGCTAACATATTTGTATCAAGAAGTCAAAATTAATTGGTCCTTAATATCAATCATTGTGTCATTGCATATCCAGTTGGTAACTTTTTGTATTTAAAATTAGTTTGACTGATGTTGATAATCATATAAAGCAAATATGTTATCTAAGTGTTTTATTGCATTTACTATATAACTCTGTGTTACGATTTTAATATGTTGTTTTGATATTTCAACTAGTTAAAATATATGTTCCATAACTAATGCATTCTTAGATTTTGTGGTCAATTGAATTTTGCTTAAAGTTTTAATAACCTTAGAAAAGAATTATAGTTTTTGAAAAACAACCAATTCAACCTCCCCTGTAAAATTCCTAAGAAATATTACTGATATTAAATAAAAATAAAATTCGAAATACAATAAATACCGCATTGAATATAAACTATTTCCCAAAACAAGGGAAATTTAAAACTTTAAAATATAATAAGCTATAAAACCAAGAGTCCATAATTTCATAAAACTGAAATAAAAGTGAATGGCTCCCGCCAAGTTTACATGATATTCTCAAAGCTAAAATGATAAAACATAGAATATATGTATGTACAAAAACATCCCCTGCTAGCCCTCGCTCCGAGTCTAAGCATCTCCTGACCCACATGTCACATCATCTGCTCCTGGATATCAAGTTATTTGATCATAGCCACACATACACACACATAAAGGGTGAGCTATGCACAATATATATAAACAAACATGAATATACATATGTTACCCAACCCAAAATAACATAACTAAATTCTCATACTGTTCAAATCATCCCACCATGACCTCATAGTCCTTCATGAGTCATATGCATGAACTAGATCTTGGGACTCCAATGTGCTTCCACGAAACTAACTCATTCGAGGTCCAACCCTATGAGCCTATCCCGCTCATACCAGGGTCTAGGTTATGTGTTAATGCAGGAGAAACGACCTATTGCTTATGCATCTCGTCAGCTGAAGGTGCATGAGAAAAACTATCCTACACACGACTTAGAATTTGCGGCGGTGGTTTTTGCTCTCAAAAAATGGAGACACTACTTGTATGGGGCACAATTTCAGGTATTCAGTGATCACAAGAGTTTAAAATACCTATTTGATCAGAAGGAATTGAATATGAGGCAGAGACACTGGATGGAATACCTAAAGGACTACAACTTTGATTTGTTCTACCACCCTGGTAAGGCTAATGTCGTAGCAGACGCTCTGAGCAAAAAGAAAGCTCATGTGTTGGCCATGATGATTAAGGAGTTGGAGTTGATCAAGAAGCTGCGAGATATGAATCTGCGATTGGATATGGAGACAGATCACATACGATGCAACATGTTGAGGATCACTAATGAGTTCCTGGATGAGGTTCGAGTGGAACAGGGTAAGGATCAGGAAATGCTACATATTATTAGTGAGCTGGGCACAGAGAAGAGAAAAGACTTCAGGATGGGTAGAGATGGTATCCTGCGATTTTGAGAGAGGGTGTGTGTACCCAGCAGCCGAGTATTGAGGAAAATGCTCTTGGATGAAGGGCATAAAAGTCATCTTAGTATACACCCAGGTATGACTAAGATGTACAAAGACTTAAAGGCGACCTTCTGGTGGACTGGCATTAAAAATAATGTGGCAGATTATGTAGCATCCTGTTTAGTGTGTCAGAAATCGAAAATAGAGCATCAGAGGCCAAGAGTGCTGAACAATTGGAGAAGGGTCGTGGTCCTATTGTGAGCCGAAATCAGAAAAATGTCGCGGAGGCTAGGCAGATGAAAAAGCCATACAGTCGGCCTCAGACATCTCAGGGTGCCACTTACTACTAGTGTGGCGGACCCCACCTGAAGAGGAATTGTCCACAGCTGGCAGGCGGAGTAGGAGGGTTAGGCGACCGTCGCAAGTGTTTTATATGCGACAAACCAAGACACTTCGCCAACAATTGCCTAGAGAAGAAGAGTCTTGGCACGAAGAAACCAGCAACATCGTCAGCAGAGCGAGCTAAGGCCGCGGGCAGAGTCTTTGCCCTGACCACCACCGAGGCTACACAATCGGGTAATCTTATTCTTGAACCTTGTGTGTTGTTTGGTAAAGTAGTACTTGTGTTGTTTGATTCCGGGGAAACCCATTCCTTTATTTCTAATGTGTGTGTGGGGAGATTGAATTTGGTGACACGCAATTTGGGATGTGAGTTGCTTGTTTCAACTCCCTCCTCAGGTCAAGTGGCTACCATTTCAGTCTGCGTTGGGTGTTCAATGGAAGTGGCAGGTCGTAGATTCAAGGTGAACTTGGTGTGCTTGCCTTTAGAGGGACTGGATGTAATCTTGGGGATGGACTGGTTGTCTAACAATCACGTCATAATTGATTGTGGACGGTGCAGTTTGGTATTCCCAGAACACGAAGGAATGGAACAAATCTCAGCTTAGAGGGCAATAAACGAAGTAGAAGCCGAAGCCACCTGCTTTGTGATAGTGGCTCATGTAGAGAAGAATAGTACCGCCGAGAAGATCAGTGTGATTCTAGTCGTGGAGGAGTATGCCGACGTGTTTCCAGATGAAATACCCGAGTTGCCACGAGTAGGGATGTGGATTTCTCCATTGATCTCATCCCTAGAGCTGGCCTAGTGTCCATGGCGCCCTATAGAATGGCACCAGCGGAGTTGGCTGAGTTGAAGAAGCAAATTAAAGATTTGCTTGAGAAGAAGTTCATCCGGCCAAGCGCGTCACGCTAGGGAGCACCGATACTTCTAGTAAAGAAAAAGGGCGGCAGTTCAAGGTTATGAGTGGATTACCGTTAGTTAAATAAGCTGACAATAAAGAATAAGTATCCACTGCCGAGGATAGATGATCTGTTGCATCAGTTAAGGGGAGCCACAATGTTCTCTAAGATTGAATTGAGCTCTGGATATCATCAGATCTTAGTCAAACCAGAGGATGTACAGAAGATGACGTTCAGATCACGCTACGGGCATTACGAGTATGTAGTGATGTCGTTCGGGGTGACAAATGCTCTTGCTATTTTCATGGACTACATGAACAGGATATTCCGACCGTACCTAGATCAATTTGTTGTCGTGTTCATTAACGACATATTGATATACTCTGAAAGTCGGGATGTACATGCAGAGCATCTGAGAGTGGTGCTGGGAATTCTTAGAGAGCATAAAATGTATGGGAAGCTGTCAAAGTGTGAGTTTTGGCTGGATGGGGTACAGTTCTTTGGCTATGTGATCTCAGCCCAAGGTATAGCAGTGGACCCAGAGAAGATTGAAACAGTGGTGAAGTGGGAAAGGCCACAGACTGTGACTGAGGTGAGGATTTTCTTGGGTTTGACAGGTTATTACAAACAGTTTGTGGAGGGGTTCTCTAAGATGGTGAGTCCCTTGACTCAACTCAATAGAAAGTACCAGCCTTTCTCTTGGACAGACGAGTGTGAGATCTTTTTTGAGGATATGAAGAAGAGATTGACCACTGCACCAATATTAGCTATTCCTAACACCACCAAGACGTTTCAGGTGTACTGTGATGCTTCATACCAGGGTCTAGGTTATGTGTTAATGTAGGAGAAACGACCTATTGCTTATACATCTCGTCAGCTGAAGGTGCATGAGAAAAACTATCCTACACACGACTCAGAATTTGCGGCGGTGGTTTTTGCTCTCAAAACATGGAGACACTACTTGTATGGGGCACAATTTCAGGTATTCAGTGATCACAAGAGTTTAAAATACCTGTTTGATCAAAAGGAATTGAATATGAGGCAGAGACGCTGGATGGAATACCTAAAGGACTACAACTTTGATTTGTTCTACCACCCTGGTAAGGCTAATGTCGTAGCAGACGCTCTGAGCAGAAAGAAAGCTCATGTGTCGGCCATGATGATTAAAGAGTTGGAGTTGATCGAGAAGCTGCGAGATATGAATCTGCGATTGCATATGGAGACAGATCACATACGGTGCAGCATGTTGAGGATCACTAATGAGTTCCTGGATGAGTTTCGGGTGGAACATGGTAAGGATCAGGAATTCCAACAGAGAAGAGAAAAGACTTCAGGATGGGTAGAGATGGTATCCTGCGATTCTGAGAGAGGGTGTGTGTACCCTGCAGCCGAGTATTGAGGAAATTGCTCTTGGATGAAGGGCATAAAAGTCATCTTAGTATACACCCAAGTATGACTAAGATGTACAAAGACTTAAAGGCGACCTTCTGGTGGACTGGCATGAAAACTAATGTGGCAGATTATGTAGCATTCTGTTTAGTGTGTCAGAAAGCGAAAATAGAGCATCAGAGGCCCGGTGGTACGTTGGAGCCTCTTGAGATTCCTTAGTGGAAATGGGACAACATTTCCATGGATTTTGTTACACATCTACCGAGGTCAGTGAGGAGCCATGATTCCATATGGATAATAGTGGATAGATTGACGAAGTGCGCACACTTTCTACCCATTAATTAGAAGATGTCTACAGATAAACTGGTAGAGCTGTACGTCAAGGAAATAGTCATATTACATGGTGTGCCTGCGAGTATCATATCAGACAGAGATCCGAGATTTACCTCGAGGTTCTAGCAGTCGTTGCAGAACACTTTGGGCACTCAATTGAGAATGAGCTCAACATATCATCCTCAAACGGATGGCCAGTCTGAGAGAACCATACAGTCGCTGGAGGACTTGTTGAGAACATGTGTTCTGGATCATCTCGGGACATGGAGTGATGTGCTACCGCTGGTGGAGTTCAGTTACAATAACAGCTACCATTCCAGCATTGGGATGGCACTTTACGAGACCTTGTATGGCAGGAGATGTCGAACACCTTTGTGTTGGCAGCAGGATGGAGAGTTTGTGGTACTTGGCCCAGAGTTTTTACAACAAACTACTGAGAAAGTAAGGGTAATACAGGATCAGATGCGTGCAACTTAGAGTTGGCAGAAGTCCTACGCAGATAAGAGGAGGAGGCCACTCGAGTTTGAGGCTGGTGACCACGTGTTCCTTAGGGTTACACCTACGACAAGTATTGGGAGAGCATTGAAGTCGAGGAAGCTGACTCCTCAATTCATTGATCCATATCAGATTACGAGGCGAATTGGATCGGTGGCGTACGAGATTGCATTGCCACCTCACTTGGCAAACCTGTACAATGTTTTCCACGTATCACAGTTGAGGAAGTACGTGACGGATCTTACTCATGTGCTGGAGCAGGATGATGTCCAGGTGCGTGAGAACCTAACTCTTGGAGTTGGACCGGTGAGGATTGTAGATTCTCAAGTCAAACAACTCAGAGGGAAGGAGATTCAGACTGTGAAGGTTCTCTAGGATGAGGCAACCCAGGAGATGACTTGGAAGATGGAAGATCTCATGAGGAAGTCCTATCCTCACCTCTTTGTTGATAAGTTCTATCTTCGAGGACGAAAACTTTTAAAGGTGTGGGTAATGTAAGACCTGTGAAATTAGTTAATTAAATAATTAATTAATTAATAAATGCGAGTAGAAAGAGCTGTTATGGCATTAATTGTTGGTTGGTGTGACGTGGAAAAGTACTAGCTCAAATGGTTGAGAGTACTTGATTTGTGTGAGAGGACTTGGGTTCAAGTCCTATGTATGCCAATTATGCGTTGTTTTATTATTAATTTTTAATAATATGTATGAGTATGGAATTGATAATGTAAACTGTTTTTGATTGGAAGGTTTCACTAAATGTGATTTGACATAGTGGTTGTGCTTTGGCCTTATGAGTGGAAGGTCACGGGTTCAAACCTTGATGGGTAAAGAATAAGCTTTATTTTTGCTAACTATTAATTGTGGTATGAATGTGAAGGGGTAAAGAAAACCTAAACCATATGGTGCTGAAAAATCACTCACTAAGGGATTTGAATAGCCATTAAGCCCACACTAAAGCCAATCCCGTTTTATTTTTAAAACCTATTTTAAAGGCACCTATAAAAGCCAAAATTTAGGTAAAGGGAAGGGTTTTGGGCATTGTGGTGGACTGCTATAGAGAGAAGCATGAATTTGAGAGTGTGAGTGGAGTTGTGAGTGTGCAAGGGCTGGACCAAGAGGGAGATTGCGAATCAAGGCTTCTATTTTTTCGATTTTTGATCCCTAATTCCAAGTCAGGGGAGCTGAACCCTTGTTGTAAATTATTGGTCTGATTATATGAGATTGATGATTTATTACCAGTGAAATTCGAGTTGATTATGGGGTAAATTCAGGGTGGGGTAATTGGGTACTGTTGTATTGAAAATTTCATGTGAATTGGTGCTCATGATGGCTATTTTGTGTTGTGTATGCTCTTATGGTATGAAAAGTGAGAATGGGAGTATGTATGGCATTTGTATCTTGTTGTTCTATGAGTGTAACGTTGACAAATTGAATTGGTGTGTTTTTGGAGCGTTTTTGGGTCTTTGATGTAGTGCTTGTGTGCGTAAAACAGTTTAGCACCTGCAATTCTTGCTGAAGCGGGTGGGACTCGCCTAGGCGAGACATGCAGGGACTCATGTTCTTATCTTTCTCGCAGTTCTCGCTCAGGCGAAGGTTATGGAGTTGGGCGACACAGACACTCGCTCAGGCGAGTGAGGTTCGCCTAAGCGAGATAGTGATGAAGTTGCGCGTGTTGAGCGCGACTTCTTGTCCAGACGAGGGTTTTGTGGGTTTTGGGCGACTCAGGGTCTCGCCTAAGCGAGATGGTCTCGCCTAAGCGAGATGTCTTGGTTATGTTTTATGCTTTCTTTGCCTTTTTAGCTCAGGTGAGTTTGAAATGTGTGTTTGGACGAGAGGATCTCGCCTAAGCGAGATAACGTGGTGTGGTCACTGTTTTAAGCTCGCTCAGGCGAGGTGGGTTAGCCTAAGCGAGGCTGAGGGCTTAGCTTGGGCGAGAAGTCCCTAGCTTAAGCGAGTTTATGTGAATTACTATGTTTTTATGTGCTTGTGAGTGTGTTTTGGCTGTTTTTACTAAGGTTAGGTTGTATATGCATGTGGTGTGGTGTTTGGGCTTGAAGGACTAAGTCCAATAGGGGTCTGGGATGTGCTTGGTGGTTGCACACATGATGGGCAAGGAACTGGTTGAGTTCCCGTCGGCTGCTAATGGGCGAGGAGTCCTTAGTATGGTGATTGCATGTGTCGGGCGCACAATGGACAAGGAACTGTTATGTTCTCGTCGGCTACTATTGGGCGAGGAGTCCATAGTATGGTGATTGCGTGCGTGCCAAGGTCCAAGTGAGAGTACTTGGATGATTTACTACAAACGAGGAATCTGTAGCGCAGGACTATGAGCGAGATAGGATCATAGGGTAGGACCACGAATGAGTTAGTTTCGTGGAAGCACATTGGAGTCCCAAGATCTAGTTCATGCATATGACTCATGAAGGACTATGAGGTCATGGTGGGATGATTTGAACAGTATGAGAATTTAGTTATGTTATTTTGGGTTGGGTAACATATTTATATTCATGTTTGTTTATATATATTGTGCATAGCTCACCCTTTCTTTGTGTGTGTGGCTATGATCGGATAACTTGATATCCGAGAGCAGATGATGTGACAGGTAGGTCAGGAGATGCTTAGACTCGGAGCGAGGGCTAGCAGGGGATGTTTTTGTACATATATATATTCTATGTTTTATCATTTTAGCTTTGAGAATATCATGTAAACTTGGCGGGAGCCATTGACTTTTATTTCAGTTTTATGAAATTATGGACTCCTGGTTTTATAGCTTATTATATTTTAAAGTTTTAAATATCCCTTGTTTTGGGAAATAGTTTATATTCAATGCGGTATTTATTGTATTTTGAATTTTTTTATTATTTAATATCAGTAATATTCCTTAGGGATGTTACAATTAGTATCAGAGCAAAAGTTTTGAAAATATTTTTAAAATATTTTGGGGCTAGTGGGGAGTGAGCTTATCGATGTGTTTGTTTGTGGCATGTTGTGTTAAATGTGAAAAAAATGTGTGGTTTTGTTTGACTAAGCGACTGATTTTTAACAATTGTAATGTGGTGTATCCAGGCTATGGCTGCTAACAGGAGGAGGAAGAGTAGTGGTGCTGATGACATCGCTGAGGCGATTCACCGGATGGTGGATGCGATGCAGCCACCCGTAGCAGCGCAGCCTAGGACGACGATTGCACCAATCAGGGTGCCGACTGTGGAGGACTTCTTGCGCCACAAGCCAGCTGAGTTCACTGGCAAGGCCTCTCCCGATGAAGCGGATGCATGGCTCCGCAAGTGTGAGAAAATCTTCAAAGTGATGAACTACGAAGATGAATAGAAACTGTTGTTCGCTGCTTACCTGCAGAATGGGGATGCTAAATACTGGTGGGCAGGCATGCAACAACAGATGGAGAATAGTGCAGAGTCAGTGTCTTGGGCCAACTTTAGAACTCGTTTCCTGGAGAAGTACTTTCCAGATACGGCGAGACAGGACAGGGAGGCTGGTTTCCTAGTATTGCAGTAGGGAGATGAAAAAGCCGTACAACCGACCTCAGACATCTCAGGGTCCCACTTGCTACCAGTGTGGCGGACCCCACCTGAAGAGGAATTGTCCACAGTTGGCAGGCGGAGTAGGAGGGTCAGGCGACCATCGCAAGTGTTTTATATGCGACAAACCAAGACACTTCGCCAATAATTGCCCAGAGAAGAAGAGTCTTGGCACGAAGAAACCAGCATCATCACCAGCAGAGCGAGCTATGGCAGCGGGCAGAGTCTTTGCCCTGACCACCACCGAGGCTACACAGTCGGGTAATCTTATTCTTGAACCTTGTGTGTTGTTTGGTAAAGTAGTACTTGTGTTATTTGATTCCGGGGAAACCCATTCCTTTATTTCTAATGTGTGTGTGGGGAGATTGAATTTGGTGACACGCGATTTGGGATGTGAGTTGCTTGTCTCAACTTCCTCCTCAGGTCAAGTGGCTACCAGTTCAGTCTGTGTTGGGTGTTCAATAGAAGTGGTAGGTCGCAGATTCAAGGTGAACTTGGTGTGTTTGCCTTTGGAGGGACTGGATGTAATCTTGGGGATGGACTGGCTGTCTAACAATCACGTCATAATTGATTGTGGACGGCAGAGTTTGGTATTCCCAGAACATGAAGGATTGGAACTAATCTCGGCTCAGAGGGTGATAAACGAAGTAGAAGCCGGAGCCACCTGCTTTATGATAGTGGCTCATGCAGAGAAGAATAGTATCGCCGAGAAGATCATTGTGATTTCAGTCGTGGAGGAGTATGCCGACGTGTTTCCAAATGAAATACCCGAGTTGCCACAGAGTAGAGATGTGGATTTCTCCATTGATCTCATCCCTGGAGCTGGCCCAGTGTCCATGGCGCCCTATAGAATGGCACCAGCGGAGTTGGCTGAGTTGAAGAAGCAAATTGAAGATTTGCTTGAGAAGAAGTTCATCCAGCCAAGCGCGTCACCCTGGGGAGCATCGGTACTTCTAATAAAGAAAAAGGGCGGCAGTTCAAGGTTATGTGTGGATTACCGTCAGTTGAATAAGTTGACCATAAAGAATAAGTGTCCACTGTCGAGGATAGATGATCTGTTGGATCAGCTGAGGGGAGCCGCAATGTTCTCTAAGATTGACTTGAGATCTGGATATCATCAGATCTTAGTCAAACCAGAGGATGTACAAAAGACGGCGTTCAGATCACGCTATGGGCATTACGAGTATGTAGTGATGTCGTTCGGGGTGACAAATGCTCCTGCTATTTTCATGGACTACATGAACAGGATATTCCGACCGTACCTAGATCAGTTTGTTGTCGTGTTCATTGACGACATATTGATATACTCCGAAAGTCGGGATGTACATGCAGAGAAACTGAGAGTGGTGATGGGAATTCTTAGACAGGTGGGTCAAGAGATGCTTAGACTCGGAGCGAGGGCTAGCAGGGGATGTTTTTGTACATACATATATTCTTTGTTTTATCATTTTAGCTTTGAGAATATCATGTAAACTTGGCGGGAGCCATTGACTTTTATTTCAGTTTTATGAAATTATGGATTCCTGGTTTTATAGCTTATTATATTTTAAAGTTTTAAATTTTTCTTGTTTTGGGAAATAGTTTATATTCAATGCAGTATTTATTGTATTTCGAATTTTTTTATATTTAATATCAGTAATATTCCTTAGGGATGTTACATCCCCCATTCTTAGCCTAGAAACAACTTATTTTACTTATAATTGGTATCAAAAGCGAGTTCTTAAAAATCATTCAAGTTTGATCCTAAAATCTTTTCAAAATGTCTGAAAACAAGCTTCACTTTACAGAAGGTGCTTCTATACAAGGGATTTTGAATTCAATCATGCATGGTCCATTCATTCCTAAGCATGTTGTTAATGTGAGCATGTAAATAAGCCTTGGAATCTCTGAACAAAAAAAGAAAATAAGAAGGAATATGGTTATGTTGTCAAAAACATCTTGACATTTGCTTTGAACATGGATGAGAGTTTTAGAGTTTCTCAATGTAGTTGTGGAAAGGATATATGGGATGTGCTTGATGTCACACATGAAGGAACAAATGATGTGAAGAGAGTAAGGAAACATGCATTGATACAGGAATATGAGATGTTCAAAATGCAGCAAGGAGAAACCATATATGAAGTTCAAAAGAGGTTTATACACACAGTGAACAGTCTCATTGACTTAGGAAAGGAATTTAACAAAGAAGAGTTGAACATCAAAGTCTCGAAGTGCCTTGATTGAAGTTGACTACCTAAAGTCACAACTATCTCATAATCTAAGGATTTATAAACCATGACCACTCCCTCTTATTTTGGAAAGCTTAGAGGGCATGCAATATAGATGAATCGGTTGAATGAGTAAGAGAATGGTGATAAAAAGCTGAGAAACATTGCATTGAAATGAAGCACTAAGAAGAATTATGATTCAAATAAAGAAGTGGTTGAAATAAGTGACAATAAGAACTTAAATCTTCTAGTTTTGGAAAGTTTCTCAAAAGAATATGGAATAAAGGTAATCAAATGAGGTACAATTCTAAATGAAATAAATCTACTACTACTTCTAATTTTACTTATTACAATTGTGGAAAACAAGGATATATTAAAATTGAATGTCTAAATTTTAACAAGGACAAAAGTGTAGATAAAAAACACGAACACAAGCTCAAGGAGAAATGTGCCTATATATCATGAAAAGATAATAAAGTAGCTCATCACAAAAAAAAAAGTAATAAGATAATGGGAACTATGTATCAATTAGTTTCTTTCTTTTCACCTTGTGTGTGTTACAGTTGTAGCGCGGCTATAGTGGCTTGATTGTCATCCAAGGATGTACACAAATTTTTCTTTTTTATATACAAAATATCATAATTTTCTCTTTCAAATAAAAAAATTTAGACATTGCCATAAATTATAATGTTGGATGCTGAGTAGTTGTGGCCAGCATTCTTCATTTTTGATTCTTTTTATTACAAAAACCTGGCCTTGATACCAATTTTGTTGGTGATATTCTATAGGTGCAATATTTTGTAGTGTAAAATAGAAACCAAGAGGAAGATAATTGGGAAATTCATTTAAACTTGGGGTACATTCTATAGTACTTGTCTCAAGACTTTTCTTTAAAGGCCAACCTTGTTGTAGCGGAAAATAAAAAGTTGAACTGAGTTTGATAACTAAAACTAAAAATGTAAAGAGCTCAGTCCAAACTTAATCTCTAAGGAAAAGGAAAATAACTCACTATGGTCTATGATAAAAGCTTAAGAAAAGAAAGAGCCAGAAGACAATCAACCCCAAAGAGTAGGCGATATATTATTTGAGAATGGAACTATGAGGAAATCCATATCCTCAAGCGAAGCAGAATAAGAGGTTTTCATGCATATTACAAGTAGAATGACATATGTGTTCAAACATTTTTCACATTTTTGAACTAGTAAAAAAGGACTCAAATCCATTTAGATATTTAAGAAATAAATAATTTATATTATAGATATATACTTATGCCAAGGTTCTGTGACAAAGAGTAGTATATTACTGACCAATAACTTCAAAGGTAACCAAATATCGTGGTTACCCAAAACATAAATTCAAAGGTAATAATAAATACTTCTTACCAATAACTAGTGCATAAATAAATTCTAACCATTAAATAATCTCGTCCTTTTTTATTATTAGTTTTTCTTTTCTATAAGTATTATAAAAAAATATATATACAAACGTACTATTTTTTTATGGGACCATATTCTAAACATCGTATTTGGGTATATTTAAAAATTTAATATATAATATGATAAAATATATCTGGACGAGTTTTTCATATGGTTGGTTTAAAATTTGCGTGTCCATTAGGGTCTTGTTCATTGGTCAAAGTGTATTATGTCAGCTTCCATACCTTGATTTGAAGTCCACTTTAAAATCTTTCTGGTTTTCCATTTGACTTTTCACAGCAGGAAGGTATAGCATATATATATAAATCCAATTAAAATAAACGTTTTCAATTCACCCATAATCAAAATCGAAATCCCATGCTAAAAACATATTACAATAGTTGACCTACTGAGGTAAATAGTAAATACTATAACAACCAACATGTCATATCAGTGAGGTAATTTTTCACCCTTTCATTATGGTGTAGCTGCATAAATGGCATTAAAATAAAGCAGCCAAATTAATTTACAGAATAAAATTACATGTTAATAAGTTACATTAATTGTATTTACGAAAATAAAATGTTTAACTTGTGACACATTTCCTTTTCAAAATTATGATTCTGTCATCATGAGTTTACTATCATTCATTTTTGGTATAAAATCCAAGACTTGCACGCCACTACACCATAGAAAACAGGCGTAGTGTACTTCTACTTCTACATTAGACATTACATTATGACAGCATTTTTTTCTTTCTATATTATTTTATAACTATAGAAACTATTGAAAATGGAGTGAAGTTTCAAAGGAAAAAATATGATGACATTTACATAGATATATGAAAATGAAAGTGTTTTTTTATGGTGAAAATGTGGAGAAGTGTACCTAGTTACAGTGGCAATAGATGTGAGATCTAGGAATTGAAGTGAGATGTAATGAATGGTGTGGTTACTTTCTAGTTCTACTTGTTTTTGCTTTACAAAAGGGCTCATATTCTCATCTTCCATTACGCATCATCCATCATAGGTATACCATACCTACTAAAACTGAGCGACAGATCATAGCATATCATGTGATAAGCTAGCTTATATATACACACAAACAAGAGGTGGAAGGGAAAATTTGCAGAAAATAGCTGGAAAAAAATATCTAATCTAGAATTATGCTGCTTTTCCATCTGCTATTCTGAAAAAGCAAGTTTAGTTTTATTTGTGGAAAGAGATATAAGGAAATTTGCAACAATAATATGGGTAGGGGAAAGGTGGAGCTGAAGAGGATTGAGAACAAGATAAACCGTCAAGTGACATTTGCAAAGAGGAGAAATGGGTTGCTCAAGAAGGCTTATGAACTCTCTGTCCTCTGTGATGCTGAGGTTGCCCTCATTATCTTCTCCAACCGTGGCAAGCTCTATGAGTTCTGCAGTGGCCCTAGGTACCCAAACCCCATCAACCTTTTTTCTTTCTGTCACTCAGATTTTGTGCTTTTTCTGGTTTTCTTCAACTTCTGAGGCTCTTTTCTTTTCTGGGTGTCTTGATTTTCCCTCCCTGGTTTCTGGACTGCTTAAAGTTCACATCTTTCTGCTGATTATGTGGTTTTTCTTTAGGGGTTTGTGTTTCATGATTTTTTTGATGTTTGTTGCTTTCCTTTGTCTTCGGTTTCCTGTCTCTGATTTGTAGGGCTTCATCAAGGATGTGTTGTTTGTTTATGGTATTGTGTTTCTCTTAAAGTTTGTTTTCATCTTCCTTACAATTTTCCTCTCTTTTCTTTTACAGTCTTAGATTCATGCTTTTTGGTAGAGGTTTTTATTGGAAAGCAGCTACAGTCTTCTAGATCTTTTTGATTCAAAATTTTAGCATGACGATTCGAGTTCATACATAATGATTCTTCTCTAATTATTTCTTCATCGTGGTTAAATTTTAATTTATTGGTGATTAACAATAATTATATCAGTTCTTCTTTCATACATGTACTGGTCTAAAACATCTCTTTTTCTTCTGTTTTATTCAAAATCTAAGCTGTGGAAATGGTTTTGGTGTATAATAATATTCAACGATTATAATTTCCTTTTCCTCATAATGTTTTGTAAATATTTATCCCGTTTGCAGTGGAACTTTCTCCTCTTAACGAGTTCTGATCAAAATTAAAGAGGGGAAATCTCTGTGGTCTGTTTTGCAGCTGCAAAATTTTCTTGCTGAGTTGACATAAACTATTCATGAATTTTTAAGTACTTGCCTTTTGGATTACGATCCTCTACAGTTTTCGAGAAATACATAAAATCTCAGCCACTCGTTATAATTTTAATATTTGATAATTCAACAAGTGAAGATATACTCTCATGAACAGTGAAATTATCAGTAACTGCACTAAGTTCTTTCTGAAACCGCATGAGATTCATTTCCCTTTTGAAATGGATGGTTCATAACTTTATGACCAAGTGGTATAGACTTTAGTCCTTAAACATCTTCATTTTTCTAAAAAAACAATTTTTTTTTTTATAATCATCCATGCATTTTAATTTTTGGTAGATATATTCTCATTCAACAGAAACAGCCCTTTGAAAAATAGTCATGAATATCATATCATGCAATAATTTTAACGAATTGTTTGGTTGAGTTGTGAGGTTTTGGAATGTAAACCTCATGTTAGTTAAACAAAAAGGAAGGAATTTTCACCTTCCTGCAAATTGGAATGGAGAAAGTGTTTTTGCCTTGATAGGTGTGTAAAGTTCTTTGTTTCTTACACTTTAAACAAACAAACAAACCAGTTACCCAGCATGAAAAAACACTGATCAGTTTTGTTAATGACTAATTTTTATTAAAAATTTCTTAATCATATTTAATAATGCTTTTCTTACTTTTGCTTTTCTACTTGTCAAACTTGAATTTGAGATCAACTTCAACAAATTCAAACATATTTTACTGATATGAATAATATGCTGGTGTTCTCTGGTTTACAACTATGGTACAGCAATGAAAATGTGATGTTATGACGTCCAATCTTCATTATAGGACCCTTAAATCATCGTGTGTAAGGAAAAGAAACACTAACATTCTAGATCTTTTGGTAACTATATTTACAACCCCAAGATTCTCTTTGTTGTTGTATACTTGATTCTGATTAGACATTCACCCATATGTCAGAACACATCAAAAGAAAAGAAATCAAATCATACATTTGCATTCAATGTAAAAGATAGAAATTTGGTACAATCCACACTTTAAATATAAAATGAAATAAATAAATTCTAATCTGATTTTCTGCTAAGAATAAATATATATATATAATCATTGTACGTACATATTTCACTTTAGAAGTGCTATCAAGTACCTTTTCTTTTAGGTTAGATTGGCTTCTTTACTGTTAAGTAGGCTTCTTTACTGACTTACTGTTATCTCTAGATGTGAATCACATAAAGATTAAAGAGTATTGTAGATTTTGCTGCATGATATAAATTTTGTACTTTGTACTTTGATAATTACTGTGGATAGGATAATAATAATAATAATCATTAGACAATTAATCCTGTGTTCATTTTGTGCATGCCCACTGTTCTATAATGCTATATATCTTCACTGTCATCCATTAAACTGTAGTATTAAAGAGGATTCCTGATCATGCATATCTGTAGATTGGTTTTTACTTATTTTATTTCATGAGAATATGCTTAGGTTATCAAAATTATATAAGCAAGAAACTTAGAATAGTAAGCTAATGTGATAGACTTGAGTAGTTTGCAAGAGGTGTTGAATATAAGAAAATTACACTTATCTTTCTTTAGATATGATACTCATTTTCTTTAATTTTAAAATAAGAAAATTCTTATGTTTTAATAATGACTTTTAAATTTCATTTAATTTTTAAATAAATATTCATTTTTCTTTAATTTCTAATAAATGACATTCACCTCTTTTATATTTTTAATGAATGAACACTCGGTACTGTTATTTTTTCTTAAAAGTATAAAAATGACCAAAATTATTAAAATAAAATTAAGTTTTAAAGTATAAAAATTAAAGATCTTTTACTTAAAAAAAATTATGAATAAAATAAGATAAGTATCACTTTCATAAAAACATGATAAGGTGAATTTCCATGAAGGAGAGGAAGGAGATGAGCGTTTGTTTAAAAATATGAAAAATATAAATTTTAATATTTAAAAAACATAAGAGAAATAAGTGTTTATTCTAATTAAGACTTCCATTGCAGACAGAAAAAAGGTTAGCAAAATTTTCCTCTACTTTGAATAACCTTTCTTAATATTAAAATTCGTAGATCGAATTTCTAAATGTCAAACCAATCATACTAATAATTACATTCTTTGTGTTATAATACTATTACTATTATATATTCAACAGTTTATAACTAGCTGTTTTCTTACTTTTATAAGGTGCAAAAATCTTGTTCTAAAAGTATACATGATCGAGGAGATTGATTTTTAGTACTACTAATTCTTAAATCATTAATATAGGTTGAAAATCTTGTTCAATTTATTTTTAATGAAATTTTCTTTTAATTATATTTTGTTAGAGATCCGAACCCAGTTTTATAACATCAACACATAATATATGTAAGCCGACAATAATATTTCAAGAAATAATATAACCAACCCACATTCTTATATTACATCTAGTTATATTTATATTAAATAACAAGAAAACATAAGAATAAAATTAAAAATAAAAGCATTTATTTATTATACATAAAGTTTGTTCATAGACATAAATTATATATATATATATATATATATATATATATATATATATATATATATATATAACTTAAGAAATGAAATAACAAAAAATAGTTAAGCCTAACAATTAATAACATACATGCATTATGTAATCTATCAAAAATTAATAATACTATAATACTTTATTATTTTAAAAATCAATTTAGTTGAGAAAGGGTGCAATATAAATAATATCATAAAGTAGGCTCATAGGTTTTGGGTAAATTCTGTTCACTTTTATGGGGCTTGGAGATGGTAGTTTGAGTGGAGCCATCTTATAAGTACCTTGACTCTCATCAAATATTTGATTTCCTTATAGCAAAGGAAAAATCACTAAGATTCACACTTCATTGGGGAAGGATGTGAAAATTTTAACTCTGCTTCATCTTTCAAATTCATTAAGAATTGACTCAATGGAAATAATATAAGAGAATTAATGGATACATACATATATTACAAAAAACTTTAAGGTTGTTAAAATTGCAGTATAACAGCATATCCCTTCTTGCTTTTGTACTCACTTCATCCTAACATCTACTTTCAAGTAAGTTCACAGACTCAGTTGAGAAGGTTCAGTTTAGTTTCAAACTCTCAATAGTGTAATAGATAAGTAACATATTAATCACTTATTATGATCTTCCTCATCATAATTATGTTATTTTGGAAATATGTGGTTATTCAGAGCAGAAATTGACAAAATACATTTTCATGATACACAGTAAATTGAAGATTATGTTGAGTTTTGGATAAACTTAAAAAATGAATTAACAGTTTTATGAGTAATTAATGTATTAGTCGTTGAGATAGGTAGTTAATGTATTAGCCGTTTATAGTTATTTTTCTATATTTGTTTGGTATATTTTGAGTATAACGGTTAAAAACTTGTGAGCTTATAAATTATATTGTTGATTGTCTGAACAACAAGGTGAATCAAATTTTTTTACAAGAGAGAATTTGTTTTCTTCATATTCATTTCATTGCCTATGTTATATGCATGCATTTCCATGTTCTTGAGGTGAAATATTTATGTATTCATATGGTGACTATTTGTTTCAGCATGGCCAAGACACTGGAACGGTATCACAGATGCAGCTATGGAGCCTTGGAATTACACCACCAACCTGAAATAGAGACACAGGTTCATATTTCTTGATTTGACTTGAACAAGTGTTTGATGAATAGTGAAGGTAGAAAATGTAACAAGAATAGGAAAAAGGGTTTGACAAAATAGCTTTTTTTCCTTGCTTTTCAACTTTAAAGTGATGTTTTTTGTGAGTGTGTATGTGAATTATGCATCTGCAAGTAAATGCAATGTGTGAAAGGCTAAGATGAATGAGCATTGGGTTGTGCAGAGGCGCTACCAAGAGTACCTGAAGCTAAAATCCAAAGTGGAGGCACTACAGCAAACACAAAGGTAGAATGGTGTAGTGCAATTATTGAAAGGATAAAACTTAGTACATTTTACAGATGCTTTAGGTTTTGGTTTGGTGCATTTGATACAAGACAAAAAAAATTAACTGAAAATAATAAAATGTTATAACTTTTTGTTTTTCTTTTTTGCAAGTCAAAAAGTTAAGATTGAGAATATAATATTTTTAAATGTGAATGGATCATTAAAAGTATTTTCTCCTTCTGTTGAACTAAAAGCTTTCTTTATATTAAATAAGTTAGAATTAGTTTTCTTTCATAAGTGAAGTCGACCTTAAATGCTTTTTTTCTTGTATATTTCAATGAAATAAAATTTGACTTTAATTTGAGAATAACAGAAGCAAATATTTAATAAGTTGTTGGTAATTGTTTTCTTTATCAAAATTCTTCAAAGATTTTATCTTCTTGACTTAGTTTTATATTTGTTTTTTAATTATTAATAATTACAAGAGAATTGCTTTAGTTTAAGAGAAAATGTAAAATGACTTTAAACCATTATCTTCTTGGATGAACTTTTACATAAGTAGAACTTCGAAGAGAAAAAACAAAAAAAAAAAATTTAATTAAATTAGTTTATGTTTAAGCTAATTTATGAAGGGCTTAATTAATTTTAAGTCTCTCATCAACTTGTGTATTTTTAATTAAGTCTACTAAATTTTTTGGTACTCAATTTCTAAATTTTTTTAATTAAGTTTCTGTCATTAATTATTAAAATAATTAAATATATTTATTATTTTATATTAACTACAATATTATTTTATATTAATAAAAAAATCTCATATTTTTTAAGTTAAAATACAAAAGAGAGTGACGACTGAATAACAAATCAGTCATGTCACTCAATTAATAAGAAAAAAATTAAATGAGAAAAACTCAATAAAATAATATAAAAATTTTGAATACTAAAATAGATAAAAAAATATTTATTAGAAATTCAATTAAATATATATATAAAAGACTTGAAACTTAATTAAACCTTTTTAAATATTCTTTCATAAATTTTTATTTAATTTCTTTAATTATTAGCTTATCTAAACCTTTATTTCATCCAAAAAATGTTCATAATAAATTTTTTGACCTTTTCATTATGAAAAGTGATATGAGAAAAAGCAACTGGAAACAGAAATGGTTGAAGTTTGAAGCTAATACATTTAAATCCTAGATATAGTTATGAATGGTATTAGGATATATATTAATTGGTTGCATAACTCTGTAGAAACCTGCTTGGTGAAGAATTGGAGCACTTAGATGTTAAGGAGCTTGAACAGCTTGAACGTCAGCTCGACTCTTCCCTCAAGCAGATCAGGTCTAACAAGGTATGCAAATTTTGCACCTCACTCTGTTCAACTAATTTATCATTAGTATAATATATCTTATCATATTCTTCATTCATAAGTCAATATGTTGGAAACTTTGTTTGATTTCTTCAAACGTCTGTCAAAGTAACATATAATTCATTATCTATCGTCATCTAGCAACCCTCAATAATTTTGAAATACAAATCCTCTAAGTTTTACAACATTAATTAGTTTGGAACTTGTCACAAGTTTTCTCATCACACCAATTTGTTAATGCATAATAAACTCATTTTTGAAGAAGAGATTGTTCAAAATTCAAATATGAGTCTAAATCTCACATTAGATAAAAATAAGAATGATGAAACATTATAAAAAAAAAGAGTTACAAATTTATTATCTTAAAATTTATATTAGAATTAGTGTCAATCATTATTTAGATTAATCTCATGTTTCATTCCATGCGGTTACAATCATCTTTTTATTGCATCTTTGTACTCTTTTAGTGGCACTTCATATCATGTCTCATTCGACGTGGTTGCAATCATTTTTTTTATTGCATCTTTGTTCCCTTTTAGTGACTCTTCCTAATTATCTTACTTTATATTAAGTAGTGATCATTTCATCAACTTCAACCTTGTCTTACTTACCTAGTAACAATGTTTAGGATAAAGGTTTGAAAAATAATAATGAAGTATATAGAGATTCTTTGCATCTCTATTTTTAGTTTATACAACTCCATCTTAAAATATAGAAATTAATCAATAACTTCAATTTTCTCAAGCTTCTCCCAAGTCATAAGAGATAAATAAATTGAGTTTGTAATGTTACTATAAAATATGTTTTCCATTACGAGAACAGAAACAAAATGTTCATTTTTAGTTGATACAATCCCATCTCAAAATAGACTTTGATCATTGACATGAATACATATATTTTCTTGAATTTTATAAGAGCTAAATAAATCGAGATTTTCAATGTTATCATAATATATGTTCTTTTATAGTGAAAACGAAAACATAATTGTTTTGATATTTAGTTTGAAAAATTATATAAATATTACACTCGAAAAAAGATAAAAAAGATAAGTCATAATTGTTTTGATATTTAGTTTGAAAAATTATATAAATATTACACTCGAAAAAGATAAAAAAAGATAAGTCATAATTCATAAGATTGGTTGTTACAAATTACTCTGATATGTCAAAATTTAAATATATCACATAATACATTCAAATAATACTCTCTAAGTTTCAGTCACATTAATATTCTCACCGAGTAATCTTATCTAATACTAGTTAATTCTTACTATTACTGATTTTAAAAACAATTAACTCTTATTAGTGTTGCATTTAGTTCCTATTTTTATTAATACTCAATATGAGCATAATAAATAGTCCACCTTCTCTTGTAATTTTCAATCTTTTCATACGTGTGACAGTTTAACCAGCTTAATTTAAAAACACAAAAAAAAAAAAAAAACGTTATAAGAGAAAAAGTTTAATTATATTAACCCTATAAGTCATATAATGAACGATTATCAAACAATAAAATTACTTACACGCCCAAGGGATGTCAGATGTCACATTGATTTAATTTTTACTTCTTGTAAATATAAAGCTTTAAATATGCTGTCTTCATTTTTTAACTTTAAAGAAGAAAAAGTTACAAATTTAAATATTAGTTCAATTTCTCACATTTTTTTCATGCTAATTTAGAAAAAATTATTTATAAAACGGTTACTTGAGAAATTTACTCTCAAGGTTATAGTTAAAGATTAAAGTATCAACATATATATAACTTGACAATCAAATTAATTAAACATTCAAACTATTCAAATATAATTAAGCAACATTCTAGCATTTAAAAATATGAAATTGAGAACAAATATAATAGGAGTAGTAAATAATTATTAAAAAAATTAAAAAAATTAAAAAAATGTTGGTGGGTTAAGTGGGTCAACCCACCTTCAACCCGGCTCGAACCCGTTTAACCCGTGGGTTAAGTGAGACGGGTTGAGTTCAACCCACTTTTGAAAAAGTTAAATTTTTCTTAATCCAACTTGGCTCGAACCCGTGGTGAGCCGGATTTGCTCACGGGTTGAAACCTATTTTGACATCTCTAACTTAGAATGAACAAAATAAATAATATATAAATAATAAAAAAAAACTCACAAACTATGTTTTGGTATAAATAATATCTTATTTTCTTATAAATAAAGTTATAAATTCATTGATATTGAATGTTTCAATCTCGAATAACCCACAGAATAAATGAGCTTTATGTATAATATTCTCCTAAATTTTCATCAACTGCATATATTTGAAATTTGAATTGTTTTTTAATATAAAGAGTACTTTACATTTAACCCTTCACTAAAACTATATATACTAGACATCAATAAAACTTGTCCCTTACAGCTAAGGAATTTTGACTCTCTAAAATATGAAATTGACTAGGTATTAGTAATCTTGACAATTCATTCTTCATAAAGTTTAATAATATATTAGTAGATAAAGGATTTTGAATTGAATTTCATAAGGACTTAAAGAAAAATTATAAGCAAGAATCCAAAATGCATATTTTAAAAATGTTCTGCCTGATTTTGATTAGATAAAATTTAAATTTGTAATACATAAATATTTTTAAACATATACACAATTCATATGTTATTTTTATGATTAGTAATTAATGTTGATTTAAAATATTAATATTTTAAAAGGGGGATTGGAGGCTAAAATAAATTCTAAATATGGTTTTTTTTAAATTAAAATTAAAACCATCCTCTTTACACTATCATCACTAAACATAATTGTTCTCATCTCTATAATATAATACTTATAGAGTTAAGTTTGTGTCATATCATATTATGAATTATGATACTAGAAATTTAAGTGTGAGTTGGAATTCTTATATTAAGTGAAAATAAGTAATTTGTTTCCTGATATCAGATCTCTTTCATGTTTTCTACAGAAGAACAAGTGATATGAAAGTTATTAGTTTGTAGTGACTTATTTAAATGAATATAAGTGTTACAGTTCAGAAAGAAAATACAGTCATAATACTTCAGTATGGCTTGGTTTATGACCTTTGCATAGAAGGTTAACTTTTTGCTATTTTATCCATTCTCTATTGTAAAAATAGACGTATATAATAATGTCATTTGCACAGTAATGAGAAAATATGAGAGAGAAGAGAAAGAAATAGGATGTGATAAGTGAACAAAGATAAAAGGAAGAAAACATTATCGTATAAATAATACAACTCAAAAGTACCATCAGAAATTCTACTCCCACACAGACAATTATTTTTGTCCTCTTTGGCTCGCAGAGGGGGTCTCCAATTATTTTTGATTCAGAAGAGAGAAATAAAAAATTTGAACAGTAAATACTTGTGTGCCCTACACTGTTTGAACTGTTCCAAAGGGTAACCAATGTTGTAATCAAAGGTGTGTTTGTCTTTGTTTGTGGGGTGGATCTTCCATTGCATGGATCGTGGAAACTGTACTTATCTGTGATGTTTGTGTACTGTTACTGTTAAACAGTTTTAGCATCCGTATGAGTCTGGCATATGTGTAACCCCAAGTTTAATTTATTATAAATATGATATCAACCTCAGAATTTACGTTGTTTGGTGTACATAGTACACCAAAATTAGCTAACAGTAGAGGTGTAAATCGTTGCCAGACTTCAACTGTTTGATATGACATGTTTGGTTCTAAAAATTCACACCATAAATTGTCTTAGTCTTGTCTCCAGATTAGATGTTTCATGTGCCAGTTGGCCTCATTTTCTTTTCTTTTCTTTTAAAAATTTATTACTGCTGTTAGATTCTGATCATCACTCTCTCAAATTATAATATATTTAAATCCAACATAATTTGTTTTTGTAACTGTTTTCATTATTAATATGTGTCTCTTGTAAATTATGTATGAGTTCATCATATTAACATCTCACATGGTCATATATTAACATTTGGAAATTAGAATAGAAAATTCATATCCAAATGTTTGTTTTATAATAACAAAAGGGAAATAAAAGGGTGTTCTAATTAAGTTCAGGATTTATAATTGTACATTCCTGTGATTGTGGACAATTTGCAGACTGCAATGTGTTAATAAGAGATTGCTCACACAAGAGTAGATCAAATTATTTAGGAAAAAAGGTTTTAAAAATTACTGTTTAGTTAATAATATAGTTTTTAATCTAATGATAAAAAATGGCTAATTCATTAGAATGGTTAGTTTAAAATATAAAGAAGTAAAACGACAGAGTGATCACTTTAAATTTATTTTTCGGATACTAATGATTTCTGATTTTTTTTATATATTGTAAATAGATGTTGACTATGTTATTGGTATGGTTATTTAAAAAAATAAAAATAAACAAAGAACAATGAGTATGACTATGGATTGCATTGAGTTAATAAATTATTAAATTAATTTTGTTTAGAAAAAGTTTTCTCACATGGACTTTTACAAAAGAAAAATAAGAAAAAATAAATTAAAATTGATATCTCTATAGTTACTTTAATTTAGTTATGAATTAATATGTAGAAGTTCTGTTATATAGCTTCTTGAAGTTTTTATTTTTAATTAGTGTATAAATTAATTTTAATTCACGCGAAAAAAGTCACTTTTTTCACATTTTTCTACCAAAATTTCTTGTAAAGCTCATATACAAACGATTTTATAATTGCCTTAACTCAGCCATAAAATAAAATATCAAACTATCTTCATCTAAATATTGAGAATGGTGACTAATCTCAAAATTTTAGTAAGATTTATTTTAAAAAAATATTTTCTTTCCTTAAAATTATACATTAATTCATAGTAAGCTGATCCAAATGTCCTGTACAAATTAATACTTCTATAATTAATGAAGTCTTAAATATTTTTAGTACCTCATTAACAACATAAAATTAAGCATGGATAGAAAGTTTTACAGGTAAAAAAATTTATCAACTTTTTCGAATCACTTTTGTACTCTAGCAAAATATTGTGTGATAATCTCAGAAGAAATATTCCAAGCACAACATACAGTGTTTATACAAACACTTGACATCATAATTTAAGATTTTAAATTATATTTATTATTATGATACTTATGCAACTGTTACCTTTCTGCAGACACAGCAGATGCTTGATCAACTCTCTGATTTACATAGAAAGGTAACACTTCGTTTGAGGTTTTTCTCTATCATCCTTAAATGATTATCATTTATTCATAGTCTGCTACCAACTCTGTTTTTGTGGGCGCGCAGGAAGAGATGCTGCTGGAAACTAACAATATCCTGAGGAACAAGGTACCAAAAGAGAAACTCTTTCAATTCTAAATATATTTATACTATTATTTATGTCTGTATAACTCTGATTTTGCTAAAGCTTCTTGAATTGTCTATTCAAAATTTTTCATTTTTGGAGAAGTTATCAAGAAAATCAATATTGTTTAAGAGAATTAAACGTGGACCCCTTTCTTGAGTATATATGGGTAGATGGAAGAGAGAAATAGAGAGAAAAATTAATAGATGGAAAATAAAAAGAAGGAATAAAAAATTAAGTATCTGTGGACAATATTAAACAAATTTATACTTTTATTTAGTTATTAACTATATATATAGTTAATTTGCATGATAATTAAAGTATTATGCATATAACATATGTATATATAACCATTAAAATCTGTCAAAATAATAATTAATGTAACTATTTTAGAGAGTTTTAATGTACTATGTAACATTAATTTGATTAGTGATAAGCATTGATTTGAATGTCAACAAGATGGTGATGTGATTAGCAACATCCATGCATTAACTGCATTTTATTCTTGAAATTTTGATCTAACACTTTAGACCATATAAATTTGCTTGGGCCAAAGCTTTTGGTGTCCTTGGTACTTTCCTGATGAGAAATTCAATAACTGCTGTACACATAGTTTAAGCATCATTTTCTGGTTTTTTCCACAGTAGTCTTACCTAACTTTTTCCTCCCTCTTGATGAGAAGACTTCAGAAAATGCAGGATCCAAGTACTCAACCCTACCACCATAATCTAGCAAAATTTTCAACAACTTCCAAAGCTTAATCTATATGCATACGCATAACACATGGCTTCAATCACACAGTTGCTTCCAGTTTCATCTTATTAAATTCTACAACAACCTTGTTTTATTTTCATGTGTTGTTTATATTCTCATTTATTAAAAGTGCAAGATTCATGTTGATGTTTCATGTTTCACAGTTGGAGGAAATCAATGTAGCCCTTCAACCAACATGGGAAGCTAGGGAGCAAACTGCACCCTACGATGGCCACCCTCATCCATCAGAGGGATATTACGACACAGCACATTGCAACAGTACATTGAGGATTGGGTAATGTTCTTCTCCCTCGCTGAATGAAATGAGAAACAGATTATACATGTGTTTGAAGTTAAACACTGTTTTTTTTTCTTTTCTGCAGCTATGATTCTTCAGGGTTAAATGAAGCAGGAGGTGCTGCAGGAACCTCAGCCCAAAATGCTAGTGAGTTCATGCATGGATGGATGAACTGAATTAATTCACAATTTAGTTTAATTCATGATTGTCAGAAATATGATGCTTATGTAGAGATCTTGGGGCCTACAAGAACAGGCTGTAATAATAGGTGTCATGCAGCATAAAATATACTAGATATGCTCTTCTTAATATTCCAATAAGACATGTTTTGAAGAATTTCATAATTAACATCCTCCATCCTAACATTCTATAATTCATCTAAATGGTGTTCTTCGAGACTTAATGACATGTTTATGTAGTAATGTTATTAAATAAGTGCCAATGCTTAAATTTTCTGTTGCTTGTAATCCATTTTTTTTTTTTTTGCTTCAATATAAATATCTGCATGTGGATCTGTAGTTTAGGTTTTGTTTCATCTGTTAAAGCATCGATGCCACTTGAGAATTTATATTTTTACTTTACCATCTTGGTTTTTTATTTCACTGTCATTTCACTAGTATGAGTAGAATTTGGACTAAACTTTTTTAATATAATTATCTAGTTTGGACTTTTAAATGAGAAAGTTATTGCATGTTGGATCTAGCAGGAGCAATTTGTGGCAATTTTATTAGTAATTTCTCTCTTGTTCAATTTGCCAAAGGGATAACATTTTGAAACAAAATCCTGTGGCCGTCAAGGATTTTCACCTTATCTTTTTCATTGGATGTATGAGTCAAATAATTTCAAAACTATTGTTTAATAATGGTACATGTTTGGTTAGAAAAGAAAAAAAAAGTGTAAGTAAAATAAGTAGAATAAGAAAAGACATATGAGTAAAATAATGATTTTTAGAGCATTTAAAATGAGAAAGAAATAAGTAAAGAAAGTAATTTTTTTCCCTTTTTGTTTGGTTGTGTAGAAAGTACAGAAAAAAAAAATTGTAATGACATGATTGTCCTTTTCAAAAATAAGAAGAAAAGAAATGAGTAAAAATAATGAATTTTTAGAGCATTTAAAGTGAGAGAGAAATAAGTAAAGAAAGTTTTTTTTTTTCCCTTTTTGTTTGGTTGTGTAGAAAGTACAGAAAAAAAATTGTAATGACATGATTGTCCTTTTCAAAAACAAGTAAAATAAGAAAAGAAATGAGTAAAAATAATGAATTTTTAGAGCATTTAAAATGAGAAATATGTAAAGAAAGTTTTTTTTTTCCTTTTTGTTTGGTTATGTAGAAAGTGCAGAAAAAAAAATACTGTAATGAATAATTGTACTTTTCTAAAGCCGAATTTGATAATTAATTTGAGTAAAAAAAATAGATATTTGGAAAATATTTTGTACGAATGTTTAAGCGTTTTTTACCTAATGTAGTTCTTCATTTCACACTTATATTCCTATAAAATTCGGTGAAATGAAAACCCATAAGAAGGTTTGTTCAGCCGGCTTATAAATCAACATAGAGATAAATGAATGGCTTAGAAATGAAAGAGATCACATGGGGCTATATAACATCTATAGTATGTAGATGATAAACTATTTTAGGTAAAATTGTGACCTTTAAAGAAAAATATAAGGTGCTTTTGATTGCTATTTTAGGGTTTGAAGGTTAATTCATATCATTTTCTCTTTCACATTTAATTGGATTGCAAATGGGTTCCATTAACCCTACTTTTTATGTAGCTAATTTCTTGGAAAGATAATATTGTTTTCGAGAAGCCAATGTAATAATTTTTTATTTTAATAAAATAGTTACAAAATTTACCATTTTATCTTTCATTACAATAAATACTCTTGTATAAAAAGTAACATAATTTCATTCATTTCTAATCTTTACATAACTTTTTTTTTTCAAGTCCATGAATTAAAAATAGGGGTGGGAATTAGTAACTTTTACTTAAGCATAAAAATATTAAAATAAGCCATGATTTGTCCATTTGAAGAAATAGTTAAAATCATTAAAAATCACTGAAAATTTTTAATTTTGTACCTATTCAAAGAGAACCGAATTAAATCGAAATGCTCTTTAAACCTATGCTCTAGCCTGTAAACATAACAAGAGTAAAAGACAAAAAAAAAGAAAAGGTTGAATTGCGTTGTACCTTTTTTTGTTTCTCATTTTTATAGAACAAGAAAAGCTAACATGTATATTAAAAACTTTTATTATTCAAAGCCTTCATCTTTGATACATTTTATAAAGATTAAAAGCTGTAACTTAAATTTTGGAGAAACAAAAAGTAAAAAAATTACAGAATCTAATATCAAAACTCACCCATCTTATTAACACTGATTTCAAATTTGATAAAAATTAAAAGAAAATACCTCATTAGAAATCAAGTTTATTCTTGTTAATTTTACACAGACTAAAAATATATTGAAGATAAGCAATGAAGAAGAAAAATATAAGATATTTAAGAAATTTCACGAAGTTAGAAATTACAAATGTAATTTATTTTAATGACAACAAACAATAAATAATGGGCAGCGTATAAAATGAAATAAAGCACATTAAGGAATTGGAATGTCACAATAATTTCAAATATTAAAAAATATGAGATATTAATAAAACATCTAAACAACGATTTTTTTTTAAAAAAAAAAATTAACTCATAAAATCACTCTCACATAGTACATATTTTAATTAATACAAAGAGTATATATGGAGAGGGAATTATTAGTTTAACCACATACAATTGCACCAATAAATCATGAAGGTGCTTCAATGTTTTTATGATCCACTTTATTACTATTTTAGAAAAAAATAGTTTTGAAAAAATAATTGTTTTTGGAAATATCAGTTTCTATGTGGATGGACCAATATAATTAATTAACTAATTACATTGGCACAATAGAATAATTAAGTAGAATATACTTTGTAAGTTTTACACGTCTTCTCCCAGAATCAAAGTTTGTGTGATGAAGATATTAAAATTTGATTTGTCTAAACTAAAAATATAAAAACAAAAATAGAAAGATTGTAATATAAGATAAGATCTTTTGGAACTGATTGATTTTGTTGAGTGAAAACAAAGTGTACTTAACCTACATAGGTCCCATTTTAAAACATTGATTCCACACTGTTATGGGGAAAGAAAATCACATGCATGAGCATTGTTAGGTCTTTTGAAGAGTAGTGTAGAGTAGAGTAGAGTAGAGGTTCTTTCGTTAGGTCTACATATTCTTATGTATTTTCATATCAAACAAAAAAACAAACAAAACAAAAACCACCTATTCCTTAATAATAATTTAAAACGTGTTTTAATACATCAAACCACCTATTTCAATTTTTATTTTATTTTCCCCAAATATATTTTCTTTTGGAAGAAAATTACAAGAAAAAATCCATGGAAAATAATAAAGTCTCTTCATAGAAATTCACCATTAATAAATATGGTAGACAATTCAAATTTACAAAAAAAGATAAAATAAAAGATAGAGACTTGTATGAGAAAATTGAACCTAACTGTATTTTATAATATTTTCTTTTTTGATTTGACACATTATTATATATATTTATTAAATAGCAACATTAACATTAATAAAGTCAGTTCCCTGCTTTATCAGGAACCATCACTTTTTTTCGTATATATACAATCTAATTAATATTTTAAATCATAATCAATCATTATTAGACTAGCCACTTCCTTTCAATTCATTCTGCTGTATAAACGTACTTTTAATTAAGGATTAACTATGTGTTTGTACTTTAACTTTTAGATCGATCTTCATCTTTACAAATCTCCATCTTTACAAATGTATTCGAATTTAAAATTTTTAATCAAATTTTATTAAATTTATTTATATTTCAAACACGTTTTTAAATTAATTTTGAAACGAAAATATATTAAATGGTGTAAACAATTCAAATTTTATCATGAAATATATTTTGAAAATTAAATAAACTTAATAAAATTTAATTAAAAAGATTAAATTCATATATTTCTAAAATTAAAAAATGAAAATAGATGAAAAGTTTTCAAAAAAAAACTAATTTTAATTTTTACTTAATCCTTTAATCCTTCTATTAATTACTAAACTTATTTATAGTATATAGATAATTTTTTGTGTGCATTTATCAAAAATAATTTAGAAACTTTCACAATAATTAATAGGTTGAGTCTAGAAGAAGAAATTAGTCTTTCACAACCTAAATTTTCATTAATATTAATATATATATATATATATATATATATATATATATATATATGCTTTCATTTTATTTTGTATACAGTTTTTTTTTAAATAAAAAAACTCTAAAAAAATTGGTGTGCAGTTGTGTGACTACATTAGCAAATATGTCCCGTTGTATTAGATATTTACCTTTTTCTTTTACTTTCGTGTGTAATTAGAATTCATAGCAAATAATAACTTTTTTCTATTATAAAAAATAAAAATGAGAAGACTATAAATTTATATTATTAGATTTTCTCAAAATGATTAAAAGGAAAATACATATAATATTTTATAATATTATGTGAGGACTAAATAATTTTTGAACTTTTCATATATAATTGTAGGATGCAAATTTTTAAGAATATTCTTAGAACAAAAAAAGAATTCTCACTTGATTAACAAGAAATTAATATGATATGCACGTAAAACTAACCATTGGATCCGTTGACTGCTGATAGCGACTCTCCATCCTGCTCTATCAATTCTATGTACTCTATAATATTATGAACAACTTTATTTAAACTTTTGAAATAACTTTATTTAATGACTAATTTTTGAAAAACTACTTATTTTAAGTAATAGATAATTCTTTTTACAAAAATACTTAAATTTTTTTTATAAATACATAAAAGATGTAAAGATTTCTTTATTTTGTTAAAAAAAATAAAAAAGTTAACACAATCAAAAACACACACATAATAAATAAATAAATAAATAAATATATATATATATATACTACAAGAAAATATTTAAATAGTGATTAATTTTAGTGATCAATAATGATTACTAACTATAGTAACAAATTTAGATATTAATTTACAAAATTAAAAATTATTTGTTACCAAATAGTCACTATTATGAATAAAAAATTATCATTGGTCTTTGAAATTAGCTACTATGATTTTGGCTACCAAAGAAAATTAGTCACTACAAATTAGCTATTCAGCATTTGGCGATCAAAATGACTTAGTTTTTCTAAATTTGTCTCTAATTAGTTAGTGATCAATTTAGTGACAAATTATAATTTTTTATTTATAATAGTAACTATTTTAGTAACCAATAATTTTTAATTTGGTAAATTGGTATCTAAATTGATCATTATAATAACTAACTATTTTTTTTTTAAAAATTGGTTTTTAATTGAAGATTTTATTGTAGTGGAGTCAACCCATACGAGTCACAACTCGAATACTCACATCACTTTTCCAATATCACCAAGCCACTACCCAAGATTGTCATGTGATTATCCTCCATTTTGAGCCACAACCCAAGGAATGCCTCAACAAGTTCCATACTCAAGGTATCATCTAAAGCAACGTATTCATACAATTTTAGGTAAAACCCAAATTTCCCTGCACCTGTGAAACCCCAAAAATCCCAAAATGCATTCCATTTATCTATTTCCACAATTTAGCAGGCAATCATACTCTTAATAGTACTAAATAACAATTTATGCTAACACACAAATTCTCAATGCAATTCATACATTCCATATCTCCTAAACTCAATCCTCAATTTTCCAAACCCTAAAATGTATTCATACAATTTTCATCCCATTAATTCAAATCACATCATAATTCGACAATTATTAGCATCCAACATTCCATCATCAAATAAAGATCTCTTTTCCCCCGATCAAAATGACCTAGAAACAACAAAACACCAAAAATGAGCCAAGTCCAAGTCCTCTCACTCAACCAAGTACCCTCAACCACTTAAGCTAGTATTATTCCTTGTCATAACTCCCCTTATTAAATGTCATAAAGATTCCAGTACCCGCATTTATATTAAATAAATATTTATTTAATTTCCCGATTCCATTACTCACATTTGTATTAAATAATTAATTATTTATTTATTTCATTTCCCGTGTCTTACAGTGGTTCCCCTTCTTGTCTTCGACGGTGGCACCTCCTCTCCCCTTAAATGAGGTTATGCTACTTCTTCTTTTTTTACTGTGCCTCCCCTCGTCTTGTACCTTTTCTTTTCTTCTTCTTTTCTTCTTCTTTGAACGAAATTCATCGTCGTTGTTGTCAAGGTCATTGAATTTGGTTTTCACTAGTGAGTGATTGTTTGATATTTTTATTTATGAATTATTGATTTCTGCATTGCGTTTTTTGTCCTGTTTTTGTGTGTTGAAGGTGATGGCATTAATGTTATTTGTTTTGTGCAATTAGTGAAGTGAGAGATGGTTGGAAGAGAAGTTGCCCATATAATTTATTGTAATTGATTGAAATGTTATATGTTTTGAAGGTGGCATTTATTCAAAAGTTGTAATATGCACCAAGTTGCAAGTGGTAGTAATTAGTAGTTCACTTAATTAGCACCAAAACACACTATTTATCTTTATTGTTGTTCACATGTCACGCTAATGGGCGCCTATTATTATCTTTTAATGTTTATTTTTAATAAGATTGCTTCCATTTATTTGTATGTTAGATAAGTTATGAATTATATGATTAAATATATCATGTTAGCCTTAGTTTTGCGTTTGAGATTGAATATGAAAATTATTTACTGTCTCCAAGTTTTTTTTCGAAGAAATTGTATTTTCCAAGATATAATTTAAAAGGAGACGATACTAATAATTTAAATGTATTCAATCTTGAATTGTCCAATTAGACAGTTTAAGAAGATTAATCACTTTTTTAGTATCTTAAAATTCATTAATATTTGTTAAGTGTGTTTGTATTAATCTTCTGGTGTATATTTGATTGTGGTTGATAATCACTTTCATTTTATATATCTTGAAGACCAATGCGAAATGCTGACAAAATTTCATGAAATTTAAGATATGTTGTTTAAAATTAATATGTACTAGTAAAGTAAAAAAATGGATCTTCTTGAATGGGATAGGGTCACACCTTGAGTACAAAAGCGAGGTGATCATTCATTTAAGATTACAGAAATTGTTCACGCAATTTAGTATATATACGCATGGATTGAGCATGGATTAATTTACCACGCATCAGTGCTGAGTACGAGGAAGGAGTACAAGAATTCATAGCATTTGCGCAACGTAATGAAGGTATAAGTGAAGTTTAGATTTGTGTCAACTGTTTGAATGGGAGAAAATTGAATGCAATTGAAGTTAGAGAACATCTTATTTGTGATGATTTACTTGAAGTTATACAATATGGACATGGCACAATGAATTAATAGAAATTGACATCCCATTATGCCTTAGAGCTTCTGTTACGGACAGAAAAACTGAATATTACCCTTATTTAATTATGGATGATGTAAGTCTTTCAACCTTTATTTATATTTAATTGATTTATCTACTTATATCAAATAAATGTTGTGTTTAGGTATATATGTATGGTGTCATTGAGAATATGGGATTGAATTATGTATATGGATTCATAGACCCCTAACTCATTCATGAAGATGATAAGTTTGATGACATCCAATCATATGTCACCAAATATTTTGAATGGGGGAAAAATATATTTTGTCCCTTATATTGTTGCGTAAGTGTACTTTGTTAACTTGTGAATATAATCTGTCATTTTAAGGTATAACAATGAATTTATTTTCAATGTCAGGCATCATTGGCAACTACTTGTGATTTCCTTGAAGGATAACATTGTTGTGTGATTTTTGTAACATCCCGTCTGGATATTACAAATTTTAAATAATAAAATAAAACATAATAATAATACCTCATTTAATTAAGTTCATTTCCCAAAAACGCGAGAAATTTAAAACCTTTATTACATCGTAATATAACTTAACTTCATAAATTATAAAATTCCAAATAAAAAACCAAGTTCAATAATCCAAATGATTACAAAATTCTTAGAATTCATAAAATCATAAAACTCTGATGAATAATTCCCCAAGCTAGCTCACGCTTCGGCTCTATGTCTCACCAGATCCATCTACAACATCATCTGCTCATGTGTAATGCACTACACGATCATCACCAAACACAAGCAGATAGGGTGAGCTAACAGTATAAACACATATATAATTCTAATATATTAACATAATTACATCAAAGGAACATTATCCTTTGATTCCATATCACATGGACACTACTATGTCATCCGTGATCTACGTTTCTAGATAATTACCTCAAGATGTCTTGCTGCCACACCTACAAGCCACAACTTGTAGAACACGTACGGAAAACCTGCCACAGACCATACTTTGTAACGTCAGGTGGAGTTCCCAATACGAACATAGTTCGTAACGTCCCAAGACTACCAAACTCGTCAACTTAATATTGAGGAGGGTAATCTATCTGGACCCATCCATACGAGCCACAACTCGCACACTCACACCGGCAACACTCGCCAACCTGAGCCACAACTCAAGAGTTCCTTGTGTTCATTCGCCATCTCGAGCCACAACTCAAGGGATACATTCTAACCCACAACTAAAGGAACATTCAACAAGCCGACATTTAAGGTATCACCAAAGCATTATAGATCACACACATCCAAAGCAAACAAAGCTTCTGCCTCTGCATCATCGCCTGACGCTACTCTAGAGCCGCCAGGCGAAATTCGCTTCCAGACCGCTTGGCGGGGGACACATGTCACTAGGTGTCAAGTGCCTCTGATGCCATTATCTTACAAGTATCGCTTGTATCGCCTGGCAGGATGACCCTCACCGCCAGGTGCCACGTGATCCACTGCTTCACTATTTTGGTAACTTTTCGCTCTGCGGGTCAATTATCATCGCTAGACACTACACCAGTACTTGGGTAGTACTGGTTTTTCACGCTTCAACGGATCAGTTTTCCAACTCATATACTCATCGCATCACGTTACTCAATCTCTAAGGAAATACCACACATCTTTACCGTTGGAAGTTCCTTTCCCACACTTCTTAAATCACAAAAACATAAATATGGTGCCAAACTTCCAAAAAACTCAAAATTCAACCATAACCATGTCAATGTCAAATCAATGCACAATCATTCAACCAATTCATATTTCGTGATAATTCTTCCTCATTTAAGAATATAATATCACGCACCACAACCAACATATTATTTAAAACAATACATAATTAAAATAATAAACAAATGACATACATAAGACTCGAACCCAAGTTTGATATTTTGATCCATATATTTATAATTGTTTGATTCTTTTTCTTCATTAATTATTTATAATTTTGCTCAAATATTGTAGTGCAATAGACAAACTAACTCATATGAGTGTGGTTATTATGTAATACAATGATTGACAACTATTATTCGTGCTCATATTACAAGTAGTTGGGAAACAGTGATATTTGCATTGAATCCAATACTTATCTATAAAACTCTGTCTTTTAATATACTAATTGAATTTATTATCTTATGTGCAAAAATTCAACATTCATTCACTAACCCTAGCTAAGTCCTTTAAGTATTTACAAATTGCTTTGGCAAAATACATTGTTCAAATGTACAATAGTATTTAGAGCATTTATTTGTTTTAAGGATAATTCTAGCTTATTCTTGGTTATTACATACATTGTATTGTTTATGGTTTAGAACATTAATTTGTTGTAAGGATAGGTAGTTATTGTAATGATGGTATCATGTATATAGAACAATAGTGTTCCAGGTTATTCATGGTTATTAAATACATTGCTCTGTTACTGGGTTGGTTTTTTGGCTATTTATAAGTTCAATATATAGTATGGAATAAAAACAAATAACATATTTTTTAAAAAAATACCGCTTTTTGCCTTAGTTGTTGCCAAAACTGAAGCCTAAAAAGATGTATACAACCTCGGTTCCTTCGTTACTTAAAGCATAATGCCTTTTCATAATTTAAATTATATTTAATTTTTAAGTACATTTGGCCTCGGCTTGTCTAGAGTCGAAGTCTAATATACATTTATTGCTTTGATTTGGGAGCTACCAGATGCAAAAAAGGATTGAATGGAATTCTAATAAAAAAAGACATATAGCTTCGATTATGTGGACAACTAAAGCAGAATTTGACCCTTTCTACTTCAATTGTTGAATGCACCCGAGGCAAAAATTAATTAAATCAAAGTGAAATTTGAAAGCAAAAAGGGCATTCTGCATTGTTTCTTTTACAACCAAAGCAGAATGTGAATTGTTTTGCTTCAATTTTGAGCCTAGGCCAAAAGTGACCCATTTTTACCTTATCTAAATATGCGTCGATTTTAGAACCGAAGCAGAAAATAAAAAATAACAGCAGCTAAAACCCTTTGTATAAAAACCTTTTTAAATTTGGGCAAAAGCTATATGTGTAAACATTTGAGATATACACATTGGTACATAAACCTTTTTAAATTTGGGCAAGCAAAAGCTATATGTGTAAACATTTGAGATATACAATTGCACCGTATTTTATTGGATTGCGTATGATTTAGTTGTGTTGAATATTATTACATATTCAAATTTTCATATATTTGAGATACCAGCAGATACATAAGTCTCCAAGTTTGAAATTCATAAGTTGAATGTAGGTAGACCAATTTAGTGAATGAATGAGCTTCATTTTATGGCTTGAATAATTGACTCTAAGGCTACATTTTCACATCTTAACTTACTAAACATAATTTCTTTTTAAATGATATTATAAATAATTTTAAGCAATAAGTTCGTGATCTTATTGTGATCGAAGCTCAATAATTTGATGATATTTAATGATCTCGTTTGTTGAATGTTGCACCTCTAATTGAAATTTGTTAATTAAGTATTTTTAAGTCAATTATGTAATTATTTTTTTTTAATGTTGCACTTCTAATTGAAGTTTGATAATTAAGTATATTTAAGTTAATTATGAAATTAAATATTTCTTTTATTTAATTTCAGTGGTTAACCACTAACATTTGATAACATAAAATAAGAAGAAATAGAGTCACTCCATCTTATAAATTGTTTTGCAAAAAACATCATTGAATACTCTCAATCTTCATACAATTGTGATAGAAGTATAGAAGAAAACATTGAAATGAGAAGACAACTACTAAAATACTGTCCTCGTTGTTTTCTACACTGATAGAGCAGAAAATGTCAACTAAGAGAGATTTGAAGCATAGGCCTCTGAATGTGTGTAGAAATATCAACTTATGAAAATTTTCAGTTTTAATAATTTATCATTAACTAATAGTATTAATAATTTTACACAAGGGGTTTATGAAATGAATGGAAATTTTAGTTTAGAAATGGCTTTGGTTATTGAAAATTCCAAGTTTAAATTTTATTTATCAAGACATTTCATAGTCTTGAAAAGAACACTAACCTCTAGTCATTTTATGGTTATCAGAACTTTTTAATGTGTATGTACAGTTTCAGATTCTCACCCTCTAAAATTTTGATGATATAGTAGTTTGTAAAAAGAAAAAAAAAATTAATAATTCAAAACACACAAGTTGTAGAGTCATAAAAATGTGGAAATATAGTGTCAAACGTGACACCGAAAACTTCCACACAGCTGCTCTGATAGCGATTTAAAAAATCATTGATCATATTTTTATATTAATAACCGCAAAAATTGTGGATAACGGTCGATGTCCTCTTCTAATAAGTGCCACAAATAATATTTTCGTTGTTATAAAATAAAAATATCACCTAAGTCTCTTATATTTTTCTCCATGTTTATTTATAAATACCAATATTATAGTCATTCTAGTATAATTAAGATTTGACGCTAATAAAAATACAACTGCCACTTCGTGAAATTAAGTTTCAATTTTATATTCATCATTATCATCTTGAAAATCATTTATAATATTTCCGTAACTCTCTTTGTATAGTCTTATAAGAGTCAATCGAGTTAGATCTTTTCAAGGATTTGAATCTCTTTGATATTGATACGGTTCTAACTTTTATATCTATTCTTATTTAAACATAGATGTTTGTCTGAAATATTTGTCAAAAAAAAAAAATCAATACAAGAAATCTACAATTCTAAATTATTTTTCTCTCATTATTTTAGTTAATTATTGAGATAAATAGACTATAATATTATTAATAAATCTCTTGAATGACTATAATATTATTAGTAAATCTTTTGAAGATTCAGTACTAACAAAACAACTCATAAAAAATTATATCATTTTTGATCCAAAATTTTAAAATAATAAATTTGTAATATTTTTTTATGTATGGTTCAATTTCAAAACAATCCAGCAAATCTAATCCAAAATTTTAAAATTATTTATAATTTTATATATATACTGTTGAATTACAAAACAATCCAACAATCGAATGCATCATTATTTTAATTTATGTATTCGTGCATGTATAGATCATTATTTTAATTTTTGTATTCGTACATGTATAAATATGATATTCATTATAGCGTGGAATTGGTGTGATGTCAGCGTAAGTAGCTGGATACAGGTGTAAGAGATGTTTACATTAGCACATGAAAATGAATAAGAAATAGTGTAAAGATGTTCACATTTAAAATGATGTTTTCAATTTCTATTACAATTATTTGTTTATCTTTTGTGTAAGCGTGTGAAAGAAGTTAATGGTTAGCAGTATCCCCATTTATCACAGTAATAAGAGCCCCAGCCAACCAGGGTAGTAGTTAAGACACACGGAAACACTGTTTTCAACTACGTACAAAAATTACACGACTTAATGTCTTGTTCTTTATTAATTTTATTATTAATAAATATTCAATAAGATTTTTAACTTTTAAAGTTACAATTCTTTCCATGAAAATAGGTTCACCTGAAGTTAGGAAGGCCTTGGTGTGTGCCTTTGGATAAGTTGATCCCTAGTACTTATGTGCCTCTAGATCGGTTGATCTGTCATACTTATCAATATTAAAGGTTGACGTACATAACCTCGTTCAACAAAAATTTAGGGATGGATTAGAAGGATAATTTCTAATTCTAATCATAAACTTTTTATTCTCTTGTAGATAAACTTTTGATTTTCTTGTAGGAATGGTCTCTCAACTTGGTTTAATCGATGTGTTGTGGTCAATGTCATGAGTAGTCGAGGTTTTTTGACAACATTTTGTAGCTCGCTCCAAACATTGTCTAGCTGATGTTTGTGCGTGAAATTCAGTAACTCATTCCTTTCGCTTTGCTGATAGAGGAAAGACTGTGGTTGCTCGATCGTACGAGACTACACCACTCGTTCAAAGTGTTGAGAATGCTCATTTTCCTCAACATTGAATAGAATGATCTCTATCGAGCTTATTAAGTCTTTTATTTAGAGTGTGAAGCTCTTCATGGTGTTGTGTTCATAGAAGTTCCATGTAGTGCTCCAAGTCTTTATCATATTTTTATGAATACTAGTTATCGCCAATTGGAGGTTCTCCTCATTGTTTTGGAGGAGCGACTCCATGTGATTCTTGATATTATTGACGATGTTAAGATTCATCTTTTGACTTCAACTAAGAACCCTATCAAACGTGGCTGGGAAAAGTGGACACCAAATCTTCTTATCCAATTTGGAGGAAGTAGTTCCAAGTAGAGTATAAGACTCTTAAGAGTCGAGTTGTTGCTTCATAGTGAGAGAGCTCCGAGTTTTGAAGAGAAACAAAAGGTAGATCCATCTGCAAAAGATTTTTCAAAGCTTAAGTCAATAAAAACTTTAAAGAAACTATAAAATATATTAGTATCCTAATGAATGAGAGAATTTAGTAAGTGGTCTTTGTGGTGATATTATGTATTCATAGGCTTCTTGATCCATGGATAAAGGCATATAATAGACTTAGTTGCCTTACAAAAATTCTATTTCCAAAATTTGATAATCAATTAATATTTCAAATTATTATTTATAAAGATCTTAGAGATATTTCCTAATATCTTAAAAGGTAGTATACATGTTTTGGTAAACCTAATAGTCTCAAATATCTTACGAGTCAAGGCTAAGGGTAATTTAAATACACATTTCTGCTCCAACCCTTCGAGACATCTTTTAAGCATATAACTATGACAAAACTTCGAGCTCCAAAGTAAATGATATCTTGAATGTGATGATTGACCCTAACAATATTATCTTAGTGGACTTGTGTCAAAACATTGACAATGTTTATGAGAATGAAATCGAGGCTCGATAGACAAGTTTTCATTACCTTAGCATTTAACTAAAGGAATTATAAAGTGGTTCAAAAGATGAATCCTCATTTCCTTTAGACCTCAATAGCAAGACTTTTTTCAATACACTAAATAGTTCTACATTTCTTAACATTCGAAGCCAAAAGCAATTTAAGTACACCTTCTTTCTCCAACCTTTGGAGGCACCTTAAATTTTCAAAATCATGACATAACATCAAATTTGAAAGCGGATAATAACTCGAATACGATGATTGACTCTAACATGTTTTATCTACATACTTGTGGTCAAAACAATAACTACAATTTATAACATTAATTACATGAATTTAATTAGAGCTATACTCTAAAGACTTATTAAATTTAAAAGAACATTATTATTTTTACATCTTTTAAATTCAGGGATTTGATTAAATATTTTATTAATAAAAAGATAAAATTAAAATAAATAAATAAAAAGTGAAATAATGGAGCCTTTAAATTCCATCTGTCTCTCTTCTCGGTATGAATTAGATACTAATTTTGAAGTGATAAATTATTAATTGAGAAAGTATGAAATAATGGTTAAAGTAACCAAATTACATAATTAGTTTTTTTTAGTATGGAAAATTCATTTATTTAATTTTATGGCGTAAAGAATACAAACAAACATAAGAATTTCTTCATCACTCACAAGAATATATTCCTTCCAAGAAGAGATATGATTGATACAATTTTTCTATGGCTCAAACAATAAACCAACATTCAATGAAATACATGAGAAATTGTTTAGATGCTTAAGAAAAATGTTAAGACATAGACAATATAACAACATATCAATTTGATGATGCTAAATAAAATTTCAAGTTTATTTAATCACACCTACTCTATTCTAACTGTGCATCGGGATAAATATATCTTCATAATTGAAGTAAGGTAAGCCTACAAATGATCATACATATATTACAAAGTGAAAAATGATTAGATAAAGATTAGACTTTATAAAATACTTATCGTACTTATAAGTTTCTTTTAAGTAAGTTTTAATTAAAATTTATAAGATTAATGTTTTAAACTTAATTTTAGGGATTTTGTGTTCTTTTAGTTCTATTAAACTAATAGGTTTACATCAAGTTAAAAATTTCGCATAGGTGAAAATTGAAATTGCTCGAGGAAGGCAAATGATACGAAGTTTTTTTTACTTGAAACAATCACTTGATCAATTATTGGAGGCATTTAAGCGAGAGACAAAGAACTACCGACGAATTTTATCAATAAATTTTATAATTTAAACATAAAATTTTGTCGGTAAAATCTTTAATAAATTAAAAGTTGTATTACCAACGATGTATCCATTGGTAAACTATCTGACGGTTCGTTACGTGGTAAATTATAACTCCAATTTTCAACAAATTTTTCATCAATAAATATGTCAATAAGTTGAACGACAAATATTTTATCCAATTTCATGGGATTTTTTATACATTAAGGGAATATGAGTAAGAAGAAGAAGAGAAGACAAAGAGGATGAAGAGAAAGAGAAAATGGAGGAGGAGGAGGAGACCAGAGTCGATGGCGAAAGTCGAGGTGCGACGACAATGGTGACGATAGCTCGGTGGTGATGCAAAAGTGCGACGATAACACAGAGGTGCGATAACGGTGGCTATTGGAGTATATGAGACAAAGGAGGAAGATGAAGAGCAAAAGAAAAATGAAGAAGAGGAGGGGGAGGAGGAGAGAAGGATAAGGTTGAGCTGGAGGTGACATCAGTTACGATGATGACAACGATGGAGGCGCTACAAGGAGAGGACAGAAGAAGAAGAAGAAGAAAAACAAAAGGAAAAAGAAGAGAAAGAGGAGGAGGAGGAAGAAGATGATCCAATCACAATTTTTTACCAACAAATTTTATCAAGGTGATTACCGATAAAAATTTATCAACGAATACTTATCGACGAACTTGTAATATTTGATAATTATTGATCAATCACAAAATTCGTTGATAAAATTTATGAACGACCACTTTACCAAAAAAAAATTACTCATTGGATAAAATCGAATTACTAACCAACTTTTGTTATTATTGAGTGATTGTGCTCGTCGATAATACAAAATAATTTTGGATAACTAAAGGATATTTATAAAAGTAAAAACAACTTAATATCAAATAATATTTATATAGTTGTATAAATCAAAAGTTACAGACAAAATAATTATTAGTAATGAATTTGATTATGGTAAAATCTGTCTAAAATTTAAAAAATAGAACTCAACCTAATTTAAGAATCGAAGTGAAGCAATGTAAAAAGAAAGTAATTTTCTTAGTCTTTTATTGTACCTGTGTACTAAATCTTTAGAAAAGGTAATATCCATGTCACAATTTGACTCTACCTTAGGTAATACCTGGAAAAGAAATAATTGTGAACTCCATTTAACATTTTGCAATTGTTAGCATTAAAAAGAGAGATGATTATATGTTAATGGTAGAAATGAAATGTGATTATATATTTTGATTGAAGGATGTGTATTTATGCAATTCCTATTCGTGTCCTGTGGCTATGGGTGAAGTAGGGAGGAAGGCAAAAAGCAAAGCCCTTAACATGTGGGTCCCTCCATCATTAAAATAAAAGTAATTTCATCATCACTGTGTGGCCATAAAGAGCTATACGACACACATGGACGCAGTACACTGTTGAACCAATCACACGCCGACAACGCATCCTCCATAAACTACTTCTCCTTTCCCAAACCAGAAACCAAAAACCACTTGTCACCAAACCCCAGCTTCAGATATTTTTTCACCACTTCCATATTGGTTCTCACCTTTTATGGTTACCATAACATTGCACACTTCCGCTCACTGTGCTTTCCCATGACACCACTCTATTCCTGTCCAGAAGAAGAAACATCCATGAACTAACATTCCCACCCTCGCTTCACCATTTTTGCCACCCTTTTACCCTTCCTTCTTCCGTTTTTCCTTCCTTTTTCCTTCTTTGGCAACTCGGTTTTCCTCCTTCCAAAAATTTACTAATTCCTTTATGTACACATTTTTATATAACTCACGCATAATCATTTAAACAAAATCAACATAATAACAACAACAACAACAACAACTAAGATGGGAAGGGGTAGGGTACAGCTCAAGCGGATAGAGAACAAGATCAATCGCCAGGTAACTTTCTCCAAAAGGAGAGGTGGCTTGCTCAAGAAAGCTCATGAGATCTCTGTTCTCTGTGATGCTGAGGTTGCTTTGATTGTCTTCTCTCACAAAGGAAAGCTCTTTGAGTATGCCACTGATTCATGGTAATGCAATATGCCCTATATTATATCATAATAAATATCTATACTATATCTATGCATATAGATCTATATCATAATTCAGCTCATGTAAACATATATACGTAGCATATTTTTCCATTTCAGTCTCGACTTATTTTGACGGACTATTTTATTCTTAATTTTCTTGCCTTTTTTGCGATAAGGGCTTTTTTGGTTTGGGGTTCAAAGCTTGAAGGGAAACTTCATTCCTCTTCTTTATTTTGTTAATACTTGTTTTTGTTCCTATCAAGGCCTCGTTTATGGTTTATATTGATTGTGCAGAGACAGATACAAAACCAGTTGATCCCTTTTTTTCGAAAAGGAGGTGTTGTTGTGCAGATAGTTTGCTCAAATTGAACCAGCAAAAATATACAGTTACACTTCTCTATGAGTTTGTTTGCAATTTTTGGGGTTAACACGCGTCAATGGTTTAGTAGTGCTATAATTAAGTACATATATATATATATATATATATATATATATATATATATATATATATATATATATATATATA
>Ga0214543_1000239_pt1 | contig 83996 bp, 33 predicted proteins | sample CNSS2metaG_FD_160094 | JGI IMG/M metagenome (GOLD analysis project Ga0214543, IMG submission 160094) | Root nodule microbial communities from cowpea collected in UCLA plant growth center, Los Angeles, California, USA - CNSS2 | ecosystem: Host-associated > Plants > Roots > Nodule | place: USA... | reverse complement strand
AAAAAAAATAAAAAGTGTATATATATATATATATATATATATATATATATATATATATATATGGTTACTAATTAATTGTGAATATTTTAATAGTTTAAACAAGGACAAAGATATAGTAGGGACAAGTATTATGGTGGGATATGTACATCCCATCCCCATCCCCATACCCAATTGAAAAAGTCAAGATTCTCCATACTCATACCTATATACCTATACGAGAATTTCCGTCAAAACGGGAACATGTTCTACGGAGACAGGTTTAGTTGCTATCTATAGCCTTGATCATTACAAAAATTTAACGAAAATAATTCTGATAATAAATTGTCATAAATGAATAGAAATTTTACATGGACTTTATATCACCTTCAATAATAACAGTAAAATTCCAACAGTATATGGTTTGAAAGTCCAAATGTGTCACCGTTGCAGTTTTAATTTTTTAAAATAAATTATAAATTAGCTAATATGTTAATTTTTAATTAAATATTAATTACGAATATTTAAATAAGCTGTATATTGTTTATATGACATCAGATAAAATAACCTACTATATCTTCCTTTTCATTTTTCAAGCATATGGCACCAAAGATATTTGTTTTCCATTATTTTCAAAATTGAAAATAATATAATTTTTTGTATATTTATTATTCGCCTAATTTTGAATTAATTTGTATACATATTTATTATGATTTAAAAATGAAAAAATATAAATATTTATTAAAATTAAAAAAAATATATTACATTGTGTAGTTTCTCCAAATAAACTTTATTATAACGATACATATAAAAGAATGGAGGCGTAAAAATATAAGGTTATTTTAACAAGTACCAACATTTATCAAGGACCTTGATCCTTTCACACTGTTTTTTAATATACTTCCATTTGATACTCATAAATACTATTATTTATTTCAAAATTTTATTTGTATTTATTTTTATTTATTAAGTATAATGTTTTATTAATAAAAGGAAGAAGCAAATGGAAGTAAAAGAAAAATTGAGTGTGAAAATATAATTTTCCATTTATTATTGTGTATGACAACAGTAATTAGAAAAATTCAAACGCGTTCTTATTGTATAACAGTATCATGTTGAGTCCTGTTATATGACAGTGACAGACATTTACATAATTAATCAAACACATTCTTATCGTATTACGACAACATTTATTTTTCATGTTAAAGTATAAACGCCTAGGTAAATTAAATTTTGGTTTAATTTAGAGTTGGTATAGCTTTGCTGGTAATCTTGGCTGAGCAATTGCCATAAGTGGTTCTGCAAGAAGAATATCGTCGTCTGACTCAGAAAGATTGATTGATGAAACATGGGGTGGAGCAGTCCAAGTGAAGCCATGGAGCAATCTAGCAAATAGCATCACTGTCATTGTCGTTCCTAGCATCACTCCGGGACAACCTCGTCTTCCTGTACTAAATGATATGAACTTCAGATTTGGTTCGGTCAAAGACACATCATCTGTATCACTCTTCAGGTGGCGTTCAGGTTTGAACTTGTAGGGTTCATTCCACACTTTTGGGTTTCTTCCAAGTTCTTGTCTGCTTAGCACTACATGGCTACCCTTAGGGATGAAGTAATTTCCCACCACTGTGTCACTCATAGAGACATGCGGAGGAATAAAAGGTGCAATGGGATGAAGACGAAAAACTTCTTTCGCACAGGCCTTGACATAGTTGAGCTTAGGTATGTCTGATTCTTGGACCAGCCTGTCTTTTCCTACCACACTGTCCAATTCTTCGACAGCTCGACGGAGCAACTCAGGTTGGTTAATCATCTCAGCAAGTGCCCATTCAAATGCATTCGACGGATTGTCCACTGTTGCAAGCATCAATTCCTACAAAAAACAGTTTGACTTAGAGTCTGAATATTGATATCAAATTTCATCTTTTCAACATGCATGATATGGAGTCAAATCAGAAACTAGTGTATATAAATGTATGTCCGTAAACTCCTCTCCCTTACGGGAATATGGTTTGCCTTTAAGTGTGCAAATGTAAGTACCAAAAACAAACAAAGAGAGAAGTGGAATATATTACGTACTATGATTTGTGCACTGATCTCTTCCAATGTTAACAATGGATTATTGTTGGCATCTTTGAGAGAGATGAGAACATCAAGCCAATCCTCTGCATCAACCTTTAATCCATCATTCCATTGTTTGATTCTGTGTTGAACAATGGGGTCATGATACTTCTTAATCTTCCTCAAAGCTCCCTTCATTTTCTTCTGATGACCATCCAAATCAAGTCTCGCCAAGCATGGCATATAATCAGAAACGGAAAAGGAATAGATGTAGTTGAGCAAATCAAAGATGGAATCAACATGCTCTACTTCCTCAAAACCGGGCCCTCCATCCTCTCTACCATCCCCAAAATACCTTGCATTAAAAGTAATTTTTCTGATAAGATTGCCACAATAATGCCTTGCAGCAGTCCTAACATTGACAAGGCCAGAAACACCACCATCCACCATTTTGCACTTGTTGTAGACGTAAAACATAAGGTTGTCGGCCTCTTCAGTTCTTTTGCCGTGAAGCCATAGGTGCTTGTGTGGAGAAAGCAAATCGTGGGTTATGATTTTCTTCATTTTTTTCCACTGCTCACCAAAGGGCACAAAAATTGTTGTTGAATATCCACTAGTAATGAGATCACTGGACATGCTGTGTGATCTTGATGCAAAAGTTGCATCTTGTTTTCTCAGAAACTCAGTAGCAATGGTGGGACATGTGACTGGGATGACATAGGCATTTCCTAAGCGGATACATGCAATTTCAGTGTTCATTTGTTTCATGAGATTATGTATCCACTTGTATGCAGGTTTGCTTGCAAGCATTTCAGGAAGGTTGCCTACTATAGGCCATGGTTTGGGTCCAGGGGGCAGGTTTGGCTTTTGTTTCTTGGCATAACTGTGAATGAAGTTATGCCTCAGAGTTTTGATCATAATGGTGAAACAGGTGATTATCACAACCAAAGAAGGCCAAAAGCTTTGAAGACTTGACAACAGAAGAAATGGGGTTTGACCCATTTGGAAAAGCTCTGTAACTGAAAAAGTAAGAAAGTTGAAGTTCTTTGGAGTTATGTTGGCTATGGTGAAGTACTTTGAGAGAAAGTGGATGATTCATAACCAAAACTTGATGCGTATTTATAGCATGGTTAAAGCTGCATGCGAAGTATATGGAAGAGGCACATTACGAGGTTCAACTCTATTGGTACGAGATAGCGCGTGGAAAGCCTTCACACAGAAAACACGTGCTTGGTTAAACTTTTTAGGATTTGCACGGTGACGTGAATAAAAATGTGTTTCATATTGGGTTTTATTTTTTAATTTTTATGGACGTCAACTTTTTATAGTGTAGTTTGATTAATATTATTATTAGTATTTACATGCCCAATTTAATTACCAATGTATAAATTTTTTTATACAACAGTATTATGCGTTTTGTGATTCATGCACACCCTTTACACGCTAAAGTTTTTAATTTTAGTTAGTTCCCGTAATTAATGTATATTATTTTATAATTTATGTTTACTTCATATAACACATGTTTTTTTGACAAGGTTAGATATATTATCAACGATTGAAAAAATTTTGATACAAGTTCTCACGTTAGTGATATATTTTAAGAGTGAGTAATGTTTTTGGATTCAAATGTTTTACGTTATTTTGTTTAACATAAATTAAAGTCTTCCACTTTTACGTTGTACTCTTAACAAACATAATTAGTGCTAAATATTTTCATGGAAGACCTCTTTTATACAGGTGCAGAAACATGATATAATCATTAATAAAACAAATGCCTTTACTTGGTCCATTACTTAACCTTCATATAAGTTTAATAAAATTATATGTAAATGACATATTATATTATATTATTATATTATATTATATTATATTATATATATATATATATATATATAATTTTTAAATGAGTTAATATGTTTGATAGGAGAAAAGATTCTAAATGACTCGATATAAGAAAGTTCGGTCGGAGTGAGCAAAGAAAATAATATTAAATATTTCAAAACATAATTTTTTTAAAGTTGTAGTAAGTTTTAAAGACCTTTTGTTGATTGTGATAATGTTTAAAGCTATAGTAAGTTTTAAAGACCTTTTGTTGATTGTGAGTGTGTTTAATATGTTAAAGAATTTGATTAATATTCTATTGGTGTTGCACGGTTTGCTTTTTTTCATCAATGCATATTTCTTAATTCTTTCATTATAAGTATTTTTTATTTATGTGAGTGATTTATTTTTATCATGTATTTGGTATGGTCATCCATGTTTTATTTTTGTTTTCTTTTTCTTTTTAAGAAAATTTGTATATTATGAAAATAATACCTAATATAAAATTATTGAATATATATATATATATATATATATATATATATATATATATATAATTTTGTTGTTTTTAGCATTTTATAAATTTGACCTAAATTAAGTTGGTATATCATTTAAATTTAACTGTTAGATGGATTTTACATTTCATATATCATTCTTAACTGTTTTTGTAATACTATGTCAAGGGGTAGATTGGTACCATTTTGTTTATTACAAATGACTTAATTTTGGATTAATATAAATATAGCTTACGTTAAAAAAAAAAACATTTAATCTAATAACATTATTAAAAAATTAAAAAATGTCAAATGGTGTAGTGGTTAAGGAGGTACATATAATATATATATATATATATATATATATATATATATATATATATATATATATATATATATATATATAGAGAGAGAGAGAGAGAGAGAGAGGCATATACAAAGTGGATAATTGTTGTAAGCCAAATTATCTTTCATTCTTCAAAGGTTTCACTTTAGGGTCTTTCTTTCTTTATTTTTTTTTTCTGCATCCTAATCAAGTTGTAATTTTCAAACTACCACTTATTAAAATTATAATAAAAAGTTCTATATCTTCTTACTTTTTATATTTCTTGGATAGGGCATTTCGAAAAGTATTTCTAAGTCATCTGAAAATATATTTCAGAATAGTTAATCTGAAATAAAAAAAATCCAAAATAAATGTTTTGGAAGTATTTTTGAATTAGGTATTTCGAAATGTATTTCTAGATTCAAAAATACCTTCTAGAACAATCATTTAAAAAAAAAAATGGAAACAGGTATTTTGGAGGTAATTTTGAGAGGTATCTCACCAAACAAATTTTATAAATACATGGCTTGGGTTTTCTTCTTCTTATCCTTGGTTTGTTCTTCTATAACTCTTTTTATTATTTTCTTAACTAAAATCGAAGTTAAATTCATTAAAGAAAAGACCGTTTATATTTTCTTTTTCAGGAAAATGAATATGAAAAAAAGTGGAAGAAGAGGAGGGGTGCAGGATACATGCAGGGTAATGAAAGAAGGAGAATGGTGATAGAAGAAAGAGAAAGAGAAAGACACCTTCTGTAACTTTAATGGTGATAGAAGAATGAGAAGGAAAATGGTGATGAAAGAAGTGAAGATTAGTTAATGAGAATTTTTAGTATAATTTAATTGAAGGATAGAATATGGATATAAGCTTCTATGGTGAGATGCATGAATAAACACCCTTCACTTTAGTCACAACAAATATTTTATTTCAAGATGTTTTTCACGTTCACTGTCATAACCCATATAGTTTCCATGAACAAGCACTGAAATATATATATATATATATGTTCAAGAACATGTCATTCATGTGCAGTGGTACTTCATTAAGAAATATTAAATCTCATATTGATGCACTACAGACCATTTATCTGTCCAGAATCCTCCCTTTTTCATGAATCAAACTGCTACAATAATAAATATTTTTCTACAGTTAATTGATATTGATGGTTAACCAACTTTCAATAATTGATAGGTAGTATCCACAAACTCTTCTACAAATGTTAGAATTTTTATGGATTAACACTGTCATACACAAAATTAGTTGAAAAGCAAATTAAATTACTCACATTAATCACATTTATTTTTAAATTTTTAACTATAAACCGGTACATCAATTACTGACATTCATTTCAATCATTCTAATCGGAATTAAGAACACAAGTATTTAATGTTATCACTCCCAATACAATTAAATTAAATAAGAAGGTTGAAATTAGAAGAAGAGTGGTCTAAATCGTAATACTATCCATAAGCTAACTCTAACACAATATAAAAGATTATTTTTTAAAAGAAATTCAAATACATAAAATTAATTTTTGTTATAAAATAAAGCTAATATTAAAGAGAATAAAAGAATGAAGAACATAAAATGAGAGAATGAAAAACAACTTTTTTGTGTATGTCTTATCACTGATATGAAGAGTTATATTTATATATACATTATGATAAGGATAGAAACTAAACTAATTAATACAAATATTAACATAAAGAATAATGTAAGTCATATGAGTACCAATCATGTCAATACAAATATCAACTTAATGAATGACCATTAATTCATAACAAATTTAACTATTTTAAATAAATAAATATTTTTTTAGTGTCATAGTATACACTAATAAAGTTCTTTTAATGTTTGATGTTAATGGAGTCTACTTAACCAAATATATAATTATACTAATTATTTTTTAATTTTTTTATCAAGTAAAAATATTTATGTTATTATCTAACCAAAATAAATATTAAAAATAAATAAAGTTATTGTGATATTAATATTATTTATTTTTATTATTTATATTTCGAATTCAATTTATATGTTATGGATATCTATGATTTTAAACAATAAATAAAAATCATAGATTACTTTTAAGGCTTAGATTTAAGATTTAAAGATATAACAAATTTTCTTACCAAATTGTTTCTCTTTCACTTTTAATATAATTTTTTTCAAATTCGTTCTTTCAGTCACACTCATCAAAGTATTTCTACTCATTTCTTTTATTTGCATTCATTTCCTTCATATATACACATCTCCTTTATCGTATTTTTCTTCTCATCTCTCACATACACAATTATCTTCTCATCTCATTATCTTTGTCATTCACATCCATCTCTTTCATCTACACTCATTTCTTCCATCCATTACAAATTCCTTTTATTTTTTATTTATATTTTATTTCTTGAGGGTGGAGACATAATAAGAAATTTTATTCTCTTAAATGACTGTAAGTGATCAAATCAAAGCAAATTAAATTAATATTAAAAATATATTATATTTAACATTGGTTTAGTTGACGTTAAATTAAATAAATTTCAAAAGTTAAATTATTTTAATTTAAAAATGAATAATAAATTAGTACCGGATAAAGTTACATTTTTAAAAAACCGACAGAACTTTTGAACCAAGTTGGAAACAACGTACATACCTTATTTTTCTCTTGATATTGAATGTCAAACAACTAATATTGCTTGATGTAGATTCTCAAGAAGATGATTGATGTGTACAATCTTCACGAATTATATTTTTATAGTAAAATTTCTCCTACAACCTAAGTAATAGTTCTTTTCTAAATTGGTTCTAAAATAAACTCACGATAGATATCACTATAAATTTTAATATTTAAATTTCAAAATTCATCAATCATATATGTCTTTACATTAAATTTTATTAAAATAAATAAATACAAAAGCATGGAAAACCATACCAAAACCATGATAAAAAAATATATTTCACAAAACATAAGCATATTATACCTTTATGAAAAAAAAATCTAATAAATACTTAAAAATAAAACATTAAACAACTTTTGTTCTATGATCATAAAAGTCAAATTGACTAACTTATCATTACAATGATTTTTCTCACAGAAAAATGTGAGAATTTTTGAACTGAAATGTTTAACAAAATGCAAGTAACGATGTCATCTCATTCTAAGACCCTAAGAAACCACTTGTTCATCCAAGAAACCACTCATTCATCTAAGAAACCATCTCAAAGTAAAGTAAAATCACTCTCCAACCAAATTCTCTGAAAGTCCTTCATCCATGCATGTTCTAATTTGTTAATGACTCTCATAAACTTGACATAAATAGAAGTTTTTGCACTGCTAAAACATTACAAGAAAATCTCTACATAATGATCAATTTTAGTAATAAAAATAATTAGTCACTGTAGTGACTAATTTGGATACCAATTACTAGTCATTATTTAGATATTTTTTGTAGTGAAAAAGCTAAAAAACTACTCAATATTCACTTGTCTTCCTCTAAAAATACTAGCATATATGTAATAAAGCTAAGACAATCTCTAATTACACTATCACTATTCACCTTAAGTTAATTAGTAGAGGAAACTTGTCATATACGTCTATAAATGAAATCTCTACCCTCTCTAGTTTGAATATTGAAAAACTTTCAACACCAAAAAATTAGAGACGATATTATTGATATGCTTTTTAGATTTATTTTCAATTATATACACCAACTCTTTAACTTAAAAAATAATATAAATAAAAGTAATTGAATACTAAAATTTATTATGATTTCTTATCGTCTAAATCATCGAGATAATTGTAATAATAACAATCACTTTATAATAATTAAAATAGAGGATTAAAAAAGAGTCTTCATAATCTAAACAACTAAATCAAAAGAAAAATATTATAAATCTTGAAAATCTCTCTTTAACCATTTTCACAACCATACATGAGTAAAATTATGAAAAAAATAGTTGAGAGAAATTTTCATAATTATTTGAAAAAAAAAATATAGAACATAAAAATCAGTAGTTGAGCTAGCTCTGTAGCTTTTTTGTTTCTGTCATGTATCGTTTTATTTATCACTTCTAACACTTTAAAATCAGTTATGTTATTTTTGTTTCTATTTTCAATTTCCAATCATCTTTTGATTTATCCTTTTTATTTATATATATATAATTTCTATTTTTTTCTTCAATAATACAATTCTCTTAAGATTAAATTAAGTCTCTCAAATTTTAAAAATGTAACAATTTAAGTCTCTTATCTCTTAAAATTATTATAGTTAATTTTATAAGCATTACTTTGCTTGGGTATAATAGATAGACTTAATTCAAGTTGGATTAAATTGAATAAATAAATATATAAATAGTAAAAGAGAAAATGCAACTAAGCCTTAAAAGATTATATGATAATTCAAATTATTTACAGTTAATTTAAAACATTATTTATATAGTTAAAATAATTATATAAAATAAACATTTATCATACTAAAATACTAATTACTTATAAAAAAAAGTGCATAATTTCATATAACTTAATTTCTATACACTAACAACTAGTATAAAAAATTAAAAAAAAATATAAATATAATTACTTTAAAATTACAAAACTTCTCATGCATAATAAATTATAACTTAATTAAAGTGAAAATATAAAAAAAATTATAAATGCATCTTATATAATGAATTGTAATTAAATTAAGATTATAATATAAAATTAGTCATAACCAAACGATTTGCTCGTGCAAATTCTACGCATGCATGAACAATGCTATGTCGATGTTGTTGAAACCAGAAAGTATGACATAATCATAAAAAAAAATCATAAAGTATTCATAACAATCATATCACGAGTTAATTCTTAGAAACACATTCATGCATTTAATCAACTCTTTGCAAAATTTATGTAATTACAAATTAGTTTTCAACCTATGAATTTCATAATAAATTAGTGTAATGTACATATTTTGAATATTTATTGCATATAATTAACATCTAAAAAATGAGATTTTTTTTATAGTATTTAAGTTATGATTTGATAAATAGTTGGCATGGAAATGCATTATATGAATTATATATATGTTTGTTTCTTATCATTAGTCTTTGTGGTATTTTATTTTAAGAAATTCAAAAGTTATTGAATATTTTACGTCTCTCTTTGCATTAAGCAATGGAATAGTACATTTAACATTATGCTATTGTAGTTTTACCTCTCTTATAAGGTATATAATAAACTATATACAGAAAAAAAAAAGATGATCATAAAAATATATTATTGTAGAACGTGTTGTATATTATTAATATTTTTCCTAGTAAAACAAACTTAAGTCTTTCCATAGTCATAGTCATCATATCAAAGTAGGCAGAGGTGTTAAAAAATTAAGAAAAAACCTACAACTTGTTGAGACTGTGTAAAGCATTCAAAAGTTAATTGATCACTACCAAATACAATAATTTAAATTCCTACTAAGCAAGTTAAGACGAAAAGTAATTGAGCACATTTTTTGCAATATTAAAACTCATATCGGCTTCGACTTTTTAATTAAAAATTTGAGGGTTCATCACTGAATTAGGATAGATACACAACAACAGAAAGTGTACATTAAATTAAGGGAAGAAGTACACAGGAAAAAACATATTTCATAGATTTCACATAGAATTCAAAGATACACCGCACACACAAAAAGTGGCTAAAGGATCATCACTATTTTTCTTCTTATCTATTATTTAGATAAACACAAAATTTACTTAGATTGAGACTTCATAACTTTTAATTGTGTATGCTTGAAATGGTTTCTGTCATTTAAGCAATAACTCATTACACACAATTTATCACCTCTAGAAAAATATAGTAGGTACTAATTTATCACACAATTATTTTTAAACAAAAATAAGTTATTGAAATTTAAATAAAAGAACTGCCAGGAAAATAATAATTTAATAGTTAGGAATTTCAGTTTTACGGTTGCAAAAAATAGAAAAGATACGCTACAAGAATTTAAGCAAATAGTGTCGACCAAAATCCGATATTAACAATTCAAAACCAACACAAATTTTTAATTATTGTTGGTTCAGTATTGGAAAGCTAAATACGATAAAATTATGAAGGCTAATTTAGATGTATCGGCCAACGAACACAAATTATAATATAATAACGTCGTTCTAGTTACACAAATTTGTGTGATTAAATAAGTTTAGCATTGATTAGGAAACGCTAATAATGTGTGGGCCATATCACCATAATAACAAATAATAATTTAAAATTTTCGTTATATGATATGAAATTGTCACATATTACATTTTCATTAGTCATGACATGATTATATATAAAATGTTCATCCATATTATATATTAATTTCTCTAGAAATGGGAAGGATTAATCAGAAGAGAGAAAACAGAGAGTGGTTGACAACAAGGGATTGTTGAAAAGTAAAAGGAGTTGAGTTTTTTCCTTTTTCAAAAATAAGAAAATATGAAAAGAAAAGTGAAAAAAAAAGGAAAAAAAAATCATTTCTTTTAGCACTCATAAAAGATCAAATTGTCGTCCCCGTTGTCCTCGTTGTCCTCCTTTTGTTATTGTCATTGTTTTTATGTTATATTATGAATATACTCAAGAAAAATAAAAGTATTCTAAGAAAATTACGAATTTTGTATTTTGGCAGTACAATTCAAGATTACAAAATCTAAAAATCAACAAATAGTTTAGGGATTTGTAACTCAATGATTTTTTGCGAAAAAAAAAAATATATTTTCAAACTTTACAATCTAAAAATTATTTTAAGGACAAAGTAGAGATTTTCATATTTGTGAGTTGTGAATTGCAGAAGTAAAATACGTGAGTGTAAAAAGAAATTCCAAAACTAATGGACCATTAATAACGTGCCAGAGAATAGGTGTAGTCCAACATATGTGGGTTTTAAGACCAAAAATAAAATTTGCCATTGTCACTGCATCCAATTGATTATTTAAACCCTCCCACCCTTTTCCCTTTTTTTTATGAAATATCTATCATCATGGAAGCAAGCTTTTACTGTATAATTTTTTTTTTTTCAGAATTAACATTGGAATCTGGTTGTTGTTGTGTTATTAGAAGTATGAATTCAAAATAAATAGCAAAAGCATATTTTCATTGTGTCAAATTTCGGTAAATATATTTTTAATTATTATAAATAAGTAAATTTTGTTATTGGTCCCTAAGAAAGTTAAGATAACAAGTTCCCTCGTGCTAACAAGCCATGTCTTCATCAAAAATAATTATTGGTTGGGAGATTTTAGAATATAACTTTGGGGGGCCCAAAAACAAACCGGGCTACTTCATAACGACCAACACGATAATCGCTATTGACACCCACCTTTGTTATTTAATCCCAACCTTGAAATTACCACCTCTCTATATTTGAAAATTTATATATAAAAAAATTATATAAATTTTTTAAAATTCATATGTAAATACTTATAAATTACACTAAATTCCTTTTTTTCCTTTTTATTTTTGTATTTTAGAAGTATGTAGAGATGTTTTTACACATGTAACCTTATTTTCGACCGGCCTAACACAAGTTTGGCTACATATGATTGTCATTATTTTGAATGGACGTAATTAACAAGCCTGCTACAGCTTTTATCTTCTCATCCCATTCTCTTAAATATTTCTCTCACACAACTTCATACATACCTCAATCATCACTTCATCACTCTCTCGTACCAATGGCCAATGATCACATGGCAAAGCCAAAACCAGGACTTGAAGAACTGTACCAAGGAATCCCTGATGAGTCTGTTAACCTCACCTTTCAAGACCTTGCCAATGTCATTTCATCACACCACACAGACACTACAATGCCCGCAACTCAACATGTTTCTGAACCTAACAATAACCCCACAAAGGGACCATCACCTTCACCTTCTCTTTCCACTGTGCCTAGCCTTGACTTCAGAAAGGGCTTGGAGGGACTCAACCGCAACAATCATCACTATCAGCTTCATGGTTTTGGCCACGGAGGTGGTGACTCATCGTGGGGTCATTTTAACCATGCAAGTGGTAGTGCTGCAAGGGCTCAAATTAGCCGACCCAGTGAGTATAGCATGAGCTATGATGGCATCAAGAGTGGTGAGAGTTTTGCTTCTGGAAAAGGTGGATCTGGTCGACGAAGGAGGCCAGGGATTCCTCACTCTACTATCTGCACCATTTGCAGTAACTACGTTTATCTTTTCAGAACTAGATGCCTGGTATGTCTTTGCACTGATATATATTGATTGTGTTTTAAGATTTCACACATTTTTCTGCCTTTTTCTTTTCATATTTACAGCAGTTTGTCTAATATGTAGATTACAGTGTAAGGTTTTTGAAATAATTATTCTGGGGTATATATGCAGGTATGTGGTAGGGTTTATTGCAGGCAGTGTGTGGAAATAGGCATGGGAGAAATGACAGAAGGAAGAAAGTGCATTGAGTGTCTTGGATTGAGATTCAGCCAAAGGTAATGATATTCTAAATCAAACATATTTTCAACAGTTGAAAGTACATATCGACTAAAAATAAGACTAATTCATAATATATAAGTGGGTGTAATCTTCACCTTTTAAGTTAGGTTTAAATCTCATTCTTTAACATATTAGAGTACTTAGAGTCTTTATATTGTGCAAACACTTCAACTTAATTTAAAGTATATATGTGTGGTTGCAAATCTCACCTTCCATGCCGATTTTTGTTGTTTTGAATTAGGTTTAAAACTCACTTCTAACATGAATACAGTAAAATGTTAGCCACTACGCCTTTTTTATATTTTGTAACATGATAAAGTATTTTGTGGGATACATATATATGATGATTGGTGACACAGGTACATAGAAAGAGCAGGGATGGGAGGGTGTTGCAGTTGGAGGTATCCAAGCACATTGAAGCATGCTGAGGTTATGTGGGCTGAGAAAGGACCAAGGAGGAGTGGTGATAGAGGGTATGGTCACCATAGCATGGCCTCTTCAAGACCTAGAAGGTCTCCTCTTTCCATTGCCAGCACTGAAGCCTCCTTTGTCATGTCTGCAACTCATTCTCCTTTCTCAGCTCATTACAATCTCCCTCTTTGAAACAACAACAAATATTAATATTCTACCATATGTTATAATTAATATACTGCCTCATGATAATGTCTTCTTTCTCAGTTTGTTTTTATACTATTGTTTCATTCTATTTGTTGATTCTATTTGAATTGAAAGCTCTATATATTATATATCATTGTGTCTTTTCTTGTTGTTACTGGTATCAGCATGCAACAACTGCCAATGTCTGGCATCAAAATAATCGCCAACTATCTTGTCTGCCACCACCTCATTCTCTGCTAACTTCCTAGTTATCCTAAACGACGAATACAAGTTGTTCAAATTGCATGGATCAAATTGATGAATGAGAAAATGTTTATATACTGCTAATGCCGGCTATATATATATAGTGACTTCTTCGATCAATATTTTGCTGGCTAGTTCTTTCTCCCACATGGTTTTTACTTTTGATTTGTCTGTCTTTGATTGTGTAGTTACATTCGAATTACAGTGGTATATGTAGAATTTTTTTATATTTTCATGAAATATAAAATTTACTGAAAATTACAAAAAGAAAAGCTTATAAATTATTATAAAAAAGTTGTCAAAAATCATAAAATATATATATATATATAAAATCTAATAGTGTTAAAAGAAAATAAAATGTTTTTATTAAAAAATATCTCCAAATTGTATTAGAAATTAGGGGAGAAAATATGTACCGTCACCCATCTTAATAAAAAAGTTTTTTATTTCTTCATAAGTATTATTTTAGCATTACAAGTTAAAACTAACTCCAAAAGTAACTTAAAATAAAAAATAAATAATATTATTTTAATATTATTTGGAAAAATTTTGTTTGATTTAAGATTTATGTAGGAATAAAATTGTGATAAAAAAGTAAATTTTTATATTTATAAAAAAAAAAAGTGAAAAGTATCAATGATAATATCAAATAGAGTTATGATATGTTAACAAAGTATTTTTAACAAAGTTTTGACAAACTTTCCTATTTAGGTAAAAAACTATTATTTTATTATTTTATTTTAATTAAAAAATAAAAAATTAATCAACTTTAATTCTACTTTTAGAAACTTTGTTAACTTTGTCAAAATTTTGTATGTCAAAAGATAATTTCCCTATCAAATAAGAGCAAAACATTTTGAATGTCAAAATACCATCTGTCCATGTTTGCTCTTCATATGTATACTGTTGTAGTTATAATATAGAATCTTCAACAACAAAAAAACATATCAACAATTTAGAAGAGAGAATATTAACATTGATCAGAGTGATAACAATCATAATTTACAGCGATGATAAGATACCAATGGAGTTTATAAGAAGAGGATCAAGACATATTAGATCTGGGTTTGATCTTAATTGGGAGACCCATTGATGGATATGGCATTGGTTGACGGGTAATTGGTTCTTCTGGGTTTACTTGAGACCATTCAAACAGTTTCACAAAGTTGTGAATAGTTGTCAAGGTCTCAATCCTTGCAAACTCGTTCCCTATGCAGTAATGAATCCCTGCACCAAATGGAAGGTAAGAATATGGTGGAATTGGCTTTGTCGGATTCTCAAATCGAGATGGTTCAAACTTCCGTGGATTCTCAAATACATCATCGTTCATATGGGTTCCATATGCTGCCCAATACACCTGACCAAACAACCAAATTAACATTAAAGTTTGTCCAAAAAAGGTGTCACTGTCTCAAGCATAAGAGGATACACATGTGAGAGAGAAAAATAATGATTTATGAAGTTTTGAGCATGGAAATGTTACCTGCCACCCTTTGGGTATGTCATATCCTTGAAAGCTAGTATCTTTAAGTGCTTTCCTAAAGCTTCCAAACAAGGGAGGGATCATCCTCATCAGTTCCTGAGCCACTCTCCATGTATATTTCATCTTTTGAATCTCTTCCCATGTTAGCCTCTCTTCTGTTCCTTCCCTATGCTTTATAATTTCCATTTGTTCTGCATAAAAACATTCATTTCCTTCTTACTTTTTTGTTTCAAAAACTGTTTCTATAAATAGAAATCAAACACATCCTAATTCTCTTCAGTGTAAAAAAGTGGTACCTTCTAGAACTCTTTTGTAAACTTCTGGATCTCTAGATAACTTCCATATCATCAAGCTCATAAGAGTGGCAGATGTGTCATGACTAGCAACAAGTAAAAATATAAAATTGTCTGTGATTAAATCATGTGCCAGAGGTTGATGATGTTCATCCCTTAGTGCAAGCAAGCCAGAAAGCATGTCATTGGTAGAGCTCACAACTCCTTTAGACACTTCCCCCCTTCTTTTGTTCATAATAGGAATCATTCTGTCAACAATTCTTGCCCTGGCTTTTTGGCCTCTCCAAAATGTGGTGCCAGGGAAATTGATGGGAAGAGAATGAATTGCTTTAAATGCTAAAGTGAAATCCACAAACAAAGCCTCTCTGCTCTGCTCATCCTTAATGTCAAACAATATATTGCATGATAAATCATAAGACAGTTTCTTCATGAAGACCACAACTCCCATTGTTTCTTTCTCTGTCACTTCTCTCACTAATGTAGCATTCACCAATTCATCCATCTTTTTTACATAGTTCTGAAGGCATTCAGGTTTCAAGAACTTCAGCATTTCCCCCTTCACCAACTTGTATCTGCATCAAAACATTAACACAGCCCAAAATAAAGGTTGTTTGATCACATCTGAAAACCATGTTGGAAATCAAAGTATTTGATTATCTCGTTAAGAAGTGGAGTAAACCTAATTTAACCTCAGAACACTAGTTTTTTTAACGTGAAGTTTCCACTCATTTATATATTTTAAATTGATTTTATTTCTAATTGTTTAGATATTATTTGATATTATTAAGATATTGTTAATCACAATATCAAATAATATCTTCTATTTACTCTATTTATTTTCAGTTACTCTTTTTAATTGTACTTCTCTCTATTATAAATAGATTATTCTATGTGTGATTTATACATAAGGGAGATTAATCTCAATTCCTATTTTCTTTATTTTCAACATAGTATCATAACCGATGGTTAAAACCAGTTCAGACGAGTACAGCATTATATAAGAATAAAGACACCCATAAACTCCTAGCCTTAAGGTTTTGGGTTAAGAGTGGTGTCGATTCCTTATGTGATTGAGCTCAGGTCTCATTGGTATTGTATCTCCCCAGTAATACCCTTTATTTTCAATACTAATCGATATGAGATTTTCGACATACGCTCTCACGTTCCCTCATATCAAGATATATACATATAAACGTAAAACTGATATGAATGAGTTGTCTGATAACGAATGGAACAGTATATCCAACAAACAACCAATCTTGCTACGATAGGTTTTGATATATCCATGAAGAAATTTAATTCATTTTGGCAATTTCTTTTTAGGATTTTCAAAATAAATTTTGTGGTGAGCGGAAATAATATATGAGGAGTGAAAATTTCTAAATCTTTTTCTTAGACATGGACTGATTTTGGTTGAGACCTGCAAATAGACATTTACAGTTCTAAAGTGATTTTCCTTTACCATTCAAATAAAACCATTTCCTTTAAACCCCCTCTTAAAATATCATGCCAAACACAAATAAACTGTTTGACCTCAACTTTTTGAAAATGTTTTCTATCAAAAACTGAAACAAGGACCACCAGTAAATTCCTTCATAAGAGTATTTGTATCTATCTCAGTACTAATGAGTTATCCTTCATAGAGTTGAAGATTATGTACCTGTGTCCTGTGAGTTCAACCAAGCTTTGTCTTCCAAATATCTTTTTTATGGTGAGGGGTTTCTTAGCAGAAAGAACATCATCTGGTGAAGCAAGGATAAATTTGTTTCCTGCTTGTCCAATTGCAAACACTGTGGGGGACCCCATTAGGGAGGTTTTGAAGACAGGACCATACTTAGATATCCGTTCTTCCAACCAATCAGAACCACCCTTGTCTTGTCTCTGTGCTTTAAGAAAACTAAGGGTCTCTCCGATGATAGGGTACCCCAGAGACCCTTTTGGAACATTTTTTGTTTGACCTTTTGAGAACCATTTTGAGAGTAGAAAAGCTAGACTCAAAGTGGATGAAAATAGGACAAAGAAGGATATCCCCATAACCATTGACTTTAGCCTTATCGAATGTTGAGCTTTGTTTGGCAAATGAAACAAACACAGAAATAGCTATATGTGCATCAGATGACAGAAAGACTCAGATTACAGAAATCATTCATGCCCTTCTTAGACATTCAGGGATGAAGAAACATTGAAAACAGAGTTTCTTTTTTCATTTTTTAATTTGGTACGACTAATCTACTCAATAATTTAATCAATTGAATAATCAAATTGATGAGATCAAGATGTTTAGTACTTTGTTCTTTAATTAACTGAACTCATCTTAACATTATAAAATGTTTCTTTTACTTTAAAAAAGAAAAGGTATATTTGTGTTAAAGAAATAGCGTAAAATCCCCACCTTTAACATAAATTAAAGCTCATCGCATGACGGCCATAATAAGATTTTATTAAAAAAAAAAACAAGAAAACATGGGGTACATCAAATTTATGATAAAAATACATGACATTATATAAAAAATATGGGTTAAATATGTTTTTATCCCTTAACTTTCGGTAGAAATTGAAAATAGTCCATCCTTGAAATTTTAGATTAATTTAGTCCCTCAACTTTGGAAATGTGTTTATTTAGTTTTTTTAACCAAATTTTTTTTAATTTATTTGACATTTTAAACGCATTTCATGATAGACGTCAATATTTACTAGAAACGCATTTAAAACGTCAAATAAACTTATCAAAATTTGTTTAAAAGGACTAAATTCACCTATTTATTAAAGATGATAAACTAAATTGATCTAAAGTGTCGAAGATTGACTAATTTCAATTTTGACTAAAAGTGAAGGGATCAAAAATATATTTAACCCAAAAAATATCTATGATAAATAAATTGAGAAATATACATAACCCACATTCAATCTAAAACTACTTTGAATACCTTCATTTTCTATTTTAACATCTAAAACATGAATCCAATTACTTCAAAAGCGGAAGCAAAACACACAGTTAATAACACCAAAATAATTAGCGTGGTTAGTTAGGTTATGAAGTCTAATTATTGACTCAACTTAGGTTTTAAATAAATTAGAAATTTTGATAGACAATTAAGGAAACAAATTGAATTAGAAAAACTAAATTAAAAGCTTTAAGAAAAGTGAGAAGAATACTTTACCAACAAAAAATAAGATCTCAACAACTTGAATCTATATATCTTACATTATATCCACCACTAGTATCAACTAGCAATTTAATATGATTAAAGGTAACAAATAATCATATTAAAACATTGAACTTCTTTACTCACATTTTCTCATATAGTTTTATTGATGTCGTCACCAAAGTACATTATTCAAATAAACTTCCTTCCAAAATTATGTTCATTATCTTATTAATCAATACCTTAATTGTATAGTTATAGTTTTTTGTATTTTAGGATCTCTTTGAATCCAAATTTATAAAAATGGATCTCTGACTTTTTTTTTTGTAATATAGGGACAAGTCGTCAGGATACAAGACGACATTACATATAAAATCATCTTGTATCCTATCGGTTTCTATTTTTTTTTAAAAAAAAAACAAAGTCGTCCTCATGCAGGACGGTTCCCGTTCATGTAAAAAGTGAAATCATCAGGACACACGACGACTTCACTTTTCAATTTTTTTTAAGTTGTCATTTTTTTTTATATAATTCTCTCTTTAAAGTCAAAATAGCATATACATATGGTTACTTTTTTTTCTATTCAAATTTTTAGGATGCTTTTGATGGTTGAGTGTGGGACTCTAGAAAAGAAAATAAATTAGAGATCAAATTAGTCCAACAAGTCATGTATTAATGTGATTTAATTTGATGTTAAATCAAATAAAAAAGTTTTTAGTAAGAAGCGAAAATATTGAAGTCGTGCTTTCGATAAAAGAAAATTAAAATTGTAAAAAAAAATTGAGAAGTGAAATCGTCACGTGACGACTTTGCTTTTTAAGAAAAAAAAATAGAAACTGACCTGTAGTGTCATCTGTATCTTGACGACTTGTTCCTATATTATAACAAAAAAAAATCAGACGACTTGTTCCTATATTATAACAAAAAAAAATCAAAGACCCATTTTTACAAATTTAGATTTAAAGAGACTCTGAAATAAAAAAATAAAAAAAACCTGTAGTTACATGTAGGACAAAACTCTGCCCAAGGTGATATAAAAACGTTTTACATTACATCCACATTAGATGTAAACATTTTACAGCCACATAATAAAGACTTTTTATCTCCATGCATGAAGTGTATTTATAAGTCAATATTGTAATAAAATTGTATTAAGTCAGTTATTAATTAATCCACACAATCCTAAATGTTCACGATAACTGGCCTGATTTACGGAAATTAAATGGGTCCCTTTAATGCATTATTAAAAGATATTAAGTATTCATCATGCTCAAACTTCAAACATATGGTAGAATTAACCTAGAAAGAAAGTGTCTTCATTAGTTGTTAAAGTTAGTTAAAACTTTAACTTATAGCAGGTAAAATATTTTTCATTTTATTACGTTACATAGAATGGATCCTTAATGATTGACAAAGAAACATTACAACAGTTATGGGACAAATATTGTCGAAACAAAAACTCTTGTTTCTTTTACCACTGATTTAAAGTAATAAAAAAATAGGAAGCCTTTAGTAAAATGATATTTATTATCTTAAAAATATAAAGAAAATAACATTTTAAACATTTTTTTTACTATTAATCACTTAAAATAATCTTACAAACTAATTCTACGGTACACGTACTAAAAAAACATTGAATCATTGTTTTCCTAAACACTTCTAAATAAAACAAAGAATGAAATATCGATTACTTAAAATTAATTTGTGTTTAAACTAACTTTTATTTATATATAAGATAATTTTGCGGCACTCGTTACCATTCCCCTAAAACATCTATGGAAGTATTTGTAATAATAAATTGGATGTGAATTAAATCCCGAACCAATCATTGTGTATTAAATGTTTTTACCCCGTTAGATAGTTAAGTAATTAAAGTCGTTTCCAAGAGAAAAAATTTAGATTAAATTACCTTTTGGTCGTTACTTTTGTTGATAAGTGTTAAATTAGTTTTTTAATTATTTTTTCAATTTGGTTCTGGTTGTTTTAATTTTTAAAAATGATTAGATTTAGTTATTGCTGTTCGATTTTTCATAATCACAGATAATGTTAAAATCAGTGTCACGTATTAATTTGTGTTTTTTTTAAATTTAATGTTATTTGTCAAAAATTAGCAATATGTACCAAACTAAATTATTTTAAAAAAAATTAAAACTAAATTAAGAAAAAAAGACGGGAAGACCAATTTAATACATAATTTATGAATGTTTTTTCACGACAAGAAAGTGAAAATTTATTATTTATGTTTTAGTGAGTGGTATTTTGTCTTGAATTAACATGATGCAATGAAAGATTTTCTCAATTTGGAATGCAAAAGCGAACGAGTAAAAGAGCAGCATCATCATTATCCGAACTTAGCTTCAATTAATTTTAACGGGCAGCATGATGATTCATGATCATAATTGAAGCTAGCTTCCATTAATCTTAGAGTGATTCGAATTTAGGACCAAACAACTTTTTGAGAGCATGCTTTATTAAGTTATTCAATTTCCCTACACTTGTCTCAACTTTTAAATATTTATTCTCATCGCTCTTGGTTTTAAAATTTCCATTGCACTAATGAGTTTTCTACATTACACTAACGAGTTACTTGCACTTTTCTTGTGGCCATTATAATAAAAAAAAAATTGAATCATTTGTTATTTAAGAAAATAAATGAAATTACTTTTGATCATATTACACCATAACAACTTTTTTTTTTTATTAAAATGGAATGTTTTTATATCAAAATTTTAATGAGGTAGAATTTAATATTTGTTCTTTTAGTTAAACAAAATTATCCATCTTCAAATTTATGAAGTGTTATTTTGTATTTTTTAAACTATTACCAAGATATCATTATAAGGACGTAAAAATTGTTTTAAGAGTGGAAGAATTATGAGGTAAAGTATAAATATTTTTTTATTAAAGTATAAAACTTATAAATACAAAATATTAACAATTCAAACTTTATTTCCCAAAAATTATAATCTCTTTAGAAATATTTTTTCTCTACTGTAACTTTTTTTTGGATTTTTTAGAAATTTTCTCATCGTTTTGTAAATCAGAGTATGTCATATAAATTCTAATGGAGAATAAAGTAAGTTTGTCAAACCAAAAGTTTTTTTTTTTAATAAGTTTCTCTATATCTATTTTCTTGAGTTAGTTTTAGAGAGTTTTGCACGCATAAAAGGAAGGGATCTTGTATGTGATCTTGTTAAGGTAAAGATGAATATTTGTAAACCTACAAGTGTAAGGATACTTTAAAATCTTTTATCAGAGTCTTTGTATATAGATATAGCTTTCCTACGAGAGTATTGATTTTTGAGACCTTGAACTTGAGTCAAAAAGTCTTAACAAGTAAGAGAAGTTAGTCCAATTTTTGATAGTACACCAAGATAAATTATCTGAATGTGGAACTAACTTGATTACTATACTTTTTATTTATTTATACTTCGTGTGTCTGTTTAATTGTTTTATATTTAGTGATTTGTGTTAGAATGAGTAAAGAAAAGTCAAACTAAATCAAGTCAAATTGGTTCGTTCAAAATTATGTTACTTTATTAAACCAAATATATCATGTCAGACATAAGAAATAACAGTACTGCAAATTGACTTTTTAACAATGGTTGAAGTAGGCATGTAACAACAAATTTTTGATAGTCATAATTTTAATTGTTGTTGGAACATTCAACGATGATATTTTAGTTGTTAAAAATGTGTAAAATATTGGAGGTCAATCGATAACCATCTTGGATATAACTAAAAAAGGTAAAAACAAATAATATTGCGATACAATGACTATTGGTATTATAACCATTATTAAAAATAGGATATATGACAATAGTTGATATTGTAACCGTCATTAAAAGTCATATTTAAAAAAAGATATTCATTTTTTGTGAAAATCACAGTCTTACATAAAATTTCATATACAAATTCATTTTACAGCTTGACATGACAACAATTCAATAGTACAAATTAGTAATGTTCAAAACAAAGTTTAAATAAAAATATAAAAGTTATATGAGTGGAATGAGCTCCTATAATTATATTGTAGCAACAACTTAATGAAGCTAATATTACAAGTGTAGATCTTTGAGATTTTATCTCACGAGTCTTCTGAAAATAAAATCAAGTCTTTGTGATATATGATGTCAGTAATTTGTCACATGAGAGGTAGCTAGTTGGACTTAGATATAAGACACTTGTTTTTTTTTTTTTTTTGATGTTAAATGAATTTGAAATTAAATCCAAGAGGAAATGGATTAGAATAATTTCTATAAATTTGATATATGCATACTTGTTTGAAGCTTGAAAAAAAAATCTAACATACCATATCTTGTTTGTATGCTTGTGATGTTTTATCAACTACGATGATCATGTGTTACCCATGAACAGAAGATGTTACACGAGAATAGTCTTGTTAGTGATGAGTTGATGATAAAAAAGGAATTATGTTTTATAGTTTTATTTACTTTCTTCAAAAATTTGTATATGTATAAATGTTTTTTTCTTATTAAAAGCATATGTATGTGTCTGAAAAAGTACATGTACCATGTGTCCTTAAATCGATAACCATAAAGAGTAGTACATAAATATTCATATATTCATCTATTGTCTATTGATTACAACCTGTTCTTAGACCGTGACTCACTCTTTATAAACCTTGTAAAAATGCACATATATAAACTAATTATTTAGTAATTAATATATTTATATAAAATAAGTATGTTGTGGAGTTTTTCTTTTAATATAAATAAGTCATAATTTTTCAACCAAAAGATTTTAATGGAATTAAGAATTATCTAAGATGTAAATAATTTGATTTATCAAATACTCAAGTTAATGATAATAGATACTTGATGACACAAATCTTTCAACCTTAAAAAAAATAATGAAACAAGTTCCATTTTTTTTTTTTGTGGAAAACTTGTCTTTACTATACTGGAAGTTAAAGTTTGTTTGATCTCACACATTAAGTCCAATATTTCATGTGTTATGAGCATTCCTAATAAATTCTTTTATGATCCTCAATTCTAATTCATCATTGAACAGTTTTTAACATCTTACATGGATAAAAAATTATTGGAAAAGAACTATGATTCCACGTGACTTTAGATACTAAGCTAAAAAAGACTTAATAACATCAATGAGGATTCTTATATAAATATATAAGATCTCAATTTTCTAAAAACCGAGGTAAATTCAAAAGACATATTCTAATTATACCTCAATTAACTTAATTAACTTTATAGTACTCTTCTTATATATATATTCATTTTAAATTCAATCTTTCACATCATCTATACTATCATAAATTTTTTAAACATTTCTTAAAGTCAAAAGGCCAACTGTACAAATAAAATGTTTATTGCACGTTATACTAGGAAACAGATGTTAAGTAACCAAGTGAATGTATTTGCAAAATAAAGTAAATTAGGTTTTAATTAATTAGACTATTTGAATATGAAATTATTGCGTACAAATATGAGCCACTCCCCTAATAATTATTCGCTGTATAGCAACATATCAATCTTTATCAATTGAATCACATTATTTGCATGTGAAGCTACATGCTTTTTGAAAATGGTGTACACGATAATAACCTTTATTACCAATTAAGAAGTGAATTAAGTAATGTTTGGATTTACAATAGAATTTTTCTTCATCATATTCATTCATTTTCAAGCGATTCACACCGCAAGAATAACGTGAAAAATGTTTTCAAATAGGGTATGTTTCACGATAGATCGTTAAACGTTTACGAAATAGTAAGAAAAATTATAAAATATGTTTAATTTTTAGTTTTTTTTTTTCATTTTTCATAAATTATACTGAGATGTCAATATTTTTAATCTGTAGCTAATTATATAAGGAAGTTTAAAATTTGCATTACAAAGATGAAAAGGTTATGCAATTTCTGTTTTAATGATAAGTTTTTAAAATTTATAGTTAAAATTATTTTATTTTCTCATATTAGAAACTTATATTTTTATATTAAATCTTGAAAATATTAAAATACTTTTTAGAATAAATATTATATTAACACTCTCTGAGTTCATATTTTGTAAGATAAAGACAATTATTGCATTTTTTTGTGTGAAAATATAATGGTATTGTTATTGTGTAAAAATATTTCATTTTAAAATTTTAAATTATTTATTCTTTTATAGAATTTCTGTTAAGTTAATATTTTCCTCAGATTAAATATCGTTAATTTTTTCTTAAATTTAAATAATTTATTATATCTAATTACTTTAAACATTTTTCATTAAAATAATCATAATTTAATTAAAATGTAGTGGAGAAATGAACACATCTAATATTATTAGCTAACTATTACATGTACATAATAAGTCGATTTTATAATAATAAACATTTCGTTTCATAATTTACAAATTTTTTTTTTTATTTTTTGCAATGCCATAAGAGTTTTTTTGCAAAAAAACTAGAGAGGAAAAATAATAAATCCGCATAATATATACTATGCTAAACAGGAATTTTTGTTATTTTATAAACAATATTAAATAATATAGTTTTATTTTTCTTTTAAGAATCTTTAATATTTTATGTGTTGGCAACGTGGGGAAGAAGAAAGACGAGAGATTGCGCGTTATTGTGTTAGAAACAGAGCATCGATCGGAAAATAACAGAACTCAGAAGAGAATGGCCACACAGACGCAAGATTCACCTTCAAACCCTAATCCCAATGCCACATCACTAACGCCGTCTTCTTCGTTGTTCTTTCGCGGCGCCGGTGCTTCCGCTGCTCCTGTCGCCGGCTCCGGTGAGTCCCACTCGCACCACCGGAGAGCACTCTCGGAAGTCAGTTACCGGCTTCCGGATGACATGATGGACCTCTCGCCGTCGGATCCGTTCAACGGCGGATCCTCGACGGCGAGCCTAGAGGAGATCGGATCTGAAGACGACCTCTTCTCCACCTACATTGACGTTGAAAAGCTCGGCAGCAGCACTAACGGCGCCGGCCGTGGAAACGGATCGGATCAGAGTGGTTACGGAAACGGTACTAACGGACACCATGACAGCGAGAAGAGTCCGAGAGATGAAGAGCGGCCGAGACACCGGCACAGTAGCTCCGTCGACGGTTCTTCGTCGACTAACATGTTCGGAGAGATCATGGAAGCAAAGAAAGCAATGCCTCCCGATAAACTAGCTGAACTTTGGAACATTGATCCAAAGCGTGCCAAGAGGTCTTTTATCATCTTCCTCCAATTTTTTTCGGAATTTGTTTTCTGGGAAATGTTTATAGTTTTCCTCTCATCTATCCGTGTATCCGTGGTTGCCGTTGCCGTCGATATCAGTTTCCTATTTAAATAATTAATTTCATAATTTGAATTTCGCGTTGCTATAAGAGAGTTTACTTTACTCTTTTACTCACCAAACAAAGACATATTCTTTGATTCTAATATCTTTCTAACCTTGAAAATTAGAAAATTAGAAAATTAGAGTTGTTTTTAGATGTAATTAGATGATGCGAGACTCTTAAAATATAAGTAGAAATACAAGTAGAAGGAGAATCTTGCTATGGTTGACCATACATTTGTATATTTGTATTTCTTTGTTTGTTTCATAACTCTTCATAACTCTGCGTGTATAGATTGTAGTTACATTGTAGTTACATGGCATTCTGAATCATTAAATTATATAAAATACTTTTCATGGGTTTTTTCATGGGTTTTGTAATGGGATGACTGACATAGTGGGATGTGATTGATTTCTGAATAGTCAGGGCAAATATTTCACCCTGTGTTATCCGTAGAAAGTATGACTGGTGTGGTGCATTCAGTCTTGGAGGGTTCGAAGTCCGCAATATAATCGCAATGTAATTGTAATTGTAATTGCTGATTGCTACTTAAAAAATGATCTGTCATTAAGACTATTCTCTCATTTTGACTGCAAATTATGTTAAATCTAATTATAATGGTTTTATGAATTGGTATGTTAAAATTTCTAAATGTGCAGAGAGACCATTATGACAATTATGAATCTTCTTCCTTTATAGTCTAAATTATTTTGATATAATAAATATATAACGGCTGTGTCATTGTGATTTCTAACAGTTGAGCGTTTAAAATAGGGATGGGAGGGAGACTGCGAATGCGAGTGAGTGAGCGTTATGCCAGAGATACTGCTTTCTAGTTTCATTTATCTTCAGTACCTGTATTTTGGTAGTTGCCATGCATTTGTTTTGTTATTCTCAATAAGTATTGTTGTTGTGTATAGAATACTAGCTAATCGGCAATCTGCTGCGCGTTCAAAGGAAAGAAAGGCGCGCTATATACAAGAACTAGAGCGCAAAGTTCAGACCCTCCAAACCGAGGCAACAACACTTTCTGCCCAACTCACATTGTACCAGGTTTGTTTTTTATTTACATCTATATGTACTAAGTATTTGTCATCCTCCCTTCAAAGAAACAGAGGCGATAATGTTTATTGGCTCTGCATTTTATTGGCTTCATATTTTTCTTTTCCAGAAATATGTAAGAAGTTGGCTGACCTAGCCTGCTACTGCAGTTTCTTGTTTTTTCTCTTGTTATGATTCTTATTATATTACCTTATTAACTGCAAAAATTGATTCGACCTTATGTGAGCAATGCGCATATCTGTTCACTGTGTTCTCAAAAAATGCACTTAAAATATAACAGGATAAATATTTTTGTTGGTACTATTTTAATGACAAGAATTTGACATAGGTGATTAGATACAGCTTTGTCTTTCTTTTCACAAATTCCTCTACTTTTTTAAATCATAGGTTTGGGATTTAATTTTACAAATTACCTTAGTAATTCCTGGTACACTTTGAGTTTTTTTTTTTTTTTTTTATTTTTCTTTTATTTTGTTTGTTTTTTTTTTACTTCACATTTAGTTGACTTGCTTCCTCATGCCTAAACTTGTGGCTGAATAAGAGTACGACTTATACCCTTATACCGTTTCTTGGTTACTTATAGAGGGATACAACTGGTCTGAGTAGTGAAAATACCGAGCTTAAGCTCCGTCTGCAAGCCATGGAGCAACAGGCACAACTTCGTGATGGTAACTGTCTTAGTCAATCACTTCCTTTTGATACAACATCATACATATATTTTACATAATTATATGCTAATTTACCTCTGTTTTGTTGTAGCTCTTAATGATGCATTGATGAAGGAAGTTGAGAGGCTCAAGATGGCTACTGGCGAGGTATTGAACAACCACTCTGAGTCTTTCAATATGGGAATGCACCAGATGCCATTTGCAGGGTCAAATTTCTTTTCAATCCCACCACATTCAGGTCCTTCTAGTCACCAGAACATGCAGTTGCCTCCATATGGTATCTCCCAATCTAGCATGCCAGCTCATCAGCTGCAACAAACACATTCTCACCAAATCTCAGATATATTGCAAAACGACCAGCTTGGTCGTTTGCAGGGACTTGACATTAGTAGCAAAGGATCATCCTTTGTGAAATCTGAAGGCCCCTCAATATCAGCAAATGATAGTAGTACCACGTTTTGAATTTGACGTAAATTGCTTGACCTGCTGACTTGTCCATGGCATCATTCCCTTCTCTTCAATTGTCTATAGTGTTGACGTGCAGTCATCTAATGAAGGTGCTCTGTTCCATTAAATATTCCTTTCAGATCAAGGATTAATTATTAATTGTTTATTCTTAGGGATGCTCCCCAAAAAGGGAAAGCAGCCCTGGGGTTTTGTCGCAAGATTTCACCCACGCAGTCATCTTCTTGAAGCGTGGCATTTTGGTGTTTGTGGGTTTTAGATCACTGGGAATGAAAGGTCATTCTCATGGTATCTTACGAGGGGGAAGAATCTTGACCTACCCCTTCCAGTCATTTGTATCATTATTCACCGTGATCGTGATTTGTTGTTGTGTTCCATTTCAAGGATTGTAAGATGAATCAAAACCAAGGAAAGGATGTGTAAGATGGATTCTGTTCAGTCCATAAATGTGTCTTATTATTGTAGTTCTAGATATATTGAAATAGTTGTGTACACTAGAGTTTTGGAGACTGGACTTGTGTATTATTATGTTTCTCAGTTTCTCAGGTATTTATGAATAACAGCTAGAATATCTTAGCTAACTGTATCTGATTGATATTTTATAATAGGTGACTCTGGTGGGGGACTGCATCAATGATGAATTTGGAGATAAGGTTTGAAATGTCCTCCACCACGTATTTTGATTTTGGCATTGGTAACAGCTACTGTCATTTGTCGTAAGTTTTAGGGATAAGAACGACAATCGCCCGTCCTCGTCGTTCTCTCTGTCTCTTCCTAACCTTTTAACTCTCTTTCTAGTTTCTCATCTACTTTTTGTCTTATAATACATTAAATTTCAAATCTGTTTGGTCGGTCCCAAAAACACTGAAAAGATAAAGGCATATTTGTGTTTTTAGCAGCTGTCTTTTCTTAGGTGACCAATACCCAACTCTATTTAACCTGCACTGCTACCTGAACCCAAATTTACCTGGATTATTGAAGTCCCTTTTTACCCTCATCTGAAAAAGTTAGTAATATATTATAGGGGTCATGCATGACACAATAAAAATCTTAAGTGATGGACTCTATTATTGTTGTGGGTAGGTACCGGCCTGCCAATTTTTATAGGCGTGGCCCATTTTAGCTTTAATTGTTTGGTTCTTTATTCATGCACCTCCAAAATTTTTTTTTACACCTCCAAAATTTTTTTAAATCTCAAAAATATCTTTTGACCAAACAATACTTCCAAAATTACTAAAAGTACTTTCAGATGTCAACTTTCGAAAGTCAAAATATATTACAGGAAATCGACTTTCGGAAATCAAAATATATTACGGAAAATCGACTTTTGAAAGTAAAAATATATTACTGGAAGATGACTTTCAAAATTTAAAATATATTACCGGAAGTTAATTTTCGAAATTTAAAATATATTACTGAAAGTCGACTTTCCGATTTTCGGAAGTCAAAATATTAATTCTGTTTTAAATATTTTTAGTTTTATTTAAAGTGTATGTTTTCTCAATTTTAAATGTTTTTTTTAGTTTATTATTTTACTTATTTTTTATGTTTTCATATTTCTTAATATATATTTGAAAAATAAAATAAAATATTAATATCTATATATATAATCTTATTTTTATTTAATATAGTGAAAAAGAAATATAAGTAAAAAAATAAATAAAACTAAAATATTATTAAACTTTAAATAAAAAAACGAAAAATGAAAAATTTATTTTGTTTTAATTTAATAATTAATTTCTTTAAAATAATCAAACTTTAAATTAAAAAAAATAAAAGAAAAAAAATACACATATATATATATATATATATATATATATTAAATATAAAGTTTTTTAAATTATTTTTTATTTTTATTTTTATTAAATTTTTAATAAATTATATTAAAATAAATTTGAATTTAAAAATATAAAAATAAATCTTCAAGTATATATATATATATATATATATATATATATATATATATATATATATTTTTTTTTTCACATTTGAAAGTCTAAAATTTTAATTGGATGTTGAATTTCAGAAGTATCTTTTATTGAAAGTCGACATATGAAAACAATTTTAGGATTGTGATTTTCGTGGTTTCGCTCAGATGATTAAAGGATATTTATAGAATTTTAGAAATTTTTGGAGAAGTAGAAGAAATTCTTGGAAGTGTAGAAAGAAAGACTCTAATTGTTTTAACTGATGGGCTATTTTGTTCATAGAGTTTATTACTGATTCATCAAAAATAATTTAGAAAGAAGAATTAAAATTAAAATATATATATATATATATATAATTACATTGTTTGAATATTTTAATAAAATAGAAATCATAAAGTATTATTAGCATAATAATCATTGACAAATAAATCTAAACAAATTAATTAGTGATCGTTCCTAACTCAACTCATTTGAGGATTAGATAGTGAGGATTCTAAGAAATTGGTCGGTTGAAAGTGTGTCAACTTATGTCGCGAATACTATAATTGTAGTTAGCCCTTAAATTCAATTTCTCAATGAAAACACGAGATGAAAATGATTTCAGTGATGATCAATCATGAAAAATGTTAAATATAAACGAGGAGAATCAAGAAACGAATAAGATATGAAATTAATGATAATGTTGTTACATAAAAATTAATTCCTATGGAGATTACAAACGTGTAATAGACAAAAGAAACAGTTTGGAAGTATAAACCGTTAACATTTAAGAAAAAAAAAATCGATGACTTAATTTAAAAGTAAAGATATTAACTGTAAATAGAACCTGTCTACAGTAATTTTGTCACTTAAGTGTGATTTTCAGGAGTAGATATTATGATCACTACAAGAATCTGATTATACACGTACTCTTAACTTTAAATCTGGTTTCGTTATCCTAAAAAAATATGTTAAGTAGAAAGTGATTTATATGTGGAGAAAAGAAAAGAAAAGAAAATGATTTGTTAGAATCATTTGTTAAACTTTCTAGCTTTATAAATCATTTGTTAATTTTGATTAGACATCATATATTTTTTCTATAGTATTTTAACATATATATTAAATATGATAAATGAAAATTGACACGTGAACATAATTGAAATATCAATTTAAAAAAAAAAACCATCATTACCAATGAATTTATGCCTTTTATTTTGATTTGTATTGGCATTTATATCTTACTATCCTCCAAATAATTTTTTTTTAACAGAAGATATTTTGATAAAATAAATTGTATGTGTAAGAATGAATAAAAAGAAAAAGTCATGCATAATTGATGCGATAATCCCGGAAGAATATGAGGTTTTTATTCCACAAAATGTGTGGTTGGTATATGGGAGAGAAGAATCAACGTGTTGTGATCCATGTCTTTGATTTGAGTCAACAAAACACAGAAGCAAAGTCCTCAGAAAATTGATTTGATTATCTTTTTTCCACACAGGTCACTGTTGAATTGTTGCTACCTTTTCAGATTAATTTCCAACTTTGGAGTTTGGTGCAGACTTTTTATAGTGATTGGTTCCAACTTCATGCATGTCTGCTGCAAACAAAACATCAATGATCTTGTCAATTACATCTCAATTTTCTGGGCAAAGACAACTACAACTGAGTGTAATTATTCCCCACAAATTTACAAGATTATGCTTGTCACTGCATATATATCAAGTCAATAACACAGGCAGTGACTGTTTGGGGAATATGTGGAACCTTATCACAGATATATGAAAATTAAAATTAGTTTCGCTTTCATTCAATTTAGTCTTTAAATTATGTAACTATATTTACAGAATTTTAAAATTAAAATATTAAATTAGGTCAAAATTTAAAAAAAATAAATAAATACAATTTTCACTAAAAATAAAAAATTAAAAACATATTTAATCGTTTTATTACATATACAATAATAATTTTGAATTAGATAAATTAACGTTAAAAGTCATCCTTTAGATTGAAAAGTTATATTATAAAAAACATATTTAGCAAAAGTCTATACTAATTTAAAATTATTAAAAAAGATAATCAAATTTTAAGCAATGTAAAATTATTCAATTCTCTATTTACTTATTCACATAAAATAATTATACTACATATAAAATATTTTATTTAATATTTTTTATTATAGTTGTTAAATATTTGTATAACTTTATTCAAATAATTAGGATAATATATAAATATAACAATTGAATCAGTTATATTTATATATTATCTTAATTACCTTAATAAACTTTTATAAAAAATAAATTACAATAAAAAATATTAAATCAACTATAATAATAATTGAATTAATTTTGTCGATAAAAGAAGTGAATCTTCATTCTGTAAAAAGTTATAAATTGTGTGCCTAATGGTTGAATTTTGAAACTTGGAAGTCTAATAAGAAATATATATTTGAAATTTAATTAAGTATATCTTGTCAATTATGTGTGCACATCATGGTTGTACTTATTTAGAAATTTTAAAGTTAGACAGTTTGTTTTTATATTTCAATTTGATATGTCTTGTCAATTATTTGTGTGTACAGTTATGTGTACTTGGATATTATTTAGAAATTTTGAGATCTTCTAAAAAAAATATTATTTTATTGATTACAAAGTTATTGATAAAAAATTTTAGTATAACACACCTTTTCAAACTTTATATCTCTTTAAAAAAACGATAATGGAATTATAATTTTGTTAGATGTTTAAATTTTTAAAAATTAAAGTGTTAATTTAAAAACAAATATATAAATAAAAAATTGAAAAATATATAAAATAAAATTTTAAGTTATTTTTTTAAGGATTTTAAGTTTACAATTAATTTTTATTTAAATTTATTGATTATTTAAATTTATTGATGTCGTGTTATATTTTTTTTAGTGCATTTTTATAAAAAAAATATATCACTAATATCATAGGTTTTATTTTTTTTATTTTTTGACATTGAAAACTCTTTTTAACAAAAATTTCATTCAAGCATGTTCCATTGCATTATAGCGGAAACTCTACATATAAATATACAATTGGAATGTTTCAACCATTTTTAAGTTGATCTAAAATACGACATGTTCTTGAATCCTAAATGTAAAAACTTAAAAGCCACTTAGTTTTAAATATAACATCATTGTGTAATTCATTATATTTTACGGTGGAAGAATAAATATATATCTTATAGAATATATAAGTAAAATGTAAGAATAAATCAAGTACAAGTCTATTTACTAAAATTGATATTAAAATTATTTACAATTTATCTTTAGTAACGATAATAATAATAATATAATTTGTATTTTGACAATATTATAATTGAGATTATTCATTATATTCTAGAAACTGTTATGCATTTTTAAGTTATGGTTTTCACGACAGAATGTTAACACGAGAATTAAACACAATTATGGTAAAGATGTTAAATTTTATCAATTTTTTTATGGTGAATTATGTCTTTATTCCCTTAAAACATGAAATTCAAATTCGTCATATTTTATATTTTGATAATTTTAATTTATAAACTTTAAAAATGAATATGATTTTTTTTAATCCAATAACAATAATTTTTTTTACGTGTTAAATGATAATGTTTAGGTTGACATTTGAATTAAAATGTGTCAAAGAGAAAAAGTATATATAACTTAAATGTTATTCTAAAACACTACATAACAAGTGAAAAGTTTAATGTGATTAGGTTAAAAAATTATATTCATTTATTAGTTTGAAGACAAAAATATATTAAAATTTGGAATATGGAAAAACTATAATTTTACATATAATTTTAGACTAAATATATGTTAAAGTAAGTAGATGAGACTAATACTCACAAACAAGAGGGGTGAATTGATTGTGATAAAAATTTACTTCTTTTTGGTTCAAGAATAACTTTCGAAAACTAAACTTTCTTTTATCAATTAGAAAATGAATTAATGTGATGCTCAATTTATGACCCTTTTAATCCTTGAATGCTTGTAAAGAAGATAAGGAAAGAAATAGAAGACAATGGATTTTATATTGGTTCATTCTACACGAATTTACGTCCAGTCTTCTTTTAACAACTCGAGTTAGAAGGTTTCCACTATATCAAAGAGTTTTACAAGAATTCAAGTACTCCTCAATAATTATAAACCCTAAGATATCAATATCTTGATAATCCTATCAAGAATTGCTTCCTAATGCAATGCTACACATAATTGCATCAAGAACATCATCACCTACACAATGATACAAAATTGTAAAGCAATAATAAAAGCTAAGGAACGAATACACCTATAAATCAAGTCGAATTTGTATGATCATCCTAAGCCAAGCAAGAACATCATCCCACCAATCAATCTTTGAACAAATCTTCATGAAGTAGTTGAAATTTATTAGTGCTCATTCAAGAATCCTCCAAGAACTCTCTGGTCTCTCTTTTGCTCTTTCAGAATTATGAGAATTGGGTTCAATCAATTCAGAGAGATGTTGGGCTCTTAACACTGTTCTCCTATCGCAATTAATTGATTGTACTGTTTTAATGTAATCAATTGATTCGATACTAAATTCAATGTTCATTGAGCAGACTTACACAGTTGATTTCATTAGTAGCTCTAATTAATTAATATGACAGTTTTGACAATTTTATCAGAGTCTAATATTCCTTTTGTGCTAAGCATACTTCTAATTAATTTTGTTGTGATTAATATGGTATTAAGATATTAAGCTTGGTCCACAACATTTCTAGACTCAATCATACAGTAATTCTAACTATGATACTACTATATATGATTATTCTTCTCTTGAATATCATTAAAACTAAAGTTCTGAAATTTTAAAGCTCTTCTTTCCTTTGTTCCTTTGAATAACAATATATTTAACCTATTTTTTATATAATTTTATTCTGTTAAACAACTAATTTCAGCTTTCAAGTGATTCATCATCTATTATCTGAGGTGAGGACAAAAGAAATTTTAATTGTCAAACCATTGTCAATATTAATATTATTATTATTATTCTACGATTGAATAGAATATCCATCCAAAAAAATAGTTAACGAACGGATCCGATTAAATCATTATCAAATAAATCAAATTCAATTATATTTTCAATTAATCAGTTTCACACCACAGCCCTGTACAGAAAATGATAAATTAAAGGGAAATATCTTTATTGCTGATATATACTCAACACACATTCATTGGATTGTTAAACACAATCTATACTCTTTATTTCCTTCCATCTAAATACACATAATTATTTTTCAATATTCATACAGTAATATTGCACCCTGTCGCCAATAATTGCTTGCTTACTGCACACTGCACAATCACATAAAAAACATAAAGTTCAGAGTAACTGTCAGATATTTTTCCATGAGAAGAAGAGAAATTTGATAGCAGAAAAATGGTGAAGGGTACTTACGCAGAACAATTGGTAGAAGGGTAGACTTTGAAGGGACACTTAGTGCCACATCTTCCAGGAACTTCATTAACATGGTCATAGTTCATGCCAGGGATAAGTGCAGCTCTGTCCTTAATGCATTGGCATGCTCCTCTTCGATCATCACCATTCTTGTACGCAGCATTCAAAGAGTATACACCTTGGCAACACAAAGATGTCACATTCCCTCCAAAAACTCCATAAGGTATGCATGGAGTCAGCCAAATAGTGACTTGATCACATGACAAGCTTGATTCACCATAAGAGCATGTTATCATCATGCAAGCCATCATCGAAGCAACCAATGCCACCTTAGTCACTGCCATTCTTTTCTCACAACAGGCTTTCTGTCTTTTGATGAGTGACTGTGTTGATGAATGGGGTGTTAGCTAGGTTTGTACTATATATTGAGAGAATGAAGAAGATTGGAAAATTTTAATGGCTGCGAGAAATTTGAAGATAGAGCCAAAGATTGTTTTGGTGTTTCTGCGTGATGATTTAATGGGAGAAAAATATCTCGAGAAGTTTCAAAGAAGTGAAGTAGAGGTTGCGTGTGTTGATTACTTTGGAAAGCTAGGGATTAGGGATATAGGGTTAATATATGTTGTACACCAGCCAGACTATATATATGTTGTAGACACATGTGCTTGTCTTGTTAATGTTAATGTGTCAAAATCACAGTGTGATATTTTTGCCACAATTCTCTTATTATTGAATAGTAACTTTGTATAACCAAAATAAGATAAATATTAATTAATTTTTGATAAATTATATCACTTCAAGAAAATGTTTCACTAATAATCAATTTTAGTGATCAAAAGTTGTTAATTATTTGGTCACTAAACATTAGTTACCACGTTTTTTTTATCGAAGGAATTAATTTTTAAATTAGTCTCTAATTAGTTAGTAACTAATTTAGCGATCAATTATAGTTTTTTTTTCATAATAGTGTCTATTTTAGTAACCAATAATTTTTTTTTTCAAATTAGTATCTAAATTGGTTGTTATAATAACTTACAACTTTTGATCACTAAGATTGGTTATTAATGAAACATTTTTTTTGTAGTGTATATAGACATGTGAAAGAAAAGATGGTTAAATATGTTTTTGCTCATATAACTTTGAGTGAAATTTAAAATCAGTTCATCTTCAAAACTTTGGCCTAATTTAATCTTTCAAACTTTAGAATTGTGTAATTTTGGTCCTTTTAACAAATTTCTTTCAAGTTGATTTGAGATTTTAAATGTGTTTCATGATAGCATTTGGATTGTTTACCATGTTTGACATATTTTCGGTTCAATGTTAAATAAACTTAGCAAAATTTAGTTAAAAGGACTAAATTCAGGTAGTTCTAAAGTTAAGGAACTAAATTGGACCAAAGTTTTGAAGATAAACTAATTTTAATTTTCACTCAAAGTTAAGCAACCAAAAATATATTTAACCTAAAAGAAATAAATCTTCCAAATAACTAAAAATAGTCCTTCATGACGATAAAGTAAAATTCAAAAAATATATTATATATAAGAATTTGCTCTAAAATATCGGTTTATATTAATGTAAGTAATAGTTATTTTTTAATTGAAAACATTTAAATTCATGTGTTAATATGGGTTGATTTGGATGTTGATGTGTTGGAGATGTGAAGTTTCCTTCACTAAGTGGTCGAACTGCACCATGGAGTCATTTTTCTTATCTGTGCTTTTGCTATCACCTTATATTTTTTTTCCATTTTTCTACTTTCTTTGGAATGTTTCAAAAGTTAATAATACACAAATGGTTAGAGAACATCAATCGTGTGGTCAATCCAATTACAGTGAGTGCATATTTTTTTAGGATTTTGATTCTTGAAATTTTTATTGTCGGAAAACCATGTTTCCAATATATTGACAGAATTAGTCCCTCAAACACTCTTTTTAATTAAATTTATTTTTTGCTCATTAAAAAAAACAGTCCCAAAAACAAAGGCTACTTGTTCTTTGCACTTAAAATGGTAATCACTGATGTTCTTCAATTGCTGATAAAAAAAAAAAAAAACTGATGTTCTTCGATAGTGATAATTTGAGGCATCAAGGACAAGTGAAACCAAAGAGATAGCAGAATTTTCATTCGAGTGCTGGTATATAAAACTTTGCACTGGTTGCTCATCTGCCATAAATAAATAAAAAAAAAGGAAAGAAACCAAGATAAAAGCAAGAAAGAAAAGGAAAGAAAAAGTAATTAGAGTCATAATAAAATCTATGTTGTTAGGTATAGACTCACACTTGATTCTTAACGATCTTTTCTTATAGAGTGTTTTACTGAAAAGATACAACACTAATGAGACCTAAATCCAACCACATAAAGCATTGACACCACTTTCAATCCAAAATCTTAAGACAATGAATTTATGGATCTTTATTTTTATATAGTGCTCTACTTTCTCATTTTTAACCAATGTGAGACTTAAACTCACACTTAATTCTTAATAATATTTCCTCGAAAATAGTCTTCTAGAAATCTTTTTTCTAAATTTCTTCTACAAATTGACTTCTCCTCTATCATTAATCATCTTCTTCACACTTATTTACCTTGTTACAATTAGATGTTATGATATAATTTCTTCTCTTCAAATGTAGACTTTAGTTGCCATTTGAACAGTTTCAGCTAATGTAAGACAATTTAATATTGTGCCATAGGTGGCATGATGGTTGTGGGGGAGGTAAGGTGGGAATTCCATGTGTCATGTCTCAAATCATGAAAAAATAATTATATTAAAAAAATGATAAATAAGTCATTTTCTTTGAATTCATCTAAAATATGACATGTTCTTGCATCATAAATGTAAAAACTAAAAAACCACTTAGTTTTAAACATCATGTGTAAATCATTATATTTTATGATGGAAGAATACAATCATGTTTAATAAGTGTGTATTTTGTAGATCCTATATTAAGTAGAAATGATGTAAAATTATAATATATAAATAATTGAATAACTGAAATTATACACTTTTAAGTTATGGTTTGCAAGGCAGAATGTTAACCCAAGAGATCGAGCACAATTGTGGTAAAAATGTTAAATTTTATCAATTTGTTTTATATAACTTTGTTCTGTTAAACAGCTAATTTCAACTTTCAAGTGATTCATCATCTATTGAGGCGAGGAGAAACTAAATTTCAAATGTCAAACCAGTCTCATTATTATTATTATTTTCTTTTACTCCTCTTTGCAGGCCTATTATTCATCATTAAGCCGCTAAAATTTTAAAGATATATTTTCTTGTTCTGAATGAATCCAATTAATATTCATCCAAAAAAATAGATAATGATGGATTCAATTAAATTATTATCAAATAAATCAAATTCAATTATATTTTTAATTAATCAGTCTCATATTCTGTACAGAAAATGATAAATTAAAGGGAAATATATGTATTGCTTATATATTTATATATATACTTGAAGACATTCATTGGATCCATAGTCTTTATATCCTTCTATCTAAATACACACATATAAACTTTTTTTCATTATTCATACAATAATATTGCACCTTCTTGCAGATAATTGCTTGCTTACTGCACACTGCACAATCACATGAAAAGCATAAAGTTTAGAGCAAATGTAGTTGAAGAGAAATTTGTTAACAGAAAAGCTGAGTGTGAAAAGAAAAAAATGGTAAAGGGCACTTACGCAGAACAGTTAGTGGAAGGGTAGATCGTGAAGGGACAGCGAGAGCCACATATTCCAGGAATTTCATTGATAAGGTCATAGTTAATGCCATTGATGCGTGCAGCTCTGTCCTTGATGCATTGGCATGCTCTTCTTCGATCTTCTGCATTCTTGTAGGCTGCATTCAGAGCGATTATACCTTGGCAACACAAAGATGGCACACTCACTCCAAAAATTGCAGAAGGTACGCATGGATACAGCAAAAATAGCGATTTGATTACATGTCAAGAAGGTTTGACCATAAGAGCATGTTATGAGCATGCAAGCCATCATTGAAGCAACCAATGCCACCTTAGTCACTGCCATTCTTTTCTGTCTTTTGATCAGTAAATGTGTTGATGAATGGGACATTACGTTGGCTAGGGTTTCTACTATATATATAGAGAGAGAGAGAGAGAGAGAATGGAGAATATTGCAGTGGCTAAAGGCTGCGACAAATTTTAAGATAGAGGGAAAGATTCTTTTGGTGTTTCTGCGTCATGATTTATTTATTTGTGGAATAATATCTAAAGAAATTTCAAAGAAGTGAAGTGAAGTAGAAGGATTCCCTTATTATACAATACCCAAAATAAGGTAATGCTAATTAATATTTAATAAATTATAGATATGCAATATTAGTGTGAAAAAAAAAAGATTAAAACTTTCAAATAACCTGAAATCATCCTTTATCATGACATTAAAGTAAAATTCAATAAATATATTACATATGAGTTTGCACATATTAATGTAAATACTAATTTATTTTTTTTAACTGTAAACGTTTAAATTCATGTGTTAGTATGAAATGATTTGGATGTGTTGATGTATTGGAGATGTGAAGTCTCCTTTACTAAGTAGTCGAACTTCATTATGGGGTCTATTTTCTCATTTATGATTTTTCTATCACCTTATTGTTGAAAAGCAATTATTTTTATTTTTCTATTTTTCTATTCTCTTTCTATTGGAATGTTTCAAAGGTTAATAATACACAAAAGGTTGAAGCACATACTAGACACAAATTTTAGTGACAGATTTTGTATCACAAATCAAGTTATAATAATAAAGATATAATGGTAGTTGAGAAACTCGTGATAAAGGAAATGTTACTATTGTCGACAATTATTTAATCTCACGTATAAAATATAGATATTTAAATATAAAAGAGTGTGTTAAAGATTTTATATCTATTACTAATTTATAATATATAAATGAGAAGAGTCTTCAATGACCATATTAATAAGATTAGAGAAATTCAATTATTTTTTAATTGCTTATGGATGTTTTTTAATCTATTTGAAATTGCTTAATTAGTTCTATTTATTTCACATGAAGCTTATTTTTCTGGGTTCTGATGTAATCTGTTTTCCTCTTTAGTCATGCTTAGCGTAGAAGAAACCAATGTCAGAAATGTCACGTGTTACCTAAAAAATTGAAATAATAAGAATTGGGTGAATCCTTGTAATCACGTAGTGTTGCTAAATTGTTGTTTTAATGGCAATTAAATTAATTTGTTGCTAAATTTTGTAGTTTATTTTCCCTTTATGTTTTTGAAATGCCATCATTCTCTCTAGGAAGCTTCTGCATAATAGGGTTCAGTGTTGGCCAAAATTACTACACTCCAAAGAGACAATCAATTTAATTAAATAGATAAATTTGCATCACAGTTGCAAAATGGGCAATTAGTAACCAAATAGGTTGTTGAACTTCTTTTTTTTTCTTTTCGAGGGGAAAATAGAGAATAAAATTGATAAATTTGAAAAATGATAATTATTAAAAAGTGAGTTTAATCTTAATTTATTCTTATAAAATTTGTTCTTACAAAAATATGTATATGTTTATAATATAAGAATTATCATTCTTATATAATATAATTTGACTTATTAGTTAATATAAGATTTTCAGCATTAATTAATTTAATAAATTTGTAATTTCTCTAGTGTTGTTTGATATGAGGAATGTTTTATAAGCTTCAGTTGGCAATTTATGTTGTAATAACTTGTAAAATTAGTCTTAATTTGATGCTGTTGTACTTACTATAATAGAGCATTTTTTTCGAAAGTGAAAAACATTTAGTTTATCGACAAAAAAAAACTCAATTAGGTTGGCTCACGTGTCTTCATAATTTTCCACATGAAAGACATATATACATTTGTTGAAAAATATTTATAATATTATTTTATTGTGCTGCCTGTTTTTTCAATGATTTTTCTTGAATGTCAAAATTTATCACTATAAAATTCAATTATAAATATAAATATATAAATATAGACATGAAGATAAACTTAAGTCTAAGATATTATTATCTAGAGTTAAAAGTATGATAATTAGTTACTTTTACTTATTTTATAATATTTTATTTTGAAATTTAATTTTTAATTTCCATCATATTAGTTTTTTCTGCATTTCAAAGAGAATGACTAAAATAATTATGACTATATTTTGTATTCTCTTTTACGCTGTCAATAAAAATTAATTTAGTTCATTAAAATAAACTTCCAAGTTAACAATTGGATAAATGTTGATTTTTTTTTTAAATTTAGTAATTAAAAGCATGAAAAGAAATATATCGACTATAAACTGCAGATTTTTCTAAAGTTTTGGAATTAAATAAAATAAATAAATAATATATTAGAAATTAAAAAAGAAAGTTTCCGCCATCTAATTAATAAATTTGTAGTTTCTCGTGCGTTTAAATAAAAAGAATGACTAGGCATTAAATAAAAAACAATCCATCAAGTAGCAATACTTGTATAGTCTGCTTTATTTAATAGAAAAAATATGATTGTAAAAGTTTTAGTAATTTTAATTTGAATTTATATGAACTGTTATATTTCATCTAATGTAAGATAATTGTAGCTGGAGGTAGAGAGAATAATCTTTAATAGAGAATCTAATTGCTATAAAAGAAAGATTAATTAAATACTAAAATCAACCACATGTTAAATCAAATGGTTCTCATTTCTTTAGTGAAAAGTCTCATTTAGTAACTGGAAATAGAGCCAAAGATTTTTGTTGTTTGCGTTTGATAATTCAAAAATATCTCATAAAACTTCAAAGAAGTAGAAGTTGCGTGTGTTAATTATATTTGTCAAAAATAAAGCATTTTTGGTTGTGTTAAATCAGGATATCTCCTATCAATATTAAGATATTCCTTTTAAGGAATAAAAATACTAAAATAAATGGTACCTTCTTCTAACAAAGTATTTCTTTTTTTCTCATTTCATCTATAATGATATTTTATTTTTATATGAATTCTCAATTTTAGACTTAATTAAGTTTAGGTATTTGATACATTTAAAAACTTTTAATTAATTGTTAATAATTTTTTTATAATGTATTAAGTATTCAATAAATTTATATTTATATTTTTTAATATTCTTCTGTTAACTAGGTCTATGACCACTATGCCGGTAAAGTGATCTCGTGATTATTAGCACCTTACACATGTTTTTATATTATTTTATTATTTTTAATTTTGTAATTTTAAATTTTATAGTTTTCTAATTTCTTAGTTTTATAATTATATAATTTTAAACTTTATAATTTCATAATTTTATTATACTTAAATTAATATTTATTAATAATAAGTTAATATTTTTTTAAATAAAATAACATAATTTAAGTTGACTTTTATTTTCTTGAGAAAAGAAAAAGCTCAAATGATTTTTGTTTTTTGAATTTTTCAACCATCCTATTTAAATGGATTTTTTCAAAAAATAAATAACAAGTTTATATAATCAACTCTGAATATTTTCATGAATGTTTTAAATTACGGCTCTCCAATGAAGTAAATTATAAAAGTTACAAATATAAAAATGTGTCAACATTTTCTTTTAGTTATTAATTTTAATACGAATGCAATGCAATATAAATGGTAATATAATAACAAGTTATCATGTAATATTTATTAGCCTTTATAATAATTGTCATAAGTAAAATACCTTCAGATCAAGTACCTGAAAATCTTTTAAATTAATTTAGTATTTGTATAAATTCGTCCACTAATCAATCATTCAATCCCCCTAATATAAAAAAATTAAGCTGCTGAAAACCTAGCTAGTTTTGCGACCCAATCACTAGCCAAGGTTGAAAAAACACAAAAAGGAAAGGAAATAAGAAAAAATAAGACATCAATTAAAGTTTATGTACCCTATCTGTGAGTTCTTACTAGAGAAAAATATGAGTTAGATTATAAATTTACATGGCTATCAATATCATACATGTAGCCGTTGAAGGAACTATAATTGCATATACATATTAAAACTTAAATACCATAACTAGTATAATTCAGACCTCGAAATTGACTTGATTTCTTTCGTACTCTACCAGAATGGGAACCTGTAATGTAGACCCCAAGTTAATAATATACCTTTTCTTGTAATAAGCTACACCATGTCTTTCTACAATGAGTCAAAATGCTTCTGCAATTTGTTCATCAAGTTTTGAACAACATTACCAAGTTCCTTTCTTCTTCTGTATAATACACCAATTGAAAACTCTACACACAGTAGCTGCCAAAATGAATGCAGGTAAAACTAATACAAGCCTCTGATTGCCAATATAATTGCATATTTTATATGGTTGTCACTATTGTCTAGGGCAGACACACATGGATCGGTGTGACAAGTCGGCCACAGATGATTTTTGACTGAGAGAAAAAAAATATGGAACAACAGTATTGAGATTTATATTCCATTTCTTTATTTCAAAATTGGAAACATGAAAATTTTGTTGAGATTTTAAAAGGATGAAGTTCATTATATGTACACAATGGCAAGAAACCTTACTCTACTGATACATTAGAATCTACTTTAAAACAGGTGACAACCATAAAACTTTCAGATATATTTATGCTATCGTAGTCGAAAAACAGCACTTTCAAATCTAACCTTCAGCTGAGTCGTTGAAACCAGTCACGGATGAACTTTGGATCCCAGTTGGTCCTCACTAACTGTACTATTTGATGCTGTTTTAACAAAACTTGATCGCAGAGAGAAGTTGCTATCAAAATTGTCATTACCTGAAAGTATTAGAGTCCTGCAGATAAGAATATTGTAATGTTGTTTACGGCATAGACCAACTTGATCCTCCAACTAAAAGATTAGAAGTATGAACCAGGAAGAAGAGAGGCAAAGAGCAAGAAAAAAAAAAATTCAATGATCAAGAAACGTAAAACAAGATATCAATTTAGAACGCAGTTTACCAACTCCCGATATTATAATTTCCATCACATTTAGCAAGCTTTAATGTTCTAAGTTATATTTTGCCAGTAATATTGAGGCTGGGATATTGGAATTTGAGCAAAACAATATCAGAGTTTCATAGCATTGCTTCTTAGCAACATTGTTGTCGTGGAAGTATGGCATGATGGCAGCACCATGCTTGGGACCCATGGCTAAGCTACATGTATCAAATACGATGCATATCCAATATAGCAATATGCTTATTTTGAAAATAATAAGACACAATACGTGACTATTGAAATATGTAAAAAAAAAATCTTAAAATATAATAAATATATAATTGGAATTGTGTAAATCCAAAATACAATCATATTTATTAGACATTGTCAAAATAAAAAATTATAAATTATTGTAACTATAAAAGTATGAGTGTTTATAAATTAGATACTTCACCCATAAATATAGGTAGTGTCCTAAAAAATCTAATAGAGATATGTGATACAAATTGAAGTATCATAGATGATGGATGGTAAACTTTTAATGAGAGGGGGTATTTAGAAATTTGTCACAAATGTTTTCAAAAAACTAAACCAATTCCAAATTTGTTTAGTGTGTGTTCAGTGAGAAAGGCAATGTCTCCATCTCAGGAGTGCTGTCTATTCTGGCAACTATGCACCATCTGATAACTCATTCTCTGCCGCTACTCTTAATCTCAGCAAATTAAGCATTGGCTTCATTTCTTGCCCTTGGCCCCCTCTCTGTTTTCACATCTCAAGTCTCACCACCTCTCAGCTATCTCTTACAAACTCACTAAACCATGATCCAACCCCAAGAAGCCACAGTCCTGAACAATTACTGAATCCACCATAAACCGTAATACCCAATTAACAGAATACTGTTAATCACCTTGAATCCTTCACTTTTGTTGACATGTAATGTTTTTATTTTAATTATTATTCGTGTATAGGAACCCAACTTTAGGGTTAGAGTTTAAGGGAGTGCCTTGACTCTTTGTATTCTGCCCCTTTGTACTCTATATATACAGTAGTAAAACTGTAACAGTGTAAGAAAACATTCACTGTTTTACTTCATTAATTTCTTCAAGTGGGGACAAAGGGATGCACCAAACAAATACTATCTTTCAGAGAAAGTACACAGGAAGAATCCAATAGGGAAAAAAACAGAACCATTGCGATACTTGATGTGACTGTGGATAGGATAAATTAGTTTAAGATCTTGGAAGAAGGTTGACAAGAAGTGGGATGAGGATGAGAAGAAAATCGTCAAATTTTTCAAGATAATAGAAACAAGATTTTCACTTAATAGATATTTGTTTGGATACTAAGATAACCTATGGTGTGCTTGGCTAATCCTTTAGTAGTTTAGTATTCAGGTTAATTTGGACATAAGGGTGGGAAGGAGAGTGTTTGACCACTCCTTCCACACACCCCTCCTTCTATATAAGGAGAGCATAGGTCATACTTTTACATACCTTCCATAAATCTGAAATCTAGAAAGATTTTGAAAAAGAGTCTTCATTCTTCTTCAGAAAGTTCTCATCGTGGAATTTTCAAGTGGCAATCCTCTTTCTTGCTTAGCTCCATACGAGTGGCGTAAGGTTGATTCAAAGCTCAACCATTCATGTTAGTTTCAAAAACTAGCAAATATTTTGGTAACATCTTACCATTTTTTGTCCTTCGTTCTTTGAACTTTTACTCATTTTCTTGTTCTATTCTTGTCTTCTTCTTTGAGGATCACATCCTCAACACTCTAAACCATCCTTGATCAACCAAGAACACCTCCATCTAAGCCAAACCATAACTCAACATAAGCTCACAGCCTTTGCCCAATTGAGGCACCAAACTATGAAGCAAGGGCATAGCTTCTTCAGTAACCTGTTCTAGTGTCTAACATTGACGCATGTATGACACAAGTCCAACACAAGTCTTACAATGATGTTAGATGGATGGATTTGATCCATTTTTGTATTAGGAAATAATGTATTCATATTCTTATACTTGACTAACTTTTTTATATATGATTTTGAATATATAAATCTTGATTGACAATGTAAATAATTCACAATGATATTCAATATACATGAGTATGTCTCTGTGTGCCCATGTCCTCATGTCCAACATTAAGGAGATTATAGGTGTTGCAATCAGTGTAGTAAGTATCGTACAACTCACGATACGAAACGTACTATACGATACAAGTGTTTGGTGATACGAATCGCATGGTGTATCATTTTTGTTCATGAATTGTGTTCTATACGATACGATTTAGGCCTGAATTGTACAAATCGCAATTCGAAACGCGATACAGGTTGAAATTGTTACTGAATTGGGTCGGGTCGACCCACCCATTTGAAACCGTAATTTTTTTCCCTTTTGTATTTTCGCGTGCTCATTAACGTTATCTCTTCTTCTAATGTCATCTCCTTCATGTTGCCTACCCCCTCGCCTCTCTTCTCTTCTCTCCTTTCTCATTCCTTCCTTTGTTTTTATCTGCGTCTGAGCGAGCAACAATGGTCGCGTCGTGGTCGTGGTGTGGTGGTCGTGCAATGGTCCCGCAATAGTCACGCGGTGGTCGCGCAATGGTGGTGCGGTGGTTGTGCAGTGTTCTGGTGGTGTTCGCGCAATGTTCTGTTGGTGTTCGCACAGTGTTCTAGTGGTGTTCGTGCTTCTGGAGTTTTTGTTAGAGCTGTCAAAATGGGTTGGAACCCGCGAGCCAACCTGGCTCACCACGGGTTCGGGTCGGGTTGGGTTGAAACTTTTTTACAAATTTCAGTATGGGTTAATTTTTGACCCGGCTCATTTAGAACCTGACTCATCCGGGTTGAACCCGTGGTGAGCCGGGTTAACTCACCAACCCGCAGATAAAAGGGTTATACAAGTGTTTTTTATTAAGTTGAGCTTTACATTTGGGTCATGTTAGGTTTTTTTTTTTAACCAACACATAAATCATTTGTATTTTTTTTATTTTGGTTTGTATTTGAATTGTATTAAAGTTTATTTAGATTTTAATTAGAATTATAATTTTGTTTTGACTTAAAATAAAATAAAAAAATTGTATCTTTTTTAATTAAGTAAACCTGTGAGCCAACCCGTTTAACCCGCTAACCCGTGGTGGGTCGGGCTAGGTTCGAATTTTTTGGCTTGCTAAAAAGTGAGTCGGGTTGGGTTGCCTCACTAAATCATCAACCCGTGGTGGGTCGAACCGGGTCGGGACGGGTTACCTGTTTTGACAGCTCTAGTTTTCGTGCAGTGGTCTCATGGTGTTGGTGTAGTGATCTCGCGATGGTTGCGCAGTGCTGCAGTGGTCGCGCGGTGCTGCAATGGTGGTCGCGCAGTGTTGTGGTGGTGGTCACGCGGTGTTGCGGTGGGGGTTGTGTGGTGGTGTGTCTCCTCTATTATGTGCAAGGAGGTTCTCACGTTTTTGTGCCTCAAACGTGAGTAAATCATTTATATATATATATATATATATATATGTTACATTTTTATAATGTTATAAAATGTTTATGAATCGTAAGATTCACAACGATTCACGATTCAAATTTAAGCTCTTTGATACACGATACGATTCACGATTCAACTACCATGGTTGCAATCATGGCAGTTGAATCACGATACAAATTATGTATCAAAGAGCTTATATTTCGTATCGTCAATAGTAAGATTCAAAAGCATTTAAAAAATGTAACATATAAGACATATAAACATGTAATTAACAATAACAACCATATTCAAAAAGAGTGGTTGTATTGATGAGCATGTTAGATTAATGTTATAATGGTTAGATTGGGTTGTGTTGTATGACCTAATTCCTTTGTTAAATGGAAAAATAAAATGGGCAGATAAATGTTTGGCCAAAAGAGTATCAGAAAGAAAAGACAAAATTAGGGTTGTCTTCTCTTATGTGTGCTCATGCCTTTTCATTTTCTGAGGGCACTGCCTCTGCCTCTTCCTTTTCATATGGGAGCCACTTTGCCTCTTCCTCTTCACAGAGGACCCGTTGTGCTACTAAAGAAACCATTCATGGCAATCGAAGTAAGGAAATGCAGGAAGTATGCATTTCTTCTAGCTCAGTTCACATAATAAAATGAAGCAGATTAGGAGTTTTTCAAACCAGGGTCATGCGACCCCACTCATTTTAGAGTCAGACCTAAATCCACAATTCAAGATGTATTTCTTGTTAGAATCGCAATTCTTGCAACTTAGAGAGCAATATGAATGATACAACAACGACTAATGTATCGTGGCGATTGCAAATCGTATCTATAGCATGATATGAATCATGTATCATGCGACACTAACTACCATGGTTGCAATATCGATGTCATGTCTACTGTTTGTGCTTCATAGGCACCAAATCTGCCACATAAATGGCCCAAACTTCACACAAATATAACAAAATTTCAACCTAGCTCATCTACCTATAGCTTCTGCTAACAATCCCAAACCTTAGTTAAGCTTGAGTAGCTAGATCCTAATATTCAAGAAGCCTAAGTCGGCTCTTATGAATACTCCATTGACTTAATTCAGTATGGATGAATATAGTCATAAATCTCAACAGAAGGAATCAAGCAATAAAAGAAACCACACGTATCAGTTTGTATATCAACCCAAGTTAATAGAAAAAAAAAAATCTTAACGATAAAATGCAGGGAAAAATACCTCCACAAGATATAGACATAAATGTTCAAATACCTCCACAAGATATAGACATAAATGTTCAAATACCTCCACAAGATATAGACATGAATGTTCAAGTAGCACATTAGGGTAATCGTATCATGTTTCTCCACTTGTCCTTCAGATCAACCTAAAAAATAATTGTTTTTCCAAAATCAGTTTGATATTACAGGTACAATTCCAGGAAGAAACACACAGCAAAGCATTTTGGGCAAGAAATTGCTTACTCCACTTCTGTTGTCAAATATGTTACTGTAAAAACTTCTGATCGTTGCCCAGTTTCCTTCTCCAAACCTGTATAAGAAAAAAAAATATGGTGAATGAGAACATGAAATCTTAAGGCACAAAACTATTACAAATTTATTAGCTTCCCAATGCACTTATATCTAATATCACATTTAACCAGGAAAATTTATGGTTTGACTAGTTTAGAACAAGTGCATACATTTTTACACCAGCCCTTAGTGTCTCCTCTTCCAACGAACTCCATTTCCTTTTCTTCCTCCTAGGCTGTATTACTTGTGGCGAGTTGTCTATTGAATCATCCCACTGGAAAATAAAAGGACATAACTTATATGTCAATGCCAAACTCAAAAACAAAATGGCAACCAAATTGAAAGTATCAGCAGCAGGAAAAAGAATCCATCAAAAAGAGACTATTAACCATCTTAATGATCAACATCATCTTTGGGAATCCACATGCCACTGGATCAATTGGTAGCAAGGTTTCACATGTGGTTTATACATCATGATCACTATTGCAGTTACACCAGTTTCATTGTATTGCAAATATGAAGCCCGGACACGCCTCATCAATGGCATGTCCCGTGTCTGACATCGGACACTGACACTCGTACGACACATATCAATCAAGTGTCCAATTTGAAAGACATTTTTTTGTCTTTAACATGATTTTGACATGACTCCAACACAATGTTAATAACCACAAATTCAATGATTTTCTAAAAAAACCTATAAACTTGTAAATTTATCACATAATTTTCTATTATGATTATAAAAATAAGGAAAAAAATATTATATGATCACTACTTTTCACTTTTTTGGATATTAGATTGATAAATTAGATTCATTTTTGTGTTAGTTGACAATTTGTTAGTTAAAAGTTTGAAACTAATATGTATATGCATGCCGTGTCCCGTGTCCTATGTTTTTCAATTTAGCCGTATCTCCGTATCCGTGTCCATATCCGAGCTTCATAGATTGCAGTTGTTTAGAACTTGTCTAACCACAAGAAAGAAAGCATGGGGAGATGGTAATCCTTGCAGGACAGCTTCCTCCAAGAGATAGAAAGCATTAATCCATGAAAGAAGTTACCTCGACCAAGATAGCATTCTTTACATAAAAACTTAGACACTGGCTAACAATACAACATTAAAGGAATCTGCCCCTAGATTAAAGCAGACAATAAGAAACATTATTACCTCAAGCGTGTGGGCAGTTCTGTTTCGTTCCATTAAGTTGGGCTGATGCATATCACTACAATGAACAGAAGACTTCTTCCCAAGATTGGCATCATTAGACTGAAAAAGTACAATACTCCGGCAAACATTTGGATCTGGTACATCTACATCTGGACTCTGGTTTTCAATAGGTGGCTCAATATTTGTATCACTTGTCGCCAATTTTGATCTTACAACTTCAGATAAATGCAATGCATCAGGAAGAGGATCATTGACCAATGCTCTTAAATCGTAAGAACTTGATTTAAGGGATTCTCTAACTTTTCTGACTTCAGAACTACGAACAGAATCATGTTTGCTCCCTGATTTTGCGGACTCGAGTTCCCCTGAATTATTTATTTTAACTCCCTTATGACATGCACGAATTGTAGAGTGTTTGTGTTTAACACGAAGATTCCGCTTTTGAATTACTATTGGGAAAACAAATGTAAAAAAATGTAAATAACAGTGAAATAGTAGAAGAATAGCATTTATCGAACAGTGTTGTGACTTCTTCATTGAAGTTACTTCCAAATAATGAATGACCAATTTTAACAAATATGCAACATCTTTCAAAAGTTTAAGCCAATTTTAATTTGACAGAATTTTGTAGTGAGTGGAGTCCAAAGTGAGGGAAAAAATACTAATTGGTTCCACTTGACGATAACAATACTAGTAAAGGCAACAGCATATACACATCTTTATTAAAAAATGTTTTGCACGCATTCATATTGCAGTTGATACTCAATGAGACAAACAACAAATTACAAATTGATTTCCCACATCTTTGCTTTCGTGTTGTATACACGAACTAATAACATGTTTAGGAAAATGTTCCACATCCAAAAAATTCACATTCAAGTTGTGAAAAACACAAAAGCTAGAACTAAGAGTGAAAAATCACATCCACGACCCATTTCCAAATCACATCCATGATGTAGGGAATCATTGAGTATCCAAACTCACACTTCTTTCCACAGACAAACACTGTTGCATGCAGAGGCACGCACACCTTGATTAAAAATTCTAAGGCAGTAGATAAAATATTCATATACTTAAACTCAGAGTAATTAAAAAAAACATATTTAAAAAACGTTGCAAGCGAAAACATAGAAACCTGGACAAAGCATGTAGTGGAAACTAAAAACATGCCTCACAAAACCCGACAGCTAAGTTCTGAACAAATTAAGCTTCCACCACTTCCATTAACTACCACAACTTAAACAAGCACTACTGAGTGTAACAACCAAAAATAAATAGCAAGTAACAAACAGTTCAAACTTCAAAGCAAAAAATCGAAATTCAATAATCAAATCTCACAGTCGTTAAAAAAGGTACCTTTATCTCTCTGAAGTGGCAAGTCACACCCACCCACTTCCGGATTCGCATCAATTTTCTCTTCCAATTGTTGCATGGCCTGATTCTCATCATGCATTGCCACATCCTCCATGCATGCATGATCACCATCATTTCCATTATCATGACCATTATCAATCCAGTTACCACTAACAACAAAATCCTCTTTCTGCTTGGTTAAACCCTTCGACATCGCCGCAACCGATTCCAAGAACGAAGGACCCATCGATTCCCACGCTTCGTTCAAATAGGTCATCAACTCTTTCATTGCCTCCCTCCTGCTATTCAAATCCGCCAGCCTCTCGCAAGCCCTAGAATCCCCAAGCGCTGCCTCCACGTCGTCCCGCCACCGCGTCAGCTCGCCAGACATAAGCCCACTCCGGCGCGCCTCCACCGCCGCCACGCGGCCGCGCCAGATCCGCCTCACGGCGCCAGAAAACTCCCCCTCTGGATCATCGGGTGCGGCGGCGAGGTACTTTACAGTGCACTCGACGGCAACGGCTACGTACGCTCGGCGGAGCGCGACAGAGGTGGAGGCACCGTCGATTTCTTCGAGGAGTTCGAGGATTTGGAGCACAGTTTCCGAGAGGGAGGCCTTGAGGAGGAGGCAGCGGAGAGTGCGTAGGAGAAGGGTCTTCTTGAGGCGGGAGTCGGCACCGGAGAGAGGAAGAGCGTTTAGGGCTTTTTGGATTAGGGAATCGGGAACGGAACTGCGGAGGAGGAACTCCATCACCCACCGGGAAATGTCGGTGTCCATTTTTCCGATTTCAAAGTTGGGGAATTTGCGCTCATGGAATTGGGATTTGGAGAGGAAGAGATAAAAATAGTTTCTTTAATTATAATTTTAATATTCTTAATTTTTCTATCAGTAATTTTTAATCTTCTATTTGTTTAATAAACTTAACTAAATTTAAAATTTGTGATGAATTTATATAATTTTAATTGAATTTTATCGTAATTATTTATCTATTAAATATTTTTATATTTTTATATTTTTTAGTTAAATATTTATCAACTAATTTTCTTATTAATTGAGTCATATATAATTATTATTTTATTCTATCACATTTTTTAAATATAAAATTTTATATTTAATGTAAAAAATATATAACTAATGGAAACTACACTGTAAAATATAAAATAAACATAAATGTCATAATTTATATATGTAATGATGAAAAAGATAAACATGAATGTCAAAATTTATGTCTTGAATAGTGTTTGGTGCGATGTAAGAGGAATTATAGAAGAAAAGACAGTGGAATTAAAAATAAAATAATAAAACAATTTATATTAATAGGTACTAGTGGAAACATTGTCGTGTTTTTTTTATTATAGATAATTAATTTAATTAAAAATAACTAAATTTAAATGATTAGTGATTTAAGAAACTAAATGGTAAAATAATTAAATTTATATTAACCATCATTTAAAGAATAAAAGTTGAAATATAGTTATTTTGGTTAAATAAAGTTCTGTAAAATCGGAAAGAAATATGTACAGTACAGGAAAAACAGACAATTTCTTCGTATAAATATGTAAATAGATAAAATTGGTGACGAAATTTGTATACTGAAAACAGGTATGAGACGATTACAGAAAATAATCCTCTCTATTAATGAATATAATAGTTGTTTCAAATTTTATTAGATAAATTGAATTGATTTTGTAGATAGCTTTTTATTGTAGATAATTATTTTAGTTAAAAAAAAATGTTTAGTTGAAAAGAAGGTCAAGTTAAAAAAAAATCATTTAAAATATAAAATTCATAAGAATTTGAATACATTTATTAACTCCAAATATTCTAAATTAGATAAATAAAGTCAAAAGTTCAAGTATTGTTTTATATAATATGCTTAGAGAGAAAATTATTTTGTTTTACTTTGTTATCATTATTCTTTTTATTCATTTTATTGTAAAAGTATGTTAATATTATATAATAGATTTGTTAAGGTTATGATTAAGACATTTTTAAACAAATCAACAAATTTTATTGGTATAATTTTTTTTCTGCTAATAATAACAAATGAAATTATAGGTAAATAAACTTTTTGTTCATTGAATAATTTGTATATAATTTCTAAAAACTATTGTTTTTTCGATATATTAGTCAATGATTTAACACTTTTTACTTCTAAATCTTATAGAGATATTTTATATTATATTTTAAGTATTTTGTAAATAATTTGTGATACTAAAATTATTACTGAGGTATGAGAACCACTTGAATTAAATTATGCATTTGTAAAATAAAATAATTATCTTGATTTTTTGTGAAAATTAATGAACGACAATAAATATATTTTTATAAGATTTATGAATTTGAAAATATTATTTATGACAAAATTAAAATGAATCGTTTTACTTGACACCACGTTTAGAATTTTATGATTTAAAAGTTGTCTCCTTCATTATTTATTTGTTTTTGAAGTTTAAAATATAATTTTATGTCTTCGTATATTTTTTCTCAAAAACTTGTTCGAATATTTTTATCTAATTATAAATTTGGATGTTAATACAATTATTACGTGTGTTGTTGTATTTGTTTTCTCATCTAAAAGATTTCATTGTGTGTGCTAATAAAAAAATTGTTTATTACAAAAAGTTGTTTTTAAGTGCAATTAATATGTTTGGTAAAGGATATATTTGTGATGCTATGTTTAAGTTAAGCGATACCTTTATCTTCTAATAAAATATTTAGTAGTTTTTCTTTAAATATTACAAAATGTGAAAAGTTGTGAAATATGGCATGTTATTATTACAAAGGTTAAGAAGTTTAGTAAGAGACTATTCAAATGATATACTTTTGAGTTACAAAGTTGATTACAAAAGAATAATTAAGATTCTTTGTTTTCATAAAGGTAATGAATATATTTTTAGAAATGAGTGATTTTTGTGAAACTTGTAGTATTGTGTTGTCATCTGGTGATAATATTATGTGTGATTCTTCTTGTTATGACATTCAATATGTGAAACTTCTTGAGATTATTCAAAGATATATTAATCCAAATTGGATTTCTGTTTCTGGTGATACGAAATCAATTATTGGTATTATGTTTTTCTTTGGGTGGAAATGCAATATCATGAAAGTCGCTAAACAAATTGTTGTTTCATGATCTACCATGAGAACTGAGATTATTGCTTTAGATACGGCTACCGCTCAAGCATAATTTCTTAAAATAAAATCTATATGATTACCATTTTTAAATAAGTATGAACCTTCTATCTCAATGCATTGTGATGTTAGCAAAAAAGATGTCTCCACTACCCCTTTGAAGCTAAAGATTTTGATGGATACTCAAGCAAAAATACTACAAGATTAAAGGAAGTTCAAGATAAAGATATAGAGTATATAGGGTGTCAAGTTACTCTAGATAAAGAGGAAGCAAAAGAAGAATAATCAGTCAAATCATCTCCCTTCACAAGTAAAACCATTTTCTCACGCACATAATCAATTAAGGTTAAAACATAATTAAATTATGTTTCTACATTTTTTCAAAATTAAAATATCTTTTGAATTGAAACTGATTTTTAAATCAAGTATTCTCTAACTATATCTTCTCCTAAAAATCATATTTTCAGCAGGGAATAAAAATTGATTTTCGAATCTATTTGATTTGACTTTATTTAATTAAATTGTGTTTTTACAGATTTTCAAAAATAAAAATATATTTTGAATTGAAACTGATTTTTAAATCAAGTATTCTATAACTATATTTTCTCCTAAAAATCATTTTTTCTGGTAGAGAATAAAAATTGATTTTCGAATTTATTTGATTTGATTTTTGAATTAATTGAATTATTTTTTTGAAGAAAACTCAAGTAAAACTTTTTAAATAATCCAATTTGAGAAGAAAAAAAAAACAACACACTACTATCGAGAGGAAGCAAAAAAATATTGATTAAGTTTTTGCCTTTGTTATTCAAGTTCATTGAGAAAATTCACTTGTGCAAGGAGTTGATTCATGAGCATTCTATCTTTGTACTCTTACTCCAAGTGACAGTGTTCCAACTTTTTTTTTAATTGTAATTTTCATCCTTTGTTTTGTACAAATGAGGTGTTTCATCCCTTGTGTAATTCCATTTTTTTATCAAATAATAATTATTCAATATAGTAGTTGGGACGTCACAAAAGTCCATAAATTAGTTGCAATAATGGACACTTATCTCTATATGAATGACAATCCCATGGAATGAAGTTCTTGACCAGTGGCAGATCTTGACCAAAAAGTTTGAAGGGACCAAAATAATATACTCAAAATTTATATATTTAATTATTGTCACTAATATAACAAAAGTATGTATAATTGAGTTTTGAAATCTCCTTGCATGTTCCTCCTTACAAAAATGACAGGTTTTAAGTTGTATTTGATACAAAACCTATTATAAATAAGTTTTTCTAATTTCATCTATTTATTATCATACATAACAATATGTAAAGAAGTAGATATGTCCTGTTTCCAAGAATATCTCCTCCTTCATCACTATAAAAATATGAATCTATTATTTTATTTTTCATCGATATACATATTTAACAAAAAAAAAGTTTAAGACTAAAAATAATTTATAAAAAATGAATAAAAAATAAAGAAATTGTAATTATTAGAAGAAAAATATATGATCATCAAGCCAAAACTAAAAAATGGTTATGAAAATACATATAGTATATAATTTTTTCTTCTATATTCATAAAAAAATAAATATACAAAAAATTTATCAGATGAAAAAAATACTAACTATTAAATTAATATTTAACTATCAAGAGATTAAAGAGAATTATCTATTTTATCTTAAAAGATGTAAGAGAACACATGAAAAAATGAGAGCAGAAAGAATGAACTTGTGTCTAACTTCCTTTAAAAAAATGCAAAAGTAAAAATTGGTAGAATACATGAGAAACTTAAAAAATAATGAGAGAGAAGATACAAAATATCTTAATAAATGTTTTTCTTTATTATATTTAATTTTATTTTTAAAAAATAACTCAATAATTTTTTTCTTTATTATTTTTAATTTTTAATTTTATTATTTATTAATATTAAATATCATACTTTATAAAATAATAAAAAATTATCTAATTTAATTTCCATATCAATACAATATATATTTTTAAAACTTTTTAAATAGTATATTTTTAAAAATATTTTAAAAAATTTGGGATATATTTTAATGAAAAATTAAAAATTTTGGGGAGGTCGTGGCCCCTGTAAAGGCACAGTATAATCCGCCATTGTTCTTGACTAAACTACACCAAATTATATGAATAAACGTTATGTTTCATTCCGATTATGAAATGTATTATAAATTGTGATAATATTAAGGTTGATCCTATATAATGAAGTTTAATGGATAAGAATGAAGTTATTCTTGACTAAACTACATTGAATTATATATGAATAAATATTATGCTTCATTCCTATGATAAAGTGTATTATAAATTGTGACAATACAAATTAAAATATATGTATTATTATATTTATTTTTAAATACCTTTTAATAAACTCGATGATAATATGAGTCGCAAACTATCTTTTAAATGTTTACCTGATTGTAACCTCATGACAGTTATTGAATCACAAACCACCCTTTAACTTTATTTGAGTAATATATTTTACAACTCAATTCACATTCTTTAAAAACAAACCATAACTCTGAATTATAATGATAAACAACTTGCCTCATACATAAATAATGCGTGTATTAAAATATCAATTATTATTTTTTATTATTCTTAAGAATAAAATGTTTTTTATCCACTAATCACATAATCGCATTTCTTCATTTATCCATTTTTTCACTTTTTAAAGCAAGGAAAAAATGAGAATTTTTAACATTATTTTAAATTTTTGTTCGTCAAGTTGCACGTACCCAAAAAAAAAACACATTATGTCAATTTTTTTTTTAATTTTTAATTTTTTTATTAAAAATAATTATAAATTTTGTTATAAATAATAATTTATATGAAATTTTACCGATTATTTTACAAGCACAAAATGATTTTTATCAGAAAAGTCTATAAAACATATTTATAAATTTTATAATTTTGTAAAAAATAATTATTCATAAAAAATATTTATAATTTTAAATTCTTAAAAAAAATATTTTAATATTTTTTCGTAATTTTTTTTTTAAATTTTAAAAAATATATGAAATATGAAAAAATTCAATAGATGTCAATTCACCTTAGTAATTTGTTGTCCGACTAACTTGTAAGCACTATAATACAACATTTCTAATGAATGCATTTAATGACTAAGAATGTTCAAGTAATTAAAAAGGTGACTGTTATAGGTGAAATTTACGAAAAGTGAAAAATAAAAACAAATGCAAAAAAAGAATAAGTTGTGACAAAATTCTCAAAAATCACATAGGGTAAAGGAATAAAATATAAAACTCAATTTACTTAATTGCCAGGTGTTGACTATAGTTATAGTATAAATTACTTATTTTCTTGAAGCATTTTATTGCTAATTTAAGCATAGATGTTTATCTGAACTCAGAACTTTGAATTTAGAAAAGTAATTTTTCATTAGTATTAATAAAATCAATTGGGTATTATAGATTCAATTTATAATTTTTCAATATTTGAATTAATTTTCTAAAAAATATTTGTAGGCTTTTGTTTAAATAATTTTCTGTGGTCTTAAAATTATTTTCAAAATATGATAAGCCAGGATTGAATAGTGAGAGATCTAAAATTACAAGGCATCATAATGTGAAGCATTCATTATATACCTTAAGGAAGAAAAGTATTTCTAAAAACATGTAACCTGAAATGACCACACATTGTAAATATATTATATGAAGAAGCTTACATATATAATAATACCAACCATTAAAATGCTGATAAATTTTTAAATCTATGAATCTATGAAATTCAATAATGAGTATACCAACTCAAATAAGTAAAAAATCAGATTTCAAACAAACTAAAATATAAGATAACATTACAAATTACTTATTAATTAATGTTAGTATACGAACACATTTATTTAATTTATCTTGTTTTTTTTAAAAAAAAAAAACTATGTACACACCAAAACTAAATAACTTCATTATTTTTTTCATATTAAATATCATTAAAGTCCCAGATTTTTCATATCATTCATATATGGAATGACATTGAAAGTGAAATTGAAATGTGCTAAACCCAGTTGGAACTTTCACTCAAAAACGCAACAAGGATTACAACAAAATAAAACCATGTATGTAAATCAAATTGGTGTATATAAAGACATTGTTGGTAGCAACAAAATCTACAACGAACAAGTGAACTGGTTTATGTTTCCCTTTCTCTGGTCACCAGCATGACCAGGAGAAAGGTGAAACTTGCATTCATAGAAAACGATTCTGCAAGAAAGACAACATACAAGAAAAGGAAAAAGGGAATGCTGAAGAAGATTGAGGAACTGAGCACCCTTTGTGGAATTGATGCATGCGCTATAGTTTATGGTCCCGATGATCATGAACCAGAGGTTTGGCCATCGCATTGTGAGGTCCAAAGGGTGGTGGGAAGGTTCAGGAACATGCCTGCAGTGGAGAAAATCAAGAAGATGGTGAACTAAGAGAGCTTCATAGGGCAAAGAATCCAAAAGGGTAACCAACAAATAGTGAAACTTATGAAGGACAATGCGGAGAAGGAGTTGACGTTGTTCATGTTTCAGTGTCTTGCTGAAGGTAGGGTTTTGCCAGATGAAAATAACATGACTTTGGCTGATTTGAATCTCCTTTCATCAGTGATTGAACAAAACCTTAAAGACATCGGTAAAAGGTTGCAAACTCTGAATGTTGATCAGATACAACCAAATCAACAACCCCAGATGCAAACATCAGTGTTCCAATCACAGTTGAAAACAACATCATACCAACCCCATTTGCAAATGGCTCTTATGAGTTCTGGACATGGGTTGGATATGGATGTCAATCCCATGCAAAGGTTGTTGTTCATGAACTTGGTTAATGGTAATATAGATGAGACAATAATGTCTCCATTTGGTGATCCTAATCTCTAGTTTTGGCCAAACCTAGGCTTGTTATGTGTTTGTTGTTGATCCTATATGTTTCAGTTCAATTTTGATTTGTTTGTTGTTTTTCACTAATAGGTAGACAAAAGGGTAAGTTATTCATTGTTTTGTCTCAAGTGGTTTTTATTTTTTTATTTCTTTATATTTTAAAATATTAAAAAATGTTATCATATTATAAAAAAAGTTGTTAAAATATTATTGTTCTTCTTCTATACGTTCAAATCGAATAAATCAAATAGTTTTGCTGCACGTGTTCCTACTTGCAGAACATCATTATGGATAATGAGTGTTTTGCTTTTGAAAATCTAGTGTCTTATATAATAAATAGTTTATAATAAATAGTTAAGAATTTTAAAGTGGTGAAAAAAAATGTGGCTCAAAATGAGAGAGTTTCGTGATGACTAAGGAAAATGATGCAGTATGTTTCATGAGATAATTTACTATGGTTTGGTCCGTCTATCAAATTGGCGAGCCAATTGTCTTGACCATCGACCCATATTTTTTTAATATTTAAAAATTAAAAATAACTAAAAATATATATATTATATAAACAAATTTTATAAACAAAAATTTTAAAAATTAAAAAAATTTTAAAAAAAGGTGATTTGCTAGTCTGTCGGTCCGCTTTGAAACGGGACGTGTTGCAATATCTAACCCGTTTTCTAGTGACGGACTAATCCGACCCGATCCATTTTGACGAGTCAAGGACGAAGCAGGCCAAAACGGACCGGGTTGATAAATATAGAAAAATAAAATGCAGTTATTTTTTTCCTGTTATAAGTTGAATAATTGATAGTGATTATATTTCAAATTTAATAAGTACATTTTAGTTTTTATTAATTGAGATTCAATTTAAATGATTAATTAAGAATTAATTTTATATTTAATCTTGAATGATTTGATTGGATTTTGGAAAAATTATTTTTATACGCATCAATATGAGGTTAAATCTTATAAATTTGCTGAATTCTTAGTATAGTGAATTTTATTTTTGGTCTCGTGATGTATTTAATATTCGAGTTTTATCTCATTGAATTCAGCATGTATAGTAGTCTCGGATAAGAAATTTAATACCTCACCTCTAATTTTAACAAAAGTTTAACACTTTAATTTCAATTTCAAAAATTTAAGATGAAATATGATGGAAAATTATGAGTCAACTAAGTTATTGATTTTATAAATAAAAAAATGATTATATAATAATTTAAACTAATAAAAACCGTTGAAAAAACTATTTTGGACCACTGCAGTTTTGGGAAGTGTTCATTGTATTTATTCATTTTTTAAAGTAATGAGAAGAGGTTAAGTTCGGCTATATAATATTTGTGGTGGATTTTATATATGAAAGTATATCGACTATCAATAATACGCGTATGTTTATAATCTTAACTAAATTTTAATGCTGAAAATGTTTCTAATACATATAGGTGTGAGAAAACAAGTCTGTCCGACTTTGGTCCGTTAGTGGTCCATTAAAAGTGGATTGGGTTGGCTTACCCATCCAACAAAAACGGATCATTAATGATAACTTGTACTGTACAAGATAGACTAATGTATCAATTGTTGGTTTATAATTTTTTTTAATTTCTTTTCAAAATTTTTTTATTTTTTATTTTTACAATTTAGTTATATAAGCATATAAATGATACTAAAACCATATTTAATCATATAAAATACTTTCTAAACTTTTAATGGATTAGTTAATATTTTTTATTAGATAGATTAAAATAATTATTATATTTACATGTTAAATTACTCTATTATAACTAATAATTAGAACTTAAATTTTAAGTATTAATAACTTAAATTATAATACTATTATATATCTGCTCCTTTAAAAAATATAATATAAACATTTATATTTTAATTATTTGTTATTTTATTTTATTTTTTTAAATGGGTTTTTGATCTGTTAAATTAACGAGCTGGATGGATCAGGTCAGTTGATGGGTTGAAATCTTCGACCTGACATGTCTCTCTTTAATACAACCCGTTTTGCCATCCCTTTTATATTTCAACCATTTTTAATTTTAATTTACCTTTGAAAAATATGTAAATTACATTATGTTGATACATTATTCTCTTATAACACATTTGGAATTTTTATTTATTTGTAGGAATTGTTTAAACTTGTCCTTGTTTTTACAAAGAATTTTTCCATTGGCCGGTTACGAATATAAGTGTGTACATATCCACCACATCCTCATTCATGTACTCTTTAAAATTCTTATTTGTCATAATCTTTATTACCGTTTAAATTATTAAAATACTTATAGTTGATCAGGTAATATACATATACCCTTTAATATCCATCTTTGTTCTCTATTTTTAATTTTATTTATACCCTTATTGATTCTAGCTATACCCTTTCCTCCTTTATTCTAATAGTTTGACTTCTTTTATATCCACAAAATCCACTTACATCTCTAAGATATTTTTACTATTATCACAACCTTTGTACGATTATATTCAAATGGTGTATTATTGACTATAGCGAATCAAATAATTTGAGCCTCACATTTTAATATTACTCATTTTTTATATTTTTATTTATTTATTTCACATGAGAATATCTAACTTTGAGGTAATAAAAAAATTATTTTTTTTATTCTCTTTGATCCTTAATTTTTTTTCATTTGAAAAAATTTTGTTTTAATTAAAAAATTTACATGATCTCCTCAAAAGTTTAACTAAAAAGTTTTCTTTGATCTCTAAAAAAGTTTTCGTCTTACATATCCATAATTATACATTTATTTTTTTTCTACGATTTCGGTCAATGGTGTATCAAATTGTATTAAGACAACATTCAACATTCAATAATATAATAATTTAATGTCATTATCATAAATCTTGTTTATCATCATCCAACATAGAGTGAAGTTCAAAAGATAAAATATTTATGCTAAATTTTACTATTATTAGTTTAATATTGAGTTAAATATGTTTTTGATTCATTAACTTTCAATAAAAATTGAAATTAGTTCCTCTTTAAAACTTTCACTTATTCCTTCGGCTTTAGAAATGTGTACTTAATCCTTTTACTTTCAAATAATGACTAATTTCAATTTTCACGTAAAAGACCCAAAACATAGTTTATATAAAAGAAGAAATTTCACATTAGAATTTAGAGAAAGGAATATAAAGAGACATTTTGATAAATGTTTTGATTGTCATGGAATTTTATTTCTTACTCTATTTTAAAATGTATATAATTAAAATTTATTTCTAAATATTTGATATTGAATAAACTGTAATAGATTTTTTTTTATATTAAATATTTGATAATATCATATTTTCTTTTTAATGATATTTTATTTTTTGATAAAAATTAAATAGTTGATATTGAAATATTAAGAAAATTGGTGCATAAGTGTAGGTATACCTAAATACTCAATGATGATGAGAGTGATACAAAAGTTTTATATCCATTGCATATCCCATTGCATATCGATATAGAGAGTGAGTAATTTTTTTCTTTAGAGTTTGGTATAGAATAATGAAACTCATGTCCTTCTCACTTGTCATCCCTACTAAACAATATAAATACTATAAATCCAATAATTAAGTTTCTCACTATTCGAATTAATTCTCAAAAATCAATTATTTTTTGGTTTAAGTCATCTTTCTTTTATTCCTTTCATTGATATTTAAAAATTACCTTTTTAAATAATTTTTTAGTCATTTAAGATTTATAAAATTGTGTAAATGATTTATCAGTTTTGTAAATCTTTGTCATTATTCATTATTTTAAAAATTTATTAAATATTATTTTTAAATATTTGTAGATATCTTTAAACATAGATATCCCCGGAAATAATGACCAAGTAATAAGTTAAAGTTTTCTTTTCATATTGAATAGCATATAAACTTATCCATGCAACCCAACCCATTGTAATTCCTACTTTTTTTGGTAAATTGTTTATTAAAATATGTACTTATAAATATAACAAAAGTACTCATAAATCCTAAGTTTAAATATTTATAGTTAAAAGTGATATAAAATAAATTTTTATATGATTTTATTTCTACCGATAAATTTCCATAATGTATTCCTTTAGAAAAATTTCAAGGGTGGTATAAAACTTAATTTATGTCCGTAATTGGTTCAAATGAAAATAAGTATATCTTGATATGATAAAATTCTGACCAGGGATGGTAAGGGATCGAGTAAGATACGAATGGTGCCTATTTGCAATACAACTTGCAAGAAAAATATTCACCTGCTACTCGTTCGTTTATCTGTTGGATACTCCCTTAAAAAGTACCTGCAAATTTTTTTGAAACCTGTGTGTACTCGTAGATACCCACAAATATTTAAAAAAATATATATTTTATATATTTTTTAAATAAAATATAAATAAAATTATAAAAAATATAATATAATATAATATAATATAAATATAAATTAAATTTTAATTTTAATTAAATTTAACCTAATAAAATATATTTTTAATTTTAATTAAATTTAACTTAATAAAATATTAATTTAATTTAATTTAAATTTTTGATGTTATAATATAAATATAAATTAAATTTTAATTTTGATTAAATTTAACCTAATAAAATATAAATTTAATTATAATTATAATTTAATTTAATAAAATATATATTTTATTTTATTTTATTTTTTTGTGAGTAATGGGTATCTCTGAATACGGATAATATGATATTCACATCCCACTTATTTATAAGAGAAATTAAAGTACTAGCTACTTACTATCCATGGATAATAAATGTCTATAAATACTAACTATCCGTTACAAATTTTATCCATAAATACTTATATATATATATATATATATGAATATTTTTACCATCCTAATTGTGACAATAATTACTTAATCAACTAAATATGGATATTTTTAAGATCCTCATGACAATAATTACTTGATCAGCTAAAATCTCAATCGAAGGAAATTCCAAAGAAGTTCAAGGAACTCGGTAACCTTTGCAACATTAATTGAGTACAAACCCAATTTTTTGTCTAACATACAATTTTGTTCAGTTTTTTTTTTTTCTTATCCACACTGTGTAGATATGTTTTTATTAATTGATAAGAATTTTACAGGTTTGTGTGGACAAATGAACGGGGCTTGAGCCAGGTTAATGTTTTCGGTTCTTCTTAAATTTTTGAAGACTATTTCTTACTGTAGCTCCATTTTCTCTTCCCTCACCCCTATAAAACATGATAACCCGAAATTACCGCTTATTAAAAGTGTCTCTTTATTTTTTTTTCCGATTGTACGGAATATACTTTCGATTTTGGAAAATACATTCCAGAACGTAATAACAAAAACGCTCTGGATTGCATAATGTATAATATATTTTCAAATTTAGAAATATATTTAATTTAAAATACATTATATTTAAATTGCTCTTTATCATATTAAAAAAATATCTTTACTAATAAACACAATACAATGAACCTACACAATAAATAGGAAATATTTATACGAGAATAATCTATGTGAAGTTATTCTATGATCCGTTTCCATTTGATGGTTTCATGAGTACTCTCATTAACATTATTGTACAAATTAGTTTTTGTCATTAAGATATTTAAATTAATCTTAATAATATTAAAGAAATATATTTACTAATAAATACAATAAATAATAAACATAAAATATTCATATTTTATTAATAATATTAAAATAATAATATTTGTAACATCCCATTTAATAAACAAAAGCTATTGAAATAAAATATCACATGATTTGATATTTTGAGTAACACAAGAGAGTATAAAAAAGTCACCATTATAGTCATATGAAATTTACAGGAATTTTAAAAGACTACTCAAAATATAGTACTAGTATAAAACACATAAAATCTCTATAAAAGGGTACTCAAAGAAGGAAACCAGCTACAACGACTAAGATAAACAACAACATCTCCCTACACCGGGTCTAGATCAACATGCGCCTAATAATCTACTCCCACCAATAATGGTGATTATCGTGAAAAGAAAAGCCAAACAAAACACAAAACATAGATAGAATGGTAAGCTAATGAAAATAATTTTTAATAGTTAAATAAACAAGTTATGAAACACAAGCAGCATACAACCAAAGAATAATTCACATGCTTATCTTCATCTAAACAAGTAATGGACTCTCAACTCAATTATCCGAATTATGAGATTGATATAAAATTCTAAAGGAAGTATGCACATGTGCTAGTTTCTAAACTCTGCAAAGTCTATACACAAGGGGTTATCACCTACCACACACAAGGTTAGTATGCCTTGGGCCCAAACATGTCCCAAGACTAGAATTTTCTGTCACTCTCACCACATAATTCATTTTACTCTATATGAGTGTGAACGATTATCAAAGTTCATACCTTCCTTTATCAGGCATCTCCTATGTCAAGGCATACACTAACAACCCTATTACCAAGAATTTCCCTTGAAGCTCTTTCATCATCACCATTCCACATGTTATCTCATAATAATTATCATCCCATGCTACACACATCAAGTACAGGTCAAAAAGAATGCCACATCATGCATAACTTCATACATCATATTTCTAACATTAACCCAGTCAATCACAAGTTAAAATAAGGAATTAAAAATTCTACAGCAATTCTCGCTTAAGCTAGACTGATATTGCTTAAGCTAGAAATTATCGCTTTAGCTAGACTGATTTCGCTTAAGTTACAAGTTCTCGCTTAAGCTAAAATTCGAACAGAGAATAAAGTGAAATTTTGCTATTCTCGCTTAAGCTAAAAATTTTTGCTTAAGCTAGACTGATATCGCTTAAGCTAGAAATTCTTGCTTAAGTTAGACTAATCTAGCTTAAGCTAAAAATTCTCGCTTAAGCTAAAATAACAGGTTTTCACTAGTTTCAACATGCAAAAATCCCAAACAACAAAACTAAAAAAACACAACCACGAACATCAAACCAACATTTTAAGCACGATTCAAGACCAAAAACAAGAAAGACACTTAAAAAAATTTATTAAAGTCCTAGCTTTCCTTACCTTGATTGACGCTAACGTGAGGGAAAGGAAGTCCTAAGTGGAAAGCACTAGAAAACCCAACTACAGGCTAGGAAGCTGACATGCAAGAACATAGGGGAAGAAAACATGAGACATGAGACCTTGATCTAGCTCAGACAGAGATGAAACTTCAGAGGCAGAAAATGAAAGAGTGTGAAGTTGGGGTTAACTTACACGGAGGAAGGGAATGCTCAGTTCGTTTCGACGAGAACTCCACAAAAGTCTCAGTTTTAAAGAAGTGGTAGAAGCTGAGTTAGAATCAAAGAAAAAAATATGTAGGGGTGAGTTTGAGAAAAAAAAAGGAAAACATAGAGAAAAAAAGCTAGAGTGAAGGGGACTGAAAAGTTTTCTGAATAAGGAACATGACTATAAGAAAATGCTTCATTAGTAACCAATTTTAGTGACCAAAAATTTTTAGTTACTATAATTACTAATTTAGATACAAGTTTACAAAGTAAAAAAATTATTGGTTGCTAAAATACTTACTATTATGAATAAAAAATTATAATTGGTCACTAAATTGGTTTTTAAAATTAGCTACCATAGTTTTGGCTACCAAAGAAAACTAGTCACTAAAAATTAGCTACCTAAGTTTTGGCTACCAAAATAACTTAGTTACTAAATTGGTCTCTAATTAATTAGTGACAAATTTAGTGACCAATTATAATTTTTTATTTATATTAGTAACTATTTTAATAACCAATAAATTTTAATTTTGTAAAATGGTATCTAAATTGGTCACTACAGTGACTAATAACTTTTAGTCACTAAAATTGGTGACTAATAAGACATTTTCTTGTAGTGATGTGACTGAATTGGGCCTCTTTTTACTAAGGCTGGGCCCAAAATCTGAATTAAAAGTGGGCCTTACAATATTAATATATAAATATTTTTTGTTTATTATCTATATTATTTGTATTAATTAATAAATAATAATAATAATAATAATAATAATAATAATAAATTACATAGTTTAAAATATATTTTTGGATTAAAAAATGGTGCAATGTAACAAAAACCTCCTAGAATGACAAAACACCCAACCCATCTCCCAATCGGTGAAACAATAACAACTTGGGGTGCTGCAAGAGAAGGAGAAAGCTTAAATGTGAAAAGGAAAAAAGAAAGCTTAAATGTAGAAGGTGCACGAACTTTAATGCAGAAGTGTGGTGGGAACAATGAAAACCCAGTGAGGGGGATAGGATTAAGGGTTTAAACCTAATTTTAACAAACGTTATTTTAAGGATTAATGGTTTAAACCTAATTTTAACAAAGGTTATTTTGGGGATTAAGGGTTTAAACTCAATTTTACCAAAGAGTATTTTGGGGATTAAATAAGGGTTTTATGGGGGTGTTGCAAAAAAACGGGATGTGTAAGAAGAAATGGTAATTTTTGAATGGTTTTTACTCATCAACTACATTGGTCATTCTGATAGGCTTTTGCTTCCCGTACCTCTACAATTTCTTCACACATCCCCAGTTTTCTAAATGACTATTTTTTCTTTTATAAAAGTGATTTTTGGATTATCTATTTTGGAAAATTTGTGGGTTTAGCTTTCTGGAATATCCAGAATATGATTTATAAAATGGGATTTCTAGTATGGAATTTTTTGAATGAGGTATCTAAAATGAAAATTTCAGAATACGATTTTCAAATCGTATGAAATGCATTTCAAAACAAATTTTCCAAAACAGGATTTCTAGATCAAGTTTTTTATAATGTATATATTACTTGCAAAATGAAATGTCTAAAATAAGCTTCCCAAAACACATGAAATGTGTTGCGAAAAGAGTTGTCCAGAGCATTTTCTTTTTCTTCATGCTCTCTGTCTTCTTCTTTTCCTCTGCAGTGGTAACGACGTGAACAACACTAGTAGCAATGACAAAAGTAGTGATGGTTAGATACAGTAAATGAAGGTATTCTAGATTTATTTATGTTAGTGTGAATTTTTTTTTATATTATTTATAAGATCAAAGTTGGGTCCTTGAAATTTAAATGATTAAATATGTTCTTGATCTCACTTTCAATGAAAATTAGAATTAGTCGTCATTCGAAACTTTCACTTTAGCATTTAAGTTGTTAACACCAGTTGACTCATTTATGTCACAATATATTAAATGAGAAACACATTTAAAACGTCAAATAAACTTAATAAAATTTGGTTAAAATGATTAGATCCAAATATTTTTAGAGATAAGAAACTAATTCCAATTTTCAATGAAAGTTAAAGGACCAAATACATATTTAATCCAAATAAAATAATTGTGTTCCAAAGGTCCAATAGCCTTACAATAGAATCAATTGAGGAGAAGTTTAACATTTTTGGTTAAAACCAATTAGAGGTGAATTGCAACTATTGTTGTTTGCTTTTGTAAAGATTTTTTTTTCATGATGCTTCTTATTAATGCAACTTTAAGTTGTATACATTACAAAAAAATTGCATATTACCGACAAGTCTAATTTGTCAGTAAATCATATTTACTGACGGATTATCGACAATAAAAAATTCATCAATAAAGTGGTTTTCATTAAACTTTACTGACAGATAAAAAAATGAATTGATAATTATTGACAAATTTTGGCATGCGTTGGTAAAATACCCGATTGAGTCTCCTTTCTCCTCTTTTTCCTCTTCTTTTTCCTTTATTTCTTCATCTCCTTCCTCCTCTTCTCATTGTCGATGTTGTGGTAGAGTTCCACCACTTCATCATCCTTTCTTGTCTTCCTCTTTCCTCTTCCTCTTCTTCTAACTCCTCCTCTTTCACCCTCCTTATCTAACTTCAGCAACCACCATCACCACCATCTTCCACCTCCACGTCAACACCATATCACTGACGTTCCTTTGCGTCACTGGCGCACCTCTGTGTCAATGTCCACCCACTATCGCATCGCCACCATGTCGCCTCCTCCTCGTCCTCTTCTCCTCTTCTTCTTTCCTTCTTATACTCTTATTCTTCTCACCCATTTCCCCTTTTTAATGGATCTATCGACAAATTTAAATTGTCGATAGAGATAATGGCAAGTTATTGACGATAATATCTGTCAATAATAAAAATTGTAAATTTTCGACAATTTTTGTTGTTGGTAATTGTAATGATAAATTATCGGTAAAAATATCCTTCAATAATACTAATTCTTATTTATTGATATATTGTTCTAACATATTTTACGGATTTGACACTGATAGAAGTATCCGAAAGAACACTATGGTTGGTCCTCATGACTTTCTCACTTGGACTCCTATAAATCTAACTTGTAGCATGTCAACCATCCTAGATCTTGTTCTTCGTTTTGTTCTTAGTCCAACTCTAGAATCCACAATCATGTATTTCTTGTAAACCCTAACCTTTGTATCCTTTCTAACTCTCACTCATTTAGTGACATTTGACCCTTCCAAGCTCCAATATATACTATGACTAAACTAGTAAAGTCTTACGTGCAAAATAGAGAAAAGAGTCATACCACTTTTTGCTTCAACCTATTTTACTCTTGGCTTATAAAAGAGAGTGAAGCTCATGTAATTGACTTTTTGCCAAGCGATTCATGAGAATATTTATCCCTATTGCAAAAGCAGTGTACAATGATACTAGATATTCCTACATTAGGATAGCAAGATAATTTCTAATAGTAAAGAGTGAAGCAATATCTCCGTGAATTCACTTTAACTATATTCATAAAGTACGAAGTTGAGTTTTTTGTGAAAATTTATATGAAATTTAGCAAAATTTTGATAGATAAATTTGTTTGGGTGTGTTTGAATATGTAATAAAAGCTAAGTATGTATTTTTTGTTAAAGGGTTGAAGTATCTCAAATACTTCATACTCAATATATTTCTTTGTCGATAAAAAAAAATATAAGTCCTTAAAAACCTAATAATTAATCACGTCCGCAATTTTAAAATTCTATTAAAGGACCGCCCTACACATATATCTTACCAACTTTAATCTACCTCTCTATTTTGCCATTTATACCCAATTAGCAGCTATGGACCAAACATAAAGTATCATTACACCTTTTTTCCTACCTAAACTATTAAATTATTGACCACATATACAAATAGATAGTCAAATATATCATTTCTGATACAAGTGTGCCTTCTTGAATTTATCACTATTAAAAAAACTCATATTTTCTGCCAATTTTGTTTTGAATTTTTTTTTAGGAAATACTTATAAATTTTGTTATGAAAAAAAGATTTGTAGGAAATTGCTGTCAATTTTTTTATAAAATATTTTGTATAAAACACTTTTCGCAACAAATTTTGTAAGAAATACTTGCGAATTTTATAATTTTGTAGGAAATAATTACCCACGAAGAAATTATCTGCCAATTAAAATTCTTAGAAAAAATAGCAGAAAAAAGCCTTTTATTACAAATTTTTTTAACAAATTTGCAAGAAAATTCTCATGTAATATGAGAATTTGTAGTAGTCTCATTTCAGACCCATAGTTTAACCTAGTCCAAGATAAATATTTCTTCCGCCTAATGCATATATGCATGCTCATTATCAAATTTATGTACATATTTCTATTTTTCTAATGTAGTTACATTTCACATACATTTTCTATTTTATAAAAAATTATACATTCACGTATTTTTTATGTTCTACAGTACACAATAAAAAAATCATTAATTTTTTGGAAAGAAAAACTATCCCAAAGATATACGTTGCTTAAAAATGATAACGTCAGTTTACTTTAAATTTTAGAAATTAAAAACATAATTAAGTCTTTATTTATTTGTTATATGTATTTATAAAAAACTTTTAAATATATGTTTCTTAAAATGATCACACAATTAATATTTCCTTTAGTGATTTACTATAAATATATGATACAAAGAATATTAACCTGATCTTTGAAAGATAATGCCCTAATGACAGCATTTGGAATGATATAAATGATAAGAATATACTTTATATACACATACACTGAATAATTTACTAATTATACAAAATGACATTGACAACTTAGACATCACTGTTTATCCTATTCCTCTACACCAATCATGTGTGAATGACATTTAAGTGAAATTTCAATGTGTAAGACCACAATGAAAACATTAAAATGGTGTTAAAAAAATTCTATCTATGTATTCACCAAATTCATTGATATGATTCTGGTACCAAATCATTCTGTATTTACTAACTCACAAACAATGTAAATTTTGTACATTAATTAAATGCCATCAATGTGGTGGATTATTCATTCCTTATGCATGCAATGATGACACTTCGTTATGTATGAAATCAGTTGGCACTTTATGCACAAAACCAAACACTGTCATAAAATGCTGTCATAAAATTGGTGTATATAAACATGGCTGGTGGCAGAAGAAACTACAAAGGAACACAGTTTTCTCTTCTCACTTGTTTCTCTTGTTTTCTGGTGACAGTGATCATGTCGAGAAGAAAGGTGCAACTCACATTCATAGCCAATAACTCAGATAGGAAGGCATCATATATCAAAAGGAAGAAGTCACTGCTGAAGAAGACTGAGGAAATCAGCACCCTTTGTGGTGTTGAAGCATGCACAATAGTTTATGGCCCTTATGCTCCTGTGCCAGATGTTTGGACATCCAAATCTGGTGTTCAAAACGTGGTGGAAAAGTTCAGGAATACATGTGAGCATAACAAGAAGATGGCGACTCAAGAGAGTTTCCTTTCGGAAAGAATCGCCAAGGGTAGAGAGAAGATGAAGAAACATGTTAGGAGCAACCAAGAGAAGGAGATGACCATGTTCATGTTTCAGTGCCTTAAGAATGGGAGGGTTGAGCTTCTCAATAACTTGACCCCAGATGATTTGAATGTTCTTTCATCAGTGATTGATAGCAAATTGAGGGATATTAATAAAAAGATGGAAACTTTGAATGTTTCTGAGATGCTACCAAACCAAATCCAGATGATGCCACCACCAGCAGTACTACCAGTAGCAGCACCAGAAAACATCATCGTACCACCAAATCATGGCGATGGAACATATTTGAATTCTGATGACCCCTTGCAAAGCCAGTGGTTCATGGAGTTGCTCAATGATAATGGTGATGAGGAGACAATGAAGTCTTCATTTGGAGATCCTAATCTCCCACCACTCTGATCTGGTTTTTGGCCAAATTTGAAACAAGCATACATATGTGCTTGTTGAGTCATGAATTGTCTATGGTTTCTAGGTTTGTTTGCGTGTCAATGTGAAGAAACAACAGTAACTCATTACTCTTTATGTTAGTTTTCTATCTGGTTGATCAATATGTTTATCATTGTTTTGTGTAAATTTCTCTGGTTGTTTGTTATAAAAAGTTTCTTCTGCAATTAAGTCTAAACTCACTTCATAGGATTAAGTTATTGCAAACAATTTACACTGTTACAGTTAGAAAGGTTTCCATTATACAAACTTTCTACAGTTGTGATAAATGGATCTAAAGTCTTACATCATTTCTATGATAGATCTAAAAATTAAAAGAGATTTGTCTATTTTTAATTAATGTTCATATCTGAAATTTAAAAGTCTTTTTTTTTTCAAATGTTGTTAATTCACATGCATTTTTTATGTTCATTTGTTCTTATCACCACAATTTGTTTGGATAAGCACAATGATAAATTCATGCACCCACACTGTACTTATATAGAAAGAAAAAACTTCTGATTCTTAAAATTGTCACACAATTAATATATCTTTTAGTGGTACACTAATGGATATCTTTTTAGTATATTACTCAATCATATATTTCATACATGAATAAAAAAAATAACAAATCATGTATTTATACATAATGCAAATCTTTTAAATTTAATATCATTAAATTTCTGGATTCTGTATTTTGTTCTTGCTTGGAAAGACACTAAATGTTACATAATGTGCAAAACCAGTTGGTATTTTCACTTCACACAAAATCAAACCACTGATCTATTAAAGGAGGTTGTTTGGGGCAGAAGAATCTGCAAACAAGCCTTTTTACTTCTCTTTCTCGTTTTTTGTTCACCACCATGACTTGGAAAAGGTTGAAACTCATTGAAAGAGAATAAGGAGAAGGAAATGACCTTGTACATGTTTCAGAGCCTTGAAACAAGGAAGTTAGAGGAGGATGGTAACATAACCATAGCAGATTTAAATGTTCTTTCATCAGTGATTGAAAAGAACCAGAGGAACACACAAAAAGATCGGAAACTTTGAATTCTAATGAGATGACATTGGTGACGAATTTAAAAACCTAAGTGAGTGAGGACAATTAAAAATTATTAGGAAATACAAGTATATAAGATTAGAAGGACAAAATAATTTTTTTATAGATATTTGGTAATAATTTTAATAATCAAGGGAGTGTTTGTCCATGGTCAGCATCATGTAGGTCTGTCACCGGATGGTACCATGTCAAACCCAGGTGCAACCAGCTGCAGCTGAAGAGACAAAACGGGTGAAGAATGATGTCTCAGAAATGAATGCTAATGCTGATATAATCTCCAACTTTAACTAAGAAGTATTTTTGGGATCATGTTCTTTTTTAATAGTTTAAGATTAAATATATTTTTTGTCTCTTAAGTTTCGGTGAAATTTGGAATTAGTCCCTATTCAAAATTAATTCCAAATTTTTAACCAATTTAGTTCTTCATATTTGAAAATACGTGAATTTAGTCATTTTAACTAAATTTTATTAAGTTTATCTGACGTTCCAAGTGTATTTCATGATAATATTTAAATTGTTTACACCGTTTGACACATTTTCGCTTCAATGTTAATTTAAATATTATAATAAAATACATTTAAAATATTAAATAAACTTAACAAAATTCGGTAAGAAAGACTAAATTCACGCATTTATAAAGATGAATGACTAAATTGGTATAAAATTTCGAAAAATGATTACCAAAACTCACTCAAACTTGAGAGACCAAAAACATATTTAACCCTTAAGTTTGTTGTGTGTAAATGTGAAGACACAACAACATTAAGTCATTTATGTATACTCTTCATAGTTTACTTTGGTGAATATCAGTTAGTTTTGTGTGGATTGGCTTGCCAGTTTGATGTTACATGAATTTGGTTTGAGTGTTTTAATTTATAGAGGATGATTTGGTTTTCTTGAATAAATAATCTTTTGGTGTGTGGTTAGCTCTTGCTGGAAAGTTGTTTTATTATGTGTTATTCAATCTAAATAGTTCACAATTTTTCAACTTAAAATCAGATAATATGATTTTATTAATCGGAATTTTAACTTTTGAAATATATAATTTTAATTTTTTTTTATTTCCAGATTGTATATTCAAAAAGGTAAAATAAGAAAAAAAATATTAAAAAGATGCAAGGAAGAAAGATACGAAGGTGCAAAACGAAACTGCCTCAATATCGACTTGATTGTTCAGTTTATAACCCTAAACCGAACACTATATCTAACATAATATGAGTTGATTGTTTTTAAGTTTTTATATATTAATTAATACATGAATATGTAAATATTTTTCGTGATAATACCATGTTAGATCTGAAAAAAATAAAATAATTAAGCGGAAGTATAACCTAAATCAAATCTTTCTTAAATAAATAATATGCAAAGTAATAAAATGTATAAATCAGAGAAGAATCAACAAACACCAACACTTTTAATACAATGTTAATAGTTCATCATCTAATACAATCTCCATTGTAGTTAACTGATTCACCGTATCCTGAAAACTGCTCAAGTACTCCGTCATTGGAACCATCCTTATATTTCAAGTTTACTAGCTTCCTAATAAGAAATGTCTTGTTCAAGGAATTTTTAGATAACTCACTTAATCTTTTCCATAAATTGTAAGCAAGAGTCTCACCTAACACATGATGATAAATAGATTGATCTATCCATTGTCTGGTCACACTAATAGTCTTCCTATTCATTTTTTTCCAATCTCCATCAGATTTATCTACTGGTTGAATACAATTTTCTTCAATAGGATCATACAAGTATCTGCAAAATAACAAATCTTCCATGTGAGATTTCCATATTGAATGATTTATAGAATCCAATTTAATAATGGTTCATGCACCATCATTATCTCCCATTTTCAAATCATAAACCAGAGCCCCTAACCTGGCTCTGATGCCCGTTGTTGGGAAGATCTAAAAAAATAACAGATAACCGAAGGAAAACTCAGATCAAATCTTCCCTAAATAAATAATATGAAAAATAATAAAATGCATAAAACATATAAGGGAGGAATCAACAAACACCAAAACTTCTAACAAGAGAAACCTCAATATGGAGGAGAAACCCACGGGACCCAGTCTAGTAAAATCTTCTACTAATGAAAATTAGTGGATAACACCACAAGTTCTCTTGGAGATTCCTAAGATCAACATAGCACTATTTTCTTTATTAACAAGGTGAATAACAAACCTCAATGGGTACCTTAAATGAATAATAGAGGAAACCCCAATATATGAGAAGAGAAATAAAACTTTTTCTTCAAAGTAACTTCTCTGCACAAATTTGCATAAGATAAACTGATTGCTCTTTTCTTTTTCTTCAGTCTCTGATGGCTTCTTTATTTTCTCACCAGAGACACTCAATCTTTTTTCTATCTCTCTGTTCTCACTTTATTTATTCTATTTATTTTCTCTCATAATAAATCCAATGCAAAATTGTATATTTAAATTGCATAATAAGTCGGGATTCCATAAATTGATAACCTATTTATACCATAAGTTAAATATGCTACTTTTTTATATTTATGGGATATACTATTTAGAATATATCCCATAAATATCCTCTTTGTAACACTCTCAGCTTCGATGTATAATAATAATAAATAATGTTATAATAATGAAATATAATTTACCTCATTTACACTATTATACATACTATGTTTAATGATTTTTATTTGGATGAAGGTGATTTATGTACTCCACTAATATACTTTAATCATTATCCTTTCTTAATCACATTTTACAACTCTTAATGATGTGGTTGATATGATGTCATTTCTGGCCGTCATTATATCATTTTGATCTAATCATACTTATACTTAGGCCAAATACATCTCTAGCCGAGTAGCTTTGACCAACAATTTTTATCCAAATCGTAACATATTAGTGGCACCCCTACTTTAGTATGTTTTTAAAATTTTAATTAACTATTGTTTTTTCATTAACTTGTTAAAAAAGGTCATGTCTTTACTCATTCAAGAAAGGTGTTTTAGTGAAACAAATTGATCTGTTTAAGTAAATATAAATAAATAAATTCGTGTTAGTATTATTATTATATTAAAATCATTACACATTTTTTTATTAATAATAACTAATATATAAATAAAAAAAATTAGACATGATATCTCAACTCAAAAAAGAAGAAGCATGAAGATAGTGCTCCCAGAATAACAAAAACAGTTTCTTTGTGGGTTAATATATAGGACAAAACAATTTTTCTTTTTTTGTGATTGACAGTGCTCCGAGAGAATTTGTAACTCTATTATACAACACATACCTAGGTTTGTGAAAGGTTCATCCTGTTTACTTACTTAGGCCTTCCATTTTTAATGGTGCACCTAGGAAAAAAAAAGGAAAGATGCTTATGATGGATATAATTAAACTAGTTAATATTGTTGTTGGAGTCTTTTTTCCATAATTTCAGAATTTAGATTTTCATAATTTGATGTTACTTGTGTTTTGTATATATGGGACTTGGTATAATCCTCCCATGCTTCCGTTATTCTTTCAGTTTTCTATCTTTATATATCACCACATCTTCTCAGCAATAAGTTTTAAGATAGAATTTTATATAAACAAAAAAACAAAAATACCAACAGTGAAACACTCTAGATTGTTGTTGCTTTATAGTAATTTGTGATTACTTTAGCTTAGACAAAATACTATCGTTCTTCTTCGGAATTGAGCATAAACATTCTAGGAGGAAAGATTGGAGATTGGTTCAATCACCTCTTAAGTTCTCTATTGATTTAACTTATCTTCTTATTTTATTGACAAATAAATAGATATATTAATGATAAAACACTTGGATGCTTTAACCTTTTACACAGAAAATAAAAAAAAATTAGTTCATCAACTACAAATCCAACAAATTTAGCATATAGCTTTAGCTACCAAGATCATGTTCATCTTCTTATAAATTTTCACAAAAAAGTTCAATAAATTATTCTATACACACATGTAGAGTCAAATATGAGACTATTGTTTTACTCATTCATATTCTATCGACCCTTAAGCATGATATATCAACATGTCACAAGTTACATACACTTCTCTTGCATATTGAACATGCATGTCTAGAGAGTGGTTTCAATGAATTCTTAGATTAAACATGTCCCTACACCCACTTTACAAAGGATTATTTTCTTTTCATTTACAAATTATTATAAAAAAAATCATATATGTCCTTAAACTAAATTCTACTTCAATTGTTTCTAATGTAAAATGTTACCTAAAAAGTTAAAAATTAATCGATGTTAAAATATTTTTTGTATTGGATAATAATATTTTAATTCACATTTTTTGATCCATTTTAACTCATTTCTTTAATCACCATTAGATAATCTATTTTTATTATTTTTAGTGATGTGATGTAATGATATAATGATATGATGATTTAATAATGATTGAAATGATGAGTTAAACATAAATAAAAAAAGTGGATTAAAATATCATTAAGCTAAAATACTCCGTGTCTAGATATGTATCATCACAAGCCTTTTTCTATCTTGGTTCATATCACTTGCATTTGTTATATATGTTCATTAATGATTTACAAAAGCGTCACATATATTTCCATAATTGATTAGATAAGAATCACATGCTTTTAGGAAGAAAAACTTCTAAAATCGTGTTTCTTAAAATGGTCACAAAATGAATACATAATTTCATTGTCTATTTTAAGTATATGTGACACGAAGAGTTTACTCTAATATGATGACAACTCTTAATATGCAATTAATAAATTAAGAAAACTATGTATCCACGCATAAAAATTAAATGATGAGATTTATATATACGAAACCTGTTGCCATTTTTAAAAATGAAAAAACTTTAAAATACTATTAAAGTTGCAAACTCTCTATATATGTATAAAATTAAATTACGAAAATATCTTTTAATATATTTCCATTCTCGTAAATTTCAAAATATGCCGGATATAATTCATGTATGGAATGAATTTAAAAAGTGTGTAAAACCAGATGACATTAACCGTTATAAATACTATTAAAAAGTTTAGTCTATAAATATATATCCATCAAATTCAACAATGAAAATAAAGATTTTCTATACATAATATTGTTTACCAACTCAATAGTAATCTACTATCTCATGCATAGTGTAGATATTTGCAAAGTAATTAAATATCATTAAAGGTTCTGATTCTGTGTATCTTCTATGCATGTGAAATCTGAATGTGCAAAACCAGTATATAACATAAAGTGGTTTCTGGTGACAACAGAGAAACCAGAAGAAAATCACCATTTTCTTTTCCTCAGAAAACATGACAGGGAGAAAGGTGAAACTGGCATTAATAGCCAATGATTGTGCGAGAAGGGCATCGTATAGAAGAAGGAAGAAGTCAATGTTGAAGAAGATTGAAGAACTGAGCACCCTTTGTGGCGTAGAAGCATGTGCCATAGTGTATAGCAGCTTTGATCAAGAGCCACAGATTTGGCCATCAGAATCAGGTGTGAAGAACGTGGTTGAAAAGTTCAGGGCCATGCCTGAATGGAAGAAGCACAAGATGGGGAATCAGGAGAGTGTGATGGAAAAGAGTATTGTGAAGGGTAAAAGGAAGATTACGAAACTTGAGGAAGAGAATAAGGAAATGGAGATTACCATGTTCATGTTTCAATGCCTTGATAAAACTAGGGTTCAGCCTCCACATAACATGACTTTGCCAGATTTGAATCTTCTGTCATCGGTGATTGAACAGAAACTGAACGACATTAGTAGAAGGTTGGATTTCACAGATGTTACTGACATTGTAGATACTAATCTTAAACTCTAATGAACTATATATATATAGCTTCAGAACTGTTGTGTTTTTCCTTTGGAAAAACATTTGGTTGTAAGCAGTATTGTTAGTTTAATGTTGGTGTCTGATCATGCTCTGGTATGCATAAAAGTTCTGGTGAATTGTTTTATATGAAATAATTCTCAAGCTCTCCACAATTATTATTGGGTTTAGTTTTGAATTAACGACTCTGATTTGCATATCACAATTACAGCCATATGATAGTACTAGAATGTGTGTGTCAGAGAGAGAACACATTCTTTATAGTTAACAATTTGATTGTTCCAGCAAAAATTGTCATCTCTGTACATAGGATATTCTTTTCACGATTCGTAAAAAAAAAAAATTAAATTCTGTTTGATTTTATTTAAATTTGTTAGAAGTCTCACATCAATTAGAGATGAGACAATTTCATAGGGTGCAACTTTCTTACAAGCCGATTTTGTAAGGTTGAATTAGACTTAAAATCTACGGCTTAGGATAAGTTCGAGAGGAGTGTGTTGGAAGTCCTACATCAACTACAAATAAGATAATTTTATAGTATTAATATATAAGTTTTTTGTGGGTTGAGTTAGGTTTAGATTAAAGAATTTTAATTTGAATACATTTTTTTGTTATTATTAAATTTTTAATTTTTCAAAAAAAAGTTATAAGATCTTTTTGAAAATTTGTTAAATTTGATTTATATGGATTTGAGCTTGAAATAGGCTCCTTGTATAATTTCAGAGGAAGTATGAAATCATTCCAATCTAGTGTAATAGTCAGATTCTATAAAAATGTTCATTTTTATAACCATTGTGTATTAAGAATAAATCTTTTTTATTTAATAAAGCATATTTTATAAACATGATGTTCGATTTATAATAAATTTATTAATTTTAAAATATCTACTATAAAATATAACTTAATGTAAGTTTTATAATTATTTTATCCCACAGTTAAATATATGTAATGTTAATTCTATATTTTATATTATAGAGTTGAATCAACTACATTTTAATTCGATTGTATTCAAATTTAAACTGAATATTCCTGAACGAAATTTACAGTTTTTTGGTGATTTCTACTCCACAAACAATCTCTTAATATATCGATTACTTTGTTACATACATGGTTTGATTTTTCAAGTAATCATTTGTTGTTTGTACTAAATCTTGTTTTCTAAATGAAAGATATATTAATTATTCGATTATGGTTATTATGTTGCAAATAACAACCTTTTTTTTATTAGTGATACTAAATCATTTTTAACTTAAATTTTTCTTTTAATGTTATGAGATTTTGAGTCTTGTTTTTCATATGATAATTACCTTTTTCATCTTTATATAATTTTAGACTTAGATTTGTAACACGATGGATTCAACAAACAACAAATTTTGTTAGGATAAATTATATTATGACTTTGCTTTTATGTTGAGAAGTGAACTCTCAACCTTACAGAATCAGATTGTAAGATGAAGTTTACACTCACTTATATACTATAAATTGATCTTATCTTTAGTTAACGCGAAAATTCCTAAAATTTCTGATAAGTTAGTCTTACATGATACATGTACATAAATTGATTTTCTTCCAATCTCAAATTGATCTACTGGTTTAACACCTTATTCCTCAATAAAATCATATAAGTCTTCTCAAAATAACAAATCTTTCACATGAGATTTTCATATTAAAAGATTGTAGAATCCAATCTAATCATACTTCCAACATTATTGTTACCTGCCATCTTCAGAGCACGTACCAGAGCTTCTAACCCAAGTTTTGATATTATAATCGTTAAGAAGATAACAAAAATAATAAGCGAAAACAAAACATAGATCAATTTTTCCTATTATAAATAATATGAAAATAATGGGATGAACAAAACAAAAAAGAGAAAAACCAACCAACAACAAAACTTTTTAATATGGAAAAAACTCAATATGAATAAACCACACCTAGCGACTAATATTATCATTTTTTATTTATAGCAGTGACTATTTAGTAACTAATAATTTTTTATTTGTGAATTGGTATTTAAATTAGTTACATTACGATGATTAATAATTTTTTGTCACTAAAATTATTTGTTAATAAAATTTTTTTGTAAAGTTAAGTAATCACTAGTCTAATAAATTGATCACCTAATTTACTTTTTTTCTTTTCTTTACAAAAATAATATTAAAAAATAAAAAAATTGTTATTAAAATAAATTATTTAGTTATTTTAAAATAAAAAAAGTTTTTTAATTATTAGTTTTATTAAATAAATAAATACATTATTTTTATTTATCAAAGAATAAAATTGTTTAATTAAAGATAACGTGTCTTCTTTATAATATAATATAATTTCACCATTCTTTTTAAGATTCAAAGTTTTTTTTTTATAAATGATCATTTAATTATAGATATTAATTAAGGTAATAAATTATTTTTAAGGTCCAACACTTTAATTATATATATATATATATATATATATATATATATATATATGAGTTTATAGAAAATAATAATAATCATCTGATGACTTAATGTTAAAGTCTCTGGAAATCTTTTAACTAATATATAACTATTGTCATATATAAGAATGACATGTATATATATAACAAAGTATCAATTAGTAAATTTACTTGTTCAATTTTTTGTTTTATGCCTCGAAGTTAATGTCATTATTTTTAATTAGGATTATATCGTTTTTTTTGTTGTTGTTCTTTAAATTAGTTTCCACGTTAAGTACTCAATTAGTATACTCGGTTTTTAACATGAATCGAAAAATAAAATTTAAATCCGTATAAGGTTAATTTTTATCTTTAAAATCTGTGGCAATTTAGTCACAAAACATTGAATAGGAATTATGGTGTTTTTATTCCAGCTTTCAAATTATGGTTTTTGTCTACCTTGTAAAATTAAGACATGTACGTTGAAAAATATCGAAACTTTGTGTTCCTAGTGGTAACACCTTATATATTTTCTATTGTTTGAAGTTTTACCGCGACTAAAGATAAGATCAATTTAGAGTATATAAATGAATACAAATCTCACCTTACAAATTAATTTTGTGAGGTTGAGTTAGACTTAAAGTCTAATTCTTAATATGGTATGAAAGTTATTGTTAAAACCTATTCTAGTGAGAGTTGATGTTTGTTGGACATATTGTTTCATATGTTATTAGACTACCCATTAATGTCTATAATCACACGTTCGAACTGCACATACCTCGACCTGATGGGAGGTGTGTTGGAAGTCCCACATCGAATAAAGATAAGGCCAAGTTAGAGTATATAAGGAAGTGCAAACCGAGTCCAAATTCTCTACTGACTTTTTGGATATTATCTTCGGTTGAATATTAAAAATACTCTATATTGGTACTTTAAATATCTTTTTAATATATTTTAAAATGTCAAAATTAGTGATAATTAGTGTATTTTGAAAACACAGTAAAGAAACAACACAAAAAACCCAACAGAAAATCCAAAACCTCATCCTTATCTTGTAAATCGATTTTGTGACGTTGAGTTTCATTAAAGTTATTTTTTAATGTCAGTAAAGAATAAACAAATCGGGTGTAGTTAAAAAATACAAGTAATATTCCATAAATATTAATAGAATTATTAATTGTTATACTTATAGAGGAAGTGATAAAAGACAATGTAATACTAATTGTTACCTATCACTAATGACTACTGAGAAAGACAAAACTATGGTATTTTTCATTTATATTCCACGTATGTAGAGATGGCAAATAAACCCGTGCCCGTGGGTATCACCCGAACCCGTTCCCGTTTTGACGGGGAATCCCCGCTTTGACTGGGTATGGGTATGGGTATGGGTAATACCCGAAATTTTCAACTGGGG
>Ga0214543_1000237_pt1 | contig 84064 bp, 43 predicted proteins | sample CNSS2metaG_FD_160094 | JGI IMG/M metagenome (GOLD analysis project Ga0214543, IMG submission 160094) | Root nodule microbial communities from cowpea collected in UCLA plant growth center, Los Angeles, California, USA - CNSS2 | ecosystem: Host-associated > Plants > Roots > Nodule | place: USA... | reverse complement strand
TAAAAAAAAAAAAAAAAAAAAAAAAAACTTAGAGAAATGGAAGATGATAAGATGTGGAGAGAGACTGCATGCTTTTGAAAAGATGAAATAAAAAGAAAAGAAAGAAGGAAATGTACGAAAGAATGGACTAAGCCCATGTCTTTCTATATACATGTGAAATTAAATTATCCACGTCATCAATGAAAAATAATATGTATTTTTAAGCATGGTCACAATTACCTAAGTTATCTACGATACACGTTTCTTATACGATATTTATTTCCTTATCTAAATCAATTTTAAGGAAAAAAATTAGCTGTTAAATATAATTAATTGGTAAACTTATTACGCTATTCCTATATTAGACTTTTAACATTAATGGTTTCATATTATACTGTTTTGTAGGCACATGTAGTGATATCAAAAGAAGGATTAAAGTGGATTGTTAGTTAGTTATTCATTGACTAGTGAATGAATTAATGATTTATTTTTTCTTTGTTGTCTAATTTTGCAAAAATAGTTTTTCAAAAAATCAAGCCTATTTGGGACATCTCAATTATAAATTTAATGAAAGAACGAAGTCATGTTAATCCATTTTCTTTAAAAATTTGACCAAACACAAAATGAATATCCGAGTTTAACCAAAGAAATAATTGGGCTAAAAGCTTAAATCGATACAATGTCCTTACTTCGGCCCTGCTATTGGCACCCCCAACTCACTATTTAAACCATCTAACAAAAGCCAGAAAACAAAATTATGTCTATGATATTTATTTAGTCAAAAGAATACATCGGATGAAACAAATTTCCTTTAATTGAAATTAATATAGTTGAAAATTGTTTGTGCGGTGTTAATTTTTAAAACATCAAAAAATAATAAGCAAAAACTTATTTACATTATATTAACTTGGTGGAAATATAAGCGAAACACGTGTATTCAATTATGTACAGTAATAATAATAAAAATTAATTAATATAATAATTTAGATTTAAAAGAAATATTGAAATTATAAAAAAATTATGTACATGCAAAATAATTATAATTTTTTTTGTTAATTTTATAATGTTATAACTATATATTGAGAGTACTTAATGTAAGTCCCATTTCTTTTCAGCTCTTTGTGTTTGGGCCTGGCCTTTCGCAGGCCCAAGGCCTGTCTTGTAAGGAGCCCCTGTCACTCTTGCAGCTCGCTCCCTCTCTTGTGCCATTTTATAAAGACTGTCTCCCTCCCTCAAACACTTCTGGAACTTCAGTTAGAGCTCTGCTAGGGCATAAGTCCTTTTGTTTCCAGCTAGCTTCTCTGTTTAATGCTCTCAGGTAAGTTGAGCTTTAACTTCATCCTTCCTCTTTTTCCAGTTAAAAACTTCGGTTTTGTTGTAGGTTTCCCCTAATACCCATTCTCATCTTCGTGAGTGTTCGTTCTCAGTTCTGTAGGTTGCTCCAGAACTCGTTTGGTCTTGCTTGGTTTACCATTCTCTGTGTTAGTACCCCAAAAAGGTAAGGGAAGCTAGAAACTTTGTGCTCTTAGGTTATTTTGCTCATTTATGGTCTGTTTTGTGAGTCTAGTGCTTGACTGATGTCTGTGGTGGTGTGAATCTATTTTAAACCCGTGTGTATGCTTGGTTGAAATGGTAGTGCATGTATCAACAGGTGCAGAACCTGCTAATCTCGCCCGAGCGAGTGACCTCGCCTAAGTGAGAATAGCAGGGACTCGCCCTGAGTTCCAGTTCGTGTTGTCGCCTAGGCGACTGGTTTTTATTTTTGAGCGAGGCGCAGTCTCGCTTAGGCGAGACGCTGTCGCCTGAGCGAGAACCCGCTAGAATCTTGCAGTGGCCATTGTCGCGTTCTCGCCTAGGCGAGGAGGGGTCGCCTGAGCGAAAGGAACCCTTTCGCCTGGATGAGGACCTTTAGCTTGGGTGAGATGTTATGACAGGGACTGCTGTGTTGGCTGATGTGACTCTATATGTGTGTTAATTAATTCTTTGCTTATAGTATGTGGCCATGCTTGGTGTGTATGCCTGAATGGGTTTTGAATGAAAGTGTTGTTAGGTAATAAGCTATGATTTCGTTGGATTGAATGTTGGTATGCATGTGATAAGTATGAAATGAGAAACATGATATATTTGTTGGTGAAATTTCATGAGAATTGGGTGATGGACAGGCATGTGAACAGTGTTGGTGAGGGAGTTTCATGGAAAACCCCTAGTGATAAGTATATATATACATATATATATATATATATATATATATATATATATATATATATATATATATATATATATGCATGCGTAGTGTATATCTTGATATAGGAGATGTCTAGATAAAGGAGGGTATCCTGAACTCTAACAAGCATTCACGTTCACGTAAAGCAGAATGAGTTATGTGGTGAGAGTGGCAGGAGGTCCTTATCTTGGGACAGTTTGGGCCCGAGACAATAAAGGATTAACCTTGTGTGTGGTTGGGTGATAACCCCCTGCGTCTAAACTCTGCAGAGTTTAGAAACCAGCACAGGCGCATACTTCCTTTAGAATCCTATATCAAGTGTATGATCTGGATATCGAGTCGTAGTAACTGCATTTGATTGTTCTCGCATGATCTGAGTGTCTTTTTGTTAAATGTTAATGACTTGTCTTGCCTTGTACATGCTCTATAATTTGTTAACCAATATTTTCACACTAGCTTACCCTTTTATCTTTGTGTTGTGCTTGTCTGTTTCTCTTTTGCAATGATCACCCTGTTGGTGGGAGCAGATGGGAAGCATGTGGAAGGTAGACCTGACGGTAATAGTGGTGCGGAGTAGAGGGCCCTGTCCCCTTTGGCTCTTGGGAGCAATGTTTAAATGGCAGTAGTCTTTTGTCATTCCTAGTTCTAGGAGTCTTGATTTGGTGTAACTGTTGAACTTTTGGATTATGTTTTGGTTATGGCATGGTTTCCATTTTTGCACTCTACTGTTATAAATATGTGATGTTTTATTTAGTAGATTAATCTATTTAAATGGGATGTCACAGTTTAAGTTTATACATTAGATTAGCTACAAAGGATAAAAATACATTCTTTTTATTAAATAATTTTGCACATTTTTATGTCATTGATTATTTTTCAGAAATACTAGATTTTAGAAATGAAGAGTTATTAAAGTAAACTTGTAATAATAAATCCATCAAATTGAATAAATTAAATAAATAAGCCAGTAATTTAGCCTTTGTTTTGCGGTTTGCTTGTATTCAAAATATTTATGACATAACAGAAGCTCTTTAAAGAACTTTTTCTCAATACAAAGGAACTTCAGTGACGTCCATAAAGTTGATTTAATAGTGAATGGATGATTTTATTTGGTACAAACTTTTAAAAAAATATACCTTCATGAATTAAAAATAGATTAGTTATACTAAAAGTAATAATAAACTATGAAAAAATCACAAATCAATATTTATATCAACTAATATTAACTTTGAAATAAATTTTTTCTTCTTTTTTTTTTCTTTTCTAGAAGTTCTTCCTAATAATTTTATCTAAACATAGACATTGAATGCAAACCAGTAGAAAACTTACTTTTTGATGTGGTTAATTTAGTCCTAAAAGGACAAAGAAACTGAGGGATGAAAAACAAGCTCCCAAATGTTAAAGTCGCTGATCATTAACTGATTATAGCCGATTATAGTTACAATGAGAATAATTTTACGAAACAAAATTTTATGGATGAAAATATTATATATTTTCTTCATAAAATTACAGGATTACATAACCAAATAATATTTGCTGCTTTAAAGACGGAGTATGGCTTTGTGTGGAAATTGGGTATTCTCAATCCGAATTTGAACAGAAATGTACAACTGTGCCTCTGCAACTGAAACACGAACGAATATTAGTTTGATCATAAAACAATAACGTAACTTATACAAGCAACAACCATGAAGGCATTAAAGGACAGAGAGAGTTTAACACCAGCCCCCTTTAGCCACACCCTTTTCCAACTCCCAAGAATAAATAATTTATTTAAGATTTCCATGTCCCAATTAAATTAAACTGTATTACAACACTTCAACATATCATTGGGTAAAGAAAGTAAATTACTCCTGCTATAGTCAAGGGAATCGACCAAATAGAGTAAAGAAAATCAAGTGCTTTTAAACTCATTCAATTCCTCTTAATAACCCAAACGCGTGCTCCATCCACCCTACTAGTACTAATGGAGTGATGGTTTTATGATTGACTACTCATGTGAATAAGTATAACTGGATCCTATAAATATAACTTGTAACATGAAATTTAGTTTAGTTATATCTTTTTATCTAATAACTCTCTATTTCTCTATTGTTCTATATTCAACCACCCCATCAAGTAAAGAAAACATTAACAAATCCTCTCAAATGAAAATATTTATTTATGTTTTAAACCCTCCGTTAGACCAAAGATTTTGACCGACCTCAATTGGATCCTTACTTTTTAAAATAGGTAACAATTATATCCTTTCCAGTACTATTATGCTAATTGCGTTAAATATGTTTCATAAGTCAGTTCGTGATTTTTTTTTAGTTAAAAAAAAACTACCATGTCACATAACAGTATCAATGGTAGTACTATTATTGACTTAATCTTAATTTATCAATGGTAGTACTATATTATTGACTTAATCTCAATTTAGTTTTCTATATTTGTTATTCTAGTTTCAATTTAGTCACAATTTTTACTAAATGTGAATCAATTTAATCTCTCTAAATTTATAATTAATTTAATTTTTATATAAATGTTAGAATGATATTTTTATTAAAATTGATATTTTTATTAAATGATTAAATTTATTTAAATTTATTTTTTGGATTTAACTTTATTTAAATTTTGTTTTAAAATTATACATTTTTATATTTTAAATAAATTTATTACATCATACTTTAATATTATTTTTTGATTTGAATTTATATTTCAAATAATTATATATTAAATTATTTGAACTATAATAAATTTCAAATACAGTTAAAATAAATATATTTGAAATAAACTTAAATTTACAATTTTAAAACAAAATTTAAATAAAATTCCATATAAAATATAAATTTAAATAAATTTATTTTTGTTAAAAATGCTTTTAAATAAAGTTAGTTTAAAAATAATCTCAAAATATCAGTATAATATTTATATAAAAAATCAAGTTTAATTTCATTATCAATATAAAATATTTATATAAGAATTAAATTTGATATTAATTTGAAGAATGTCGAAATTGATTATTTTAACAAAAAATTGAATTAAAATTAAGTCAATTAACAAAAATTGATTATTAGAGGTATCACCTTTTGGCAAAGTAGTATTGTGCATTTGAAGTTTTTCTCAAAATGTAGTCATACAAGTCTAGAAGAATTATATCAAAGAACATCCAAGCAGAGTGAGAGTTAGGTCTCTTTTGGCCAAGGTAAGTTCTAGTGTCAGACTATGGCCAAATGTTATCGGCAAGAGAGGTCCATTGCAACATGCACAGCATATGAGTTATTGTAAGATTGGGTAGAAAGTGTCATATTGTTAGAGACCATTAGACAAAGATGATGGATTACAAAAGAAAGCTTCCAATGCAGTACAGACTCAAACTTAAAGAGGAGATTATTAGTGCTCAAGTCTGAGTTAAAGTCTCACTCCATGCACAAATGGGAAAGTTGAGGTTTAGGGTTGAATGTGGTTTCACGTTCTCCTACGTGGTTGGCTTAAGACCCATTGATGAAGATCTCTTATGTGTTTCTCCCCTTCCCCTAACAAGTTGTATCAAAGATGGTTAGTCTTTAGTGACCAATTCAAATAAGTACAATGGACTTGACAATGGATAAGTGGATCTGTCGAAAGCTTTCTAACAAGGGTTCAAACAATGTGTCGCGTTAAGGTGAATGGTGGTGCAAATATAGTCACCATTGAGTACTCAAGGATAAATAAGGTTATTGCCCAAAGGAGGAACTTACCATATCGAAAAGACTCGCCCGAGGGGGAGATTGTTGGTGTTCAATTGAGTTGGAGTCTCACTATATAAAAATGTGAAAATTGAACATCATATAACTGAGAAAGATCAATAAACAAACCTAATACCTTAAGTATTTGGGTTAAAATTGGATCAATTTCTCGTCTATTAGCTCGTGACCCATTGTTGATGATCTCCCTAGTATTTTCTGACCCTCAAATTCCCAACAATGGATCTATGCATTGTTTACACTTATAGTCCAACTAGCTCAAGTGGGGTGGGTTCGCAATGCTATAGTAGTAAATAATTCATGTACCATACCAGCTAATAATTTTAGCTTTTAAGATAGTAGATTCATAATAACAAATATATCTCTAAGATAATGTCCCACTCCCCACTTGAAATTTGATAATATTTGCATCACCGGAAAACACAAAATACTACGTCCAAGCAAAATTTAAGGAATTTGTACGCACCTGGGACTATTGAAACAGTGTATTTGTGATAGACGTCAAAACTAACAAAATCCTGTGTGCATGTCATTCCAACCATTCAACTGAGTAACGACGTGTTTGGACGACCAGGTTGAGGTATAGGGGGTTTGATCAATCCTTTCAAAGAATCCATAATACTTGAAAAAGAAGGGCGTTTCCAGGGTTCACTGCAGTAAACCAGGCATATCAGTAAAACTCAAGCAGAATATAGAACCACACGACAAACAAAAGATGTATCTGCAACTCACTTGGCCCAGCAAGCCTCAATTATTGATGCTATTTGAGGATTTAAATCTCGTGGTATTTCAAGTCTTTTTCCCTTAAAGCCAACAGCTGCTACAACCTACAAAACATTACAGGCTTATGAAGATTACGTAATACAAAAGCTCTGCATCAAACACATTACTAAAAGCTACAGTCCAAAAGTAAAAATAGATAGAAAGAAATATTGATGCAAATTTCAGTCTCAGTAGAATTATATGTTGAGAACAGGCCGCCATCAAACAGAATTATATCTTTCTTGCAATCATTTTCAGATTTCAATTACCAATAGCATTCTATTTCTTTTATGTGACGCACTTACAGTCATTAAAGATGCTTCCATAAAAATCAAAGCAACATAATGATAATAAGAAATCTAACCATAAGCACACTGAAATATATCAGTTATATGATAAACCTGTGGTGGATTCAAATTACTCCAAGGCTGTTGCAATGTTGCGAGCTCCCACAAGATTACACCAAAGCTGTAAACATCTGACTTCTCATTGGATGGCTCATCACGAAGAACTTCTGGAGCCATCCACTCAGGCTAATAGATAAAATGGTGTTCAACTTAATGTGCAATAATAAAATAGACCTCTGAAAATTTTGATAGAAAAAGCAGATACACAGGTTTTGAAACTAAACTTACTGTCCCAGCAGCTGACTTGGATGAGAGAAATGTGTTTGCCTTTAGTCGGGAAAGCCCAAAATCACTAACCTAAAGGGACAACACAAGTAAACAAGGATCTGTGAAAATTCAAATCACTACAATAATGCCCGTAATGCCAAAGCAAACAGACCAACAACTAAACCTCCAGAAAATAAATTTTGCTAAGCACTGAACATATAGTTTACGTATTAAATTGATTTTTTTGTCAATATGTGAAATTTGAACCAAATGAAGCCCAGTTAATTGGCAGAATGTAAAGTAGACCGAGTTTCACTGTAATATTTCTTTCATCGGTTCACTAAAGTTCAAAAGAGATGGTGGTTAAACAGTGTCTTTCCGCATTAACTATATTAGTACTTTAACTCTAGCATACACAAAACGATTTGAAATTTGGTGATTCAACATAGCCTTCTGATTGTAGAATGGAATGAGTGCCGGAGAAGTGGAATCGTACGAACAAAGGTCACTAATGGATTAAATGAAACTCTCCACAATTTTTCAGACACAAGAAAATTTTCTTCTTGCCTTCACTGTATATTTCTTGTCAACAAGAAGGTTTGGCGATTTCAGATCTCTGTGAACAATGGGAGGATTACGTTTATGAAGATAATTCATCCCCTTAGCCTGCACAGGAAAACAACAAATACTTAACCAATGTATACAAAGGTTACATATTAGCTCAAAAAATAAACAGAATAAAAAATAATAATGTTTAGCTTCTGAAAGTTTACCACATCATAAGCCATACTAATCCTACGTCTCTCATCCAACATTTCTGTGGCACCAGGTTTATGCAACAGCCTGTACAAGCTACCCCTGCATTTAGTTCAATGAAAATCTTCAGGTGTCAATTGTATCATATGTTATAAACACGAAAAGAGGTCCCTCTTAAATGAGGGAAGAGTAAAGAAACTGGTAGATGAGATATTGCAAAACCTGGATAAGTATTCTGTGACAATTGATAAATTGGGAGGCTTAGTGACTGCACCCATAAGTAAAACAATGTTTGGATGCCGTAAGCTTTTCATTATTGCAACCTAGCAAAAGCGGTGAAAATATAGCTCAAATCAGTAGCAAGCTTACAATTAGTATTTTTCAGTGCAAAAAAAGACGGGAACTACTGGGCCTACCTCCCTCAAGAATTCCTGGAAGCGTTCACCTGCAAAGTCTTGTTCCATCAAAATTTTCACAGCAACCTCCTGCAGTACTTTTCATTTTGACAGATGTGAATGCAAAAAACTAAAATAACATATGCAACAAACAAGTAGAAAGATGGAAAAAAAGACATATTAAACAAATTTAAATATTAAACTCATTTGGCTTCAAACTTTAATGGAGCAACACACAGTTATTCTTTTGGACAACTAAGTTGAAAACATTTATTCTTTTGGACAACTAAGTTTTTTAAAATAAGCCCTGTGCACGGTAATTTTTACCGTAAGGCTCAATATGAAAATCTACGCAAAAGTGTTTGGATGTAGTCGAAAGGAGATTGACAAATGAGAGGCCAATCAGCAACAAAAATACAAAAAAAACAACAGGTCAACTGAGTTCAGCTGCTCAGGCACAACAACCTTTGAACAATAAGAAGACTTACTTTAATTTACAAGTATAGATATAACACGATCAATTACACGATCATTAGATCCAGAGAACAAACCATGGCATTTTCAAAAACTGCACTCAATGACTTTATCATGTGCATATAATCAATAAGCAATGAATGCTTACAAAAAAAAATATCCCAGATATTGAATACAGTGACTATTGTACAGTAATAGAGAGAGATGTCGTTCACATATCAATATACTAATCACGCATGATTTATTTGAATTTGCAAGATACAATGACAGAGATGCTGAAAAACAACAAATATAAACAACCCATGAAAAAAGTAATCCCGAGTTAATATTATTTTATACAGCACTTACGAAAGAAAAAGAGGGACTTACCGATCCATTCCACTCAGCTTGATGTACAGTTCCAAAAGAACCTTAAAATATAACATACCAAATTTAATTAGTGCCTGTTGATACCAATTGCACTTCATCCCACATGAAGCATGTAATGCTAGTAATTCAGTAAATACTGCGTACTTAACACAGGCTAAATTTTTATTGGTTAACTTTAGAGCATTTTGTAGCATCACTAGAAAATTTTGTGGTAATGTGATAACTTTTGCTGCTCTATGGTGTATTTGATTGTGGAACAATGCTCAATTTTCTTAGATATATTGCTATCTGATAGTAACTGGTATTAATACTGAAAATAAGATAGAGCTCAAGGAGGAGATATCTTTTATAATAGAAAAATACTGCTCAATAAACAGCAACACACACTGGACAGATATGTAGAAAATGCAAATAACAGATAACAAATTGAGCCAAAACAGAGATTTAGCCTTCCCTGGCGTATACCATCAATCACTCCCTCACTCCTGTTATAATTTTTCCATCCTTCACTACTATCCCCCAACCCCAATGGATTTGGATCATCTCGTGTATCTGAGGTGAATTCATAGAGATAGATTTCATTTCTGTAATTAGATAGTGCTACCCAATTTTCAAATCCCCTTAAATGTTTGAAAGGCAACTGACCTAAGTAAAGAGGGTAGCCACCAAACGAATTCCAGTGTGCTCTAATTTTCACGGTTTCCATTATTGCTGGAGAAACAGCAGACCCAAAGAACTCCCCAGTAAATGCACCAAAAGGGGGCAGGAAAGAACATAAGGTTCTGATGGAAAGACTCGAGAGAAGGTTCACCATGATTTGAAATAACCCATTAATTGTATTTTTCTTCTTTCCTGCCATTCTCTCAAGCACGACCATATATCCTGGTATTTATGAACAGGAAAGGATCCAAAATTCCACCAATGCTTCCTCTTTACTCATAGCTTCATTCCTACTTTCATGAACAATTATAGTTTTCCATGGTCAACACCTCTAAGTCCATTTTCTTTTTTTCTTCTCTTATATATATGTTAGAGGTCCATTGTTATCCTCCTGCAATTATGTGATAGGATAGTTTTCTGAACCATGACCTTTGTTATTGACATACTTGAAGTGACTTAAATGACCTTTATTTGATACACTGAACCATAACTTCTTCCGACAGATGCTCTCCCAGTCAGATATGCAGAGGGATTAAAGAGCTTTATTGCCTTGTGAAGAACACTTTTTTGGTTTTTCTTCTTTTCTATTTTCATTGACATTACCAACCTTATATATAACTTTTTTTTACCTTGATTATTGTATGTTCCTTCTCTCAATGTTTCTCTTCTAAACACCAACCTCATCCCATCTGAATCAACCAAAAATAAGCAAGACTTTAACTAATATCCAAGTTATAGAAGAGCATGCATACCTGATCCTATTCTCCCTTTCAAAACAAGATCAGTCCATGGAATGTCCAGATCCTCCATATCTACGGAAAACTCTCTAGAGGGTTTGTTAGAAATCAGTAATCGGGTCTGTGTATCTCTATGACCAGGACGATTATGTTTTAAAAGCAATGAATCTTTGCTTGTCAATGACGGCCCTACAACATTCTGTGGAGGGTTAGCTGATTTAAATGTTTCTGAGCCTCGATCATGTGCACTAGGACGATAAGCTTGTGGTTGTGGAGGAACAAGAGAACTTCTGTTGTTATCATTTGGAATTGGTCCAGGGTTCCTGTCCCTGTACTGCCTTTCATACTGTTCTGGAAAGGAGAATCCAAAATCTACATCAATAACAGACACTGTAAAAAAAATCAGAGTATCCCATACTTGCATCCGGTTTTGTACTTAGGCAATCAAAGGCTTGGGGTTTCATTGATTGAAAAGAGGAATTTGTCAAATAATTACAGTCAACAAATACCAAAAACAAAAGTAACGATAAGTGCTACTAATCACTTAATAAAGAAAATATCAAAAAAAAACAGCAAGGGATACAATTTGGTTGAAATAAAAAAACTGAAACACATTTTAACCCATACTGAATCAGAAAGTTAGACATTGATTATGGAGAGTGAGCGTAGAAATAATCCATTCATTAAAATAAATATAAATAAAAGAACAAGGACGAGTTTATCATTGTTGAGAATCCGAGTAAATATTTTGTTTATTATCATAGTTATGTAATCTTTATTTCAGAGCAAACAAAATATAATTTGTTCATGCATAATAAATGTAATGTTCTATATAAACTCATATGTTGTGTATTCATAGGCAAGGTATTCGGTCCAAAGTCTGTGTCCACTATTTTAACATGCTATCAAAGAGCCTAACAGAGAGACTAACAGAAGAATCTTGAAAACTGTGCCTGCCCGTTGGGCCAAGTTTCCCTGAGAAAATTTGTTTGGCAAACCATGCATATCCTCGGTTCATTATTGTGCCTCTAGTTTTCTTCCAGAAGCATCTATGCTCTTCCAATCTCTAACGATGTTAGGCAACCAATCAAACATTGTCTTGAACTCTTCACTCTTTGCTATATTAAAAGGTATACTATTGCTATAGAAAAAATAAGGCAATTTTTAGACATGACGAACTATCTGTCGATTTTTCAAGTAAAATACTGATCCTCAACTCTCCCAATCTGCATCTCGTGTTTGCCCATATGGATCTCCTCTACTTACAAGATCGTATGAGTTTGCAATTATACTTGTGATTTTGACTACATTGGTTAGGAAGTCCCAATCATTTATCTAAATTTTAGGGATGCTGATTATATATTCAACAACTTCGTTTAATGTCATTTGGTTTTGAAACGAAATCTGACATGATAGGAGAGCTCATAGCTCATCTTGGTACATCGTCTATTCTAGTAGGCTCATTTACTCTAGCAGACATATGTGGAGGAGGGGGTATTAGGAAATTCCCCAACTTTTTCCTCAATTCTTGGGGTTGGCTTCTTTATTTGCAAGACAATTTGAGATGTTATTTGAATGGTATCCAAACATATAACTCATCTTGGTAAATCACCTATTTGGAAGGTATATGTGAAAGGGATGTTGGAAGTCCCACATCACCTGCTTTTATATTTTTTGAACAACTGGTTTTAAAACTAAATCCAACATGAACAGTCCATCCTTGAACTCTCCTTGCCAAGGCCGTTGGGATGTAGTGATTTGGATATTGAAGTACATTAAAAGCACTCCAGGAAAAGGATCTTCTTTATGAAGACAAAGGACATACTCAAATAATTGGATATCAGAGGTTGAATGGTTTTGTTCACCTAGAGGTAGGCAATCCAATTCAATGTATTGTGAGTTGATTTGAGGAAATTTAGTATTTTGAAAAAGTACGAAGTAAAATGTTGTAGCAAGAACAATTGTGGAAACAGAATTAGGATCATGACTTTAGTAACTTTTTAACTCAGAGTTCGAAAGGGCTACATCAATGTTGATCAACTTTACATACTTCTAGTCCAATATTTAATTAGATGACCAAACATATTAAAGTTGATTGGCATTTCATCATAGCGAAGATTGAGTCCGAAGATACTATCACGAGTTTTGTCAACTCTGGCGATCAAATTTATGAGGGAACCAAAATAGGCTACAAATAAATATGAAGCATGGTGTATATAATTTATATACTCGACGAGTACTAAGAATCAGAATAATATATTATGTTTATTATTAATAACCGAAATTTTAGAGGAAATAAAATATATTTCATCCATGCATAATAAATGTAATTAGTCTATAAAAACTCATTCGTTTGTGTATTTAAACATACAATATCCAGTCCAATGTTATTATGTCCTCAATTTTAACAATAATCAATTGTAGGAGAAACTGTGCACCTCCCTTGAGTTGAGATAATGTCAACCGACACTCACACCCCCTTTTACACTTATTCGTTTGTGTATTTACACTTATCTTTCTTAAAATCTTCTAAAACGATATTAACGTGTTGTGGGTACTATTCATTTAGGGAACTCAGGTTCGATCCACATCATGTGAAGAATTTGTAAGTCAGCAATAGTCACAGTATCTCAAGAAAGTAATGGATTGGAGGAAACCTATTGTGTGTGTGTGTGTATATATATATATATATATATATATATATATATATATATATATATATATATATATATGTATATATATGTATATATAGATGCATGCTTAGTGTATACCTTGATATAGGAGATGTCTAGATAAAGGAGGGTATCCTGAACTCTAATAAGCATTCACGCTCATGTAGAGCAGAATGGGTTATGTGGTGAGAGTGGCAGAAGGTCCTTGTCTTAGGACAGTTTGGGCCTGAGACAATAGAGGATTAACCTTGTGTGTGGTTGGCTGATAACCCCTTGCGTCTAAACTCTGCAGAGTTTAGAAACCAGCACAGGCGCATACTTCCTTTAGAATCCTATATCAAGTGTATGATCCAGATATCAAGTCATAGTAACTGCATTTGATTGTTCTTGCATGATCTGAGTGTCTTTTGTTAAATGTAATGACTTGCTTTGCCTTGTACGTGCTCTATAATCTGTTAACCCATATTTTCACTCTAGTTTACCCTTTTATTTTCGTGTTGTGCTTGTATGTTTCTCTTTTGCAATGATGACCCTGTTGGTGGGAGCAGATGGGAAGCATGTGGAAGGTGGACCTGAGGGTAACAATGGTGCGGAGTAGAGGGCCCTGTCCCCTTTGGCTCTTGGGAGCAGTGTTTAAATGACAATAGTATTTTGTTATTTCTAGTTCTAGGAGTCTTGATTTGGTGTAATTGTTGAACTTTTGGATTATGTTTTGGTTATGGCATGGTTGTATACCTAGTTTTCCTTGCAAGTACTTCCGTGGATGATTGTAAAAGTGTCTTCCTTGACTATGATTTATCTGTCAGTTTTTGCTCCCTACTGTTATAAATATGTGATGTTTTATTTGATAGATTAATCTATTTGAAAGGGATGTCACACTTAATAATGTTTTTTATTAAAAAAACTCAATAATATTTTTTTTCTTTAATATCTGTAAACATTTAATGGTAACAACGTTTAATTTATTTATTATTTTAAGATTCAGTGTAACTTTTTATAGTATATTTATCTTTTATAAACTATCATATCATAGATTCTTTATCCTCCTCGTTTTTTAAGGATAACATAAAGTTTAAAATTGATGGTCAATAGGAACACGAGCAAGATAAACAGATTGATAGATGAAACACGAGTTAAATTCAGATTCAATCCAAAATCTTAACAAATTAAATTTATGGTATTTTTCTTTTTTCTTTTATGTTGTTAGATTTTATATATTGGAGTATTTGTTTTGAATGGTGTAGAAAAAGGTTACAGATATTTGTCTACCATTTCCCTGCACGTCCTAGTCCCACAATCATACACAAATGCTGTGCACCAATATTCTCATAGGATAAAGACAGAGAGAGACAGAGGAGGGAGTAAACGTAAAGGCCAAGTAAAACAACATTTATGCAACCAAACCAACTAACCCAACAAATTCTTTCCAAGGATTAAAGATGGGTCCCACTAACCACACAATTTCTCTTTTTTTTTTCTTCTTAAAATTAGAAACTTATCACTAATCTTTACCATAATCTTTTAATGAGCAAATTAGCAAAACGAAACTTTAGTTAATTTGGATAAAAACACCACATCGAACTAAAGTACCACACTTTTTGTCTAATCACATATGTTTGAAGGTGACCACAGCACATGGAAGTCTGTCCTTGGTTACACCGGTCACAGACTCCACAAAGTAAAGAACCATGTAAACTCCACAAAGTAAAGAACCATGTAAGATGAAGTTTAAATCCACTTAATATCTGACATAATAAATTCAAAAATATCCAATTTGATTAGGATAAACTCAAACTCATCACTCTTATATTTATTAAGAAATGAATTTTAAGTCTAACTCAACTTTATAAATCGATTTGTAGAGTGAAGTTTTTATCCACTTACATACCATAAACTCATCTTATCTCTATTTGATGTAGGATCTTCAATCCAAACAACCAGGAAGGCTTTGGCCAAGTTTAATGTAACTTTTTGTGTTAAATCAGTTTGAGTTTCTCATTTGTTTAATTCCTTAAAGGTTGGTTTAGAATAGTTTAAGGGGATGAATACCTAACTTAAGAGCATGCATTGGGTTGGTAGGTGCCATCATGTTTATAAAATCTACTGCTACTAATATAAGCTTGGTGGCTACGTTTTGAAAACGCAACTACTTACTACTCAAACTTCCTTTTATGCAGTGGAGTGGATGGAGAATTCGGAAGAGGAATCTTTCTTTTTTTCAATCTTCTTTTATTTCCTTTCTTTTTCTCCTTTTTCTCAACCATAGAACTTGGAAACTAGCTGTTCCATATTACTCTTCAAAATGGTGTGCGCTCTTCTATGCTCACCCTTTTCACACCACCATTCACATCCAAACTAGCTGCTTTCTGTGGTTTAATCAACTGCTTCAAACTATCATCAAAAAAGAATATTTATAATGTGTGTTTCATGCCTCATGTTTGGTATATAAATTTTTTCAAAGTGAATGAAGTAGACTTTTGACTGTTTCAATGTAACATATGATTATCCATTAAGAATGAAGTTTAAATTGCGTATTGCAAGATCACTTTTTTTCTAATCATTGATTCATGGACTGTTCTCCCATTATTTAGGCAAGGGAACTGAACTGCGCATCCCACTAACTTTTGTTGAACTGTACATATTTCAGCCAAATACATAATTCAACAAAACCTTACTCCTCCACTTTGAATCAACCCGAGTTGCTAGCAATAAACCGTGTTCGAGTTCATTCACACCAATAATTAGTGTTGTTTGTAGCATTTGGTTGTGGATGTTTTGCAGAGCACGCGTTGGTAAACTTATCTTGATTATTTTAAGACTTTTCCTTTTCTAAGTTTTTGATTGCATGACGAGGATGTTTTTAAAGAGTAACACATTATTATGTTTGGAAAAAAGTTAAGAGCTAGAAATTAAGAGACAACTTTTCACGACCGTTGGCTGGTAGCTACCATCTGCCAACCATTTATCGCAACTTCAATTCCCTCTACCAGACCTGCTGCTACAACTACAAGGGCAGATATCTGTGTTTTTTTCTCTGCTTTTTCTTGGTGGAAATGTGAAGGATTCGACTTCTTGATGGGAACTAACATAACCAAACCTATGTGATGTATTAATTATGCCATAGTGTCACAGAGAAGGATTTGTTTTTTTGTGCAAGTAATCAAACAGGACTTTGGTCTTGGCGTAAGTCAAGTGTAAAGAAACAGATTAATCAATAATCATGATGATATTGATTTGGTCAGATACATGATTAGCCCTTGTTTTTTATGACATCTTTTTGACTAGTTTATCAAAAAATTTCCACCTGGTAACGCTCTTGTTTTCTTACCCTTACATGATTCATTTCTTTATTCGTTTGGAACACACCACACACTAAAAAAGAATCAAGGTCGTATACAAATTCAGAAAACATAGGTTCTGTTATGTCTATCTCCATCAAAAACTTAAATGAAAGCGCAGCCACAACATTATATTGATGGTTATGTCTGCACAATCTACCAGCTTTTCATTAAATTTGTAAGCTAGTAAGTAACCTAACATATACACTACACCCTATTTATTTCTTAAAATAATAGATATATTTTTAGCCATGAGTTCTCCTAATTTAATCAGATGTCTTAAGTTTGAGCAAATACATTCGATTTTAATTAGTTAATTAATTGAAAAATTGCAACTACTAAAGTGTTTAATCTGAATTCATTTTTATTGGAAGTTGTTTGAGGAGAAGGAAGTGGGAACAATAATACTCCATGTTATAATCTGATTACTAAGAATTTTAGCAACCACTTTTCACACCCTAGAGAAGGAAGTGGGAAAAAGACAGTGTGATAAAATAATAAAAATAAGTTAATTGAAGAATTCAAGTGAGTTATGAGTGATTCCAAAAGAGAATGGTGAATGAAGACCCTATTAGTGTACCACCCTCTCCTCCCCCTTCAATGTAGCAACTTTATTTCGACAACCTCAAAAGCCTTTCATCAAACAATCATCCTGTTTCTTCAGCTCCAAATGGAGAACACCTTGTTCCTCAATTTTTTCCTTCTTCTTTTCCTCCTCCTGCTCCGTTCAAATGCAGCAAAAGGGGCCATTAGTGTGGGTGTGGGTGTTGGTGGAAGAGGTGGCATAGGTGTTGGCATTGGTATTGGCAATGGGGGTAGTGGTGGCAGTAACACCCCAGGATCCTCGGTGTCGAACCTCAACAATGCTTTCACGGCCCTCCAAGCTTGGAAATCTGCCATCACCGATGACCCTTTGAAGATTTTGGACACTTGGGTTGGTCCCAATGTGTGTTCCTACAAAGGTGTCTTCTGCTCGAATTCCCAGGACGACAATGGAATTGCGACAACAGCATCGACCGAGTCCTCTGTTGTTGCCGGAATAGATCTCAACCATGCAAATCTCCAAGGGACTCTCGTCAAAGACCTCTCTTTGCTATCAGATATCACTCTTTTCCATCTCAACACCAACAGAATTTCTGGTTCAGTTCCCGAGTCTTTCAGAGACCTCACTTCCCTCCGAGAGCTGGACCTCAGCAACAACCAACTCTCGGGACCTTTTCCCACCGCCACTCTATCCATGCCAAGCCTCGTCTACTTGGACCTCAGATACAACAACTTCTCAGGGCAACTTCCCGATGAACTCTTCAACAAGAAACTCGATGCAATATTCCTCAACAACAACAATTTTGTGGGTGAAATTCCAGAGAATCTCGGAAACTCACCCGCCTCCGTCATCAACTTGGCCAACAACAAGTTGAGCGGAAGCATCCCTTTTAGCTTTGGCTTCATGGGTTCAAGACTGAAGGAGATTCTCTTCCTTAACAACCAGTTAACAGGTTGCATTCCTCAGGGTGTAGGGATCTTCACCGAGATGCAAGTGTTTGATGTGAGTTTCAACTCTCTGATGGGCCATTTGCCTGACACAATGAGTTGCTTGCAGGATATAGAGGTTCTAAATTTGGCAAATAACAAGCTTTCAGGGGAATTACCTGATGTGGTGTGCTCCTTGAGAAGCCTACTGAATCTAACTGTTGCTCACAATTTCTTCTCTGGGCTGAGCCAGGGATGCTCAAGGCTATTCAATCTGGGGTTTGATTTCTCGGATAACTGTATCCCTGGAAGGAATATGCAGAGACCACAACCAGAGTGTTCTGGGATCCCTGGGGGTAGTCTCAATTGTCTTAGAATCCCTGCTCCAAAGCCTCTTGTTTGTGCAACTCTGGCTGCAACTTTGTCCAACCACGCAAATTCATCTTACTCTTCTTCTCCCTGATACAGGTTCATCCTATAACTAATGCTGCCAAGTTAATTCAGAATCACACCCTGCTAATTTTATTCTTGGTGCTTTCAGTATACGTGTTAGTATCTTATTATTATTGTTATACTTGGCCCGCACGGATAAGATTCACCTTGATCTTGTGGGCAACCAGCAATGAGAAAGTTCTATGATGTTTTAACAAACAAGATAGTTTATATGTCACGTGCCATTTGGTTACCACCAAGGGTTTTTAAGACTGTGTATTCAGTATTCTGCTACGTTTTTTCTCCTCATAAATATCACGAACCTCCTGTTTCATTTCTTGTTTTCTGACTACTGAATCTTCACACCAGAGTCATGATGTAGGCTGCTTAAGTTACGTTAGTACTTCTTTTACCTTCCAAATACAACAAACTGCTACATTCATTTGGTCCTGTTGTTCTCTCTCGCTATTGATGTATTGTTATTATTCATCTCCTCAGTTTTAAGCTTTATCTGTGACATGGATCACATAACAAAACCACGATCACTAAAAATCTTCGGGCTAATAACTAGTATCGTGTAAAGCAAGAATTTTGTTTTTTCTTTAGTTATACTGTTTGCTGAATTCGTTGAAGCATAATTTTTTTTTCCTTGAATTGGAATTGCTCAAGTATATGACATTCTGGATTATATGAAGTTTTTTTAAGGGATCATTTCATATTCAATCAGTGAATCATATAATCTATTGGAGAAACAAGGTGTAGAGGTTTCACTGTAGGTTTGACGCACTTAATATTTCAAGTGAAAAGAAAAATACTCAGTAAATAAAATGCATATAACACATTTTTGGTAAGTAAAAATAAAATATGTAATTTCCTTTGTAAGTTGGCAACTATTTTGAAGTGTGGATCATGGACCATGGAAACCACAATCACTTCAAACATTCACCACGCCAAACATGGGGCCGATGATCATAATGGCGTGACCCAAAATCATCTCAATATATATATATATATATATATATATATATATATATATATATATATATATATATATATATATATATATTAAAACACACAAAAATAAATTATCTTACTCACTATATTATCAATGGGAAAATAGTCATTAATAATTATTGAAAATAGTTTATTAATATGCCTCAAAATTTAAATTATCAAAATCGTATATAATACTTGTAAGTTTGACCGATGGGAAAATATTAATAAATAAACTCTTATTCTCTATTAATGTAAAATAATTGTTAAAGAATTTTTTCCATTTTCGTGTGAAGAGTATATTATCACTGTGTCATTTTTGTTTTCTGTCACTAAGTTTTATTGGTGTCATTTTGACATGTTAGAAGATGTGGCTTTGGCATGCCTTCATATGATACGTGTAAAATATGTAGGGGACGTGGTTAGGACTTGGTGTGTGTTTGTTTTAGGTAAAACATACATTCCAAACTTCCCATTCAAGTGAAAGTTTCTCTCATGAAGGATTGACATTGAACTTAATGGAACGATGCTTCAAACACGCCCGTATACATATGGAAATAGTTGTTACATGGTGAATTGGATTTTTTTTTTCAGGTAAATAAATAAATAAATAAAATAGAAAAGACATGGAATGATAAGAGAAAGTTGCATTGAAATATTTATGAATAGACATGTGCATTTAATATTTTTGTACATTTGAAATCTTCCGTTGAGATCTATACACCCAATAACCAGACAACGTGGTTGAGCAGTTAAATCACACCCCTAAAATGTGAGCTGCTGAAAAAAACCCAACGTGTAGGTACTACAGCAACTGCTTGCGATATCTTTTTCCAACACTCTGAATGCAAAGACGAAACAAATTGTAGAGGTAGGCCTAAGAACATTAACAACCCAAATCAGCTAAAGCTTCAAGCACTCACTCCCAGATGAAGGCAAAAAGAATATTCATGAATCATGATAGTAATGTCATCTTTATCTATGATAGGGAATTTTGTTGATGGTGGCAAAGCTCCTTTCTAAGTTTATGGGAGAAAAGCGTGCATGCATCCATGCTGAGATCGATTGCAGCAGAGAGCGCAATGAAGAGAGCAGCATCAGGCATGCACGTGATATGCTGTGCACCAACCTCAACAACGGGCTTGCTAACTTTGCCTTCACCGTCGACGGTTGAACCCATGACGAACCCTTCTGCCACCGGCAACCGCCAACCCAACCCTGCATCCTTCATGACCTTGTAATCGATGCAGAAATGGCCACCCTTTTTCACACTCATTGTGCCTTCAGCGATGGGTATTCTGTTGGCTGGTCCACTGTCAGAGAAAAGCTCAACCTTGTAGCCCAACCCATCCACAGGGCCTCTTTCTCGCCACGCCTCCAGACGACCCCATGGCTTCCAGCTACTCACGGAGGCTCCGTTGGGGCGGAGGATGAGCCAGGCTCCGGGGTTTGAACGAGACACGCGATCTGAGCCAGGGGATGGGACAAACGGTGTCACCATTGATGCTGCAGCAACGGGTGAGCCTGAGAGATCGTGGATCATTATCATCCAACCCTTTCTCTCCTTCCCTTGACGCTCTCTGTCACCTGTTGAGCCATTGCTTCTGAAATCTGACGGAAGAGACCTGAGTTTTCAATTACGGAAACAAAAATCAAACTTCATTCAACTAACCACCCATGCTACCTCGTTAGTCAAAGGGACCAATGAAAGAAAATAAAGTGGATAAGTATAATTATTGGATAACAAACACAATGAAATTGTCAAACAGTGACAGGTAATTAATCAACAAGACACTGTTACTGCTGTCTTATGGCTTTCACATAAGATGGAATCCTAGGTAGAATATGTGGTAGTTTGGATGGATGATGTTAACTCGTCTCTGCTTTACGGAACATGGGCATGAAGTAGCAGTTACTCTTAAACGGAATTATTTTTATTTAGTTGTAGTAGTCTAGGATTTGAAGGGGAAAAGAAAAAGGTGGAGGACCAAAAGTTGAAGTGGGAGTATATGCGAAAAGGAAAAAGAAGGGGCAAAATAAAACTGAGCAATGGATTCTTGAATTGCACGAAAACCAGTTAAGCCGGTAATTGAGAAAAGAAAAGGCACTAAGAGTTTGATTAAAACAATGAGATATTGATGTTTCAAGAGGGGGAGGCAGTTAGTCTTCACTAAATCGTCTCGATTAAGATTGTCTTTTATCGTAATCCTCAAGTTAATAATCATAAAATTGGGAGATTAAACCGAAAGGGTAGATATGTCTATTTTTCGAGAAAAGGGAAATTATAAAACCGGCACAGTATTCGTTCATGTGAAGGAAAACAGTGTCGGAACGTGAAAACTGTAACGTCAATGACAGACCGTTTCGAAGATTGGAATTACGATCCAGCCAATTGAAAACGACAGATGGGAACGAAAACATCGCAGCAGCACTGTCACTTTTCACGTTTTTTTCAGGCGAAAAAGAAAGAAACAACAGTAGGTAATGATATCCACCAACAAGGAAAGGAACATGAAAATGAATTCGGTTGAATAAGGCTTGGCCCAACCAAACACCCCACATGCCTAAACCATACCTAAACCCAAAATCAAAATTACACATTGCACTCCAACAATTTACTTCTATAATTTCATCTGCATAATTCAATAACATCATTCAATCAAATACATAAAAATTTAATAGATTGAGTGAGTGAGACAGTGAGTGACTCACCGGGATCTGTAGTTGCGATCGGCGCTGAACTTGCAACTGAAAACGGGTTGTCGTATATTCCCCTGAATCTGGAAAACAACCGGGCTGCACTCCGGTTCGCCTCCGAATTGAAAGACGAACCGGGGATCCGGTTCGGAGCGAACGACGAGGTGAAGCTGGGCCGATGGTTTGTTTGTGCTGTGGGGCCCAGCGAGGTTGAACCAGCCGCTGTGGAAGGTGTTGGAGTGAGAGAGGGCAGTGGAGAGGTTAATGGTGAGATGAACCCGGCCCAACAGCTTGGCGCCGCGCACCCAGCAGGAGCGGCCCATTGGGCCGTTGTAGACGGAGAGGACGAGGCTGAGAGGCTTCCCGGAGAGGCGGCGGAGGGCGGCGGGGTCGAGGTGGAAAGCCGGGGTGGAGGTGGTGGTGTCGGGGGTGGAGGCGGAGGCGGAGAGAGGGAGGAGGGCCGTGTGGGTGGGGAAGGTGTTGGTGCGGATTTTGCAGAAGCAAGGGGTGGTGGAGGGGTGCACCCCGGAGAGTGGAGGGGGTTTTGTTGGAGAGGGAAGTTTGAGAGCCAGAGATTCCACTATGAGACGCACGAAGGGACAAGGATCCATTGTAACGAGGAAGAGAAGAAGAAAGTTTGAGAGGAAGTGAGAATAGTTGTGGTGGTTGTTTCAGAGACACAACTGCCCAAACATCTACCTTTGTGGAATACAAATGTGGGTGTCGGCTTCGAGGTTTAAAACACTTTCTTGGAGATCCTCTCTCTTTTTTTTTCTCTCTCTTTTTTGGCTGTTTTCGCGGGAAAATAACTCAATCACAATACGAGGATTGGTGCATGCTTGCTTCTGTTCTGTCATAATAATAATTCTCCTTAATAATATACACTATAATTTATTAATGTCTGCCATGATAAGAATCTACATAGATACTCTTACCATAGACTAAACCTTATGCAGAGGAAAAAAAATGAGAAGTCAATTATTCTAATTAAATAGTCATTGAAATAAATACTAGGGAGAGATTGGTATATTAAATTAATATATATTTTTTACAATAATGAAGTTTCTGGATTTTTCTCTGAAATCCAATTCTCGAATGAGAAAAAAAAAAGATACAGCACATTCAGATGTCAAGAAAATAGAAAATAATACACCGGTAAATGTAGGGTCAAAGTGTATCCACTGTAGTCACCAGTTTTTTCCTGAAGTAACCGATGGGTGGTTTCTCATTCTCATCACTTCATGATTGTGGAACAGTTTTTCTGTTAACAAAAATAATGATTTTTGTTGTATTAATACACAAGTTTATTTTAGTTAGTTATGAGCATTTAAAAATATATATAATTTTCTTTGTTAATATATTGACTAAAAAATCAATTATAAAATTATACATATATATATAACTTTTAAAAATTAAAATTAATACCAAATGCATTTTTTTATCTCTTACAAAAAAAAAAAACATTCTGATGGGTGGTGTTATTTTTTTTGGGGTGCAAAAACTAAAAAAATAATAATTGTTGTGGGGACAATTGCCTCGTAGATATATGCATGTGGATCCCTCGCAGCTCACGCCAACCAACTATGTTTGAGTTAAGAGTGAAATAGTAAAGAGAGAAACAATAGAAATATACAATTGTTTAGATGAGAGAAAGCTTAACTTCTTTAAATTAATGAAATAAGGAATAGAAAATTAATAAATTATTTAAAATTTTGGTCTACAAATCAAAATTTAATTTTCCACTACGTTATAAAAAAATATTATAATTCGAAATCCAAAACGTGTCTAAGGGAATGAAATAAGGGGTAGAAAAATGAATTATATAAAACAATATCGTTATCCTGATTAAAAATGATTTTTACTGCATTATTTTCAAGAAGTAATCATTACTTTTAAAAATGTTTATTGATTATTTTGAAGTAAACTCATGGTCACTTTCCGTTCAAAATTTCAGAATTTAAGTATTTAATTCATTACATATATGTTTTTGCCTAGGTTAAGATTTTATTCATGCCTTTCTAAGAAAATTACAACAAAGTTATATGTAATATTTTTGCGTAAATTATTATCTTTTCAATCTTTGAGCTAATCTTCGCGAATGGTTCTCCAACTATTGCATCATTTATCCGTTTAGAAAATCCTTGTTATACAATTTTGAATTTTCAAGTTTGAATTAGTGAACTTTTCTTTAATATTATAAATGTGTAATTCTTTTCGTCGTTAAAATATAACTATTTATTGACATAACTGGTTTATATTTGTGGTCCTTCTGACACGAAAAACCAAAAATGCATAAGTAATATTAGCGTATGTGTCAAACGCTAAGTTATAATGTTATTCCGAATCACGTTTACAAATTTTGTTAAACATTGAAGTGAAATTCGAAAAAAAAAAACACTAAAAAAATATAATGTTTGAATCAAGTTTAATCGAGACAAATACAACTAAAATTGTACAATTATGATCTTGAGAACGAAGAGATAATCAAATTTTTTTATTGTGTGATAATTAATTTGACTATCTTTTAATAAACGAAGAGAATATTAAACAACAATATGTGAAAGGAACATTTTCTCATACAATTGATGACATTCTTTCTTTCATATCTGGCTAGATATGAGTTCAGATGAACCCAGCACAGGCTGGATCAATCATTCACGATGCTTTTTTTTATTATTATTTATTAATCGGAGTCAAGTCCAAGCGTGATTATTCTTCATTAAAGATTAATTTGGTAGAGGATTAAGAATAAACAACCAAGTTTAGGGATTTGGTCCTAAACTGAACAAATGCATGTCCTTATTATTTGAATATTTTTGTGTAAAAGATTGGCATGAAGTGATGAATGTAGGTGTAAAGTTGTGGCTGAAATTTGTGTCTGAAATTTTGGTGAATGAAAGAGAAAGTGAAGTGGTGGCAGAGAAGCAGGGATTGTTCCTTGTTTGGAGTGAGAAATGAGAATGAGAATGAGAAAGGGATGACACCCTAAACCAAGCTGTTTTTTGACCCCACCTCGCCCACCTTTCTTCTCATTACATTCATCACTTTCTTACGACCAATACTCAACATCCTCTATATCTTCTAACTCTATCCATTATTATTTCCTTTCCTACTTACTTTTCTCTTTCCATGATTCAATGGAAAACAATATATGTTTTTCATTCCAGCTAAGATCTTTACCATCGACATACGATTAAATAATTTTTCAAAGATCCAATTTAATATTTTAATTTTTGAAATGTGTGAATTTAGATTTTTTATGTTTGGGAAATAGAGAATATTTCAAAAGGAAAGAAGAGTCTAGAAACAAAATCTTTACATTTATGGCAGCGATTTTGAACCAATCAATGATACATGATGCATTGCAGGTCTATTTTATAAACCATGTTTTGATTCCTAATATCATCTTCATCCATAATTGTGTTGCAAGTCTTGGTGTTTTAATTTTGATTTGGCCATTATTTCACAATCAGTTTTGATTTGATATTTAATTTTGTTACCGTGAAGAGCTCTTTCTCATCTATAAATAGATGTCATTTGCCTCCTCCAAGACACACCACTTGAGCTTTCATTCTCCTCTTCTATATTTTTTGTTCTCTTAGTTCTTCCTTTCTCTTATTATTCCGGGTATAATTACTTACTCGTTTTACTTAATGTTTCAAATGTGTTTTATGATAATATTTGAGTTGTTTACACATTTGATACATTCTCAACTCAATACTAACTGAGAAAAGTGTTTGAAATTTCATTGAAACGTCAAATAAACTTAATAAAATTTAGTTAAAATGATTAAATCTATGTATTTTTAAAATTGAAGGACTAAATTGGTCAAAAATATCAAAATAATATTTAAATTTTAATGAAAGTTAAGGAAAACAAATTTTAACCCTAATTTTAAATACCATTCCTTCCCCTCTCTCTCTTTTTTCATATATTTTTTATTATTTCATTTTATTTGCCTTTGGAAGTAAATTTATTTTTAAAAAATCATGTAGGTGAATAAGATAGAAACCATAATGTTTCTCATTTGATTTTTTTTAATTTTGACTTATTCTTTTTTTACCTTCCAACCATTAATCTTTAATTTAAATAGTTTTTTTTTTTGCGTACTTTTTGTTTTTACTCTATCAATTCTTCGTTGATAATTAATTTGTTTAAACCAAAAAAATGAATAAAAGATATTTTTATTAAATGTAAACGTGGAGGAATATGGGAATAATATCACCTTATTTCAAATATTGATGTTGATATGTCATCTTCTCTTCTATTTTCTTTTTAAAACCAGAATTTGACTACTTTTTTAATTAATATGCTTATTTTTTTCCAATTAATTTAAATTCTCAAAATATAACATTTGATATCAAAATTCAACGTATCTATATTCAAATGAACAAGTAAATTTAAATAAAAACAAATGGTTTCATCTAGTTAAATAATCCAAAATATTTCATATGCTATTATGATATCAAACCTATAGTTCAATCAATTTGGCAAGTTTATCAACTATTAAAAAAAATAGTTTTCAAAACAAAAGTTCTTACTTTGAATTTTTTTTAATTTCAAGAAATTGAGTGAGAAAAAAAGAATTAGAGATATCTTAACTTCTTAAATGGTTTAAGTAACCTTAAGTTACGCACTATACCCATTAATACTTGTAATTAGGATAATAATATTTTAATTTATTGTTTTTGATCATTTTTAATTTATTATTCATATTAATTTTAAATCATCACATCATATTATTTAAAAAAATTAAAATAAATAATTAAAAAATATTAAAATAATAAATTAAAAATGAATAACAAAGAGAGTAAATCAACCGTTTTTAAGAGTACATAAGTCGGTAATTATAAAAAATGACATAGGACATTGTTGAAGTGAAACAAACAAGTGAGTATTACCAATTTCATTGGTTGAACATAGATTGAAGTGACGCATGTTAACTATAATGTATATCCTATACTATGCATTCATTACAACAATCAATCATGTCTTTTCAGTGGACAAGTACTTCAATTCAATTTATCCACACACAAAAATAGAGATAAACTTTCAACCAGTTCCAAAATAGAAAAAAAAAAAAAGGTTTTGTAACATCCATAATATTTTGATCAAAAGATTGCCAAATTATTATTCAAAATTGAAGGGGGAAATTTGTAAAATTCAATCCATAATAATCTAAATCTATAATAATTTTATTTAAATAAATTTATTCCAAATCTGAATTTATACATATGAATTTTAATTAAGTTCAATCTACTTAATTAAATTTAATCAGAATTAGATTTAGTTATCGTTTATATTTTAAAAATCTAAAATTAAGGTACGTCTAAATTGAATTAAGATAGTTTAAGATAAGTTGAGTAAAATTGTTTTAGATTCTAGATCAATCAAAGTCAATTTGAACTGAAAATTGAAATAGATTATCCTAGATCGAAAATCGAAACAAGTAATTTCGAATTAAAGTTTAATTGAATAAGTCTAAATTAAAAATATATCAGATATATTTTATTGAATTTAATCTTATTAACAAAAGTACATTCGATCTATATTTGATATAATTTAAATATAATTTATTTGATTAACTAAGAATTGAAAAATCCAGTCTACTGATATTGAAATGATTGTGGTGTGAGAAGAAAAGCAGATGAATTGCATAGGAGTGTGTTATTGAAGTTGATCCCTTTGTTTTGATTGGTGAGTTTTGCACTTTTTTGGGTTCGTCTTTTTCATTGATCCCAATTGAAGGCAGCGGAGAGTGAGTGAGCATGAGTAAGATAAATGATAAAAGCATGGGGGCATGCGTGTTGGTGCTATGTGCTATTCTCTTTCCTTTTCTCTCTGCTTTATTAATGTTTGTTGCGTTTCTACGCCACCAAAACTATGATCCTTTCTTCTTCCTGCACACACTCACACATACACTTTCTTCACCAATTCCTATCATGCTATTAATTAATTGTGTGAATCCATTGCATGGACAAACGCCAACCATATACTATATGCTCAAAATGTTACAACTTACATCATTTTTCGACTTTGTTGCTTTATGGGTGTACCATATAATTATCATCTTATTCTATCTATCTCTTTTTTTGTTAAGTAATAGAAAGAGGCAAGCTTGGATTGAAATGGAATGAAGTGCTTTAAGTGTATGTATTATATGTGATTGATCTATATACTTTTTTTTTTAATTTTATTTAATTCGACAACACTTTAAAGCTACAATATTACATACTACTAAAATTAAAATAATTTTTCAAGTCAATTTTACTAATGTATGGAATTTTTTAAAATATTGCTAATGTCATTTCGTTTGAAAAAAAATATTAAAAGTGAAATCAGTTAGGTTTTTTTTTTTATTTGTTCTTTATATTTAAAAATATTATTGCTTTCATGTATTAGCTGGTTGTAAGTATAGGTCTAAATTAAGTATAGGTCTCACATTTTATATATTTGAGAAAGTTGAATAGTTTATAAAGTAAAAAACCATCAACTCATTGTTTTGAGGTTTTGTATTATGAGTAATATCAATCATTAATTTGAGTTAGACTCATATCTTATTAATTATGTGGTTCTTCAGTGAAATCACTCTCCTAGTTGGATTTATGGTAAAATTTATTATTAAACTACTATTAGATCATTCATAAATATATAATATCTGGATATGTTTGATCATCTAAGTAATAAAATGTATCAAAATTTCACATTATAGTATATAAGTGAAATTCGACCTTATTTTCTAAACCCTGCTTTATAAGAGAAAATTATACTTTAACTCCCATTTTTTTGGCTCTCATCATTTATTTCCTAACATGACTTATGAATAATTGATTAATGTACCACTATCTTTTCTTTTGAAATAATCAATGGTCCACATTAAGTCACATCAAAAAGTAAATGATGAAAATAAAAAGATGGTAGTCATAATATCTTTATAGTATCATTGTGCTAATAAAATTGAATTGAAAAGTAACTTTTATTTGATTGAATTTTAATTGCATAACAAATTTGACTGTAAGGTTTTTATTTGCAAAATACTTTTGTAAAGTATTGCTACATTTAACTTTTAAATTTGGATATCAATACTTATTTTTACACTATTTTTTAAAACTTGATCCATATATAGATATCAACGTGCATAAATGATGGATAGAATAAAAAAAATCAAATTTAAACGACTAAAATGGGATCTAATTAAATTAAAAAAAATATTTTATAAATTAACTTATTTTTTTAAACTACCTAAACAACTTATACGTTATTAAAAAAAACCTTGTATTTGAATCAAGATTAATTTTTTCCAATTAGTTTATAATTTTCTCAAAATAACTAATAAGCTACTAAAAAAGTCTTGGCAATCACTTGTAAACTGCAGATGCTAAGCTAAAAAATATGTAAGTTGTGTTATTCACTTCAAAGTGTTTGAAAAAGATAATAAAATACTTGATAAAAATAAAATGGCATAAAAAATATATTTAATAATTTTATAGAAAAACGAATTTCAAATAAACAAGCGAGGATAAAAAATAGTAACTAACAAGCTAGTTTATTTTCATAAATTACTAATTTGTGAAAATGTGTTAAAAATTACTAACTTGAATTCCTTTCTTAATAAATTTAAAATTTTGAACTAATTTATAAGTCAAGAAAAATAACTTTGCAAATATATTCGAAATCTCTTTAAAAATTCGTAATCCATGACTCAATGAGAACATCTAACAAGACCATTAGGTACACCATCACTACTCTTGTAAAAATCGAAAATAATATAAATTTTAATCCTCGAAAATAAACATTACGTGTATTTTCCTTCACTCATAATAAAGCAATGAGAACACTTTTTAAAGCATAAGTGAAGCAATTATAGCGATTTTTTATCAAGACTTTTTATTGCCCAATAGAACAATTTGAATTCAAAGTTGGGGGTGCAAGAAGAAATTCGGGGGTTGAGGGATGAATTTGGGGGGTTCGTGAAGGAAAGACATTGAAAGAGTAAGCCTTCAAATGGCCCATAAAATTTGGGCCATGTGAGGCTTCGACGGTCACGTGCGAAAAGGTTGCACGGAAGCTTCTGGGTCTCAGGGAGACGGTATCACAAGGAAGATCTAAAAATCTGAATTCCAAACTGGAGTCAGAGTTCTGTTCTTATTTTCTTCCTCAGTACGCAATGTCTTCTCCCGCTGAGTAATTCTCTTCATCCTTCGTTTTTTTTTTTTTTTTTTTTTTTTTTTTTAAATAATATTAATTTTTTTTTATTTTTTTTTTTTTTTTTTTTTTATCTTTCAAATAAAGATAATGTTGATGAATATTTTAATTCTTGTTCGTTTGACCTATCAAACTTCTACTGTCGAATCATTGCCAACTTTAATCCATTTCGTTACTTTAAGTCGATTAAGAGGTTTTTGATTAATTTTTTCTCTTTCGCTAAACCTAATCTGAGCAATTTCCAGCTTCATTAGTATCAGAAATATTCAGTTAAGCGTGCTATTACAAATTCTGCTTTCATTGATATTCTTGGATTAGGTGTAGAAATTTTCTTGGAAATTTTTATAATTGCTTCAATCACTTTGTTTAATACTTCAAATGTTTCATGCTTTCAGTTTTTATCACTCTCTTCCGCCAATAACCAAGGCATATGGCACTGTTTGCGTGTTGGCTACTGCCGCTTACCATCTTGGATTATATAAGCCAATTCATATTGCACTATTGTACGAACAAGTGTTCTACGGTTTTCAGGTGAGAATTCCTTAATATCATTGGTATCAGTATCAAAGAAAGAGGAATGTGCTGTTAATCCTCTTGCCAAGTGTTGCACTCATTCTCTAAAGCTTCGCTTTCGATATCCCATTCTGTGCGTCTTTGATGTGAAGATTTTTTTAATTTTTTTTATATATAAGACAGATTCAGTATCTTTTTGTGTTTGTCAGTTGCCAAATTGAAAGAATATCATGGAGACATACTTGGTTTTAATCCTAACTTTTGTTACATAACCAGATTTGCAGCCAAACACTGCCTTCCAATTGCCAACCAGATTATGCCATATTTTCGTGAATGTTTGTTTATCATATCATGTGCTGACATACTTGTATTTTTGAGGTCAACATTCCATTCATTGTTATTTATAATTGTGCCATGTGTATCGAATGATTGTATGGGTTAAATGGAGTGCTCTCCACTTCCTTCTAGACTGATATAGGAAATTTCTATGTTATCTGTGGCATCCCCCCAATTCCTTTTTGCCATATTTTCTATGTAATCTGGGCACTACATTACATTATACTGCTTCTTTAAGTAGCAATGGTTTAATCTCTTGGCGACTGACAGGCCGCCAATTACATTAAGCAGTCAATTAGAGTTTTATTGTTGAAGTCTGTGATTTTTCCTTAAGCTTAACTTGCTGTTGACAATCTTTTGTAATAATCTTAGTTTGTTCTTTTCCCATTGACCGATTTAATAAATCTTTTGTACTTGCCATGATATGTAGGTCTGGAGGTTATTCACAAACTTATTTTTCCTTGGACCATTTTCTATCAATTTTGGGATCCGTCTCTTGATGATGTAAGTAATTGAAGAATAATTTGTTACATCAATTTCTACGTTTCTGTATATCGAACAAGCAGATTATATTAAGTGTTGAGGTATATTTTACTTCATCTGAATTGGTTCATATTCTTATAATGTACAGATTAAGGTACGGTGTCCAACTTGAGAAGGGACCATTTGACAGACGGACTTCTGATTTCTTGTGGATGATGATATTTGGTTCGTTTGCGCTATTAGTATGTTTATCCTCCAGATATCTTTTTCATCTTATGATTGCTAATGTGACATTTATCCTTCAAAATGCTGGAAGATATATTTTGTAGAATCTATTCTAGTGGTTCTGGATTATGAACTGGACAAGAGATAACAAAACTTTAATTTTTTGGGGGTAAAGATGATGGGCAATTGATATATCCAATCTAATTTGTTTATCTGTGTTCCATTTGGCCATTGTGCCTGTGAAAGCTATGCTCCATTAGTCTTTAAGAATTTATGCATTAGCATATGTCACATCTCAAAACATTTGGTAATCAAATTATATTTGATTTGATTTTAGTGAATGCAAAGTTAGATGGATAAATATTCAGATCGGTGGTTCATTTATCAAATGAATGATTATTCTGATTGATTATCCGAAATGATCAATGGTAAGTGAAGATTAGTTGCTAATTTCGTATGAGATTACTGTTAGTTGGAGAGAATCTGTAGGAGACTGAGGAATATAAATTCTGTTAGGTAGGATAGGAAGTGTCAATGAAGGCTTGAATGTTCTGTACATAACCACTTGGTTCAGTGGAGAAAGGGATTTGGGAATTTCAGAAAATATCTGGGAAGTTAATTTTGCTGATACAAAATTCTGATTGAAAGATCACATGTCTGATTGTTGTTGAAATTGCACCAATTCCATTTCCCCACTTCTAGGTTCTTTCTTTCTAGTTTCATTTTTCACTTTGATATTCTAAGTCCTGACATCAGTTTTTTTCTTTTTAATTTTATTTCCTCAATTATAGGTTTTGTCTGCTATCCCTTTTTTGTGGTCTCCATTTTTGGGAGTACCACTTGTTTTTATGCTCCTTTATGTTTGGAGTAGAGAATTTCCGAATGCTCAAATCAACATATATGGGCTTGTTGCTCTTAAGGTATGTTTCACTCTTCTGTAAGTTAGCTTTGTTCTTATGCCTCTGCTGTATAAGCTCTAGGAGATACATCTTTTCATTGTCTGATAGGATCCACATCTTTTTGTTTTTCCAGGCCTTCTATCTTCCATGGGCAATGCTTGCTTTAGATGTCATTTTTGGCTCGCCTCTTATACCTGACCTCTTAGGTATCATCGCAGGACATCTATACTACTTTTTGACGGTGTTGCATCCACTAGCAGGTGGAAAGAACATTTTGAAGACTCCAATGTGGGTGTATCCTTCTAGTTTCCTGTTGCTTAGGGTGTTATTATGCATATGCTGTATTCATTTTTAAGTTTTTATTTATTTGATTTCTTTTTATTTTATAGTGTCTTGAAGCTTTATTCATTGGTTTTGTGAAGCTGAACCCAACATAGGAAGCACATCCTCCCCCTCACCTTTAAAAACCACCATTCCTTTCTAAACTCTTCCATCTAAACACATCAAAATTACAGGAATGGATCAAAGATAAACATTTAGAAACTTAGTAGTTGTTCCTCATATTGTTTTTGCTGCATTGTAGGGGGCAGGACCTAGCCATGGTCTTATTGTTTAGTCAATGACGTCTAACTCCTTATAATCGGGGGTAGCTCTGTTGTGTTCTTAACTATATTTTTTCAGACGTAAATTGGTTGGAAGGTGGAGAATTGGAATGCAACCGATTAGCCGTTCGCAGGCTGCTGCTAGTAACCCTCAGCAAGAGAGTGGCTCCGGAGTTGCTTTCAGGGGAAGATCCTATCGACTTGGTGGATAGATGTAATAGAGTGAGTTGTTTCGTCTTCTCTTATTGCTTATTGACACCACTGACAAATAGAGCTGAACATCAGTTGGGAATTAGAATGGGAGCAGAGTATGAACCTTGACTGTTCGTTGAAAAGCAAACTTTCTTTTGAGGTATCCTCATAATTTTCAATGTATTCTATGCGGAGCTTTTACTTGTAAGAAAGATTTAGTGAAGGTTTATCAATTAATCATCGAGTTTTCATTCTGAATTCTTTACTTTGTGCTCACTTTCAAGACGTCTATACTTTTGACGGGGGTTTTCTCCCTCTAACTTGCGCTTTGCATTTGTTTAGATTTTATCGTATTTTCATGTTTCTTAAATAAAAAAAGTTGCAACCAGAGCCGAATTTTGTCAGATTAAAGTCGATTTCGGATACTTGTTTGTCATTTAGTGACTACGGATTATTCTCGAGTCATGAATGTTTTCGGTGAGAACCCAATATTTGAACAGAGTTGCCAAGCTTTTTTCTAAATAGCTCTTGAGGTGGAGGTAGATTACACAGTGGGCCAACTTAACTATCTGTTAGTAATTTTTTATAACTTATTCTACTTTATTTAGGGGTTGCTGGTAATTATATTTAATCAAATTAAAATTTTAAGTCATGAAAAAAAAACTAGAGAATGATAAAAAAACTAAAAATATGATTTTATAAAACTTATCATTGGAACGAAATTTACAAAAACTCTAAATTTATATCGCATAATAAGAGTTGCTTAAAATAAAATAAAACCTAATAAGAAAGTTAAACATATGAACCTTCCATATTACATGTTTTAAATTTGTGACAAACTAAAATAAAATAAAAATGATTTTTATTTAAAAAATAAAAAGTATGTGTAAACAGAATGTTCTTCCCTTGAATAAATCAAAATGAAAATAATGGATTAAAAGTAGCAAAGAGGAAAAGAAGAAAGACAATTTCTTTGGCAGTGATAACAGTTTTGATCGTGCGTCTTATTAGTTTATTTATTTTTTTCAATAACAATTAATAATAGTGCAATATTTTACCTATTCGGCTAATTAACGTGCTTACCATCTCATACGCACTCTGTAATATCTGCATTTGTATTCAAGAAAATGATTAACACGTTTTACACTTAGTTATTTACAACTTCGACCTTCCAAAACATCTCATAAGTCTATTTCTTCTTTTTGTTAGTCGTAATTAACTATTTATTCGAACTTCTATTAATTTTTTTAGTATAAATAATAATATTAATATATAAAAAATTACAGATAATTAAACAATAAAAAAAATGTCCTCAAGTAAATGTTAGAACTCAGTTTCAAAGTACAACAATTTCATATATCTTTATATTTGTTTATCTAGCAGAACATAAACTATGTAGCATTTTATTGTTATATTCCGTAATTATTCATGAAAAAAAAATAAGAATAATAATAATAATTGTGAATTGTGATGGGTGAATTGGTTGATGAATCAGGTATCTCTAATATATTTGTGGACATAAAAGAATGAGAATAAGAATAGGAAAATAAAAAGCTTTGATCCTAAAAATAAGGAGAAAGTGAAGTTGTGGCAAGAATTGGACGGAGACAAAGAGACGGTAGAAGGAGCATGAACTTGCATCCAAGAATCGACGATCCAACCCTTATTTAAAACAAAATTTGAAGTTGACAAACAGAGACACAAACAAAATCACATCAGCATCACAACAACAAGAGACAAAGAAACAAAATGTCTTGGCAGACTTACGTCGATGAACATTTGATGTGTGATATTGATGGCACAGGCCACCATCTCACCGCCGCTGCCATCATCGGTCACGATGGCTCTGTTTGGGCTCAAAGCACTTCTTTTCCTCAGGTAATCAATCTTCTATTACCATCTATAAATTCTCTTCTCACAACCTCCTTATTTTGTTACTTCCTCTGTAGATTAAAGGCAGTGAGGTGTCTGATATCATGAAAGATTTCGACGAACCAGGTCATCTTGCTCCTACAGGTTTGCACCTTGCTGGAACCAAATACATGGTCATCCAAGGAGAGCCGGGAGCTGTCATCCGTGGCAAGAAGGTATTCACATCATTTACATACATGTTAGTTACATTTTCGATTCGAAAAAAAAAATATTTTATAATATATAAGTGAACATAAATAATACATTATAATAAGTTGATTAAGTCGATTCGGTAGAGTTGATTAAATATAAAATTTATCACTTCCTAAAATTTAATATGTTTTGAAGGCAGTAACATATTTGGTGTATTGTGGTAGGGATCTGGAGGAATCACCATAAAAAAAACTGGTCAAGCTTTAGTTTTTGGTCTTTATGAGGAACCTGTGACTCCAGGACAATGCAACATGGTTGTGGAGAGGCTGGGAGATTACCTAGTTGATCAAGGTCTCTAGATATACACATCATGTTTTGGAACATTTTTTATTTCTCGGATACTATACTTTATTATTTCTTTTTTATATTTTGAGTTGTATCTACTACATATCAACCCTAAATCCGGGAGTTGTTGCCAACAATAACCATATGAGAATTGAACAATTGTTTGTTGTTTGAATTTTTAAGTTATGATTCCCTTTTCTTCCTCTTCTCTCATGTCTCTTCTAAATTTTCATTGTATCTTTCTATCCTTTCTTCTCTCGTGGTTAATTAAGTTGGTGATAGAATAAACTTTGTGCAACATATCAGAAAGAAAATTATAACTTCTTTTGCATATATTTCAAATCATCTTTGTAATAGGTGATTTGAGTATTAGAGCATCAATGTCCAACACATGAAACATAAATGAAGAAATATAATGTGATGTGTTAGCGTTAAAAAGTGTCAAATATGTTTGTGCTAGGGGTGGACATGGATTGGATATTTAATGATCCAATCCACATCTATTTTAGATCCAAATAATTGGATTAGATTTTTGACTCAAATCCATTTTTTTAGTAAAAGTAGTTTGGATTTTTTTAAAATTCAGATCCAAATATTTGGATCAAGATTTAAATCCAATCCAAATATTTAGATCAAGTTTAAAATCCAGAATCCATTTTTAATAAAAGAAATTTAAATTGAATTTCTTAAAACTTGTGTCATTAAGGCCCGAATGACTCGGATGGGATCGACGACCCGGACGGACCCGACGACCCGGACGACCCAGACGGGCCCGACGATCCGAACGACCCAGACGGGCCCGACGATCCGAACGACCCTAACAGGCCCAATGACCCGAACGAGCTCGACAACCTAAACGAGCCGGACAACCCGAACGGACCCGAAAACACGAACAAGCTCGACGACGGGAACGGGCTGGACAATCCGAATGGGCCCAACGACCCGGACGGACCGGTCCAAATAGTCGGGCCCAATCGGGTAGTCGGGTACGTTCAAATCGTGGGGCCCGTCTGGGTCGTCAGGTACGTCAAGGTCATCAGGCCCGTCTGAGTCGTCGGGCCCATCCGGGTCGTAGGGCCCGTTCGGGACGTCGAGCCCATCTGGGTCGTAAAGCTCGTGTAGGTCGTCAGGCTCGTCCGGGTCGCCAGGCCCGTCAGGGTCGTCCAAGTCGTCAGGTCTATCCGGATCGTCCAGCCCATTCGGGTCGTCCAGCCCGTTCGTGTCGTCGTGCCCATCCGGGTCGTAAGGCCCTCGTAGGTCGTCGGGCCCGTATGGTCGTCAGGCCCATCCAGGTCGCCAGGCCCGTCCGGGTCGTCAGGCCCGTCCGGGTCGTCGGGTCTGTCCGGGTCGCCAAGTCGTCCGGCCCATCCGGGTCTTCGGGCCCGTTCGGGTTGTCATGCCTGTTCGGGTTTTTGGGCCTGCCTGACTCGTTCGGGTCTTTGGGCTGCCTGACCTGTTTTCGTCATTGGTTCTGCCTAGTCCGTTCGGGTTTTCGGGTCCGCGTGACCCTTTCGAGTCTGCCTGACTCGTTCGAGTCTTCGGGCCCACCTTATCCCGTTCGATTCTTCGAGCCCGCCTGACTCGTTTGGGTCATCAGGTTCGCCTGACCCGTTCGGATCTTCGGGCCTACCTGACCCGTTCAGTTCTTAGAGCCTGCTTGACCCATTCGGGTCATCGAGCCCACTTGGCCCGTTCGGGTCTTCGAACCTACCTAGCTTGTTCGAGTCTTCGGGTCCGTTTGGCCCGTTTGGATCTTCGGGCCCACCTGGCTCATCAGGTCATTGGGCCTGATCAACTCGTTCGGTTTGTCGGGCCCGCCTATCTCATTCATATCTTTAGGCCCGTCCAACCTCTTATGGTTGTCGAGCCTGTCCGATCCGTATAGGTCGTCGAACAAGACCCATCCAATTCTGAATTCAGCATAGTTCATCTCAACCTTTAGTCTAACCCAACTAAAAATTTAAATTGAAAATTTGGATTGAATTTTTTGGATTATCCATATTTAAAAATCTTGATTTATAAAATGGATATTCAATCCATAAGATATATAAAATGTAAATTAGATTGGAATCTATATCCATTAAATGGATTTTAAATGGATTAGATTTTTAATAAAATGGATTATAAATAGAGTGGATCGAAGCAAAAGTGGATTGGATCAAGAAAATTAAATTTTTTGCCCACCCCTAGTTTGTACCCGTGAGATCATGAATTTTAACAAGACTAAGAGAACTTAGCAAAAATTGTTATTCCATCTTAGTTCTCTCTAGAACTAATTACTCTCATTAGAATAAAAAAAATGAGCAACCGACTTTTTATCATAGTTCTAACTAAAAATTTAGTTTCTTACAAGCACTTTTAATTTATTACTGTATTTTAATTGTAGGTGAGAAAATGTATATATAAAAGAAAGAAAATCTAATTAATATAAAAAAGAAGAAAAAATTGTAATTACTTAAGTAATGTTTTATATTATTTTCGATTAGTTAATTGTGAGATTCAATTGCATTGATATAAACAAAATAAAAGTGTGTGAAGAAAAATTAAGAATCAAATAAAATTCCAAGAAATAAAATAGGTAAAAATAAATAAATAAACAAATAAAAGATTACTTTAACCCAATTAAGTGGGTGCAATATATTTTTGTATTTATATTTTTCAATTGAAACATTTAATTATATTTTCAACTAATTACAACAAAATAAATTTGTACTCACAATAACGTACTCATCTTCTCCATTTTTATCTCCATTTTTAATGTGACAATTTTAAATCATAACATAAGCATATATATATATATATATATATATATATATATATATATATATATATATATATATATATAAATTAACAATATTAATAATATTTTTATAACAATTATTCAATTTAAATATCAATCATTATTTAAATATTTTTTATATATTTTGTTCTATTTACAGTATCTATTTGACTTAGTTGTTAGTGTAGCTAAATTATTTCACAAACCATCACGTTCATTTGGAAAATGGAAAATAAAAATAAATATTAAGAAGCAATACAGGTAGGTAAAACATAATAATTTTTAAATTTACAAAAACAAAGCAATAACTTAAACTGAATAAGATTTTCTCATACAAAATATGATATTAAAGTTTGTTATTCAATTTCTCTATCCCCATAGTTAAGTAATTTTGTAATAAACAATTTTACTATTCAACTATGCATAAATATAAAAAATCATTGTTAATATGTACAATAAAATGCACATTCTTTCACTCCATTAATAACAATCAACAGTTTTTATTGTCTCAATAAAAATCGAAAAGAATTAATTAATAATTTATATAAATTAATTAGAATAATTATTGCACATTAATTAATATAATGAATTTATATCTGTATCATAGGATTTAATCTTAAACTCATAAAATTCAAAATCTTAACATATGAATATATTTTTTATTAGTGTTTATCACCACTGCAGAATGAATCATGCTGATAAATTATAAAAATAGTATAATTAGAACGTCGCTACTTGAAAAAGAAAGCTGACTGAAAAAGAAAAAGTTAGAAGTGATGGTGAACTCTCAATTCCAAGTTTTTCTTTTTCTTTTTTAACGTCTAATATCATATTTATTAATCTTAAAATATTAAAAATAAATTGTATACTCACGGGTAACTTGAAAAACAAATCAGTAACCACTGTTTTGTAATAAATTTACTATTTGCTATTTATTATTTTCAGCAAAATATTAATTAATTGCCTTAAAAGTTTTTACAGACAGTTTTGTTAAACTCAATTAATAATAAAAGATTTACCTATTCTTTAGAATGCGTTTTTAAGTTTGAATTCTATGATAATAATAATTTTAACCATTAATGTTTTATTTAGTAATAATTATAATTATAATTGCTCATTTCTAATAAAGTGCTGCCAATAATAAAATAAGATTTTTTTTTTCTTATCTGCCAGCCCGAAACAGCGAAAATAGGGTAATGAAAAGGGCATCTGCGTAATTTCAAGGTGGTTGCACCCATTTATATATGCATATAGTTCCGTGGAATCAACGCAGCCAAGAAAAGAAAATCCCAACCCATTCTCTGAGCACTTAAACACTCTAGAGAAAATTCTAAGTTTGGAGAGAAAATCAGAAGCATGTCGTGGCAAACTTATGTTGATGACCACCTTCTCTGTGAGATCGAAGGTAACCGCCTCACTCACGCCGCCATCATCGGTCATGACGGTAGCGTTTGGGCTAAGAGCGGCAGCTTCCCTCAGGTTTTGTTTGTTTCCATTTTTGTTCACTCTTTACTCAATTCTTAATATTGTTAAGCTTAGATTAGCAGATCTATTATCACTCCTCCTGCTAATGGAATGATGATTAACATGCAACACAGTTCACTGCATGATTCTGTAAAGTTAACTGATTAATGACGTGTTAATTCTGAGTATGTACTTTTCAGCAACAACTATATCTTAATTCTAAAATAATGGTTTTTTTTAGTTGAGTTTGATGTGTGAGAGATTTGTTGATTCACGAGACAAATCAGATGGTGGTTGAATCTAATTGCTAGAGATCTGTATCTGTTAGTTGATCTGTTTTTGTTTGTGGTATAATAATAATAGTAATGATGATGATGTATGGATGTTTACTCATTTAGTACAAGCCCGAGGAAATCACGGGGATCATGAATGACTTTAATGAGCCCGGAACACTTGCTCCTACTGGATTGTACATCGGTGGAACTAAATATATGGTCATCCAAGGTGAACCCGGCTCTGTCATTAGAGGCAAGAAGGTAACCACTCTTTATTATCTCTGTTTCATTTTGATTGCACAGGTTCATATCTAGGATGATGGTGATGATCTGGACTATGTGATGACAATGATGCAGTTTCTGTGAATATATGTATTTTTGTATGTTTTGATTGTGTAGATTGTTAGAGTTAAAATCAAGCAATAGATTGTGGATTGAATTTCCATAGGTATTATTGTATTATTGTCAAAACTATGATCTAGTCTAAATTTTACATTCTTTTATTTGGGTTGATGTTGAGGGTGAGATCAGCATGGGTTGAGCTTGCATATGGTGTACTGCAGTAATTTATTTATGCAGTTGCATCATCCATCTAATCTTTTAGTATCTGATTTATAAGCACAATATCTAGTGTCTAATATCTGCTATTTATCCATGTGATTGTGAATTGCTTATCAATCAAGTTATAATCTACAAACAAATGCGTGTTCCAGTGTTGTCTAGTGTAATGGTTGCCTTTAATTCAATGTAATTTAGTTTAGTTTAATTCAATGTAATATCAGACTCTAATTATCTGTCCCCATTACCAGGGTCCCGGTGGTGCTACTGTCAAGAAGACCGGTTTGGCCTTGGTCATTGGCATTTATGATGAGCCCATGACTCCAGGTCAATGCAACATGATAGTTGAAAGGCTTGGTGATTACCTCATTGAACAGGGTCTTTGATCCCCTCTTTATGACTTGTTATGGTGCATATTTCATTGGCTTCTGCACAAGTTTTTTGCATCGACCTCGACTGGAATGCTTTGATTGCAGTTTAATAATCTCGTGGGTGTCAAAAGTCACGGGATCTGCGTGTAGTGAAGAAAGTGTTTGATGCTTGAGAAATGATGACTATATGGTTGTACTTTTTTTAGTGGGTACCTGTATACATTACAGTGCTTTTAAAATTTTAATGCTATGGTATAATGGTTGGCATATTTATCAAAATGTTGCGAATTCTTGTCTTTCTGGCAAAAAAGCCTTTAATATTTATACTTTCGTACTCCTATTTGCGAATCGCTGATAATAATCATGATGACCAGGTGGACATGTTCAACCTTTGGTAACTGCAATAGCCTGGTTTATGGTGCTGAGATTGAAAGTAGTTGGGACTGGTCCCATTGTTTTTTTTTAGAAATAAATTAGATAAAAAATGTATTTGAAAATCTATCAAGTTGTTTAAGTCAAGCTTTAGTAAGTTGAAACACTTCGGAGATTTCCCTCTCTATCGATCCAAGCCCGTAGGTGAAAACCAAATTTTACATGTTTTAACTTTCTTACAAGTGAAAAAACATTTCTTATATCTTCACTTTTAAAAAGTGAAAATGAAAAATGATGTGAACACCAACTAAAAGAGATTATTTTTCTTTGTATAATAATATAGAATCAATTATCTATAATTATGTATAAAAGGAATTTTCTTTTATATATATATATATATATATATATATATATATATATATATATATATTTATTTTTATTTTTATAATATTTTTTTTATATTAATATAAATATATTTTTATTTTCTATATCTCTGTTAATTTAAATTTAATTATTTTTAAATTAAAATATTTATTTCACCATTTTATCATTTTAAATCATAATTTATTTCAACTTAGTTATCTTTTAAAATTAAATTAATTAATTACATAGAAAGGTGAACATATGTAATGTGTTTTCACTAATATAATAAAAAAAAGTATCATTACAATTATTACTATACATAAAAAATTAAATAAAAATATTTTTGATTAATTTATTATAAATAAATTTACTTATTTTATATGTATTTTTTTAGTTAAAAAATAGTTGGGTTTAAAAATATGATAAATCAAAAACAATAGTTAGTTAAATTTAAAGAAATAGTAATTTGTTGGACAAAATTGATAAAATAATTAATTTAACTTAAAGAATAAAGTTAGGAAATAAATGTAATACGAAAAATATATCATAAGACACTTCAATATAGATAAGACAAGTAAATGTATATTACACAAGAAAAAAAAAAAGTACATTCAATTATTAAGATATCCAGTTATTAAGATGTAGAGTAAAGAAAAAAGAAACACTTATTTCTACTTAGAGTGCATGAAATACATCCATCATCAACAAGTTTTTTAAACTACAAGAAGACATTCAAAGAGTTTTAGTTGTTCAATAACAAAAAAAATTCTTTATAAGAATTCCTATCTTTAAAGTCTATATAAAGCAATTTAAGAAAAATAAAAAGAATGAGATAAACCACCTTGTACAATGCAAAAATCCTATTATTTTTTTTTTTACAAATAAAAGGCTTTAGAAGAAACATTGTTCATGTTTAGTCCAACAAGTTAGAAGAGAAAACATTGTCAACAAACTATCAACCTCTGTAGTGACTAGTGATCAATGATCACTTAACTACAAATATCTTATCTTATTTGTTTGGTAAGAAAATATTCGGTTATCATCTATAAGTGACTATTGTTGAAAAAATACTTGTGTAAGTCATGGGTGACTTGTGAAAAAAATACTTGTTTGAACTATAAGTAATTTGTAGAATGAATACTTGAATGGTCAAGAATGACTGAGAGGAAAAAGAATACACAGATTGAGTAAAAAATGACTTGAGTAAGGTTAGACATGAATAGTTAATAGATGAAAAAATATTCAAATTGAGTCAAGAGTTATTAAAAAAGCATTCAAAGGGTTTACCAATAATGAATACAAGTTTAAAGAATACTTCATAATTTGATTAGAAATAACTAGAGTCCAAAAAAATACTTCACAACATTACTTTGCTTAATAAAATTTAGAACTAGATGTAACTATAAAAGTAAAATATGTATTTTCTCTCCTACATCTTTTTATATTGCATATTATTTTTGTTCACACTAACTTAGAAGGAAAGCCATATTAATAACACATAATTAACACATCTTTAATTTGTTAAGTCATAAATTTTTTGTTGTAATCCATCATATACAATTGTAATAAATTAATTGCTTAATATATAAAATTATGGTCCGAACATGATCTATTTGACTATATTTATAAAAATGTCTAAAAGATTTTAAAATTATAATTAAATAATCTCTTTTATATTTTTATTTTATTTGCACAAACCCAAAAAGAAGCTAAATTTGTTTCAAAAATGTAATTAAACCTTTAGTGATGATAACAACATAAAATTTTGATTAATCTTAAGGATGATTAATACTATGTATATATAAAACTTAACCAATAACATACAAAAGGATATAAATTAGCATAGCTAACTCTTCCTCTAAAGAAGGCCGATTTACTAGTAATATATATCCCTAATTAAATTAATAATTACTTGAATTTGATGCTTACAAAGTTTTTTATGGAGACAATAGGGTAATGAAATTCAAATCGAATCACCAACCACTCTCAGCCAGAAAATCCCCAAAACAATCTGAACCATGTCGTGGCAAGCTTACGTGGACGACCACCTCCTCTGCGAAATCGAAGGCAACCACCTCACTCACGCTGCTATCATCGGCCACGACGGCATAGTTTGGGCTCAGAGCTCCAACTTTCCTCAGGTTTTTGTTTCCATCTTCACTTATTCTTTAGTTAAGCTGTTGAATACAACAACTGTGCTTTAATCTGATGTTGTCAGTTTTATGCGTGCTTGATTGATTGATTATATCTGATTATATGTGTCTGATGCTCTTATGAACAATGGTGTTAACGGACCTGCTTTTGTTTTTGTTGGTCTGTTGTTATTGGTGATTTAATATTATGTGGGTTTTTGTTTATTTAGTTAAAACCTGGGGATCATGAATGACTTTAATGATCCTGGAACCCTTGCTCCCACTGGATTGTATATTGGTGGCACTAAATATATGGTCATCCAAGGTGAACCCGGTTCTGTCATTCAAGGCAAGAAGGTAACTACTTGTTATGATCTTTGCTTCATTTTGATTTCATAGGTTCATATCTAGTGTCAAGATGATATGGGCTATGTGATGACAATGTCGCAGTTTCTGTGAAGATATGCATTTTTGTATTTTTTACTGTGTAGATTGTTAGAGTTAAAATCAAGCAATAAATTGTGGAGTGAATTCCAATCATGTATTGTTGTCAAAACTATGATATAGTTAAAATTTCAGTCTTTTATTTGGGTTGTGCTTGCATATGGTTTACTGCAGTAATTTAGTTATGCAACTGCATCTTGCATCTGATTTTATTCGCATAATATCTAATATCTGATTTTATTTGCACAATATCTAATATCTCTTTTCTAAAGCGTTTCACATCATGTGAGTGTGAATTGCTTATCAATGAAGTTATAATTTTCAAGCAAATGCATATGTACATAGATACCTTTAAGCAGTGTGGATATTGTTTGCATCCTCTGAACAAGTAAATATTGTGTACCAGTGTTGTCTGATGTAATCAATGCCTTGAATTCAATGAAATTTAATGAACATACATCAGTTGCATTTCCTGCACACATGTTAGTGCAGATATATTCTTCAAGCATAGTTTATCCATTATAGTTGTAATATCAGACTTTAATTATCTATCCCCATTACACCAGGGCCCTGGTGGTGCTACTGTCAAGAAGACCAATATGGCCTTGATCATTGGCATTTACGATGAGCCCATGACTCCGGGTCAATGCAACATGATTGTTGAAAGGCTTGGTGATTATCTCATTGAACAGGGTCTCTGATCCCCTCTTATGACTTGGTTATTATCTCATTGAACTTTTCATGGCATTAAATCAAGAACAGTGTTGGACCTGATAAAAATCTTAGTTATGGTCCATTGAATTATTTTACATATATAATCAGTTATATATATATATATATATATATATATATATATATATATATATATATTCCAAACCAGTTGCATATCTACACTACAGCAGATGAGGTGATCAATTTCCTACTTGATCTGTAACTTGAAAAGTGGGGTCTGCCTCCCTTTGAAGATTGTAAACCCCAAATACTATAAGATAGTCCTCTTTGCATTTGTTATTGTTTCTTTTTGAACTAGTATAGTATTCTAAATTATTGCAGTGGTGGAGGGAACTTTGCCCTTAGATCCTTGGTATATTGGTGGTCCTATTGTCAAGGGATTTGGTCGTGGCTCGAAGGTACTTGGGATCCCTACAGGTTTGTACTTTGTTTCAACTTATTTCTCAAAGAATTTTTGGTCCATTTTACTGTCTTAAACATCTTTGGTGTATCATTATATTGATAGTAATATGAACTCTATTTTCTTCCAGCAAATTTATCGACAATGGGATATTCAGATCTCCTTTCAGAACATCCTACGGGTAACGGGAGTTTATTTTGGTTGGGCTGGATTGTCAGCAAGAGGTGTTTTTAAAATGGTGATGAGCATTGGTTGGAATCCATATTTTAACAACAAAGAAAAGACTATAGTAAGTGTTATTATCCACCCCTAACTATAACTATTTACCAATGAATTTTCATATTATCTTCTGCCTTTTTACTGTAGGAACCATGGTTACTTCATGACTTTAACGAGGATTTCTATGGGGAAGAACTACGGCTTGTTATAGTTGGTTACATATACGTCCCGAGGTATTAGCTGAATGAGTATTTTTCTTACAATTTATCTTTGTCATCCTTGTACTGTCCCCTGAATACTTATAAAGTTTCACTAAAATTGGGCATTGTGCACAACAGGCCAGTTTTCCCTCCCTTGAAAGCTTGGTAGCTAAAATTCATGAAGATCGCAGAGTTGCTGAAAGGGCTCTTGATCTTCCCTTATATTCAAGTTTTCAGAATGATTCGTATCTCAGATGCTCTTAGTACAACCTTTTTTATCTTACAGGTTCTTGTCTAAGAAATCCCAGGTGTTAATTGTTGTAAGCGCATAATACAGTTATTCCACTCAATAAGTTTGCATATTATACCCTTCTCACCCTATAATTTATATGCATCAGTGACATAATGCCAAGTGATTGTTAGATCAATGAAAGATTGCTTCACTATATTCGGTGTGGATTTTATGTGCAAGAGCAAGCAATCATGCCCAATACACAGAAACTGATATCCTTATTCTGTATGGGATTATCAATAATATTCCTATTGATTGGCCAAGTCTGGTAATTGACATTATGTTAACTGACATTATGCTAAAGGCCAAGAGATTTTCCTCCTATCCTCTACCTTACTCTCTCTGTTCATCTCCAGAGTTTGTGAATATAAAGGAATAAATGTATCAGGACAAGTTTGTCAAAGTCTGAATAACTCCAACAAAATAGCAGTTAGTGCTTGATGCTGATGAAGATGTAAATATGCCTCAAACTCAGGCTGATGAAGATGTACTACAACTACCCAGTATACTTGCTGGAAATTGATTGCACTAGCGCATCAACATCGACTTGGACCCAAGCTCACTTATGTCAATTTGGGTTCAATTCATTCAGCTCGACATTTAGTTAGAGCCAACTCAACTAGGCCTTCAGTAGGAACCAACTTGGCATGACCTTCGGTCAAGGACAACTTGACATGTTTTTTGGTCAGGGACGACTTGACATGACCTTTGATGATGCTGACTCAACTCAACCTTCAATTGGAGCGTCTTGGCATGACCTTTGACCTAGCCTGACTCAGCTCGCCTTTTTGTCCAGCCTGACTTAGTACAAGCTTCCTCTCGGTTCAAGTTGGCTCAGCTGTCTCAACTTGACCCTTGACACTAGACTACTTGGATTGACCTTTAGCCTGAGTTGACTCAGATCAAACTTCGACTTTCAAGCCAATTTAACTTGATCTTCGATACAAACCAACTCAAATTGCTAGACCTTTTGTTATGCACAAATCTTATATTAGAGTCTTTATCATGCACAAGTCTTATAAGTATAATATAATTGAACACTTTCACATTATTTGATGTGCATGAATGACACATCATCTTTGTTAAGATTAGTATAAATATGGTTGCAAAATGCCGAACAATTAAAAGTTTATTTTGGTGTTTATAATTGGGATACTCTTTATTGATAGTTTTATTGGTTTGCCCCATTTATAATATAGAAAATTGTCACAACTTCATAGTTTTCAATATATGAAAAATGGTTAACACTTGTTATGATATGAAATATTTTTAATAATCAACTTTTAGAGTAATTAGTGTTGTGAATGTATGGATATTGTTAGAGAATAAGTTCAACATATTTTTATTTTCGATGTAGTGTTGATAACAAATCATAATCATGCTTGGTTTAAAAGATAATATTTTAAATCAATAACAAATCATAAAAGATAAAAGCGTTTTGTTTGATACAACACAATGCGATCTTCCTTTATGTTTATCATGACATAAATGTGCTCATACATTAAGTATATAAAAGTGAGTTAATCATACAAAATGAAAACATATGCATATTACACAAGAAGAAGATTAGAATGATGAGTGAAGAAGAAAATAACACTTATTGTCACATGGAGTGCATTAATTACATCCATCATGAACAAGTTTATTAAAAGACAAGACATTCAAAAGAGCTTAAGTGACTCAATAACCAAAAACAAATTTTGTAAGAGTTACTTTCTTTAAAATCTATATAAAACAATTTTGAGAAGAATAACAATAAGATAGACCACCTTGTATAGTGCAAAAATGCTATTCAATTTTTTTGAGCTAATATCCAACAAGCTAGAAGAGAGAACATCAATTTGATGTACATCAACAAACTATCCTCTGGTGAGTAATCATGTGATCATTGATCACTTAACTACAAACATCTTAAAGATTGAATTTTTTGATAAGAAAAAAATGCTTGATTATTATTTATAAGTAGTTATTGTTCAAAGAATATTTGTGTAAGTCATGAGTGACTTGTGAATGAACACTTGTTTAAGCCCAAAGTAATTTATAGAAGTAATTCTTGAATGATCATGAAGAGTGGCTGAGAACAAAAAAGAATACCCAAGTTAGGTAAAAAAGGACTTGTAGAAAGATTACTTGAATATGGCCATGCAGAGTGGTTAGAAGCTAAAAAAGTACTCAAATTAAATAAAAAATTGTTAAAAGAGTACTCAAAGAGTTGACAAAAGTGAAATACAACTGTAAACAATACTTAATAGTTCAGTAAGAAATGATTACGAGTACAAAGAATATTTGTATTGTATTTCGTAACATTATTTTTGCTTAATAAAACTAAATAAGTTGATAATTGATTTTTAACTGAACCTAATTATAAAACTATTTTTTTTTCTTAATATCTCTTTATATGGCATTTTCTTTTCACACCGACTTAGAAGGTATGAACATGCACAATCAAAACATTATTAGTTTATTAAGTAATTAAATTTTGTTTGTTATACTCCATTAAAGAGAATTGTCATGAATTAAATACTTAATATATAAAATTATGGTTCGAATATTGTCTATCGATATTTGCAAACATGCCTAAAAGGTTTTAAAAATATACTTAAATCATTTTTTTATTTTATTTTTTTTATTCTTGCAACCCAAACAACAAAGAAAAATTTATTTTAAAAATGTAATTGAACCTTTATTAATGACAATATCATAAAATTTTGATCAATCTTAATGATGATACTATGTATATATAAAACTTGAACCAATAACATACTAATGGATATAAATTAGTACAGCTAACTCTCTGTCTAAAGAAGGTGGAGGACAACGTTTACAAGTGATACATATCCCTAATTACATTAATAATTACTTGACTTTGATTAAAAAAATAATTTTCTTTTATAAATTTTAATATTTGTACTTTCTATCTCTTCGTACTCTTTTTATACATGAAGTCTTGAATAACTTGTTAAAAATTTTAACTGATCATAAACATAACATATTTCTAAAAATTCGTCACATTAAATATAATTTTTTAATCTAACCTATTGTAATTATTTGTATATTCAAGAAGATGAGATGGTATGAATAGTTCATTATGTTATTTTAATCATAGTCTGTCTTCCTTTTGAATGGCTAGATAAAGTGTGTTTTATGATTCAACATTAAAATAAATTAAGTATATCTAGGGTAAGAAAACCACACATAACTGGATAATATTCAATTAATTTTTATTTTTATAGAGACTTACAGGGTTTACAATTCCTATATTTTCTGCAAGACCTGAGAGAGTGAAAATAGGGTAATGAAAAGGGTGTAAACGTAACTTCATCGCTATATATAGTTCCGTGATATCAACGCAGCAGCTGAGAGAGAGATAAAGATAGATATACAGAGTTACAGAGAGTTCTTCAAATCCGATCACCGAACACTCTCAACCAGAAAATCCCCAAAACAATCTGAACCATGTCGTGGCAAGTTTACGTGGACGACCACCTCCTCTGCGAAATTGAGGGAAACCACCTTACTCACGCCGCTATCATCGGCCATGACGGCAGCGTTTGGGCTCAGAGCTCCAGCTTCCCTCAGGTTTTTGTTTCCATCTTCACTTATTCAATCGCCTCCTTTGGCTGTTTATTCTCAATTCTTTACTCAAGTCTCTAGATTCTCCGATCTCTACTCACCGCCTTCAATTATAAATCAAGCCAAGATTCCAGAAGGATCGTTTTGCAATACACTTCAAATTTCAGGGCATGTTTGTCAATTTGCTAAACCTGATCTGCATCGGAAACCAATCCGAATTGAAATGAACTGCACCTTAGTAGTTTTGAACCGTTTGATACAACAACTATGCTTTAATTTGATGTCGTTAGTTTGATGCGTGCTTGATTGATTGATTATCTGATTATTTGTGTCTGATGCTCTTATGAACAATGGTTTAACGGATCTGCTTTTGTTTCTGTTGATCTGTTGTTAATGGAGATTTAATATTATGTTTTTTGTTTATTTAGTTTAAACCTGAGGAAATAACTGGGATCATGAATGACTTTAATGAGCCTGGAACACTTGCTCCCACTGGATTGTATATTGGTGGCACTAAATATATGGTCATCCAAGGTGAACCTGGTGCTGTCATTCGAGGCAAGAAGGTAACTCTTTATGATCTTTTGTGAACCTGGTGCATAGGTTGATATCTAGTGTGATGATGATCTCGACTATGTGATGACAGTGATGCATTTTTGTGTTATGACAGTGATGCATTTTTGTGTACATTGTTAGAGTTAGAATCAAGCAATAGATTGTGGAGTGAATTCCAATCATATATTGTTGTCAAAACTATGATCTAGTTAAAATTTCAGTCTTTTATTTGGGTTGTGCTTATGGTGTACTGCAGTAATTTAGTTATGCAACTGCATCTTGCATCTGATTTTATACGCACAATATCTGCTATTTGATTTTATTTGCACAATATCTAACATCTCTTTTAAAGCAATACACATTTTTGCAATCCATTCATGTGGATGTGAAATGCTCATCATTTAAGTTATAGTTTTCAAGCAAATGCAGATGTACATAGATACCTTTAAGCAGTGGGGTTATTGTTTGCATCCTCTGAACAAGTAAATGCTGTGTACCAGTGTTGTCTTATGCAATCGTTGCCTTAAATTCAATGAAATTTAATGAATATACATCAGTTGTATTTCTTGCACATGTTAGTCCAGATATATTCTTCTAGCATAGTTTAGCCATTATAGTTGTAATATGAGACTTTAATTATCTATCTCCATCAAACCAGGGTCCTGGTGGTGTTACCGTCAAGAAGACCAATTTGGCCTTGGTCATTGGCATTTATGATGAGCCCATGACTCCGGGTCAATGCAACATGATAGTTGAAAGGCTTGGTGATTATCTCATTGATCAGGGTCTCTAATCCCCTCTTTGTGACTTGTTATAGTGCATATTTCATTGGCTTCTGTACAAGTTTTTGCTTCGACCTCTATTGGAATGCTTTGATTGCAGTGTAATAATATTGTTGGGTATCAAAAGTCAGGGCATGTGCGTGTTGCGAAGAAAAAGTGTTTTGGTGCTTAAGAATTATGACTATTATTCTCTATGATTGTACTTTTTTAGTGGGGTACCTGTATACATTACACTGGTTTTAAATTTTATTGATATGGTATAATGGTTCTCACATTTATCAGAAGTTGGCAGATTCTTATCCATCTGGCAGATATTCTTCCTTCATATTTATACCATCTTGGTACTCCTACCACCCTTTATTTATTTTAAAAGTAATTATTCTTTTAGTTATATAAAATCCCGTTAGGTCGAGTTTTTGTTAAATTTGATTTTGCTTTTTATTTTTTGCAATTTCAAAGTATAGGAACAGAATAAACTTTGATCAAAAGCGTATCACAATTAATTTTCCTCTTTTTAAAAGTCACAACTAATTTAGTTGTTGAGTTTCAGATTAAACTAATTTTTTTATTACATCAAAGTTAGGTTAAATTTAATATTGTATTGTGGTGTTGATGAAAATCATAGTGGTAGACGCAAATAATAGCTCGGTGATGATGGTAATAAATGTGGTGATGGGTGATGAGTGATGATTAGGATGACGATGTAAAATATTATTATTTAAAATTGTTATTATTATTTCTTTTTTAAAATATCTGTTCTTGAAAATAAAAAATCTGCGATAATTTTGTTTCTTCCTGCATGGGAATCTCTTAATAAAGTTGTTGAGGATTTGGGCTTGGATTTGATTGTCCTTTTAAGGAAAAAAACAAAACACATTGAATGTCCCATTTAAAAATCTGAGGAGACATGAAATGTTCCATTTCAAAATCTAATTTTTAGAATAAGACAGTTTATAATAAAGCTTAATTTTAGTCGGTGAGGACCTTGGATAATTGTAAACGCTTAGCTTTGGAAAGTTTCCATGCTCAGGTGTCACTTTTTGGGAGCTTCTCCCTGCACTCCCAAACCTTCTTCTATATCCCCAATAATTACTTTTTTAATTCTTTGTTTTCTTGATTCCTAAATCAATTCCACTGCCTCCTTTTCCTCCCGCTTCTCCTTCTCCATCCTCTCCTCTCCCTCCTGCCCCTCCGACGAAGGTATTGCCTTTCTCATTGCCTCATCCACCCACTTCCTTGTCCTTTCCATGGGCCTCCCCCAACCCTCCCTCAGCTCAACCTCCTTCGTCGTCAAGTTCGACACTACCTTCGACCCCTCTCTCAGCGACATCAACGACAACCACATTTTTAATTTTAATTTTTTTTTTAGAAACGGATTTCGGAATCCGTTTCATACTTTTCTGAAACGGATTTCGATATCTGTTTCACAATATTTTTTTTATGAAACGGATTTCGGAATACGTTTCAGAAAAGTATGAAACGGATTCTAAAATTTGTTTCACAAATTTTAATTTTTTCTCTAGAAACGGATTTCGAAATCCGTTTCATACTTTTCTGAAACGGAATTTGAAATCTGTTTCATATTTTTCTGAAACGAATCCCGAAATTCGTTTCACAATTTTTCTTTTTGTGAAACGGATTTCGGAATCGATTTCATACATTTCTGAAACGGATTCCGAAATCCGTTTCACAATTTTTTTTTTGTGAAACGGATTTCAGAATCCGTTTCATACTTTTCTGAAACGTATTCCAAAATCCGTTTCACAAATTTTAATTTTTTTTTTAGAAATGAATTTCGAAATCCGTTTCATACTTTTCTTAAACGGATTCCGAAATTCATTTCATAAGAAAACATGAAAATTTATGAAACGGATTTCAAAATCCGTTTCATATTTTTGATTAGGATCAAAAGGGTAATTATTGGGGTATACGGAGTGCTGGGAGAAGTCCTCCCCTTTTTTCCTCATTTGTTTAAATACCATGGTCATTATTGGGCTATTAAAATCGAAAGCGTGTTTCTAACAATATTTGTTTGTCCTTGTTCGTGTTCTAGGATCGGAAGCTAAACCAAAAAATGCTTCTTGTTGGTTTAATAGATACAGACATCGCTTAATAAAAGATAGAAGAATCTGTTGAAGTTTCAATATTGTATAAATTCTGTTTTCATTTTGGAGAATGAAGGTAGGTGCTATCTTTTCAGTCAAAGCTTATCCTCCAAAGTACATCATTACACCCTTTACTTGATTGTGTTAGATAAAATCAAGTACTTTCTAATTTTACACTTCTCCTGCAACTGTTTCAACTCGGTGAATACTAGAAATTAATTAGACAAATGAAAGAAACGCAAGGAAAACCAGGTTTTGGTTGGTTAATAGAATAAAGTATACAATGCACCTTTAAAAGTCTTGACCTGGAAATAGATTTGAATTTAAAATTGTTTTCAATGTCATTATTGGAATGTAATAATCTATTACAACAAATAAAATTACTCCACATACTTGTCCTTTTAATGCTGCATGAGCTAGCTTCCCCGTTTTTTTAATATTTGACATGATACTAACAACGAGTGTGTGTTTAAGCATAATCAAACACATATGTTAACTTTCTTAGCTATTTATTAAATCAATACCATACTAGTCTGCTCATAATTTGAATTTGCTTCTCAATAACAAAACGAAACGCAAGTTTTGAAGTGTATTATTATCTCAATCAAGTGAAATATTAATCAATCGGTGTAAATTCAAATATCTCACTTTGATACATCCATCGGTAAAATACAACTAAAGGCTATAATAAGCAACAATATATTGCATGATATAATACACCAATATATTTGTATTAATATTTATGAATGGAATATTTAGTTTATAAAATATTAATATTTTATAAAGATAATATATTTTAATATTTTTTATAATATTTAATATATATTATTTTAATTTAGATTCACGCAATAACATATATTTATTATATTTAAAAAATTCCTGTATATTTTACGATATGTATATATTTTATTTTCAAATTAAATCTATGGCCATACCATATCAGATATAATATTATTCGATACGTATTGTATTTGTGGATATAAATGCAAGTCAGGAATGTACTTATTCTATTCTACTACGATATGAGAACTATGTTCTGTAATGACAAAAAGGGATTCTTTGACTACTTTTAAAGAAAAGGAACACTATGACTCCAATACTTTGAACACCACCTTTGTCCAAGCTCAAGAATAAATTCATCACTCTTACGGATTTGAAAAAGAAGCTTTTATCCCCAGATATTCATTTCATACCTTAATTGTAGCCACATATTCCATAATTGTATCTCACTTTTAGTGATGACTTTGCACGGTTGAAAGTTATTGCTGAGTGAGTTTAAGTTTAATTTAATATCAGGAAAAAAAAAGTAAATGGAAAATCCTTTTTCTATAAATATTTTTTAGTTTTTTTTTTAAATAAAGGAAAATAAATTTAATCTTGTTATATTTTGTTTCTTTTTACAAGTATTATAAAACTATCTTAATTTAACCTCTTTGAAGGATTCTACACCTGTTATGCTTGTATTTCGTAGCAACATAAATATAAATGAAAATCCATGTTACAGTAAGGTAAAAAGATTGCACTATTATACGACTGTACTATGTTATACATGTTTGCTCCTTTTTAGTAAATATGACTGGTTGATATAAGCTTTCTTCACAATAACTTTTTAGGTTAATAGTACCTGAAACTCTTTTTACGAGTAAAATATATTTTAATAAGTCTAGTATATTTGGTGAAACAATTTAAATGAAAAAAAAAAGTTTTATTGGTGAGAAAGGGCTTAATTAAAGTGATAAACTGATGATATTATGTAGTGATTAGCCACTAACGTGCTCTCATGGTAATGGCATCTCTTGATAAACTAAATTTTGAAGATCATTGATGGTTTTTAAGTATTTATATGTTTTCGTGGAATGATTAATGATTACTATTGTTATTTTTAGATTATTTATTACCTTCATATATTTTGTTATAAAAATTATGCCGAGCTTAGGCAAAACAAGGTCAGGCATAAGACAAACAAACCAAGTTCTTGATTTAGGCAAAATATAATTATTGGCTGGTTCACTGCAATGCAACTTAGTGTATGTTTTTCTTGGTGGATGAGTTCGAACAGTGCCAACAGAAAAAAACACTTATGTTTTGTCGGTATAATATGCTATGTTTATTGATTTTAAAAATATCTCACCTCAAAATTTGCATTATGTCTCAAGTTAGGTCTAGTTGGCTCAACCTAACTCTTACTTGGGTTGGGTCAAGATTTCCAATTTACTTTCAAACATGGACTAACTCAATCCAATTAATTTTTCAGAAATCTAATTTGGATCAACTTGGTTAATCCATTTTTCTTTTTCTAGCTAGTAGTAACATTCAATATAACTTATTATGACTCATTAACTATTAAAAATAGTAGTAGTGGATTCCTATTTTTGGTTTTAATGAATAAAAGAATATTGGGTAGGATGTTGAAAAGACCCATTATTACAACAACCCTACAATTTCCTTTCATTAAGAAAACCTAACAGTTTCCTAAATCATTGCTACAGAATATGCTACGAATTGTTGGATGGTCTACACGGGTTCACTATTTAATAATTCACTGTGTTGAACCAATAACAATGAGGTGCAGCAACGCATTACACATGCATAATTGACCAGTCCAACAGCTTATCTTTGCAAGCCATTTTCTTTTATCACTTGTCACACAAAACTGGTACCAATGCAGTGAAGAAAAAACAATTCTTATATAACAACAACGGAGTTTACACTTTTTTTCTGATGCATACATTACACAGAGCATACCAACGCTTTCCACTAAACTATTACTTCCCCAACCATGTCTAATGCAGCATACATCTAAAACAAAGCAAAATCGTGCTGCACTTTCAACAATCTAGCTTGTCAGTACCGTTGAATATGCATCAAGGCGGAGAGACAAGTTACAAGAAGAATAGTAAAAACTAGTGTTGAATTTCCCTTCTGGGAAGAGGATGAAGTTGAAGAAGACATTGCCGTTGTATTGCTTGTCACAGTTTTGTTACTTCTGCAAAAACACAATGGAAGAAAAACCCAAATGTCATAACTGATCCTAAATTGAATTTGTATAATTTAAGGTCAAAATAAAAGGAATAGCCAGATATCGTGTCCTATATCGAACTTACCCAGCCCTCATGTAAATGCAGTTGTCATAGCCTGCAGAATTGACATCAGCTAATCAGTGACAGAAAACAATCTACCATAACACTTAAGTACGAACAAACAACTTAGTAAAACCAAATTTTGGAAACATTCATAATAACTATGAGAGCAGCCAGTTTGCCAGATATCAAACAACTTCCACATAATGTCGAACAGATCTCCCTCTACATATATACACTTTCTTCTCCTAAAATGGATTATTATTTGTTGGATCTTTCGAAAAAGAATCACAAGAGAGATATAACACTAATGAGACATGAGTCCAACTCACACATAAGAAATTGACACCACTTTCAACCCAAAATCTTAAGACGATGAGTTTATGGATCTTTATCTTTATATGATACTCAACTTTTTCATTTTTACTCAATGTAAAACTTGGACTCACACTTAAATTTCCAACACAATTTTACTAGCTTTCTCCAAATCATATGTAGCATATGAATGCAGCAGTTTATGGGAAAAACAGCAGATGACAAAAAAATACAATGAAGATAAATAAGGTATGAGAAGGAGGTTGTGATGAGCGTACTTGGATCCTTGTCAACTTTTATACCGGTGCCCCCAAAACTGCATGCAACATCAGAAGCTCCGTTTTGCTGATAATAGCTATTAAATGCAAAAGATGCATGAGAAGCGAGGTTATCTGGCTCAAAACAAGGCTGACTAGGCTGTATGGCTGTGCAGTCGACGTTGCCAGGACCACATGCCCAATCTATTGCATTCTGCAAGTCTATTTGTGAGGCCTTACTTGAGGCAATGCACCATGTGGTTCCATTGGACTTGGTTATATTTGCCGCGGTGGTCATATCAACCGCACCCCGCCCAGTGAAATCAAGGCTATACACACTTGTCTGGTCGGGATAAAACAATCCCCAGTTTCTCTCAGATTCTAAACCAGGCTTCCTGTTTTCATTGAACAATGAGAAAAGATAAACATCTAGCTCCTCTCCGGGCTTTGCAGGAGTACCAGTGTTGTTGATAACATGCCTTATCAGATTAGTATTGTACGTTTGTGCATTATCAGGAGTTGCAGCTGTCTCCCTAGGTGACCCTTTGGAAGGCCAACCTGTCTCAGTGACCATAACCTTAATTGTTCTGAAATTTAAGGCCATCAGTGCAAAGTATATAGCATCAATCTGAGCATCAAACATGTTTGTATACAACAAACCAGTGTTTGGATCAATCACTTCAGAGGATGCCTCAAAAAGGGCATAGTCTAAAGACACTTTACTAGGGGAGTCACGGTAAGCATAATAAGGATATATATCAATCATAAAAGGTGACTGATTCTCTGCCAGAAATTCTAGCATTGGCTTTAGGAAATGTGCATGACTGCTATTGAAAGCCCCGGCAGAAGGTGGGAACGATCGGGACAAAACCCCAAGGGAATGGGTACTGGAAACCTTTATCTTTTTTTGCAGCCCAAGTTTCTTGAGTGCTGTAAGCACATTGGTCATGGCAGGCACAACAAGTGAAGAGGCATTATTAGGACTCTCGGTGACTTCGGCACCAACGGTTATGTACGTGATCTTAGTGGCAGGATAGTATGGAAGGACACTGTTTTTCAGCCACCTATCTGCATTAGATTGGAACTGAGACAAAGACAACAAATCTGAATTCGGAACCCCAATCATAAGCTCAACCCCAGTGTTTGCAAAGGCCTTCAGAACCTGTATATTAGAATCGTAAATTCTGACATATTTGATTTTGTGAAGTTGAACCAGTTGTGCCACCTTATCAGGTGTTGGGAGGTCATCGGCGCTTCTTCCATAGCAGACCCCAATAAAACTCCCAGAGCAACAATCTGACACACAATATTTCATAACATTAAAACAAATCAAATTATGCAGTACAAAAGAAGACATGACTTGTTCATTGAGAGTGAAAAATGCTAGCTCTAGCTCTACTAGCTGTATCTGCAAGTCTAAACAATCAATCATCAAGTTCTTTTATTCCACAGACACAATGCAAAGTGCAGTAAGGTAAATGTGGCAAAAAAAGCCTAATAAAAGCAAGACTTTTAGCGGGGCTTTCAAAGGTTAAACCCATAAAAAATAAGACAGTACTTGGATGAGGCTAAAAAACCCGCATTTAATTTGGATAAAAATTTAAAACTCGGTTGTATCGACCATTTTACCAGCTCTATCTCTGGTAAGGTGTCACACAAACCAAAGTATGATGCAGAAAATGGTCTCTACACACGAACTGTAACACAAATTGAGAAGAACCACATACCCAGTTGAAAGGGCAGGGCAAGGAAGAGGTAAATTAGAACACATATCTTTAATTAAAACCCTCCATCAGGTAAAATGGTTAAAAAGAGGTAACTGCATCATAAATCTAGTTTCAATTAGCACCGTTCGTCATTAATTGTTTTTTTTATACACATGTGTAAAAAAGGAAAAATAAAAAATAGAAGCACCGACATTGTGAGAAGCGGAGTAGGAAAAGAAAGGACGAAGAGAAGGAAGGTACGAACCGAGAAGCAAGAGGAAAAGTGAAGCCGCAAAGATGAGGGTGAAGCGAGTGGCCATTGGTGTGAGGAACAGAGAGAGTGAAGTGAGAGAGTTGTTGATGTCGTTTGAGGATTTTGTGTTGTGAAGAGCGAAGTGTGAAGTGTGAAGAGTGAAGTGCGAAGTGAATGTTGGGAAAGGGGTTTTGTTACCTAACGTTCTAATGCTGAGAAAGTAACGGCTATTGTCTCTCTTTCTCTGTTTCTCTGTGTCTGTCTGGAGATTGGAGCTCGAGAGTGGCGAGGAGGACATTATGTTTTGTCCACTAATGCATTTTTTTTTTAATTCTAAAAAAAATAAATGCACATAGAAACAGAGAGGGAGGGAGTATTACTGTTTTTTTTTCTGTTTTCTCCAAATAATGTTTTTAGAATAGTGATGTGTCAAGTATGGTTTCCAGCAAAGAAGAATATTCTATGAAAAGAACATAAAGATTACTGATTGTAAGATAATTTCTTTATTTAATTTAAAATTGGAAGTATGCCTTGGTATACATATAAGTTTTTTCATGTTTCATTAATATAAAATATTTCCAATGTTTCCGGGTAAATAAATAAAGTTGAGGAAATTAAGTAATATAAAAAGAAAATTTTTGTAAATATTAAGTTTTAGAGTTTTATATTAAAAATGGTACTAGTTGTTTTATATGGATAGTGTATTGTAATGAAAAAAAAAATCAATGATATTAGAGCTTATTATTTTATATTGGTATCCGGTTCAAATAAAGATAAATATGTTTCAATATAATAAGACTCACCGTATGATAGTGGAAGAAATAAATGTGTTAAGATAAATAAGGGTAGGAACAAGTATGTCCTTTTTAAGGTAGAAATTTGTGATAAAATCTAACAACAATTAGGTTAAAAAAGAAAGTGTTTTGAAATAAATAGATAGGTACAAATAGTAAAACAAAATTCATAAGTGTAGATAATGTTAGGAATCAGATTGTAAGTCTGATTTAATACCGAGTAAAAATCAAAAAATTAAAATTAAATATTTATAAATTTATTGTCTTAAAAAATTTAGATCATTAAATACTTGTAATTTAAAATGGTTTTGCTCAACCTTTTAAATAAAGAAAGATAAACATTCAATTATGAATTGAAAATCTCATTATAAATAAAATATAATCGAAAAACTTAAGTGATATATAAAAAAATAAAGTCAAACAATTTTAAATTTTAAATTTTTTTTTCCTGAAAGATGATCTCAAACCTCTTATATGAATAAATTATATTACACAAGTGTTGCATCTCCTAATCTATCTCAAGTTAAATCCAATAACTATTTTATCTCCTCTCCTATTTATTACCCTTCTATAATAAGTGTAATAAGTGTAAAAATATTGAAACACACGTGATTAGATGAAGAGTGCGTTTATAAGATATTACGTTATTACTATTTAACGCTTGTGAATTTGAAATATGATGAATAAAAGTGTAGTGATGTGAGCATTTGTAAAACATGAATTGAAATATGATGAGTAAAAATAATTTGGAATCCAGAAGTAATGTGGTGAATTTACAATTTGCAGAGACAGAGGATTTATTATGTGACTGCAACGCATGACAACACACAATACAAAGGTGTCAGAGAAAAAGCAGCGGTCCTCAGTTTTATTATTCAATTCAGTTTATACATCCTTCTCTATTCCGCCATTTCGCATGTTTCTTCCTTTTCCTCCCATCAATTATTAAATAGGTTTTGTAACACTGTAATCAAGATGACCCAATTTTAATCACCAAATAATCAAATTTGTGCTTATGCACTGTTTGGGTGAAGGTGGCCTTTTTTTATGAGAAAAGAAAAATAAATGCACTTATGTTTGTATCAACTATTTTTTTTTTACAATAATACTGTGACTTATTTTTTAATTTCAATTTCAATTTTTTATTTTTTAATTTCTATTAATTATTATTTTTTAAATAATAATACATTAATTAATTACCTACGCTAAATTACGTAAAAGAGCGTTACGCAAATGAGGACGAAAATCAAAATATATATTTTTTTATATAAGAAAAGATGGGCGAATAGAAATACCTTTATATGATTTTATCTAATTTATCCATGTTTCAGGTGTTAGTTGACTAGTTCTGTGGGCAAGAAAAACACTTTTTTAATAGATTTTTAATTAAAATTTGACTGTAAAAAAATTATCAAATAATAAATGTTAATAAAATATTTACAAATAAGTTGATGAAAATTGTATATGTACATCTTTGATAAATCATTTTGAATATTAAATATGTATGTAATACACACTATCAGTCTCGATGTATTAAATATATTTGATTCAAAACTAATAATTAATTTATTGATAATAACATTAACAAAAACTAATTTCATTTTATCTCTTGTTTTTGTTATAGCAAATCTTAATACAATATTTTTTTTTTCAATTTCTTATCATTCATCTAATAATATATTATGTTATCAGATATATCTCACCATATATTTTTAAGAAGATTTTAATACCGTACTATGTACATATGATACATAATTATGTTTACATATTAATTAGTTCAAACATTATTAATAAATTTAATACAACATTTAACATTGCCAAATGCTTCAAAAACTCATATACCATCAATCTAGTTCAAAATCAAAATGACTGCTTTAAATTCAAGAAAAACATAAAATCATTATAATCCAAAACTTACAAAATCTAAAACTAAATTAAGAACATGTTTGTATAAGCGTTGCCAAATCAATTTTATTTGACGTGAATGAATTGATCGTGGTCGACAAAGAAATTACAATTAGTGAATTGTCTTTCAACGTTAATTTTTTAACTATAAATTGATTTTGAAAAACGAACGAAGCAACCTATAAACATGATTTTTTAATTATTTCATATACACTAAAATCAATTTTGGATTCATTTGATGTGAAACCAAACATACACTGTACCATATAAATCCATCATTCTCCACCATAAATTAGATAAAACATCAACTTATCTCAATTTTTACATATAACATTCTTAGAGTAACAAAATGTAATTAATTCAAATGATCACTTAATCAAGAATTAATCCTACACATAATAATTACTGCAAATCCAAAATTTAATTAACTTTGTAATGTGTTAATTCATCAAATTTTTTAACTTAGTAACTAAACTTCATGTCAAATCTAGAGTCACCCAAAGATAAAATGAAATTATAAACTTGATTTACCTTCATTTTTGTGATCATCTAAGAAATGATTCAGAAGTTAGGCAAAATTAGAAAAGTCTTTTGCTCGTATAACACTTTACTAAAAATAAAAAATAACCTAAATCAACAAAGATTAATCTATTCAACTCAATTTGTTGACTTTTAAAAAAATGTATCGAAAAAAAAATAACAACAATAAAATCTGAATAAAACTTACTTGTATAAATAATTGACACCAACTTTAAAAAACAAAATTAAGATAATTAATTTATAATTTTTTGATATGTTGTTCAACCACTCTATGTCTATTTAATGTTAAACATTTAAATTTACTTAAATTTCTAATAATTATTGCATGCAACCCAAACATGGGAATTTTTTTTTTAATATGAGAGAGAGAAAACCTTTTTAAAAAATAGTTTTAAACTTTGTTATCTTCTGAAGTGTTTCTTTTGATTGAAATAAAATATGAGAAATGATATTAGAATTTAAAAAAGAAACATAGAAAAATTTCTTACATATTAGACGCACCCTTTCACTCCATATACATAAGAAAATTAAAAAAAAAAAGAAAGGGAAAGAAAGATAAAAGCGTTTATTATTATGATTATATTATTTTATTTATTATCGTTTATTATTATTATTATTATTTATTTATTTATTTATCAAGATATCATCGTTGAGGTATGTATAATTAATGAGAACGAACTCTCATATTTAGGATCCATGGTCAAACTGGAGGAGTTATACACCATTATTGAAGTGCTACGAGTCTAACATAATTCTAACTTTTCTGTCCATAAGCTACGCCTTAGAAAGGAGAAACCTCTAATTCAATTCACATTCAAAATTCTTTCTTTATTAAAACATAATAACAGAATAATTATATTTGCTACCATCATTGAAAAAAGATCATACTCAAAATTTACTACCATTATTCATTACTATTTTTAAACATAATAATATGCAGAATGGGAGAAGTGAGAAAATAAATATATTTACCAGATAAATAATTTTAACTGAGTACTTCAAGTTAAATTGACGGCAAGTATATATTTATTTTATGGATGAGATAAGTTAATTCGCAATCTGAATAATCTAAATTCGACTAACCTAATAAATTAAATAATTAGATATAAATTTTGAAATATTAAATTTAAATTATACCATATCCAAATCCAATCTTACCCGATCAATGATAACCATCGTTTCCTCTCACTTGTGTTCAATAACAGTTGGCAGAAACTTTATCAACAGTGTCCTACAATTATTAGAGATTTTAATAACCATGGCATGGAGTCTAATAGGATGATGTGATCATTAATTACAATTTTAAGCTATGATTAGTGATGGCTCAGTCAAAAATAAAAACCTTTCTCCTAGGCCTATGTCACTGTTGTTAGACCAAGCACAACTCGATTATCCATCACTCCATTTTAAACTACAATTTTCTAACATACACGTTGTGGTCTCCACTCAACAGGGAAAATAAACAATTCCCGATTAACGTGATTTCATTTTCTTTTGGATACATTTTTTTCTAATGATTTTTGTTTCCTTGGTCCATGTTTATGGTGGTGGAAAAAGAATATTTGATTTATTCGGATCAGTTGATTTTGCATTATTTACTTTGATAGATTATGTTCATCACTGTAAAAAAACTCAATTATGCCATAATCCTTTTCAAACAAAGGACAAAAGTCATATCTATTTATGGACAATGACCTACATATCTAGGACTGGACCTATTTTCATCATCATTTTTGTTCATTTCGTTCGCCATTGTTCATATCTTGCGTATCTACACCACTTTTCCTTCTCTCCTTTAATTTGCTTCGTTCGCTCTTTCCCTTCAACATTTTGTAACGGTGACAGCAATCTTAATTTTACTTCCTTATTCATTTTACACTCATTAAATAATTCATTTTATATTAGAATTGTGAAAGTGGGTTAAAATCCGAGACCAACCCGGTCTATTACGGATTTAAGTCAGGTTGGGTTAAAATTTTTTTTATAAAAGTCAGTACGGATCAATTTTTGACTTGATCCACCAAGAACCCAACTCACCACGGGTCACCAACTGGTATGGTCACACAAACATTATGTTCGACTTTTTAATGTTGGACTGTTTTTTTAACCAAACACATTTGTGGATTGACAAATGGAAACCTAGTTTCAACTTCAAATAAATGGAATAAAGAAGATGCTTCAAGAGATGAAAATGTTGTGAATTTATCCATTCAAGACTCTAATATTATAGATAAATGACAATAATGTTTTGATCTTAGATAGTAATTTGTTGTTTTTATTTATTTATTTTGGTTTGTATTGGAGGTTAACATCATTTTGTATTGTATTTAGATTATATTTAAGTTTATTTAAATTTTAATCCGAATTACAATTTATGACTCAAGAAAAAAATCTATATTTTATTTTAATTAAGTGGGCTAGTGAGGCAACCCGTTTAACCCACCAATCGTGGTGGACTGGGACGGATTCAAAGTTTTTTGACTCGCTTATAAGTGAACCGGGTTGGGTTGACCCACTAAATAACCAACCCATGATGGGTTGGGTTGGGGCGGGCCAGACAGTCCATTTTGACAACTCTATTTTATATTACAATAAAATTAAAAGACAAAAAATTAATTTTATTTAAATAATTTATATATATATATATATATATATATATTAGTGTAGATAAATTTTATATTTTTATGATAATTAATAGTATCAAAAGAATATTCGTTAAATTTCATCCATATCACAAATAAGAAAGAATAGTCTGTAGACGTATGAGAAATGAATAAGGAACTATTCACGTGATAACAGGACAATATATGCATGTTTGAAAATTGAGTATGACTTTCAATGGAATTATTTTATGACTCTTTGAATATATTTTGTAATTAATATGGAAATTACAGTTTTAGATTATCTTAAAATATTTGTTAGGAATCCAAGTATGAGTTTAAGTCTCACATTAATCAGAAATGAGAAAGTAGAGCACTATATAAAGATAAAGACCCATAAACATATTGCCCTAAGGTTTTGGGTTGAGAGTGATGTCAATGCCTTATATGGTTGAGCTCAGGTCTCATTGGTGTTATATCTCCGAGAAGTGAAACTCCCTCTATAAACCTAACAAGTGATATCAGAACCACTGGTTAAAATCGGTTAAGACAAGTGCAGTATGGTCCTAGTATTGAAAGTTAAAAATATAAGATTATTAAAGTTGAGCTCTATATAATATCAACACAAGTTATAAAAATGACTTAAAAAAGAAATAACATAATAAGGCACATAAACTAAAATAAGATTTTGTAATATGAAATTTTCATTAGAGATAATCTTAGAATCTAATTAAGATGAAATTGCTTTTGTTAAATAAACATTACAGAAAATGGCAGAAATAGCTTAAAATAAGTTACATAACACACGACATTTAAAGTTATATACTATAAAATTCCAGTTAAGAAAAACGATTTTTAAAAAATTTAAAAATATAAATATAAAGAAGATTATTAAAGTTGAGCTCTATATAATATCAACACACATTATAAAAATGACTTAAAAAAGAAATAAGATAATAAGGCACATAAACTAAAATAAGATTTTATAATATGAAATTTTCATTAGAGATAATCTTAGAATCTAATTAAGATGAAATTACTTTTGTTAAATAAAACAACATTGTATGGATGTATGGTCTATTGAAAATAATGTATATATACATTAATTATTTTGAAAGTGATATAAATAATCGGTACTTGTTTATAAGTTATATATTTGTTTGTTTGAGAGGAGTCTAAATCCATTCCGCTAATTAGGTTTTATCATAACCCACATGTATCTCATGCTAAGTATTAATTGGTAATAGGTTTTGAATAAAAACAGTAAATCTTATCCATTAGCCCATTGTTTCTCTCAGATGGGGGAATACTATGGTTTCCGATCTGCAAACATTGAATCAAGAAAACAACGCATAAACGTTGATCGACTTGTTGGATGAAGGTGAAAGTTGAATTTAGAGTCTATGCTGTGGTTTCTTTTTATGTATTTTTAAATATATCGATAGACTTTGATTTTGATGTTTTATAATATATTATTTTTTATAGTATTAATATATCATTATTTAAGGTTAAATATGTTTTTAAATTTTTAATTTTCAATGAAAATTATAATTAGTATTTTTTTTTAAAAAAATTTTAGATTAATTTAGTCTTCCATCTATATAAATAGATGAATTTAATTATTTTAACCAAATTTTGTTAAATTTATTCACATATGTTTTTCATCTAATAATAAAAGACTAAATTGAGTCAAAATTATAAATATAGACTAATTTTAATTTTCACTATAAAATAAAAGACAAAATTATAAAGTTTTTTTCAAATAGATTTTATTTAAATATTTGTTAGAAGTGAATTTTTAAACTTAACTCAATTTTATAGAATTGATTTGTAACTTAAAATTTATAAAATTGTCTCGTCAATACAGATTTATAACGATATTTGAATAAAAATATTAAAATAAAATGAAAAATGGTGATATACAATGCGATGAATGAGTGGTGGAGACAGATAAGATTGTGAAGAAACATGATATTATTTTCTCCCAAAATAAAGAAGATATGGTGAGGCCTACCTGCCCTTGTCACCGTCAATACATTACAATAAAATCGTGTGGTGCTCCTTCCATTGCCATTCACGTATCACCACATCATTCCTCACAAGTCAACCTTCTTATCCTCACATATCCTCATATATTCTAACTGCTATAAATATTCCACCTCATCCTATATACGACTTAATGTGCTTTTCATCAAATGTTTAGCTCTATGCAAAATCAAAATCAACTTTCTTTAAATCACTAACTAACACAATTTTTAATTGCTCCACTGCCACTGGCTGGGCCACCCCTTCTCCTAACTAACACAATAATACTTTATCTTCTCACAACTATAACCATGGATGGATCAATGTTCAAGGATTCAATCCATGTTTCAACAAATACTGTTAATTTTTCTTTTTAATATAATCATATAATATATTAATAAAAAAAAGGCAATACAATTAAATTCGTAAAACTAAAATTTAAACTCCACTTAAAAGTTCGACAAATGAATACATATAACAAAAATAAACATATATAAGAGAAAACGAATCTAATGTATTATATTTAAATTCAAAAAGAGCAAACGAGATTTATTGGTAATGACAAATCTCTAAAAAAACTAACAGAAAAAAAAAACCATTTTTTCAGTCCGTTAATTTTCTCAATTTTGTAGTTTATAACTAATTCAACCGTCATTTTAATTCTTCGATGTTTTTTATGTTTTTCAAGCGTATAACCATTTCGACCAACTGATTCTATTTAATAAAATGAAATATAGCTTTTATGAAGATTTGGACCGGTCCGGTTCGAGTGATTTTGAAAAAAAAAATGAATAATTAATGTTGTGTTAGTTCTGAAAGATTTGGTAGAGAAAATGGCATGATTCATGGTTGAGAAGAGGGGAAACGTTGAACCAATTGCAATGTGCCATTACAACGTAAAACACGTGGATACAATACTTTGTTGGTTGCTTGGTTAATTTAAGAAGATTGAGTAAAATTAATTTTGGAGGTCAAGTAAGTAGCACCACGTGACTTTAGCTACCAAGAAGAAGAATAAGAAGAAGGTTAAGCAAAAAAAAAGTTAGGTAAGTGCATGACCAATTTATATCATCTTTGAGAAAATAAATTTAAAAAATGGGTGATAAATGAAAAGAAAAATGTTTATGTTTTTTGATAATTAAAGAAGAGAATATATCGGAATAGGGGTGCCCCATAAATTGTTCCCGATCGTACCACAACTTGGAAGAAAAATGAGGAAAAGGGGCAACGTGAGCATTAGAACCACACTTGACCTTAACCTGGTCGTCCTTGGCCATAGCACCAGCATTTACTAAAAATGTCACAAAATGAAAATTGATACATATGGTGTGATAAACGATGCATTAAAAGGTGGGAATATACCCATCTGTCATGTCTTTAAGAAGCAAAGTTGGGGAGAAGGGGGACCACAGTTTCACACGCCAAAACTAAAACAATGGGTGACTCGACTCGGGATATGGATGTCTTCATTTTTAGTCCTTATCCTCTATACAACTAACACAAACAAGAAGAAGAAGAAGAAGAAACAAACTAAAGGGTATTAAGTTTGCACGATATAACGTGATTTGACAGTGACAAAATTTAGGATAAAGGCTTAATACTCATCAACTTGAATAATAAACAATGATGCTAATCCTATAAATAACACCACCCATTACCCAATATATTTTTATCTGTTAAATACATACAACTACCCCAATCGGATCATAATATCTGTCTCATTATCAACAGATAACCTTCCTCAATGAAGGCCTATTCCACTTCATAAACCATACACAAATCTATAATTTCTTCATCGGCAGAGCAAATCTTCGCAGAAATGAACGTCAAGGGAATCATCGATGGGAATAATCTTGGCCATGGAAATACCAATTGGATCGTCAAGGAAGATGTGAATGATGATACCAGCGATTCGACATCCATTGGATCAATCTCGGAAGATTCAGAAAACTCTGTGTCTTCATTTTCATCGTCAGAATTGGCTGAGGAGGTATCATCATCATCCTCTTCATCATCTAATTCAAACGGACCCTTGTTTGAACTATCAGAGCTAATGAACCAACTTCCCATAAAGTAAGAGATTAATATCCAGCGTCATGATGCATATATATATATATATGCCTCCTTTTTTATTCAATTGGTGTAAGTTGGTGAGTTAACAAGAGTTTATTACATGTGAAATGTGCAGGAGGGGCTTGTCTATGTTTTATGAAGGAAAGGCCCAATCTTTCAGTTCTCTAGCCAGCGTAGAGAGCGTAGAAGATCTTGTGAAGAAAGAGAGACCTTGTTACAGGAAGAAAATGAAATCATGCAAAAGCTTCGGGGGAGGCTTGGATAACCCCAGAATATCCTTCACTCCGAAGGCTACAATTTCAAAGAAAGCTTCCAGAGGAACTCTTGTATCTGTTCTAACTAAAAGACGGAGTTTCCTCGGAGCCTCCAGAACTTCTTCCTTTGCTGTACAGAAGAACTTTTGAAATCCAACCTTCATAGTTAGACCTTGCTTATTATTTTATGCACAAAATGGGGAAAATTTTCAAGCCCTCACCTTCTGCTTCTTTTCTGACCTCAATATATAGTCTTATTGTTAATTCATTAATATACATATGATTCATTAGTATCATCAATTCCTGCTACTTTGTTTTTCATACCATAGGATCATGGCCAGTGTTTCATTATTACTAGAATAAAGTCACATTACATGACTGCCAATTAGCACATGTATGCGAGAACTTTTAGGTAATCGTTGTTGGTGAGAGACAGGCTGTGGAATATATATGAAATGAACCACTTATGTGGAAATTATTCAGACTGTGACCAGGTTAAAATCAGTTAATAATATATAAAGAGGATTTGATGAGTTTACACATAATAATCAGGTTTAGCATTAGTATACCACTGTCATCACTCTATTAATCTTTTTGTAATCACACAGGTCATGGTTACAGACATAGAAAGAGACGATTTGATTTGTGGAAATAATAGTTGTTGTGGTTGCTCACAGGTTTTACCTTACAGCTTTGTGTAGCCATAGTTTATGGTCATGGACCATAGATCAATTGAAGGTGATAATCATGACGGTTTTGTCGGCCATAGCGGACGGTGTCTCTGACGAAGAAGATGAGAAAATAACGGGGTATGGAAAAACAAAACAACGTAACTATAGTTGTATATTTACTTTCTCTTTATTTCCATTTTCACTTCTTTTTCTATTTCTCTCAACTTTTTCCTAATCACTCATTTCTTTCTTTGTTTACCCTCCTCGTCTCTCTATTTTCAACCGTAGTATCTTTATTATCACTATTTTTTTTAAATCTTCCCATAGATGAAGATGGTCCTGAGACATAGTAGAAGTGTTAAAGTGAGGGAATCTTTCATGTTACGGATCGTTAAAAAAGTGAATCAATCTCTAATTCATCTTACTCTTTTGAAAAAAAAAAAAAAAACACACAATCATCATGGTTAAATGAACTAACTTATGCATTGACTCAATTAATATAAAAAATAGAAAACATATAGATGAAAAAGTCAACATCGAATTACTTGTTATTGTACCTTGTTTAACTTAATTACTTTGTTAGTTGGATAGGTGGGTGACAACTAAAATTCAGTACAAATCTGAGTTGTGGTTGTGACAGATATTAGCAAAGGATTATGCAGAGTATCATGGAGACTTGTCACTTCATCTTCACGTAGTTAAAGGTTAGAGAGTTGTTATATGAATGCTTGGGTGGCGTTGGTATGGATATCGATGGGATGAAGATGAATTTAGAAGTCGGAACATGGCAGTTTTTAGCACGAACACATAAAAAAAATGTATAATTAATGATTAATTTTAGAAATAAAAAATAATTACTTATTATAGTGATAATTTGTTTTATTAGTAACTAATTTAGATATAAATTTAGAGACCAATTATTTTGATAGATAGAATTTTGGTGTAATATTAGTAACTAATTAAGAGATCAATTAAATAGTGACCGATTTAGTAATAAATTTAAAATTATTTTAATTATTATTAGTTTATAAATTGATATCTAAATAATTTATTAGGTTAATTATTTTTTGTTATTAAAATTAGTCCTAAATTAAACATTTTCTCTCAGTGTGGAACATTAATGTTTATTACCTAATTATTTATTTTAATACACAATATAAATAGCAATTCTTTTAATAAAAGTGAATGTTACATCTACCATACTAATATATTCATTGGATTCATTAACTTAAAAGTTAAAACAAGATATACGTTGACTAAAAAATTAAGACATCGAATATAGTTAGGTTTAATTTGATTCAAGCACTCAAAAAAGAAAAAAATATGATGGAAACTGATTGAGCATCAAGTTGAATTTTAAACCCACATATAATGAAAACAAAACCAAAATTTCTTTTTTTTTTCTATTTAATTTATAAAAAGATTTTTTTATTTCTTGATTAATTGGTATTCTTAATTTGAATAAAAAGTTATAGTTTCATTATATTAAAAATTTAGTTGTGTTGTAGTATTTTTTTTTATGAAATAATAAATGTGAATATATAAATATATTTAATTTTTAAGTATTATATACATGTATTTAAATAAAAATCATATATACACACACAAATATATACCAATACATAGTATAAACTTAATCGATTAAATAATTGGAAAAAAGTTTAAAAAAAATTAACAAAATAAAACAAAAAGGTTAAAAAACTTAAAATAAAATAAATTTAATACATTTTTATATTTATAAAAGATATATTTTTTTTTGCCATTAAAAATGTAAAGTTTAAGTTACCATATTTTTTCTTAAAAAAAAATAATACATATAATTATTTAATGATGACTTCTTCCGACGCGTCTAAACAATTTGAGTAAAAATATGACGTAAATGTATGGTATATAATGAACAAATAGAAATAATACTTATAAGAACTGACATCAACTAAAAAAATTTAAATGGTGTCAGAGAGAAATAAACATTAAGTATGAGTGTTGACAAGTATATAGTATTCACTACATTTATTTTTATATGTAATGTGAAACTACTTATTATATTGAATACAAAATTAGAAATTTTCTTTATTATGTATAATTAAATCCTATGACATAATTGTAGAAAAAGTATAGTTTATTAAAAAGAAAAATAAATATTGATCTTAGAAGCCAGCGTCTAAGGTACGTATTTATAAAGTGGGATTGGCTTTTTATAATCTCTTATGTTGTTTTGTTTGATTCTATGGTCAAACACCAATGCTTATCTCATGTGTTGGCTTCAATTATCCAAATGAACGTGTGGACATTTTTTTTTGCGATTAGATTTGGGTAATGGATCTGGATTCCACTCACAAAACAAAAGTTGTTTTTCTCTCATCATATTCATTTGTCAATCGAATTGTAAGGTTGCTTCACGTCTACAACATATTCTTGTTATACAGACAAAAGGATAACCTTAAAGAAGAAACAAACACACACAAACAACCACACACTGTTCACAAGTTGCATAACAATTTAGAATAACCTAGTCGGAAATTATTTTATTTTTTTAATACAAAGACATTAGTTTGAATTTATGATACACCGATATTTCAATTTGGATTACGTATTTATATTCGATAAATATCATGTTTGATACTTTACTTATCAATAAAGTATTTAATTTATAAAATTATAGTACACTATGATAAAATATTTAAATAATAACTAATTTTAGTGATAAAAAATAATTAATCACTATATATTGACCAAATTAAAAATTAAAATAGTTCCAAAAAATTATAATTAGTCTCTAAATTAATAATTAAAATAGTTTCAATTATAAATTGGTTTTTAAATTGGTCACTAACATTAATTATAAAATTTTGAGTACCAAAATAATTTATCTCTAACTAAAAAATTTAGATTCACAAATTAAGAATCATATTTAACTTTAAATAAACTTTAATTAATGACAAATAAGTCCTTTAAGATGCTTGTTATTATATATTCAAAAGAGAATGCTGAGCCAAAAAAAAAGAGAAAACTTTTGTTATAATGCGTAATTATACATGTTTTTTTCTAATTTTTCATTTATCGGTTATTTAAATCTTTTTTTTTTTATTTTGTTTATCGGTTCGTTTTTTAATACTATTCTGCTGATGCCTTAAAAACTTAAGTTTAAATTAAAAACAATTTATTAAAAAATCACGAAACCGCTTTCAAAATTCTAATTAAGATATAAGGTGAAATAAGCCATAGAAATTCTCTCATTCTCAAACTATGTATGAATTTAAATTGAAACATATTTTATAATTCAATTATTCGTAGAATTAAAACTCATAAATATTGACTAATAGTTGATTTTGTACCATTTCTGGTTTTTACAATGTAAAAACCAATGAAAAAAATTAGTAAAAATAAACGAATTGTATTTCCTCTTTAAGAGATTAGTACATATTACAATATTTTAATATGAACATTGATCGTGTATAATTAACTGTAACCGAGCATCCAAAGAACATATTTTTCGATAAATTTTAGGACTTCAGTAAATGTAATAGTGTTTTAAGTACTTAAACAAGATACTACGATTTCTTGGTTGCATTTGCGATTATTGAGCATGCCTATATAAGTAAGAAAAGTATCCATCAGATGATGACAGATATCCCACATATTTATAATTTTATTATATATTAAAAATACTTTTGATATGTTCTATTTTTTTGTTTTTAAATATTTTTAGTAATAAAAAAGTATGTTTTGTTGGAAGTCACACGTTAATTAAAAATAAATAAATTCATAACTTATAAATAAATATAAACTTTATCTACAAATTAATTTTATAAAATTGAGTTAGACTTATAATTATTTTTGAACGTATTATCAGAATCATAGTTCAAACAAAATTTATTATTTGTTTAAATATATTATTTCATTCTTTATTGGACCACTTGTATTGATTGTGTTTATAATTACTTTGATAATGGATAAATGATTTGATGAATATAACTTCTCTACCGGAATCAACTAAATCTCGAAGTTTACTTTATGAAAACAAAAAGCATGTAATCGAATTGATGTTCGCAAAATGCTTCGAATCTTTTTCTTCTGTGTAAATTTGGATTTGTATTTTATAATATTAATTTAAGTTTCTGTTTTTATAAATTAAATTAGGAATTATTGAATTTTAATTTGATAATTATGTACAAATTAAATTTAATGATATATTTTAATTTGATTTGTATCATCTAAGTTTAGTATGTTTATTTCATTAAATTATTTAATTTAACGGATTGTTCAAATTTGAATATAAATTTGTATACAGCATATGAGGTATTTTAAGAATTTGAAAAGTTTGAATTGATATTTGGTTTTTCTTGAATTTCATTTTTAATTTGTATCAATTCTATTTTACTCTAAAAGTTTCCAAATAAATTTTATGTAAATAATATTAAAAATTGAGTACAATACATACATAATTTGATAATAACCGCAAAATTAAAAATAAATAAATATTTTTTAATTCTTAAACTTGAATTTAAATTGGAATTTTTTTTTCAAACTTTAAAATAAATAAATATAATTTTTTTAAATCAATTAAATTAAAAATTTTCTATATGTCAGATAGTATAGAAGATTAACTACATCTATTTATATTTAAAATTTGAAAATCAAATTATAACAAAATATGAGATACGAATTAATTCTAATTTAGTTTCATGGTTTAGGAATTAAAAATATATTAAACTTTTCTTAAAAAAAATCAGCTACTTTGATTTGAAAGCAAACAAATTTTTAATTATTTTTTGTTAAATTATGTAAAAAATGTCTTACATTAATTAAGATAGGTAAGTAATAACTTACAAACAAATAAAATTTAATAACTTAAATAAATATGTAATAATCTTGATTTTATTAATAGCAAAACACTTTAGATACAATTTTCTCTAAAAAAAATAATTTAAATGTGCGATTTAAAGCCATTAAAGCATGAGTGACAGACAGGGTGAGGGATCTTGACTTTCTCTGCACACCATGTCTCTTCTAATGGCTAATCAGTTTGTGCTGTTATCCCGTCGATTCAATTAATGCTGCCTTCTAAACTATCTATCATTATCTTCTCTTCATAAGTGTCCAACGTTTAAGTTTAGAATCGGGTTAATTTTTTCTTTTATATCTTCCATCTGGATTAGTTTTTAAAAAATAATTATAAATAGAATTAACTCGTGTAAAAGTTGTACAATCTTGTAACACATGAAACTAAAATATAGGCCCTGTTCGTTACTTACAATAAGCTGACACGAGTGCATGTCTCGCGGCTCGTGCCACTCTCACCATTCTATTATTTCTGTGTCTTCTGCTAGAGTTCTCGATAATGAACATTGTGGTGGAAGTTGATTTCGTCAAATTTGTAGCTGTTACATTATATATCTACATCTAAACCTGACATTAATTGCTTATACTTTGTAAATGGATATTTGTTATGTCGTAAAATGTTGTTCATTTTAGTATAATTTGTGATATCTTATTTAAATAAAATAAATTTATAATAAAAGAAGTATATTATATTAGAAATAAGTTTTAAGCCTAACTAAATCATATAAACTCAGTTTGTAAGGTGAAATTTGTACCTTACTTATATATTATGAAACTATGTTATCTTTAGTTGACGTGAAACTTCTAATAAGATGGAACACCACAGTTCCACGAACACCAGAAGACTGAGAAGTAATAAACACTAGTACGAAGGTGAGATTCTAGAAAGAACCCATTACAAATTCAGAACAAAAAAACAAACAAAAAAAGAAAGGTGAAAGTTGGAGCTCAACTTACATGAAAAAAACGTCGTTTGATCAGTTTAAGAAATATATCGCAACTTCACAGACAGAACTTCTAAAAAGAGAGAAAAGGTTGAAGTATTTCAACTTTGAAAGACAAAATGAAAGTTAGAACTAAAAAAAGATTCTAAAGATCTATGACGAAAAGATGAGGCCCAAACTTTTTCAGAATAGGAAAAAGACTTTAAAAAAAATATTTTTTTTATATTAATTATAATCATGACTGGTTTAATAAATACTTAATTTCTGTCAACTGATATTGCATCTTCTCTTAAAAAAGTTCTATATATACAAATTAGAAGTTTTTTACACCGGTCAAAGTTGATTAATCTGAAGGGCAGTTACTTTTTTTAAAAAAAAAAAAGTATTTTCAACATTTGGATTAGTTAATATTACGGTCAAAAGTTTTCTTACAGCTTAATCTTTTTTATTAAGATGACGATTCCCAAACAGACCAACTAGTTAAATTCTAATGAGAAATTTCTATAGAAGACAAAATTATGATTGATGGTCTGGTATGGTTCTGGAACAGATAAAGAGCAATTCACCCTCTGATTGAAATTATTGAACTCATACATCATTTTAGTTGTCTCTTATTAGAGTTGGCGGGGCCTTCAATTGACAATAACCCTTTCATTTCTTTTTCTGTCATAAAGGTTTGGATCAAATTCAAGCGTTTGTAGGCTTAACTTTTTTCACAATAACAGTATCATTTTTTGATACATTTGTTTTCTTTCTTGGCATCTATTGCAGAACAAAATTACTGTTGTAAATCGATACGGTTTTTCCCCTTATATTCTCTAAATCTCTATACTATTTTATAACAACACTTTATTTGAAGTATACGCGCTTTCTCGTACACATTGTAAGTAGTGTTTGGGTAAGATTTGCTAATAGCGAACCATTTTTTTTAAAGAACAAAAGATGATCCAGCAAGAGAAGCCACTGAAGACAGTGGGATTATAAAAATGGCGTAAACTGAGAATCTTCCGAAAAGAAAACCAACAAAAATTTATAGTCCTCCAAAGCACAAAGTAGTGACTATTTATGGCTCATAGTGAGTTCTTTCACCTCATTGAAGCTATAACTTAAGGCCACAGCACTGCTTTGTGGCTTTATTTTTTACCAATTATTCCTTGGGAGAGAGCATGGTGCTTCTCTGATTCACCAACCTCAACCATTACAAGTTTCGAAATAAAAATTCTGAAGTAAAGAAGAAGCATTTTAATTATATATATATAGGAGGGTCCAACCACTGAACGGCGATGATTCAAGGTAGGTAGGTAGTATAAGCATGCAGCTCCACAAGAGTTAGCAGAGTAAAATATATTTTCCAAAATATGGTATTGTTTGGAGCACAATCTGAAACGACCCGTCATCTCTCAACAAGAATAATTTCACGATCACACACAAACAGAAAGAGAGGGGCTCACGGGCAGCACCAAACAAACAACAACAATTACAACAAAGTGAAAGTGGCCAAACATTAAAAAAAAAAAAAATGAAACAACATTTTTATAGGCAAAAAGTGCAACCTGTCCTGTGGTTTGGATTGCCCATCTCACCCTCTCTCTCATTAGATGTCAGTAGAAGCACCCGTGACCTATCTCTCTGTCATTGATTCTCTGATTCAGCTTCACTTTCCAGTGCCACCTATAAACAAGTACTATTAACTTGTATATAAACCGTGAAACACTTCTACTTCCCAACCACATTCCCCTCCTTACTATTCTTTTTCTCACATCACATTCTCTCTGAGAATGTCAATTTTTCATTCCCTTTTCTATGGTTTGGTAGTAGTTATCATTCTTCTACACAGTCCCAGTTCAACACAATGCCACACCAAGGGAATTAGACCCAGGCCTGGGAATGGTTTATCTACCAATATGACCAGAGTTCAATTTTCAGAAGAACAGTTCATGGAATGGGTGCGATTTGTGGGTGGCCTCAAACATTCTGTCTTTAAGACAGCAAAGAATAAGCTTTTTCCTTCTCACACTTTGCACGTTTCTAAGAAGCCGGGCAAAGGAGGTTTTTCGTCGATTCAAGCAGCCATTGATTCCCTTCCATTCATCAATGTAGTGAGAGTGGTAATTAAGGTCCATGCAGGGGTTTACACGTAAGTACTTGTATTATATTTCTACTTACTCCACTTCAATTCTGCCACATTCAACTCTTTTTGCCATGTGCTGTCTCTTTTTATCTTTGTTCATGTGAGACATGGGGTTCGCTGTTTGTCCTGTTCACGTTCAATAAAAATAATATTAATATTATTATTATTATTATTATTATTTGTTGTTTTTGTTTTTGTGCTATTTGGTACATAGGGAAGTGATAATAACTTGGGTGTCCTTTTCCTTTTCATTCAAATGCCCTGAGGATTGGTCTTTGACTACAGGAGACATTGCACCTAATGAACTGTCCTTTCTTTCAGACCTGAGACTTGTCCTGTTTTTATTTTATTCTTTCTTTCACAAATTGCAAGCTTTTTCTTCTATGTTCATTGCTGGACAAATTTTGATTCGCATTTGACCGAAAATCTCTTATTTGCCACTTTCTTTTTTTGTTAAATTTTGTAATCACACAGGGAGAAAGTTAACATTCCTCCTTTGAAATCCTTCATAACAATACAAGGAGCTGGAGCGGATAACACCATTGTTCAGTGGGGTGACACTGCTCAAAGCCAGCCATTGGGAACCTATGGTTCTGCAACTTTTGCAGTGAATTCACCATTTTTCGTAGCCAAGAATATCACATTCAAAGTAAGTAACAACCTCCATTCCTCTGCTTGAATACAAATCATGCTCTGTCTGTGTTTCTACAAGAAAAACGTTGTTGAATGGGATTTCAGAACACTACCCCGATTCCAGCACCAGGAGCAGTAGGAAAGCAAGCAGTGGCATTAAGAATTTCAGCAGACAATGCAATATTCCTAGGCTGCAAATTCCTGGGAGCACAGGACACACTCTATGATCATCTGGGTAGGCATTACTATAAGGATTGTTATATCGAAGGCTCTGTTGATTTCATCTTTGGAAACGCTCTCTCTCTCTTTGAGGTTAGATTTTCTCTCCAAAATTTCACAACCAAGGTTTTTCGATAAATTAATGAGAAATGGAATCTAAGTTGTTGCGTACGTACCTGTATGTCTTATTCATTCCATTTACGTTGTTTTGAAACGAAGCATGGTTTGGTTTGGTAAGATTTTTGAAAGCATGATTATTGACTTATTAGCAGGGGTGTCACGTGCATGCCATAGCACAAGTTACAGGGGCCCTAACAGCGCAAGGAAGGAGCAGCTTATTACAGGACACGGGATTCTCGTTCGTTCACTGTAAGGTCACGGGCTCAGGAGCACTTTACCTTGGAAGGGCTTGGGGTCCATTTTCTCGCGTTGTCTTTGCTTACACTTACATGGACAACATCATCATTCCCAAAGGATGGTATAACTGGGGTGACCCTAACCGTGAAATGTAAGTACTTTAAACATTTCCTTCATCACTCAACTTTTTCTGCTTCAACTCACTTTTCTTTAATGTTTTATAAAAACACATGCAAATTACCTCGAGAGAGTAAAAATAAAGTGTTTTTCTCAATGGGTATATAGGTTCAGCTGATTAGATTACAAGTTAAGAGTATTTTCACCAAAGGTATCTCTCTCGGTAACGGAAAGTGTAGTGTGTTGCCTAGAAAGATTATGTTCTGTGGTTCTGTTCTGAATACCTTTCGCAACAGTAGGGCCACAGAGTGTTTGTCGTTTTGCCTCAGAGAAGTTCGCACTAGACAAAGTCAGAAATAGCCCCAGAAATTCTCAATGTTTTTGTGCTAAGTGACAAGCAAACGCACTAAGTAAGCCTCTATGATCATGGTAACAACATACCAGAATAATGAATGAGTCCATTCTCTCATGCCAGAACAAGAGCATTGTTGGGTATGCCTAGTTAGAGTATTGTGCCACCAGGAACACAAGTGTGGTGGAAGTCTACGTGTTGGTTCATCAATCATGCCCCTTCCAATGCACAAAATGTTAGAAACATGACCTTTATGAAGAATAAGAAAATAGTAGCACTTTTATGAGAAAAATGGTAGGTAAACATAGGTAGAGTCCTAACCCGAAACCACATACAACGCAACTATATTTGCTTACATAGATAAGGCACTTCAGTGTGCATAAAGTCTGAAATGAGCGTGACACCTTAGCCACCTAATAAACTTTTTTGGCTATAGTTGAGTTGAGTGATATTTATGAATTGATCTATGTTTTGTTGTTATTTTGTATATATATTGGCATGGGCATGTGAGTGTGTTGTTAATTTGATTTTTGTCTGGTTTTGGTTTGGTTTGGTTTGGGTCCACTAGGACTGTGTTCTATGGACAGTACAAATGCACAGGAGCAGGAGCAAGCTACGCGGGGAGAGTATCATGGTCAAGGGAGCTCACTGATGAGGAAGCTAAGCCGTTTATTTCCCTTAGCTACATCGATGGCTCTGAATGGATCAATCTTTCTTTTTGATTCAATTTTATTTATCTCATTACAAAATTTTTATGTATAAATATATAAATTATTACACTATCACAGTATCTTTCACATTTCCCACTTTTTCCTGCTTCACATTTCTTCTATAACTTTCTTTTTAGTCAAAGTGGGTAGGGCCCCGGGGAATTCTCGTTACTTCCATCCCTCTTATTTTTCTCGTGTATACATGTTTCAGAATAATATCATTTTTTTTTTAAGAAAAACATGTCATAAAATTTAGTTATGCTTTTATTCTTGTACCTATAGGCTATATTTGCCAAAACTAAAATCAACATAACATGTATATGAATTTTAAAATATTTTAAAAAGAAGAAACATGCTCTTTCTAAAAGATGAGAAAAATATTTTACATGTTCTATTTTGGTCTTTCGTGCTATGGTGCAAGAAAATAACAAGAATAAAGTAATATTCAAAACTTGACTTTAATATATTTTTAGCTCCTTTAATTTTAAAGTATTTTTAATTCCGAAATTAATATTTTAATCACTTCATTTAATCTCCATATTATAATGATGATTTTTTTTGCTCTCCTTAAAATTAAAAGTAATTTTTAATCACAAGTTACTGTAATTTAGTCTCAAAATATAACTTAAATCAAATTTCATTAGTGAAAAAAAAAAACAAAGGAGGATGATGATAAGAAAGAACCACATTTTTGTGGTAGTTTAAGAAAGATAAAAACTATTATAAGAAAAAATGTTTACTATTTTAAATAAACAGTACAAAAGTTTTAGAAAGATAAAAATACAAAACTCTAGATACTATAAAATACTATTTAAATAACATATTACAATATATACAATTTTGTATATATACATACATATATATATATATATATATATATATATATATATATATATATATATATATATATATATATATATATATATATAAGTATTCTACTAGTTGTTTGTGTTTACAAATTTGTTAACGATGTGAACTTCGAAAACTAAAATGAATTTATCTTCAAGTTAGAAAACTACTTTTTAAAAAATTAATTATAAGAAAAAATACGATACAATTTAATAAAAAAATATAATTTGAGGAAATAAAAAAAAATTATCAAAAACAAAATTCAAATTCAAATAATTTTTTTTAATTATTGATATGAATTTCTTTAATATTGTTATTAATATGAAATTCCTGCTAACATGTCTTCTTCTTTCTTTTCTAATACTTAAATCCACTTTGATCAATGTAATTTCAAAAAAATCAATTCTACATTCTATAGAAAATTAATTGTATATTTAGTCTTCATTTTTTTAAAATTTAAATGATTTTTATCCATTATGTATTAATAGGTGATAATTCTATCAATTACTTATATGAATTTCTTATATTAATAGTAAAATTTAGTAAAGACTTGTAATTTTAAGAGATGCATTGAGAATTATAATTGATAATTAGATGATATATCAACGAAAGACCAAAATTTATTAATTTTACAAAATTTATATGATTAAATGTGTAACTAATTTTTATACAGGTCAAAGTTACATATTCGTGAAACTAGTAGAGTAGTAATTTTTTAAATATTAAAATACTTTTGTACTTCTGATATTTGTACTGCCCAAAACAAGTTATACAATAAAGGAAATCATATTGGTATTGTTTTAGTTGCGATTAGAAACCCTAAATTGTGTTAATTCATACAACACCCACAAACCCAACATTTTAACTTGATGAGTATAAATCTTTTCTACAAAATGATTGATTAATACGTTTGGATGTTTTAAATTTGAACAGATCCAATAATGATTTTTACTAATAAGATAAGATAAATAATATAATAAAGTAATTTTATTTTATCATTACTCTAGACAACTTACTAAATAAAATACAAGAATTATTTTATCACACCTTATCATATCTTATCATACAGTGGCCAATATAACATTTTTTTGATTTGTTTGGTCCTTTTAACGAGAGCATGTTCTAGTATTATGGGCTTAGGACAGTAGAGATATAGCCCGTTTATGTTGAGGCCCATAAAAAGACAAAAACCTTAAAACACAACACAAACCCCTATTATTAGACATGTATCTTCTAAAAAATTTACCATGACATCTAATAAAAAAATATTATTAGTAATATAATTTTGAAAGTAATTTCTAAAAGTTAACAAAATTACTACTTATAGTATTCTGTGATTAGATGATAGTTCAAAAGTGACTACTTGACCTACTTTGTATGATATCTAAATATTATACATATATTTTATTTTTCACTTATATTATATATTTTTCATATATACATATTTTAAAATTAAAGCATTCATCAAAACATTTCTGATGTCCATAATTATTTGGATAGAAAGCATTTAATTTCCTCCCTTAAATGTTATACTTTACAGATTTAATACTCATATTTAATATTACTTGTTTCTAATTATAATATATAAAATTTAAGACATGTACTATAACTGAGAAATCTCAACAATTAATATTTCTTTAACTAAAGCCTACAAGCGCTCAATGTTCATACAATTATAAACCTGCACTTAAATACTTCATTTAGCAAGTGTAACTAGAAACTAAATAACTTCCTCTGGACTCAAATGTAGGAAAAATAATAATCCTTTTAATGAATGTAAATCTAACTAAATTTTAAACAATTCAATGTTATTATTTGAAAAATATCTTTTAATGTTTAGAATGGAACATTATTTCTAATAAATATAGATAAGGTAATTTAAAAATGTTTTTTAATTTTATAAAATCAAGAATGCTAAATAAATAAAGCATAAACAAATTTATGTTATTATTGTTAATTAGTAATTAAAAATTAGATAATTTTACTTATAACTGAGGTAGTAAGAAGGGTGAAATTTTTGGGATTATCGAAGCAACATGCATCAACATAAGAGACAATAAAAAACAAAAATCACCACTTACCTTACAGTTCAAAATTCAAAAGAATTAGGGAAAGATTTGAAGAAACGACATAAAAAAGGTCAGATTATAGTACTGTGATTGTGATGAATCAGAATTCAGAAAGAAGAGATAATCAAAAACCTGCATTCCCTGACATTTCTCACACTCCATAAACTAAATACAATTTTCAATCATTAACTGTTAATTATAGTTACCATTTGAATAATTGAATTGTTTGAACTCTCTGCACTCATTAAATAACTGCATATTCTGCAGTTTAACACGGTCTTCTCACAGGTCATGACTTCTTCAGGTTATTTATAAATCTTTGTATTTTTTCGTGAAATAAATTATTTTAGTAAACAATTATTTTCTCCTAAAACCTTAACAAGCATGCAATCTTGAACTAAGTGTCTTGATGTTTTATACTCCATTCAAACTTTAGAACAGTCTTGTTGTTTTAACACCATTCTTTCAGATCCTTAAATTAAGGCTTTATTTTGCCTAAATATTAACAAATTTAACAAACTGTACAGAGAAATAGAATAAATGCATAGTATCAGTAAAAAAAAAAAAAAAAAAAACTCAATCTTTTTG
>Ga0214543_1000236_pt1 | contig 84156 bp, 42 predicted proteins | sample CNSS2metaG_FD_160094 | JGI IMG/M metagenome (GOLD analysis project Ga0214543, IMG submission 160094) | Root nodule microbial communities from cowpea collected in UCLA plant growth center, Los Angeles, California, USA - CNSS2 | ecosystem: Host-associated > Plants > Roots > Nodule | place: USA... | reverse complement strand
CCTCTAACATCGCCGTCTTTCCTTGTTTGTTTCCCTTTAAAAATCGCAGTCTTTCCTTCTTTACGACTTTCGAAGTTTTCTTGTTCGCATATTTGTCCTGTTTTTCTTGAATATACTTTTTTTTTTGTATTTTTTTAACCGTTCTTTATGTTTACAAGCCTCCATTTTTGTACTTTTTTTAAACATCATATTTTTTTACCTTTTTTTCTAATTTAATTTTGGTAAAAATCATCACGGTCTTGGAAGAAAAATTAATTTTCTATCACTGAGAAGTATTCTTCAAAATGAAAAAAAAAAAAAATTGCTCCAAATACTTTTCGTTAAACTTAATTTTCGTCGATGTATTTTAAAAATTATAAACTACTCGTTAAAATACAAAAGGATTACGTGAATTCAATATTTTCTTAACTTTTTGACGATAAAAAAAGTCGCTACATATTTAATTTATATATGAAAAAGGAAAAAATTGAATGAAAAAGTCATGAATATGAAATTAAATATGCAATTAAATTTTAGAAACACGATGTTCCTTTCACATTTATTTCTTTTTTCTTTTTCTTTTTATACATCTTAGCACTCCTTTACTTTGTTGTTATGTTTTTTCTTCTACTTCATAATCATAAAAAGTTTCTGTTTGCAATGTTTTGATTATTTTAAACATGTTCTTGTTGGACCTGTAGTTTTTGGTTGTGAAAAATGGCCCGATTGAGAAGGCCCAATAGACCTAGTATATTTAGTTTAGTGGGTTATGAAAAGAAAAAAAAAAAAAAAAAGGTATCACAATGTAGTACAACGTTAGTTCATGGTTTAAGAGGGTAACGAACTAGAAAAATCTGTACTACATGTACTACAATCACTAAACTGCATAAATCCAATGGAGTACTACTATCACTACACGCAATTATCATAAGATATTTTCCAAGTTTTCATTGAAATAAGATAAAAACGTGCACATGAATATGATTAGGAAATTAATCCGTGTAAAACGGGAATCAATTATTAATAACAAACATTAATTATGTACAACTAAATGATGGTTGCGTTTGCATGTTGAATTTCACATGGAGAAGCAACTGCCGTGGTTGCTTGGAATAAGTCGAGTTGGGGCGGAGAGCGGTGGCGCAGTCTGGGAGGAGGAACGGACGGCCTCGTATCGGCGGCGAGCGGAGGGCCGTGGGAGATTCTCCGGCACGATGGTTTCCAGTGAATTGCCTTGCCACGGAGGGCACGTTCTTTTCTGGCTCCATTTGGCGGCGGCGCCGCCAGAAACATTGGATACTTGGTGAGCAATTGGGAAGGTGGTGATTTGAAGCGTTTCATGAGGCAGTGTCATTGAATTGCACATTTCTACTCCAATCACGTACGATGCCACTCCCATCACAACGCATTGTCTCTTCCAACAACATGATTCGTTTTTCAGCCTACAACAAATGTATAAACGTTAAATTGTAAGACATGTAAAAAAAACAACAAATGTATATAAACGTTAAAACTTACGATGAAAGTGGCTTTGCGGGGATTGGAGAAGCTTTGGAAGATTGGTTTGACGTGAGAGGAGGAAGGTTTAGGAAGCAAGTGGTTGTCATGGTGAGAGTTGAGAGAATAATGAATTGGTTTTTTTCCACGATCACCCTCTTCAAGGTTTTTGTTATGTACACTAATGTTATAAAGTTTGAAGTTATAAGTGAATAGGAGGTGGTGGAGGCATTGGAAAAGGTTGAATATGTATGCGTGTGTAAAGTGAATAGGAGAAAACGGTGGAAGAGGTGTTTGAAATGGAAAAGGCAACCTTGTTCGGTTTGATTTGGTTGTGTTTAGCGTTTTGTGGGTTGGTATTGCGTGCGGTCTATGCACCAATCTCGCCTTCGACGGTAGAAGACACACTTGTCGCACTCTTCCAACTTTTCTCTTCACACACTTCAACCTTCAAAATCACTTCTTAAACAACTAATAATAATACGCAATTAGATACATGTACATATATATTTCCTCCGTCAGGAAAATGGAGAGTCACGAGTTCAATTTCGTTTTTTGATTTTCCTCTTTTTATCGTTCTTTCCTGGCTGTTTCGACGTCACCAGGTTCATAACCACCCCGCTTTACCAAAGAACTCACGCGGGACAATTTTGTTACCTAGGTTTTCTCTTAAAGGTGTGCCAAAATTTCAAATCTTTAATAACTTTACACTATAATCATTCAAATTTATATTTTTGAATTTTAAACTTAATTTATCAGGTTGAAAATTCTAAATTGAATAAGTAAAAATAAGAAAATCATGTATACCTACTTACAAATCATGTTGGACAAGACCGAGTTCAAGTCAAACTAAATCATATTGGGTTGGGCCTGCGTTAAATTGGGCTACAGGATACATATACCAATATGGACTTGTTTAGTCCAAGACCATGTCACACAACACTTTGATCATTTTAACTACTTTAAGTTGTAATATAACACATTAAATAATATTTTAATTATTTAAAATACTTGTAGTAAGTTAAAAAATACTACATGTTTCAATGAACCTTTGGAATACCTCTACAAGTCATTTTTGTTAAAACTAACCTACATATCAGGTTTCTCTATTAAAATAGACAAACAAGATTCATTACTTTTAAAATATGAGTTATTCATATAAGATAATATAACATACTCTAAATCCAAAATATTATAATTTAATATTTTTGAGTGTATTTTTCTTGTATATGTCACACAATTTTTTCATTCTTAGTCGATGTAAAAGTTTTAAGCTCATACTTAAATGCTAGCAAAATAAATGTAAGATTTAAAACATAAAATGACAATTCAAATACATAGTTAATTGTAAAATCAACTATCTATAACATCCATCATTATATCTAAATAGGTTAAAAAAAAGTAATATAATCAGGTCAAACTTATTTAAAGCTTTAATCTCAACAACTTATTCAAAATTCTAGACATAAACTTTTATTATTATTACATAGGTATTTTTTTTATTCCAATAAATATATATTACGGAATAATAGTCATCTCCAATATGTTGAGTTCAAGTTAAATTTCAATCCGTGAATGTAAATTAGAGAAGATACAGACATCCTTATTATACACTCAATATACATATCAACACCAAAATCTACCTTCATACATGATATTAAACTTATATGAAGGCATATTTAATATTTAAAAAACATTTGTTTTCAAAGGGGAGCACTTTAATGTTTGATAAATGACTTTTTTTTAGGTTTAATTAGTTGGATGATACCCATTTTTATTTAGATGTATCAGTTTGCAACCCCTTTTAAAAAGGTGTCAATTGAGTCTCAACTTTTGAAAAGATACCTTAATTAGGTTATTTTCAGCAAAAAATTATTAACACCGTTAACGATATTGATATTTAAAATGACTTACGAAAAATTAAGTATTGATATTTATATTAAAATTTAGTGATAAAAGTCATGAATTAAGTTAACGGCTTTAGTAATTTTTGTTTGAGATGAACTTGATTAAGATATTTTTTTTAAAGTTGAGACTAGATTGACACATTTTAAAAAATGGGTGCCAAATTGACATATCTGAACGAAAGTGGGTATCATCCGACTAATTAAACTTTTTTTTTATCATAAAAGAAGCTAAACGTGGATTGCAAGACAAAAAAGCTAATTCACATCAAAATCAATACAAATACAAATACTTTTGAAAACTAATACGGCTACATCCATTCATGAAAGTATGTGTACTTGCTTACAAAACAAGCCAAAATTTTAGGTTAACATACGAACAAGGTGATCTACTTTTATAAGCAACCTAACAAATTTGCAGGAAAAAGAAAAAAAAGGAATTTCGTCAGCATTAAGAATGCTTCAATCGCACTTCTATCCAACAACAGAGCTAATTAATGGCTTTGTCGGCATAAACAACGGATTATTTCACTAATTTATCCTTCATAATTACCTACTCATGTATGAATTAACTCTATAATTACAGTTTTATTAAGGTTGTCCTGAAAATAATCATCATTAGATAATGAAAAAAAGTTTAAAAACAAGAAAGAAAAACGTAAACATTTAATATGATATCTCTACCGTGCTTTTTGAAAAAGTTGAGAACCTCCTTAGAATAATAGCATTTGAAGAAGCCACGATGACAGTGCTTTTTAAGAAGTGAATGAGTGTTTCTGAAGCAAAGCTCAAAAAAGAGATGCGAAATTGGAGTCTCAGTGTTTCATTTACGTTCGTTATCAAAATAATATTCCATGAAAAAAAAAAACTTATCATTGCATGTCATAAATCTTCTCAAGTAATTTAAAATACTCACAAAATGTTCGTAACTAGATAAGATAGAAGCACTTTTTATATATAATATATTATTTATGCACTTTTGATTTCAGTTTTAAACGTAAGTGAATTTATGTATAGCCATAAATAATTCATCTTCTGCATACATTTTATTGCCATTTCATTAGTTTTAGTATATAGTTTGCCCTTATTATAAGAGTAAATCCACAATTAGTATCACGTTGATATGATCAAAGACGTGACGTAGTCACAGGATACTTATAAACTTCACTCGGTTCAGAGAAATATACGTATATAATAGTTTTATATGATTTAGTGAAACCAAAACTATTTACAAACTAGTATATCTTTTTCTGTGTTCACTAATTTAATCGTTTCTATTAAAAAGAAAAAGTGTATAATAAAAATTATTAATTTTAGATGGAAAATATATTGTTATAAAATTAATATATCTTATTAATCATTGTTAAATTTGAAATGTAACACAATCGTTACGAAATAAAGTGAATAACAAAGAATAATAGATATTAAAGTAATAGAGAATAGAATAAACAATAAAAAATGAGATAATATGGAATAACTTTTATGTATATTATTATTAATATATCGATAAAAAGAGTTATATATATTTATATATACAACATGTAGTCAATAAAAAAATAAATTAACTAATTAATATAAATATTTACATACAAAAATAATAAAAAATAATAAATTATATGAATATCCATCATATAACATAGGACTGATTTATCAAATTAATGAACATAGACTGATTTATCAAATTAATGAAAATCATTGATTCATATCAACATGTTTTTATCTATTTTAAAACATGAAAGTAAAAGGTAATTACTGTCAATAGTTAATAGTTGTACCTTATTTAAAAATTGAGATTTGATTAGAAATTAAGATTTAAAATGGTTTAAATAATATTTTCTCATTTCATTTATTAAAACGTTTTGTAAAAAGATTCATGACATAACTCATATTTTAAAATGAAAAATATCTTTTATATATATATTGACAGTAATTCTATAATCGCTGAGAACGGAATAATATTTAAATTATTTATCTATTTATTTGTCTAACATGATATTTCATCGATAGATATATAAATAAAAGTTAACTTTTATTTTTATATCATTAATAATATGTAACCGACACCAAACGAACCTGAAAATAAGTTAATTTTTAAAAATAAAGTGTTGTCATTTTTTGTGATAAGACATAACATGGGACAAGTGGTGTGTGTTGATTGCCCTCTCCAATTCTGCATTTGCGTCACCGCTCTACATTTTTTTCCCATTTTTTAACTAAAAAAATTACGTATGAGAGTCTAATATATAACATGAAAGGAATTAGGAGGTGGCAATTTTTTATATAATATAATTATGCATTCTAAGAAAATATATCCCAAATTACACTTGGAGTGGGAGAGGAAGATTTAATGCATGTTTAGCTGTTAAAAGTACTCAAATGAGAAAAATGATAAAATTAGTGATACCAGGAGAATGGAGAATAGCCAACTTATAAATAGAAAAAAATTGTGAGACAAAACAATTTGAACAAAGTCATTATTATTATTATTAGGAAAATAATATTTTTGACAAAGTTTTGTTTCACAAATAATATTTTTTATAAAAGAAATCTTAAAATTTTATTATTTTATTTTTGTAATTTTCATAAAAAAATATTTTATTTAATAATTTTTTCTACTTTTTAAAAAAAATATTTTTCAAAAAAAATCATTTTCGTTATTATCACAACTAAAAATTCATGAGAATTTTCTTATTAATTTGTTAAAAAATTTGCAAAAAAAATTAATTCATGTTATTTTCTTCGAAGAATTTTAATTGTTAGATAATTACTTTTGGATAATTATATTTTACAAAATTATAAAATTTACAAGTATTTCCTACAAATTTTGTTGCAAAAAATATTTTATACAAAATATTTTGCTAAAAAAATACCAGTTTTTTTTGTAAATTTTGTTTATAACAAAATTATAAGTATTTCGTGAAAAAAAATTAAGAGAAAATATGAACTTTTTTAATAATGTATTATGAATATTTGCATAAAATTTTTTAAAAATAACGTGATATTGAAATAGATTTTACCTGGTCTAAGAGTATTTGATTTTTATTTTTGTTGTTGAGAATACATCATTTAACATGACGCATTTTATTGCATATTTTAAGAGCGATTTTGGAGTTTGTAATATTTATTTGTCTTAAAAAATAGTGTCAGCGGAAGTTGTAAGAAATAGTAGTAAGCGAGATATAGTAGCGTATTATAATAAATAATTTTAGTGTCAAATTACTTTTAACTGATTACAAGATAATGAGATAGTTTTTTTTTTTCGGTGTATCACTTTTACATTACATGTGAATTAATGATATAGAATAACTATCTACCTTTTTTTTATTTACTGACAATATAATTTTAGACTGTTTTTGTAGAAAAAAACTTCAGAAATAATAATGATAAAATTGAACCGATGTTAAATCTTAACAACAGTTTGCCCGCTAATAATGATATATTCTTTTTAATAATCTCGTGAAATAAGTTTGTAGTTTGACTCTTGTTGATTATATAGGAATTGATAATTTTATATTGTAAATAGAGGATTGTCTATAATTTATCAAAACAATTGATAAAATTATACTGTAAATAGAATATTGTATATAATTTTAACGTAAGTTTACATCGGTTTCTTAGGAGGATTAACGTAAAAAATTTTGCATTCAATAAAAAGTTCTACAATAAAATGAGATTTTTTGAACTTTATAATTTTGTGTGTTCTTATGAGATTAATGATTTTTATCAAGTTGAAGGAGAGTTAGTGAATAGGAAAATTAAACTTAGGACAAAAATTGGACTAATTTGAAAGAAGATTTAGTTGTACATTATTTAAGGGTACAAAAGTAAAAGTTCATTTTTCACTTAAACATTTTTTAATTTGTACAACTCAATCTTCTCTAAAGTTGTCCAACTTTTATTCTAAATTTGACTTCATTAATCACTAACTACTTTTTAACTTTATAACAAAAAAATTCACATGTTAGGCAACACAAAAAAGTGAAACATATTAAAAAAATAATTTCATTATAGTTTTTTTTATTGGTAAAAAGATGAATCAATATGAGAATTAATGTTGGATTTTGATAAACATGAAATAAAAAAGAAAGAAAGATATTCATGCAAAGTCATTATTTTGTTTATCAATAAATTGTCACCTCCTAATTCAAGATAACGTGTTTTAGTATGGTTGTTAACAGTAATAATGAGGAGAGAACTTGTAATGTAAATAGAAGAAGAAATTTACGTTAGACCCCTTATGAGTCGACATAAATTTAGGATGGTTACACTCTAAATCAACATAAATTTTGAAATTAATATCTGTTGAAACTATGTTTGACGTTAAATTCTTCAAACGTGAAAATAGTGACATAGATAAATTTGTGTGTTAGTGTTATTGTTGTCGACATATCCCCTCTAACTTAAAATGTTCATAGTATTTTTAAATAACCTACAATTTTTATTTGTTTGAAAAATTAAAAGAGTTAAATATACTAATAAATCAAAATTAAATATATAATTTTAAAGTTTAAATATTATTAAATTTATATTAAAACTTTAGCTTAATGATTTAATGTATAATTAAATATAAATGATGATAAAATATATGTTTTAAAAATAACATAATTTAAATTTTAAAAAATATATAATTATTATTTTATGGGATGGACAATGGACGTGGTAGGTGTAACGAAGCATGAGATGGGGTTGTTGTGAAAAGCAAAAACTCCTGATTGTTTAATCCGTCACTCATTCACCTGTCAAGCCATTAGCTATGTATTCTTTTTTTAACAAACTAAAAAATGAGATGAAAAAAAGTATGTTTACATTTTAAAGGGATTATATTAATATGATTTTTTAAAGATGTTATTATCAGTTTTTCCATTTTAAAAAAAGTATAATTTATTTTTTATATAATTTTTAAAACAGTATATATTCTACTATAATCATAATATTTTAAAAATTATAATTATTATTTCAAAATTGGTTCTTGTATAAATTTATCAATTAGTTTAATCCAAGCTTATTTGGTCCTATATTAAATGTATATAATAAAAACAGGTTCATTTTAGTTCAGATGGGTGTTTGCTTGTTTAACTTTGTCTAATCTATTTTACAGATTAAATCAAATATATTTTATCAGCTTTGCTTTTACGAAATAAGATGAAATGCAGTAACGTTTTTATTGAATAAAACTCTTACACTTTGTAAGTATTCTGAATATTCTTCTTCTAACTCATCAGATCTAGATGCCTTCTTAAGATTTTGGTTATGTAAAAATTTGTTTTCACTCACTATTTACATAATAAAATTCATTTCAACTAATTTTTAAAACGATATCAGCTTATTATACACAACAATTTGTAATTAGAGTACTTTTTTCAGTATTGGTTGCAACTAAAAAGATACATTAATGATATAATAAATTTCATATCACTATTTTTGATCATAAAATTATAACATGCAATAAGTTTGTCGATAACATATATAGTAATTATGTTTACAAATACTGAAAAATTCATTAGTTATAATTTGGACCATTATTTGAAATTGATGCAAGTGAATGAAGTAATAATGGTAAATTGAAAAGAATCTACAGCTGTATATAGCTGCCACTCCATAAATTGTATTGTAAGTTGATGCTCATACGATGTTGACTGAAGAAGGGTGTGATGATTGGAGAACAAATCTAATCATCATTTTTTGTTTTTTTGAGATACTTTCATTTAGTTTATACAGTTATATTAATATTAATAATATTATTGAAATTTAAAAAATGTAAATCAGGGTTAATCCCTGCATTCAGGTCCCTGAATTAGATATATAGGGAAAAGAAAGATATTTATTAATATTATTACTATTTTTCTATTAATATGTTATGAAAGAGACACGCCCCTCTCAGACTAAAAAAGAAATCCCTTGCCGTTAACAAAGCTCAAAACTTTACATAGCGATTCGACGTCGTTTCGAACCTGCCACCGCATTTTGAAAGTTAAAACCCCACCAACCACCGACCACCGCCTTCAGATACGACGGTGAATCTCTCTCCCCTCTCTTTCTCCTTCTCCTCGTCTCTTTCTATATGTTCACAACACTTGTGTCATATAGGCAAATCGCTTCTCAAAATTCCTGCATTTGCGACGCCATGTTCCCTTTGAATCGCAGAGACCCACCCGCCAAACCTAACTCCAAAAAAACCTAATTTTTGTACTCGTTATAGCTGCCCAATTGTTGTTTGCAATCTGGGTCGAACCCGTTTCGATTTTTCTTGACTTGGATCTTATGGTGGAGAAGCATGGAAGAAATTGAAGGGGTGGATTGTTGCAGTAAAAGTGAAAGCAGGAGCTCTAGTGGGACTCGACCTCCCAATCCCAACCCACCTTCACATCGCCAATGCAAACTTGTTCGCCACGCTTCTCTCGTGAGTTATTCTTTCACAAAATTGATCTTTTCTTTAAGTAAGTAATTTTGTGCTAGCATGTTAGTGTGTGTGCTTATTTATATCCTTTTAGACAGGAAAATGCTGATTTGTGATTTTGTTGTTTGAACTGTTATGGAATTATTGAGTTCCTTGAAATGGCTATAATTTCTATATTTGACAATTTTGAACACCGTTTCTTTTCCTTTCCGTTGCCATTTTGATGCAGTGGGAGATTTTGGAAAGTTGTTGCAAAGGAAAGTGGTTGAGTCATATATGTGCAAGTTGTTTTAGCTTATATGGGTTATATTTCTTTTCATTCTTTATAGATGAAACCTAGAATTGGGATTTAGGGTAAAAGGAAAGTTTGGTGGGGAGAAGTAATGTAAAACACTGATGTTCGGTTGGTGTGGTAAAAAATGTCAGATCGTGGAGGTGTTGAATTAAATAAAACCGTGTAAATAATAACATTGAACTTTGTTCCGTCTTGCCAATTTTATGGTTACCTCGGGTGTGCTAACGTTCCTGAGCTCCTCTGGATTTGTCTATTTGGTTTTTTGTTGGTATAATTTACAGTCATTAGAGTATTGGGAGTGCTATTGATATGTTGTTTCTGGAGTTGCAAGTTCCTTTCTGCTCTGAAAAAAAAAAAATTATTTTCTGAGTTTTATTTTCCATCTGTTGTTTTTCTAACTGTTGTGGCTAAATCAACAGATAAAAACAAATTTGTGCGATGCATCTGAGCCAGGGGATGTTACTGAAGATTGCCAGACTGATTTCTTTCCAACGCTTCGTTCTGGAGCTTGCGCTGATATTGGATTTCGGTCAAGTATGGAGGATGTATATGTTTGTGTTGACAATTTTATGCACGATTATGGACTCAAGAGTTGTATAGATGGACCCAGTGCTTTCTATGGGGTATTTATCTATTTTTGGTGCTTAACTTGATTAATAGTGATTATTGGGTCGGTGAATTTTACTTTTTCTGATGATGACATTTGTGTGGAATTTCTTTGCAAATCATAGTCCTCATGCTAATATTCTCCGGTGATAATGCATTGCTTCACCAATACGGACTATTGACATATAAACACATCTTAGACACAACATTGCTGATCCCGGAGAAAATTTTGCTTGTTTCTTGCATTTGTTTGAAAACTGTTGTGAAAGTCAGGTAATGATTATGGTCAATGGCTTGGTCAGGTGTTTGATGGACATGGCGGAAAGCATGCTGCGGACTTTGCCTGCCAGCATCTGCCAAAGTTTATTCTCAATGATGAAGATTTCCCTGGAGACATTGAAAGGATAGTTGCTTCGGCATTTCTGCAAACAGACAATGCCTTTGCAGAAGCTTGCTCACTGGATGCTGCACTTGCATCAGGCACCACTGCATTAGCTACTCTTGTTATAGGAAGGTCAGGATTTCGACAATCTAGGTGTACATATATATTATTTTTTCCAACTAGCCAAAATCATGTTATTCATTTTTCTTTGGGTAAGTTTCCACTGTTTTTTTAAGGAAGTGCAAATGAGAATCAGGAACATTTCCGGCATGAAAGTGGATAGCTTTGATGAGTTGTGTGATGATGATAGTTTGTGATTGCAGGTTGCTGGTGGTGGCGAATGCCGGAGATTGTCGAGCTGTGCTGTGCCGTCGTGGAAAAGCGATTGAGATGTCAAGAGATCATAAACCGAGTTGCAACAAAGAGAGGAAGCGGATCGAGGCTTCTGGGGGGTATGTGTACGATGGATATCTTAACGGGCAACTGAATGTTGCTCGAGCACTTGGTGACTGGCACATGGAAGGAATGAAGAGCAAAGATGGTGGACCACTGAGTTCAGAACCCGAACTCATGACTACAAAACTGACGAGCGAGGACGAATTTCTGATCATAGGTTGTGATGGTATTTGGGATGTATTCCGGAGCCAAAATGCAGTGGATTTCGCCCGGCGCAGGCTCCAGGAGCATAATGACCCAACCATGTGCAGTAAGGATCTGGTTGATGAGGCTTTAAAGAGAAAGAGTGGAGACAATTTGTCTGCGGTTGTGATTTGCTTCCAGCAGCAACCTCCTCCCAACTTGGTGGCCCCTCGCTCCAGAGTGCACCGGAGCTTCTCTGCTGAAGGTTTGAAGGAGTTGCAGAGTTTCCTTGACAGCTTGGGTAATTGAGTTCCTTCAATTTTCTTCTTTTTGAGGATTAAGATTCATTTGTAATTGTAGGTGTAGTAGGCCTGAGAGATAACTTTGACTGTAACATATGCGGCATCTAGTCGACATTTAATTTAGTCCTTCCATATTTAGAATCATTGCCTCATTCTTCTTACATTTCTGCATAATCAATACATATGGTTATGTGATGCATTTCAACTATCTGGTTCCTTTTAACTGGGCTATTACATACTTCAGATTAACTTTTATGCAAAACAGATCAATTTTTCTCTTGTGGATTAAGGGTAGGATCCTATTGACCAGTGATCTTATACATAATTTCCACAGTTTGTTTGTTTGAGTGTGAATGAAACATGAGATGTTTTTATTATTGTTGAAGTGACTACTTTTCAACAGAACAATCAACCAACCCTTGAACAAATAAAGGTGTATTTACGACTAAACCTTAATTGTGTTAAGTAAGGATTGAAAGACTGTTTATTTTTTATTTGTTTAATCGCAAGACGCTCTTATTTTTTTAGGTATTAGTTAAAGTCACTTCTAAAACTTTATTTTGTTGAAGAGAACGCGAGGATTATGATTTTTTTTTTTTTTTTTAATTCTTAAAAGTCAGGTATAGTTCTTGCTAAAACGCCCAGGTTCCCATTTAATATAATGCTTGTGAGAATGTGATTGGTGTCCGTTGTCATTTTGAATTATTGTTTTTATGTTTTGTTAACGTACTGATTTTGTTTTTGGTAATTATATTTGTGGAATTAGTTTTTGTAATAATTTTTATCTTTCTCTTTTTGCTTTTCTTTTCTTATTTGATATTTTTCTAATAATTTTCCTCATAAAGTATAATAGACCATATTATATTTAGTTATGAGTGAATTAACAAATGACGTCACAATTTTAGTCATAATAAACAGTGAGTGTGACGTAACATCATTAAATTATTCATTACTCCTAATAAATTGCACGTTGCTTCCGTGCGCTTTTTTTTTAACCATTAAAATGAAAACAATTTGATAAAGATGGACAGATAGACAGATCCATAAATTATTGATCCACATCTTCTGCACATAAAATAATTCTTACACTATTCAATATTATCTTTTCTATTCTCTCTCTCGTTATAAAATCATTTTCTCTGCTATCTATGTCTCTTTGTTGACTCAGTTTTCTTGGACTATTCTGAGAACAACAAAACAGGCACATTCACATAGGCAATGGACTGACCATTAACATTTACGACACAGAAGTACAATGTAGCCGTATTGTAGAACAAGGAACATGGATTGTAACATTACGACAAAAAGTGAAAAATTAGTTCTTTCACCGGTGGAAGTATAGAAATAATACACATTTATATATTCATATTATGTGAATGCAAATTTCATCTCAAAAATCAGTTTTTTATAGTTTACTTAGGTATAAAATCTACTTTTTTAACATAATATCATATAATAAACAAATGTTGCAGAAATTTCGAAGGAGAATAGTGATCTATGTTTCTATATATTTCTTTGTTGTTGGATGAAATGTGATCCTTCATTTACAAGTTGTGCAGAATAAAGTGTTCATCTCTTTTGGAAATTGAATGCCTTGATTGAGAAGGCAAAGGTAAATCCAAAAAGTAGTGAAAACCCAACAAGCACAGCAGCAGCTACACCTACAAAGTCATCTCTATACCCAAAGTAACTCCTAACAAACTCTTCCACACTCTCTCCACTCTCTATACGATCTTTTATGTCACCAAATTGTGAAGTTACCAATCCATACAAGGTCCAGGACACAGGACAGATCCAAAAGTACCATCTCCACCACACTGGCATCCTCTGTATCAGTATAAAATATCATTTCTGAGTCAATCACTTACCATATGCGTATATGTGTTAAAATGAAGCTAAAGGGAGATATGAACTTACTGTTCTTGGAATCACAAATCCTGAGAAGAGGTTCCATATCATGTAGAACCCAAAGGAAACTATAGCAGCAACGTTGTGATCTGGGGTAAGACCCACAGCCATCATGCCATAGAAGGTGAAGTATAAAAAGGTGAAGAACATGAAGAAGAGATACCAAAAGAACTTGCCGAGTGTCCAATCAAACCCAATCATAGCATACACTATCACCCCATACACGAGGGTCTGTATGAGTATGTATGGGATCTCAATGGCAACCTGAATATTCCATAACTTCATGATTAGTGTTCTATAATTAAGAGAATCACTTGGTAATTGATTGTTAGTGTTCTTTACTCATGGATGAACAATTTCGTGTATACCTGTCCAAATGCGTATGGTAAAGCTGAGTACATTCCAGCAGCTCTTTCTCTGTAGAACACTGTTCTCTCAATGGCTACAACAGGTTGCACAGATGTAGAATTTTGTATCCCGATGAAGAGGACTGCAGCATACATGGACCCCATTGCATTAAATATATCTTGTCTTCTTTGCCTGCATCGGATAAATAAATTAAGGTTATAACATGAAAAATTAAAAGGGAATTAGAAACTATGGCAAGTGGTTGCATGTCGGTACCTTTTAGAGCCAATATCCCAAAATATTGTCCCAAACAGTAAGGCTATGATTGTTGTGAATAAAAGTCTCACTGCACTGTATGGGGGATTTCTCCAGTATGATAGGTGTTGTTTCCAAAGGCAAGCCATGCATTGAGTGAAGAAAGTCCGTGAGTACTTTGTGGGGAAGTACAAGTCTTTGGAACCTGATGGAGGTGTGCTAAGTTCCCATATCAAGGCCTTGTTTCTCCTGAATGTATGTGTAATATAATATTGGTTAACCATAGAAAAACATAATAACAGTGACAAATGTTCAAAGGGCAATGCTTTTTTCATGTGTATTTTGGTTTGAACTTCTAGTTGTTCCTACCTATATAGGTCAGAATTCTTGTATATTTCAGTGAAGTTAACTCCAAGAGCTGCTTCTTGTGCTTCTGAAGTAACCTCCAACATCCAAGTGGCAGGATTATAACCATTCTTAATCTTTGGCACCCCATTAATTCCCTACACCAAGAACAGGTTACTTGATGAACAAACTGGTTGAAAAGCACTAATTAATTACTAGTTAGAGATGATGCAGTGCAGACCTCAAAATAACTTATCAGTTGAGAACAATGCTGGCCTAGAGGCCCCACATATATTTCCTCACCTCCACGCTTCAACAGAAGTAGCTGTCAATATAACAATGCTGGTTTTTGTAAGCTGATTATATATATGTTCAACCTTAAAATGAAACACTGAATTTTTGTAAGCTGGTTAAGAGAAGGAAAACTGTCACTGACCTCATCAAAAGCATCAAATATATCAATGCTAGGCTGGTGAATTGTGCAGACCACGGTTCGCCCGGTATCCACTGTGTTCCTCACTGTTCTCATAACTATAGCAGCAGCTCTGGCATCAAGGCCAGAGGTAGGTTCATCCATGAATATAATAGATGGATTGGCAACAAGTTCTACTGCAATTGTTAACCTCTTTCTCTGCTCCGTGGACAAGCCATTCACTCCTGGCAATCCCACCAAGGCTTCTCTTAGTGAAGTCAGTTCTACCAGCTGCATAACTTCCTCAATGAACATCTGCTATCAATCAATAGGGTCTGTAAGCAACTGAAATGGCTTCATTGGTCATTTGGAAGAAGCTACAGTACTACAATGTTACAATGTCATTTGTTGTGTGCTCTAACATGAGCATGAACACGGATCTTATTAGGCACACACAACACACCCAATCAAACACCCAAGATTTCCTCATTCCAACAAGTAATAGGATGCTCTAAATTCTGTTGATGTTAATATACAGCGTATATCTGATTTACAAAAGTTTTACCTGTCTAGTTGCATAATCAACCTCAGGTGGTAACCGAAGCCATGCAGAATAAACCAAAGACTCATATACTGTAACATGGGGAGAGTGGATATCGGTTTGCTCACAGTATCCTGCTATGCGGGCAAAAGTTTCTTGCTTTTTAGGGTAACCGGATATGGTGATTTGCCCTTGAATATAACCTGCCGATTTCCTTCCAGATAACACGTCCATTAAAGTTGTTTTACCAGCACCACTTACACCCATCAGAGCTGTCAGAACTCCTGGTCTAAAAGCTCCATTAACACCCTTCAACAGTTCTAGTCGATCTTCAAGAATGCCTTGGTTCTTCATTTCCTGCAAACATAGATAGAAATCCGAATCTATTTCCGGAAAACTACGGGAAAACATGCGGAGGGACACCACACCATACACTATGCGAATTCAATTCTTGTACCTGTGGCATCTCCACCGCATATCTGATTTCATCAAAAGTAATAGAAAGGGGTGTGAAAGGAAGAACCATCCCTCGCTTCGTCTTGTGCTCGCTTGCACCAATGCTACCCACTCTTGACGACAGAGTTCTGGAGCACACACTTCTGCGATTTTCATTCCCTTTATCTGCATTGAAATTATACACTACATGAACACGTGCAGTTAAAACAGGAAGAAAATGTGACTGCGTGAGTGAACATGCAACCCACCAGAAGAGCCTTTGAATCTAGACGATAATTCAATTATGTGTTCGTTTCTGCCTGCATTTCTCTCAGCTAAGGCTTCTTCTGATATTAAAGCTTGGGGTTTTCCAAATGCTGCAGCAAAATGTTTCCGTTGTTAGATCACAATATATCGGTTCAAAACTAAAAGGTTCGTGTAAAGATACTTACGGTCAAGATATTGTAATGCCAAGGGGAAAAGGAAGTTGAACAGTAACATGTATCCGATGGAAGCTCCAACACCAATCCAATACCAGTATGCTTCAGGGAATATCCCTCTTGACTTCAACACCTTCACTCCTAATGGTTCTGTTGAATTTGGTGGAACCTTCAATGCAGAAATATTCACATATTGTCATCTAAATCTGATTCACACTTTTTTCCCAGTTACATATGTATAGAGAATATGTTTTTATTGCTTACATGTAACCAACTCTTTCCGAGAAATTCATTAACAGCTAGAGCATTCTGTGCATACATCATGGGCGAGAACCAGTAACCCCACAGCCACCACCTCTTCACATCAACTGGTTCAAAAGGAAGACTACAATGTCAGATTTTGACACCAAAATACCTCTGAACATGCTTAGAAACATGCATTATCACTCTAATTTTACAGGGACAATCCAATACTTTTGCAATAACTTCTAGTAACACATTCAGTTTACTTTTGCAAAGTAAACTGAAATACTTTTATTAGTACTTCACCTCTAGATAGGATAAATCCACCCATGACCATGACTGCAAGTAAAGCAAATGACCCAACTGTGTTTGCAACGATGATGTTCCTCCCAACTGCCCCCATAAATCGAAAAAGCCCAGATGCCATCTGGTTGATACAAACAAGCAGAAAGTACTGCTTGATGAACCTGGCATGAGGAACTATCAGTAAGCACACTGCCAAGCAAACTCTAAAGTCTATGCAATGTAAGATTAAAAGAAAATTCTCACCTTTCAATACTAGGATCAAATCCTATAACATAGTAAGTCATCACAACCCAAATTCCAACTTCCACTAGGGTTATAGGAATCTTAAGGATCCATGTAGGCAGAGAATATGCCCAAGGAGGAAAAAAGAGAAGGTCCCTTTGCTTATAGAAAACGGGGAGTTTCATGATGGACATGGATAGCTCGGAGTATCCATTGAACATGATCACAATTAGTACGAAGAACAATGCACCCATAAAGATACCACCATCAGTTTCAGTATCCCGGTGCATCTCAGTTCTCAGGAACAATGTCATTGTTATGAACCCCGTTAAAATCAACTGAAAATGAAAGAAACCAAGCTTGAATCAATCTACATGAACTTGCCAGTGCAGTTGCAGTTTATTAACAAAGGAAAACAAAAACATTGAAGCTAGAACAGTGCTTACTTGCCACATCTTGAAAATATAGACAAACGAATTCCTTTTCATAAGTAAGAATTCTCTGGACACGCAAGCTTTCAAAAGCTCCTTCTTGCTGACACCGTACTTGTTCTTTGTTAACACAGCAGGGTGGCCTTTGGACATGTCAAATGGGGTGGCAAGTTCATCACCAAGTTTTCGACCAATGTGAAATGACTGAAATGCCTCGGCAAACTCTCTAACAGTGACGAAGATGTATGGCTCATCTTTGTTTGCCCAATATTGTTCTTGGTCTTTTCTTGATGTTACCTGTCATACATATAAACATGAAGAACTGAGATGTGTGTGTTTCAAAGATAAAGAGAGGAAAACAAGTATATGGAAAGTTAGAGTTACTTCTTGTAAAAAATCTGCTACTCCTTTCCTCTCTGGACATTTGAACCCCATGTATTCAAAGAACTCAAGCACATTTTCCCTTGGACCCTGATACACAATTTGCCCATCTGAGAGGAGAATAATATCATCAAATAACTCGTAAGTTTCTGGTGCTGGCTGGAGAAGAGAGATCACAGCTGTTCCATTCAGAATGTGGATAGATTGTCTCAGAGAATTAACCATTTGGAATGTGGTAGAACTGTCTAAACCAGTTGAAATTTCATCCATGAAAAGTGCTCTTGCTGGTCCAACTAGCATCTCACCTATAATTCGCAGACACAAATAACATTGACTTGGTAATTGGTAGTCACGTAGAAGTCTTAAAAAAATATTGAAATATTTCATATTAAGCAGAAAACGAGATTTTTTGTTTACCAGTTGTGACTCTTTTCTTCTGTCCGCCAGAAATACCCCGAATCATGTCATCCCCTACCATGGTATCCGCACAAACTTCCAGTCCCAAAATCTGCCAAATGTTAGAAACAGGAACAACTAAGTTTCTTCCTTCCTTTTTCTTCGAAATTAAAACCATCTTACAAAGTTGCTGAATTTCATGTCTTGCCTTCATTATATAATCAGTAACCACATTGGTTTCTTGGCCTTCTAGTGCTGCTGCCTGTAAATTTAGTACGTTTAGATTAGCCACGTACATTAATTTCTAACATATTCACTACGGACTCAAAAAACTTCGAGTGGTTAAATTTGACATTTAGTTTTGATCTCGTGTCACCTTCATATAAATATCAAGATCAGGATCTGGCTTAATGTTTTCAGCCTTCTCTCTTCTTGACAGTTCTGCCAGCATCTCTGCATGTCACGCAAGTAGGAAACAGTTCAATCAAAGTTAAGTGAGATAATCCTTCAAAGACAACTAGACCTGACATCAAGAATGGTTCATGTTTTCAAAGGGCTTACTCACCATAACGCGTTCCAATCCCTTGACACCTTGCTGAAAAGGCCAATGTTTCTCTCACTGTCATTTCTCCTATGTGTAGATCCGTTTGACTTATGTAAGCTGATGTTCTCTGAGGCACAAATTCCTCCATCCCACGACCATTATACGAAACTCGCCCCGAAAACTGCAATTCATCAGGAAAAAAGTAGAATGAATCATAAACCTTTTAAGTGATTCTTATTCATCTGAGCAGTTACTGAAACAAAAGCAAATCTCATACTTTGAGATCTTTCCCAAGTCTTCCAGCCAGTGCCAACAATAATGTGGTCTTTCCGGAGCTTGGAGGGCCTAAAAGAAGTGTCATTCTGCATAAGCCAAAACAAAGATACGTTGAGATAAGATAGTTTAGTTTAGTTTAGTCTAGTTCCTCAACAATCCTACATACAAATTCCACAAAAGGTCAACTCCACCCTCTTACCTTTTAGGCTTGATGATTCCACTGACATCATCAAGAACTGTGAATGGCTTCTTTCGACTGGGAATAAGGTGAAGAGAATTGAGGAACCCCTTCAGAAAGAAAGACAAAATGCACACACAGAGACACACATTTGAACTTGTCAGTGTTCTCTGCTTCAGAAACAACTCTCGTGACAACATCCAAATCTATTGACCATTTACAATTACCTCCAACAAATTAATGCAGAAGTTAAAGATTGTAGGTAGTGCTCTGCTTCCCACATGAGCTTCTGCCTCGACATTCAAGTGCTCAAAACGAACTTCAATGGTGGGAATTTCAAGTCCAACACTGCACTTTCAACACACATTACAAATTTCTTTATACATGACATAAGGCCTAAAACATCCATTAATTTTCCATACCAGAGTTTAAGCGATCAAATCTGAAACACACACACATATGTTAGTAGCTTACCGATCAATGCGGTCCCTTAACTTGAACAAGAACTTCTCATTATCTTGTTCTGCAATCTTGACAAGCCTCTCCACCAAGTTCTTCCTCTGAAGTGGACCAAGTTTGTTTATATGAATCTCTGTAGGAGGTTGGCCTTCAGCCTCGGTGAGAATGCCCCTAGTCATGCGTAGATACGTGGGGAGTTTCTCAATAGCAGCCCATTTAAGCTCTTGTTCATCCTCTTCTCTTCTTGAAGACCCTGAAAACACATCAACACCACTGCTTCTCCACACGCTGGAGCTCCCTATGCGTGCACTTGCAGCTCTCAGTTCATCACTTTCCATCTTTCAACTTATGCAATGAAGCTAATTCAGATAATTCTGATATGAACAGTTTATGATAAACTTGTCATGTGCAATGCAATGAATTGATTAACCTGTTCCTGGTTTAAGAATGAATCACATAAATGGAAATGTGTTTGTTCATCTCATTATGCGTGAGTAAATGGTTTCTTTCTTGCATTCTCTCTTACTAACAGAAGAGGATGAACGGAAGCTTAGGAATATAGGCACCTACTTATATAGTGGTTGGAAGCACTCACTGTGAATCCTACATTACATGCAATCTTCTGCGTTGGCTCAATAATGTGCATTTCTTAATTAAAAGACAGGTCCTCAGAATCACACCCATTTCAAACCTCTCACGTTAGTGATTAAGTTTGTTATGACAGCAGAAAGATATCAAAATTAAATTATTCACCCTTGTATAAAATAATCACGTCTTTATTGTACCCTTTTTCTCTTATGACATAATGCGAACTCCAACATCTTTTTTTTTTTGGCAACATTGTACTCTTTCCGTTTGTTTGTTTAAGGTTGTTTTATTAAAAATCAAGAAATATTATGATTTTTTTATTTTTATAAAATAATTACGGGACTTTCTGGTTTATGATTTTTCATTTTACATTAATAAATATATATGTCTAGACTAATTAAGTATTAGGTGAATGGTAAGAGTGTACTTGATAAGTAATTGGTGTTGTCTTAAATTTTGAAAAAAAAAACAATTAAATGAAAATATGGAGGCTTATATATATACACTGTCACCCACAAACCTTTTCATAGGAAAAAACGCCTCAAACCTAATAAAAGTTAATGTCTTTAACTAAGTTAATTAATTTATTATCTTCCTGAATTATTTTATCAGATATTGTGAAAAGGATTGAAAAAATACGTTAGTTATTAAGAAATGGAAAAATGATTTCTATGCATATTTCAAATAACATTTTGGATGTAAGAATACCTAAGTCAAAGATTAAGAAAGGTCTAGAGTTCTTACTAAAAGCACAATCAAATGCAATCTATACTCTCTTTTAAATGAAATGTTTTCTCTACAATTTAACCAAATAAAGTTCTAAAAATTGGAGAAATATTAACAAAATGAAATGAATTAACAATTCAATTAAAAGGATAAAAAGAGATCGTGAAGAATAGAAGTGATGACAATAGATAATATTATATCCATATTATAAACGATTATTAAAATACTTATTATTTACAAATTTTATCCATCTGTTACAAATTTTATCCAAAAATACTTACATATAGGATTTTTGCCTACATAACAGATCTCGATGTTCTAACTTGAACAATAAAATAAAAAGTTGATGGTATTTAATAGACGAGGGGATATCTACTTAAAATACAGAACCCAAGAAATTTGATGGTATTTAATAAATACGGATCCTCTCTTAAAAACAGAAGAAAAAGAAATATTACTGTTAATAGTAATAATAAAATGTATGTTTTTAAAAGTAGGGTTTACTAGATTCGGGAAGATTGGGTTTGAAGTTTGGTAATGAGTTAGAAAGGTAATAAAAGAAATGCAAAGTACGATCTGTGAATGGAATTGCCAAGTTATTCATGCCGACCTCAAATTATTTTAATACTCGTTTCAATATTAAGATGATGGCTGCTTAAGAAAAATACAGATTCTGCGCAAGAACGACTTCTTCCTCACACTTTCATTATACCAAATTTATAATTTCCTTTTAAATATTTTTTAGGTTTAATAAATTTTTAAATGGGTAATCAGATAAATTATCAAAATATAACTTTTACCAAAAACTTGGATGTCTAACATGGAATTTAATCACATTATGTTCGTCTTTTAATCAAATTTTGTTATGTTTATTTGATCTTTTAATCAAATTTTGTTAGGTTTATTTGATGTTTCGTACGCATTTCAGGATTGTATTTAAGTTGTTTATATTGTTTGACATACTTTTACTTTAATGTTAAGTCAAATACTATTATGAAACACATTTGAAATGCTAAATAAACTTAACAAAATTTGATCGAAAGGACTAAATTCACGTATTTCGAAAGATGAAGGACTAAGTTGGTCTAAAATTTCGAAATAGACTAATTCTAAAATTCATTGAAAGTTTAAGAACCAAAAATTCATCACCATTATTTTTGCATATGCAAAAGAGAAGAGGTAGAATGTAGAAGATGAATATGAGAAGAGAAGGTGTGGATCTAAGACAAAAGAGATCCCATGTGTTCCAAAATCCCCATGGATCCGGAAAAGATCCGATGGTCCATGGGTCAACGCCTATGTTACTTCTCTCACCATTATTATATTTCCCACAACTTCATTATTCTACGTATTCCCCACTAATGCATGTCCACTCTTATCATGCATTCACATTTGCATACATGCATGCATGTGCTACCTGGGCTTTGCTTCACCTAAAATAATGTGAAGTGTCTCTCATCATCATCATCCATCACCTTCATCATTTCACCTCTAATCAACTCAAATATTTCTCAACCAACACCAACAAACACACCACCATAATCATATCTTTAAATATCACATATCCATGGACATGCCTACCATAAATACAAGCCCAAACCAAACCTTTAGGTTTAGACTTCCTTCATATGATCATGTGTTGTACTCAAAATTATAACTTTTATCTATTTTTTTTTTCATCTCTAACTACTTTGTTTGTGATAATATTAAAACAAAAAAGTGGAGACTTTTGAATTTGACTTTTATTGGCCTCATTTGATAAACTCTCAACTAAGCAATCATTAGTGCTTTCCTTTTTTTGTTTGAACTAAGTTATGATAACTGAATTATCACTAAAACAATTCATGTCGGACATCATAAGTTGATGTTTGTCATTTTTTTTTTCAACATGTTTTTCTTTACTCACATAATGAAAACAAAAAGGACATTTATAACAGTATATTTAGTTATGTATTAAATATTTAGTAATGTATTAAACAATGTATTTTAGTTAAATAGGGAATTTTACGTTAGCATATTCCATGCATGCGTGGAAATGCCATGTCGCAGTCTGGCACAGTAGATACAAACAAAAAATCAACAACTGAGTTTTAAAACTTCCATACAAATAATAAATCATTGTCAGTACCTCTGGGTATATTAATTTTATATAATATAAATATATATTTTAATTAAAAAATAACAAAAAGCAGCATCAGTAGTCCAACGGTCAGGATAATTGCCCTTCAAGCAATAGATCCGGGTTCGACTCCCGGCTGATGCATTCTTTTTTTCATTTATTTAATTTTAATAATTCATTAATAATATGATTTTTTTTCTTTCAAAATTACCTTTATTATAATTATTCTCTCTAGTTAAGGCATTTTTTGGTGGCGGGTAGATTAACTCCCTGGTTGACTCATTATAATATTCGATTATCACAGTTGTAAACTTTATTATAGATATTTTATATACAAGACAGGTAGGGTGATGAACAGAAATATTTATGATATATAATACTATACCATTTCCCTTCATTTTTTTATTTTTATTTTTTGAATCAATTTAATATGTTTGAGAGTAAAAACATGATAAAATTATGTGTTTTGGAGAGGAGGAACAGAACATTAATAACCTCTTCCAACTAACTCCTCAAGTTGACTTAGGTGTGTGGATTATAAAATAGAGAGATGTTATGAATGGTATGTACATGGACATGAAGTTAACCTAAAAGATAGAATGGGAGACAGAATGAACATGGGAAATATGAAGAATGGTGGTGAAGTGCATGGCTCTGTCTCAATGCTTTCAATCATTTATGACTCTGTTTATTATGATGACAACCACTACCTAGCTGGGTTTATAATAACACTTTTAGAATAGCAACTTCTTCTTCACCTTCACATCTATCTATCTATTCATCACTGCAACTAATTCTCATTCACATCTCATAAAAATGGCCAAAATCTATAACATAATTAATGTACTTCCATTGATGGCAGTACCAGTGATACAAAAGGTGGTGGATTTGTAAGAATTATTGTTTTTTGTTTGTACGTGTTAGAATATATAGATGTGATAAAAAAAATCAGTATAAAACATTATCCTTTGAAATAAAAAAACTCGTATCAAAAGTCAAGTGATGTGATGATGTGATTTGAGGAGATTTTTGTTTTTTTCTTAATAGAGAAAGTATAAAACCAATGTTATGTTTTCATTATTACTATTTAAATGTAATTGAGTATTTATGAGTAAATTATTATAATATATAGTATTAAAAAGGGAATGAAATAAGAATTAAGATAATGAATATTGTATTAAATTTTACCTTTCTTTACCAATTTGAAAGTAAATTTTATATTGTTTTTTAAAATATTTGTTAATACTAAAATGATTTTTGTATCGAGTATCATTTCATTCTAATTTTTCAAATTTTTTTTTATTGATATTTTCGTTTTTTTCTTAAAAAACTGTTTATCCTGATTTATGAAAATTTAAGAATTGATCAGTATTTCTTTTTAACCTTTTCCTATTTAAAATCAAATAATAAATACTATATTATTCACATATGATTTAAAACTTTTAAAGATAGAAAATAAACCCATATTGTAATATGGTTATCCAAAAATTAATCACTATGTGATTTGTCATGAAATAATAATAAATTTTATTTGTTAAAAATTTATTGAAATATTAAAATTAATATATTAAAAAATATTGTATTACCTTTGCTCTTCTTAATTATTATATTACCTTTATTTATTTTAATATATTCAATATTATAATAATAACAGTTTTATTTCTTACACTAATTAAAAAAATTATTATATTTAAATAATTATATTTTCTCTTTTTTATAACATTTACCATAATATTTTTACAGTAATATTTTATTTAATCAATATAAAATTATTTTTTAATTATCAGTTATACTTTTATTCAATAATTACTTTATATTAAATTATATCTAATTTTAATTTTCATTTATTATCATTACATATTAACTAAATATTATAGATGTGAAAATAGATTTTAACCGAGCCAACTAGATTCATCTTGGATTTGAGACAAGTTGAATTGGAAAAAAATTAGTTTTTTATTTATGTTAAAATGAACACGGTTTACTTCATTTACATGTTAACGAGTTTGAGTTAATTAGAGATGTATTGACTTGTAATCTACTTACAATAAGTCCTTACCTTTTTTATCATTCCTTTCATCACATATTTATTATAATAATGTACTATTTCAAATTTTGTAGATTGACAACTTGATTTTTTTTTTAAACTAGTATGTACTTTGATTTCAACTTAATATCTTTATAATAATGGTTATAGGTGAACAATTTTATTGTACTACTATAGATTAATGAAATCAATCAATTTTGATTGTACTATATAAAATAAATTTAGAAAAAAAAATGTTTAAGTTAATTAACTCACCTAACCTATCAACTCATGATTGGTTGAATTAGATATAAAATTTTTAATGATTGGTTGAATCACTTACCAATTCCAGATGAAAGTTTTTTTAATGTGAAGTATAGTGCTTTTGTAAGAATGTTGTTTAAATTTGAAGGTTTTTCTTACTTTAGAGTACCTTAAAATTATTACCAAAAATAATAAATAGATATGTGATTGTAAATTCGAGCCCATTCTTTCCTGGGAGGTGCTTTTTTGCCTGGGCCCGGCTGCAGGTTTCAAAATTGCATTCCCAAGTCGTTCAAAAATCTGTTTATAATATTTGGGTAATATAATTAGTCTCAAGACTTTCCCTCAATCTCTCTTTCATTTGTTCTGGTTTTTGCTATTAGCCTTTTCATTTGTATAATTACACACTTTAGGTAGAGATTGTCTTTTGAGGTCATTGTTACTACCAAGTATTCAATAACTTAGTAATCACAACTGAGATTTTTTTGTTATGATGCTGCCAAGTGCCAGCGAATGTGACCTTCATCTGGGCCACTACCTGCATCACCATATGGATATGTTAGACTTGATTTATATACAATATGTGTGTGTGGTTAGCATACAAATAATTGGAAGTGGTTGTGCACTGTCACATGCTCAAAACTCCTTTCTATTTTCCAAGATTCTTGTCACTCATGTCTTTGGTTTAGGGAACTACAATGGCCCTTATGTTTCTTTTTTCTTTTCACTTGCAACAACAATTCAGGTCTTCCCCGTTTACCCATGTTCTGCTGATGTAAAATGCAGAATTTAAAAATGAATGGCCTTCACTGCAACTTTAGTCTGTATGTTATGGAAATATCACTGTTTTGTTTGAGTTCAGATATTTTCCATGCACTTCATTCTTAGCTAAAGTCATCTTAAAATCTTGATTATATCTTAGCTTTCGGATTTTGATTAAAATTTAAGACCAACATGTCAGATTCAAGAAAGTGAAATACGTTGAAAACTATCATTTTGGATGTATTTTAGAGAAGTGATAAAGTTGAATGGTGTCATTATAGTTAGTTGCATCTGTTTGGTTTCTTGTTGGTTAATCGGGCCATCTTTGACCCGTCTTCACACAACCAAACAGTAGAAGATGTAGTTTCTGAATTGCTAGTAGCACCATAAAAAAAGACTACCATAATTACGCAGTTGTTTGCGTCTTTGGGCAAGCAATTGTAAAATATAGAATTTTAATATCTAAGAACATATTTTGTAAGTACATGTGGTGCCGTGGGATGTTATTTTATTTCTATTGATGCCATACCATAATCAAATTTTACATATTAACCATGGCCAAATTTTACAGATTAGGATAGTTATTGCAGATCATTTCATGCTTTTGACAGTAATCTCGTGAACCTGATTCCTGCATTAGACGATTCTTAATAAGCTAATCCGCCAGAAAATGTATCCGTGTCGTGAAGCAGAGATTCTGTCAACCAGTAACCATCCCAGCATCCACCAACCCTCTGCCAGTGACAAACAAACAAACATCAGATGCATACATGGTTAATCTATAATTAATTTAAGAAATCAATAATTGAAATATCTATCATTGAATTAAGAAAAGAATTATACCAGCTAAATACTGCTGCAGTAATCCAGAGTTAACAAAAATGCCTAATTACGTATTTCCAGCAAAAATAAACAATAATTTTTGCAAACAAGATGAACCAAACACGATATTGAATCATCACGAACATGAATACGATGATACGATGTAGCGGAAGAAATCGTGACCAAACCTGAACCATTGTAAATTGAAATATCTCCTCTTCCTCCGGTCGACTTCCACGAATCCAAACCCGCTGCTTGTATTTGTTCTGTTTGATTTGAAGCTCATCACTCCATATAACATCAGTTTTTTAAGATAATACAGAAAAAAAAAATTGAACAAGAACAAACATTCTACCTCCTCGACAAACAAAGTGCTCATGATCTTTCTCTCCTTGTGACCTAGCAATACTCGATAAGTAGAGTGGTGAAAAATACGCCTAAACCTTTCAAACTGCACATGCAGAGGTGTATTGATCTTTAGCATGAATTTCAACATACAAATATTTCAATAATAGTAAAGTAACCATGATTGTGTTATGTGCAGTATGCAGAAGTTTTACACGATGAAGTAATAAAAAATTACTATTAATATGACTTTACTGCAGAAGTTGATAATTTTCCTGTAAATACTTTCAAAGAAGAACAGAATTTTAACATACCTGGCCCAAATCAAAGAAAGGCCCAAAATAGGTAGACCTTTCAAAAGGATCAAATCCGGCGAACCTGTACATAACCTCGATTCCATAGTCTTGACGAGGTTGGTCGTTATACTTCAAGGCTTCGAGCTGGTAATGCACAGCATCTTCTGCACTAAACTATACCAAACATTGATTAAACAGAAAAGGAACAAAGAAAAAGGAAAGATAAGAGGAGAAGTGGTGGATAGTGATTATTACATCTAATCGTGGACCGAAGGGTCTTTTCTTGCGAGATTTGAACCTGCAGGCGGTGTTGGAATCGGAATATTGGAGAATAAAATGGAATTGGATGAATATATGTAAGGAAAAATAGGTACCAATCCTCGGAGAGGAAATCGGGAACTTCGGCAGCGGCTTTGAAGCGAGAGTTTCCGGTGTTATTGAACAAGAATCGAACGGAATGCGGATGCGACAAGAGAGACGATCCAAACGACATCGTTCAAGGCTCTGATACGAAAGGGGAGAAGGAGAAGAAGAGAAGAAATTTGAAGATCGAGATGAACGCTTTTCTCTTCCAGCTTCTGAGCACGACGTCTATGGTCTCTCTTGGTCTCTTGAAGATTATTTTTAAAATATAATTTATGATTTAAATTACTTAAAAGTATATTGTAATGATAAAATTAGAGCCGTCAATTATAACTCGTGAACCAACTTGGCTCATCATAGGTTTAGATTGGATTGTGTTGAAAAAAAAAATTACAAATTTTAGTATGGGTTAAAAATAACTTAATCCACTAAAACCCGACTCATTCGGGTTGAACCCGTGATGAGCCGAGTTGGCTCACCAACCCGCTAATAAATTTTAAATATTAAATTTATATATATATATATATATTTTTTTTTTTGTTAGTGAGTATATTTTTAGTTTTGGTTCTCATGTGTTAACTAAATATCGTTTTTCCATTATTTTAGAGAATGTTGAGGCACTCATTTTAATACAAAATTGGTTGTATGGTTTTGAACTAACATGTAACATTATTGTTAGTACTGTAAAATTAATTTAATTATTTAATACTTAATCTTTTAATATTATTAGTTAATATTATTTTTGTCTTGTTTTATTGTAGATGGAGATAAAGAAGATGCTTCAAGAAATGAAAATGTTGTGAATTTATCCATTCAAGATTCTAATAATAATACAGTTCGATAAGTGACAAGAATGATTTAACGTTAGGTAGTAATTTATATTTTTGTGATTTTGGTTTATATTTGGAGTTTAACATAATTTAGGAATTTATTTGGATTGTATTTAAGTTTATTTATATTTTAATCGGAATTATAATTTAGTTTTCTTGTGATTGAAAAGAAAAATTGTGTGTTTTTCTTTTAATTAAGTGAGTCAATGAGTCAACCCGTTCCCGTTTAATCCGCCAACCCGTGGTAGGTCGGGTCGAGTTCTAATTTTATTGGCTCGCTAATTAGTGAGTCGGGTTGGGTTGACCCACTAAGGGATCAATCCGTCATGGACCAAACCGAATTGGGTCATGGACCAAATCGAATTGGGTCGGGTGACCCGTTTTGACAGCTCTAGATAAAATAGTTCAACCTAATATTTTACACTATAACCAAAATAAATATTAGAAAATCGAATCTATTTAAGAATTAACTTAGACATTTTACATTATAAAATAATTTCTAAAAATAATTCATTTTTAAAACAATTATATTTATAAATAATAATATTTTGACTCGATTCATTTCAACGACATCTCAATTATCATGCCACTAAAAATAACCATCTAACAAATTTCCAACAATTAACAGGGTCTTAAAAACTGCCATTATTAGATACGTAACACGTTCTAAATGCTTGAGTTCAAATTTCACTCCTAGTTTTCAAATGGAAACAAGCCATTTATTAAAATGTTAATAACATATTTACGAATGATAAATATAATATTAAAACATAACATAATATATAATGTATTGTATTATAATTATGGAAAATGATACTTCAACTATCATTTTTTACTTTTTAACATAATTTAATATGGATCATTGATTATTTTAAAAAAATATAATAATATATTAATCAATGACTCACAATAAATCAAGTCAAAAAATAAAAAGTGAAAATCAAAAAATGAAAATTATAGTATCATTATCCATGATTATTTTAACGAAATTATAAAAGAAGTTCATTTGACGCATCAGCTAAAAATGAAAACGTGTAAACATTAGCCTGGACAAGCTGAAAAGTGAACTTAAAAAATTTTTCAATTGAATAAAAAAAATCACTTTAAATTTAAAATATTTCGAAATCTATTCAAGAAGATAATAATATTTTGAATTTTTTTTTACTCACTTTCAATTTACCATTTTTATCATCATTAGATCATCATATCACATCATTGAAAACTATTTAAAAATACATAGAATAAAGAATAGAGTTAATCAAATAGTAACCGATCAATCATAATCTTTACTTTGTAACTTGTGAATAAACAACAATAAAAAATTGGATTAAATATGTTGTTAGTCCTTTAATTTTCACTAAAATTTTGGAATCACTTAATTTCAAAATTTTGAACAAATTTACTCTCTCATTTTTCAAAATATGTGGATTTAGTCCTTCTAATCAAATTTTGTTGGATTTATTTGATGTTTCGTACATATTTTAGAGGTTGTATTTGAGTTGTTTATATTATTTGACATATTTTCATTTTAATGTTAAGTCAAATATTATCATGAAGCGTCCTTGTAAAATAAATTTAACAAATTTTGATTAAAAGGACTAAATTCATGTATTTCAAAGTTGAAAAACTAAATTGGTCCAAAGTTTCAAAATTGACTAATTTCAAAACTTTTTAAAAGTTAAAGGATAAACAACGTATTTAACCCTACAAAATTTTGATACTTATCAATAACTGAGACGATATGGACATATGAAATAATAAGGAAAATTTGCGTTATAATAACTTTTGCAAAATTATTAAAATGGATAAATTTGAAAAATACTTTTGGTTCAGCCTGCTTTTTCTTTATATAAAACATAAAAAATATACACGACGCAACTACCGTTTCTATTGAAATAATATTTTCCTATTTATCTAATAATATAGACTATACAAATGAATTAGACCTCTTCATCTTCTAACGTAGTCTTCTGGTTTCCCTATTCTTTTTCTTTTAGTTAAGCAGATGCATATATATATATATATATATATATATATATATATATATATATATATATATATGCTAAAAGAAAGTAAAGGTGACACTTAGACCTATTTAGCTTAAATAAAAGAAAATGATTTTAAATGCATAAGAGAAAAAAATAACATAATTACTTTTTTACTTAATTAAATTTTATACTTTTTGAAACGTGAAAGCAAATAAAAAGATAAAGTATCTGTCACATTGTCCCTTTAATATAAATTTTAAATTTTAATTAAAAGATGTAATTTTTTTATTATTCTATAAATAAAAAGACTTAATTAAAAACATTTAATTTCGTTAATGATTGGAGGTAGTTTTATTGCTTTTTTAGGAAAAAAAATTCTTTTTACCTGGATTACATTTAATTTTGTATTTTCCGACCTTTTAAATTGTATTTAATTTTTTTAAAATATTATAAAAAAGAATAAATTCACCTAATTTAAATAAAGTATTCACAAAGTTTTCTATTTTATACTTATTTATTTTTACATTACAATAAATATATGTATCAACTAGTTTTCTATATATATTTTTTTACATTATTAAATTTTGAAAATAGTCCTTGAACAAAAGTTAACAATCCGTCGGAGTTTTCGATAATTAAATTGAGAGGAAGTATTAAACTCAACCGACCTGAATGATCAGGTTATAGGAACAAAAACCACGTAGATCTCAACAGACAGTGACCACTATTAAAATATAAATGCAGGTTCATCATATTACTCAATCATTACAGAGAATAATTTTCAGAGTAATACCAACAAATAATGTATCCAAAGAATCTGTTCCCCTCTTCAAACCCTGCAAATCGACAAATTAAGAATCCTCAGTTGAGATTATTTCACTCTAAATCGATAAAACCAATAAACCACTCATCATCCATTCACCAAAGATTCTAGAATCATAATTATTAATCTTGTGCAGGTAAGGAAAGTCGTAACAGAAGCACTCAACGTTTGATTTTTCAACGTCTAATCTTCATACGTAGGTTAAAAACGTCGTCACGAGACGAAACCAACACGAAACGCAATTGAGAATAAACTAATACCAGCGATGAAGAGGTAAAAGAGAACTCACTGTTGGTATTCTACGTTAATGAAAGGTGCAGAAGCGTTGGCGATGACCTGAAAGGCCCTGGAGGAGAGGACCAACGTAGTTCCAGCTAAAGAAGGCCTAGAAACCGATGATTGCGCTCGATCAACGATCTTGATCTGAATCATCTGGCCAGGAATGCAAGTTCTGCGAACCGCAGCGCTGATGCACCGCACCTGATACTGCCTCCCACATGCGGCGCCATTGTCCCATAAACCCTCGCCGACGGCACCAAAGAAGTTATTCGACGGAAACTGCGACGCGTCTCTGCCGTAACATGCACTGGCTGCACGTGTCACCATAAACAGTTACACGATTCAAATATTAACACGTGTTATTTTGTAACCTATGAAAGATTAATCTGAAGTAATTAACATTGATATACTTACGCAGAAAGGGAGGGCCATAGTGTGCAGCAGTGCCGACGTCAGCGAGAGAGTGGCGGAGGAAGAGTGAGGAGAGGAAGAGAGTGCAGAGGATGAAGCGAAGGGAGAGAGTAGAAGACATTGATGCTGCATCAGAAAATTAAGGAATGCGTGCAAAATTTAGGCCAAGTTGTTGAACACATTTGTAGTAATAAATTATGATTAGGGTTACAAAGTCAGCATACAAAACTGTGGTCGTTGGTCAGCATAACCGCGTCAACCTTAGCATTCACTACTTTCATTATCCGTTATGATCATTAAAATAGCTGTTTTCTTTTTTGTTTTTTTCTTTTTGTTTTTGAGTTTCCATAGAATTTCAGAAGTTGTATATAATTAATTTTTGAATAAATATTATCATTGTCGGGAGAAGAATTTATATTGATTGGTAAGGTTTAAATTTCACTCTCTTTTTAGTGTGATTTCGTGTTATTCAGTATCAATTTTATCTTAGTTATGAAAGAGTGTTCTAAAGAATCTATGTTCATTCAAGATAAAATAAAATTATAGTTAGACTTAAATCTTATTTTCTTAACATTAAAAAATATCTTTCCTATTTTCAAACCTGAACACATTTTTATTACTTTTACTTTATTTAGTGCATTTTTTAAAATTATTTTATCTTTAATTATTATTTGATGTTTTGATATATGTCATCACTTGCTTTTGATATAAAAATAGTTTTTTCTTCTTAGATATTGAGAAACAAGGAAACTTAATTAGTCTCTTAATTCAAAGTAGTATAACATTAGTGTGTTAAAATGAAGGTAACTTAAATCTTTTAAAAAAAGTTAAAATGAGTGCTTATATTTACAAAAATTAAAATAGTACTCGTTTATCAAAATTATGTTAAGATTGATATAATTCCTTATACCGATTAAGAAATCTAGTTAAGTTCATCTCTAAGTTACTTTTTAAAATAGACAAATTTTAATAAATTTAAACAATGAAAAAGTGTTTGTATCACAATATTTATGAATATTTGTATTCTTTAAATAAAAAAAATTATATTAATAATATTTTATCAAAATTATTTTAAGAGTCTTGTTAATCAGTTTTCTAAAATACTGCTTAAGGTGCAATTAATAATCATTGAGTTCGGTAAAAGTTCATAGATACTAGTAAGGAGAATGATAATCAGGTAAGGGCACTGATTAAGGAATAATAAATGTGTTTTGGTATCAATATTTTTACATTGAAAGCTAAAATAATTAAATGCAGTAATTAAAAAAGTATAAATGCACATAATATATTTTATAAAGACACAAATACCCTTTTAAATTTTTAGACAATAACTTACTTTTATAAAACAAGAACTTTGGAATTTTTGAGGTATTTACTAAAAAGAAAAAAAATCAATTAAGTCTCAAATTGACACTTTAATTGTTCTTTATTTTTTGTAACATTTTTAGATGTTTAACATTAATTGTTTTGTTGGTTTTTTTGTTAATTTATACTTTTTTATGTTGTTTTTTTCCTTCTAATTTTTAAATGTTTAACACTATTTTTTTTGTTGGTTTTTCTGTTAATTTAAACCTTCTTATATTTAATTTTTAGCAACATTAAAATATAGTTATTTTATTGTTTGATTAGTTTTAAACTTTTATTTGTGAACATTAAATAAAATATTAAATACACATATATAATATTTATAGACATTTTTGTCTTTTAAAGAAAATAAAATTGTATTAATGATTATTAGGTCAGATTTTATTTAATATTACACTTATTTATGTACTTTTATAGGATGCAGTGTATATTAATTATCCTTAATACAATGGTTAGCAAGACCTTAAAATAATAAGAATGGTAATTAGTGTTCTAAAGACATTATTTAAAGTAATAATGAACATTGGATTCTATAAATGTTTATAATATTAAATGAAATATGACTTTAATAATTATTAGTACACTTTTATTTCATTTAAAGAAAAAAATGTTCATAAATATTTTATATTTGTAATTGACAAATGCACATAAAAGGATTTAAAAAATAATTATATTTTAATGTTACTAAAAATTAAATTATATAATTGAACATAAAAAGTTAATTAACAGAAAATAAAATATTGCTTTTTTAATACAGACAATAGATAATATTATGTTAATTATTTTTTATCTTCATTATTAAAAAAAACAAATAATAATTTATTTTTTGTTAATTTAAGTTTTTTTAAGTTTAATTATATTTTAATTTTTAGCAACATTAAAATGTAATTATTTTATTATTTACTTATTTAATTATTTTTAATTTTTTTGTGTGTATCAAATAAATTATCAATTACACATGTACAATATTTATGAACATTTTTATCCTCTATCTAAAGTTAAAGTGTACTAATAATTATTAAAGTCATACTTAATTTAATATTACTAACAAGGTCTTGCTAACCAGTGCCCTTAGGACACTAGTTAAAGATAATTAATATACATTGGATCCTATAAAAGTACATAGATAAGTGTAATAATATTAAATAAAATCTGACCTAATAATCATTAATTCAACTTTAATTTCTTTAAAAGACAAAAATGTCCATAAATATTGTTTATGTGTATTTAATATTTTATTTAATGTTTACAAGTAAAAGTTTAAAACTAATTAAATAATAAAATAACTATATTTTAATATTATTAAAAATTAAATATAATTAAATATAAGAAAGTTTAAATTACCAGCAAAACCAACAAAAAAAATTATGTTAAACATTTAAAAAAAAAGAAAGAATAAATTAATAGACAAACCGACAAAAATTAGTGTTAAACATCTAAAATTGTTACAAAGAAAAGAACAATTAAAGTGTCAATTTGAGATTCAATTAATTTTTTTTTCTTTTTAGTAAAGACTTTAAAAATTCCAAAGTCTTTATTTTATAACAATAAGTTATTGTCTAAAAATTTAAAAAAGTATTTATTTTCTTTATAAAATTTATTATTTTCATTTATACTATTTTAGTTATTGTATTTAACTATTTCAACTTTCAATATAGAAATGATGATATTAAAACACATTTATTATTCCTTAGTCAGTACTCTTAGAATACTGGTCAGCATTCTCCTTATCTAAATATCATAATTAATTATAAATATTATATATATATATATATATATATATATATATATATATATATATATATATATATGATTACGTTGAAACACATTTGAAAATTTAATTTTCAGTGTAAATTTGAGAAGAAAATGGATTCCACATTAATTGTAAATGCTTTTTCTAGAAAATAAAGACTAACTTTTTAGCCAAATAAAACTGCATTATCATGAGAAACATGTCGACGATGTAAGTAGCCCCATTGTCTTGGGAAGAAAAATAGATGGTGGACACAATTTTCCTGCTATATTTATTTTATTTGACTCTACGTCCTTCTCATATAATAACTGCCTTCTTTAATTTCATTCACAACCATTTGTGATGCTAAGTTCTGAAGGAATCACCGCTTAACCAAGCATTTATTATGTTTTTTTCTTACATCTTAAGCTACCATTTGCCGTTTTTCAGTCTTTACATTCACATATACTATATATATTCTATATATATATATATATATATATATATATATATATATATATATATATATTTAATATCTCACTTATCTCAAAAAAATTTATATTTTAAAATTTATATTTTATGTTGATTAAAGATTATTCAAAATTAAAAAAATAAATTATAATATTTAAATCTGATCAATCTTCTTTTATTGAATTAGACTTAAATTTATTATTTTAATATAATATTAAATTTATTGAATTAGACTTAAACTCGTTATTTTAATATAATATTAATTTTAACATAAAATATTGTCGATTCTTTTGATTTTCATGTTCAATATCTTCGACATGAACTCATAATGTTCTAAACGTGAGAGGTATGTTATATATTCAATATAGATTAAATATTATATAGACTAAATATTATATAAGTAACGACAAATCTCATCTGAACGAACAACGTTAAGTTAGACTTAAATATATTATCTTTTAATATTATCAAGTATAAGAATTTATCATAATTTATAATTGAGTTTATTATGCTACCATTATTGACTTTTCCTTATTCTTATGTTCAATATCTTTGGTATGAAGAAATACGTTAAAAATCTGACATCAATTAAATATAGAATCAAATTACAACATGCAAGTGAATCAAATCTCACTTTCTTCTACTACTTTAATATAAATTTTTTAAACAGATAGTATATGAAAAACAAAATTGGAGGTAGAGACATGAAACGAGATACCTGATGGCTTGTTCACTTACGAGAGCTAGCAGGTTGAGGGAAATGAGAATGGAAGAACAACAATACTGATATCATAAATATTGTAATCGGTGAGGAATATGAGTACTTGATATGGTTAAAATAAGGACCCTATTTATGACCATTAACTAATGGTATTAAATGCTAACTAAAAGGTGGTGATTTTCTATACAACTTGTATTAAATTTTAAAGAAAAAATGATTTTAATTAAAGGAAAGTAATATTTAAGGTATAATTAATAGTATTTGATTTCGTTACAATTATGTTAAAATTTGGAAGAATTAACTTCGTTAATTAATATATTTTTAACAATATTAAAATGAAAGAGAAATAATTAAATAGAAAGAAAAATGATAATAGAGTTAAAATTATTTTATTATTTAACTTTTTTAACTTTTTTTTTTTTGCGTTAAATAAATTATAAATTGTAACTATATAATATTTTTTCTCTAAATAAAATAAATTGCATTAATGATTATTAATGTCATAACTAATTTAATGTCATATTTAACTATGAACTTTTATAAAATTTAATATTTATTAATTATTTTTAACTTACACCGGTTAGAAAACTATTTAATTAAATATTAATATCAATTTTTTTCCCACATGCTTAGTATTTATTATTTTAAACTAATCTTCCTAATGAATAAACTTACATACAAGTGTTATTCTTTATTGCAAATAATGCTAGAAAGGGATGCCAATCTGGAGTGACTAGTAATTGTATATATTTTGTTCTTTATAGTCTGTTTTCTTTTTCATGGATCAGTATCTCGTTTTTTGTTAATGTATAAATATTTAATGTGAAAAGGATAATTAAAGTTATACAAAAATTTATTTAAGTATTATAAAGAAAAAGATACTACTTCCTTTTGTAGTCGTTACAAAATGAAAAAGAAAATGCAATTTTAATCTGGATCGATCGATAATGTGTCAAATGTGTAAATAACACTCTAAAATTAATATGATATAAAACGTGTTGACACTTAAAAAAATTAACGTAATTAAGTTAAAATGACAATATACATTAATTTTTAAAATTATGTGACAAAAATGTTTAAAATTTCAAATAAAGATGAATTTCAATTTTAAGTCAAAATTTAATAACTAAAAATATATTTAACCTATTTATCTGATGTATGACATTTTTGTATGTAAGGATCTTTTCTTCTTTGAAAAATCTATTTAACAGTTCTTTTTATGTTGTGTGAGTGTCCTTATTTTTCATCACTACGTATGAGAGTACCTATTTCACATTTTTTATAACAATAAAAAGACATTTTAACACAATCCTAAAAATACTTATATTAGTTATTAGTTTTTATCTCTTTTTCGGTGTAATAAAATGGGTTAGTTTATCTTATTCGTGATTCGTAGCGAAGCGAAGTGGTTTATTGTAAGAGAGAATGGATTAAAAATTCTAATTTGTTTGTTAAAAGATAAGTTAGTGAGTTGCTCGCCAGTTTTTTTTTTTTAATATTGTTTTTATATTTTAATACATCGTACGTAAATACTTTCTAAATTTTAATTAATTAATTAATATTGTTAATTAAATAAATTAAAGTAATCATTATCCTTATATGTTAAATTATTTTACTATATTTAAATATTAAAACTTTATTTATAAGTATAAATAATTTAAGTTACAATATTAACATCTATAAAAATATGGATTCTGGCCAATATGTTAGTTTGAAGAGTTAGTAGTGGATGAATTCAAATGGATCGGTGAGTTAAAAATTCGGATCAAATGTAGCAAATTTTGGAGTCGGTTTGGAAGTCCAAGTTTTATTTACCATCCTATCATTTTTTTGTAAACACAATAAAAATAATTGCCATAATTTTAAGAATTAAAAATGATAATAGTTTAGTTAAAGAAAAATACCTTATAAATTTACATATTTGTAATTAAGTAGTTAGTGAAGATTTTCATTTATTGATGTTCAATATCATCTAATTGTGTTATCAATGAGATGAGATGATATGATTGTTGCGTCTATTTATCAATAACCCATCAATGTAAGGTAACTATGTAAAAATAATGGTTCCTGATATATGCTCTTTGGCTTTCGATCCCTTAAAAAAGTATAAAACACTTCTTAGAAGTTTATTTGCTCCATCAAACTTTAGAATGTCTTTTTTTTTCCCCTCAGGAGACTGGTTGCTCCTAAGAGGCTTATTGCTCTTATAGAAGATGATTTCATATAGGTAGCTTGTTGCTCTTTTAGAAAACTTTGTCGCAAAAGACTTATTGCTTCTTTAAAAGATGATTTAATAGGAGACTTGTTGCTCTTTCAGAAGATGATTTCATGGAGACTTCTTGCTCCTTTAGAAGACTTTTTCATAAGAGACTTGTTGTTCCTTTAGAAGATGATTTCATAGGAGACTTAATTACTCGACCAACTAACATCGCAGTTTGGGAGACTTGTTTGCTCAACCAAATGGGTTGGGAAACTTGTTTATTCAACCAACTAACATCATAAACTTGTTTCCTCGACTAAATGAGTTGGGAGACCTGCTTGCTCGACCCACTAAAATTGGAATTTGGGAAACTATCACTTTCCTTAAAAAGCTATGGAAATCGTCTTTGTTCTTTTAGGATATTTTCTTTATTTCTTAAGAAACTAATTACTCTCATCAAATGTGAAGAAACTTTTTATTTCTTAGGAATCTGATTGCTCTCATGGGATTTCTACTCCTTTTTATTCCTTAAAAGATTAATTGTTTTCATTGGGTTTTAAGAGACTTTATATTCCTTAAGAGTTTGATTGCTCTCATCGGACTTTTGCTCCTTTTTATTTCTTAACAATTTGATTGCTCTCATCGAATTTTAGGAGACTTTTCTTTTTTCCTTAAGGGTATGGTTGCTCTCATCAAATTTGTACTCCTTTTTAAGAGACTACTCGCTATTGGATTTTATGAGACTTTCTATTCCTTAAAAGTCAGATTGTTTTTTTGCTCCTTTTTATTCTTTAAAAGACTAATTACTCTAGTCAAAATTTAGAAGCTTTTCTTTATCCCATCGATTTTTTTTTCCTTCCTTAAGGGACTAATTGCTCTCATCAGATTAGTTGAGAGGCTAGCTGCTTGACCAACAAGTAGATTGACATTTGAAAGACTTATTGCTCAACCAAATTAGTTGGAAGTAAGGCTACTCAACCAACAAGTAGATCGACATTTAGGAGACTAATGTTCATTTTCGTCTTTTTTTTAAGGATACTAATGCTCATTCTCATATTTTGGAAAACTAATGTCCTTTATCGTCTTCTTTTTAAGGAGACTAATGCTCCTCTCTCATCTTCTAGAAGATTAATGCCATTTTTCATCTTGATCTTTTGGAAGACTAGTGCTCATTTTCATCCTCTTTGAATTTTGTCCAACCAAAACATCATTACTAGTAACTAAAAAATGTCAATTCAAGTTTTAAACAATTGTATATTAGACATATCACCACAATTTTTCAATAGTTAATATTAAATTTAATCAAAGAGGTCGATCTTAAACCTATCTACCGACCCAATCAATATTGTACTATCATTAGAGAATTCTCTTAACCTTAATTTTTCAAAATATAAGATTATTCAAATATATGACAATCTTGATTCAATCCACTTTAAACTTATTGATCCAATGTCCTAACACCACAAATATATTAAATTTTAATCGCTTAAAAATATTTATAAATAATATAAACAAAAATAAAAAAATGTCATCAAGAATAAAATAGAAGCAAAATTTTTACACAGGCACCAAAGTGGAAAAAGTATTGAAGATAGAAAATAAATATAAACATTTATTGAGATAAAAAGAATATAAATGTTAGTCTTAGTTATCCATCCGCTAACTACTATCTGGAAGACAAATCATCATCTAAGATACGTAAATAAATGATAAATATTGAAATAAAGATAATTTTTTAACGAAATATCAAAATGAATTTTTTTTATTAAAGTTCGTATCCAAAATTTGTATATTTATTTATAAGGTAACAAAAAAGTTATTAAAGTGAAACATTTATCTATATTCTTACATTAAATTTATAAAAAATAAAAACATAAAATTAAACATTGATTTAGCTTTATAATGTAAAGTAGATATTAAAGCGTGGTTGGAGAAATTAAACCCATAGTTATATTATAATTTGTGATGGTTCCCAAGATTTCTGACCCATGGAAAACTGGGCCCTTTTCGTCAGGGGCTAATCGCTATCTTGTGTTGCCTTCATTTTCTACCATTTTCAATTATCCCATCATATCAAATTTGATTTTCTTTTGTCTTTTTTTGATATTTTGGATTCATCATTGTACGTGCGAAATAGCAAAGAGCTTTGGGTTCAATAGTCATGGTTCTCCTTGAACTGTGAATTTTGTAGATTTCAGAGTAACAACATTCTGGTTGCTACTTTCTCCATGGCTGCTACTCCTTCTTCTACATACCCTTTCGGAGTTCCTTTCCACTCCCTGGGTAGAAGAGTGGATTGCTCAACCTCCCTGTTCCCCCTCCACGTCGAACTCTCTACAATTTCTGTGTCCCCTCGTTCTACTTCGAAGGTATCTCTCATTCGCAATTGTCTCGTTTCATGAATTGCAGAAGAAACAATTCACCTGAATTTCAATCCCTGCTTGTGTGAGAGTACTAGGATTTGTCTAGTTAGTTACGTTTGTTAACTCTTTTAACATGGTGAAATGTTCCTTTGATTAATCAAATCTGGTTTCCAGAGGGAATTGAGATGCTACGGAACATAGAGAAAGAGGATCTAGGCAGAATAAAGTTCGCACTGTTGATTGATGTCTTTTATACAAAAGTGATTGACTCTGGCAACTTGAAAGTTTGTATGCTTTGTAGTTCTATAAAAGCATTGTTTCTGCAAAATGGGATAGTTTGGGTGACTTGATATGGTGTTTAACATAAGGGACATTGAGGTGAACCAAATGATTTTATATGATTCATATCACGAAATGAATCTCAAAAGACTTTGTATTGTACAATACATAAATGATGATGCAAAGATCATTGGTATGAATCACATGATTCAGTGATCCTTGATTTTTTTTTTCTTTCACCAGTTCCCTTGAGAAATTAAAAAGTCATATAAACTTAAATTGTTAAATTAGAAGGAATTGAAGGAACACACGACATAGCTCATCCTATTTGATTATTCTGCTACTTTATTTTTCACTTGTCAACCATTTATTCAATGCATGCACTCTATTTGGCTATTTCATTGCATCGTTTCCATTTTTCAAAACTAGAGGCTCCACAAATCAGATCTAATAAACCGGTTGATAAAAGTTACAGTTAAAATTGTTTCATCTGTTTCTAGTTTGAAATGATTTCTTTGAACACTATATGATATATTTAAAGTTATTTTTTCATGTTTATGAATCTTTCGATTCAATACAAATTATGATTCATGATTCAAAAATTAACCTGGCTATTTATGATGTGAGTTTCAATTTGATAACCCTTTGATTGAACAATTATGTCTTCCACATGCTTTTTATGTCACTTGATGTTGGATTTTGATGATCCTGTAATATTAGAACTGAGTCCATTTTGAAATAATGAGACATGGAATCTTAACTAGTACAAAATTATTTACCTTCCCAGTCGAAAAGTATTACAGCAAAAATTTACATGTATTTAGTTACTGAAAGACTGGGTAGAATCTAATGGGGCGGTGGATGCAGGGATTAGTTGATCGAGTATGTGCACAGCTAGATAGTGATGATTACTACTGGGAGAAAGTTCCAACACCCATTCTTGATAATGTTGAAAACCCTCTTTGCTTGAAGAACTTATCTATTAAGGTTAACTGTAAGCTCGTTATCATTTTCGTTTTGCTTTTACATTATTTGCTCTCACAATGTTGAAGTATCTCATTCCCTAAATATTTGTCTTTGCAGGAACTGAAACAACTAGCAGTTGAAATCCGTTCAGATTTGTCTTCTATTATGTTACGTACACAAATATCAGCTAAAGCAAGTATGGCAGTGGTGGAACTGACAGTTGCAATACATTATGTTTTCAATGCTCCAGTAGACAGAATATTGTGGGATGTTGGGGATCAAGTGAGAGTTTTAAATTACATGCAAAAAGAAAGTGTTCCTCTCGTTTTAAATTTTCCTCGCTCATTTTGGGCATGAAAGTTGAATGCGAATTGCAAATTGTTAAAATCATTGTTTCCTAGGAGCTCGTTTTGAAACAGAACAATGAATATTCCAATTTATAAGAATTCAATGAATGATCTGGTTTGGATAATGTAGCCATTTCATTATTTGTGTGCTTGCAGACATATGCACATAAGATTCTTACAGGAAGGCGATCTCTCATGACAACAGTGAAAAGAAAGAACGGTCTTTCTGGTTTTACTTCCCGATTTGAGAGTGAATATGATGCATTTGGTGCAGGTCATGGATGCAACAGTATTTCTGCTGGACTTGGTAGTTTGTAAATCCTTTTCCCTTTTTAATAATATTTGTTTGTTCAAACACTATTCAAACTCTGTTCATATGTTTTTATTGTCATTGACTGGTCTGAGTAAATTTGTTGGGTTGATAAATTGTACTTTTTCTACATTTTCCATTTTAAATGACCTCAAAGTCCTATGTATTATTTTATCAGGTATGGCAGTTGCCCGGGATATTAAGGGCAGGCAAGAACGTGTAGTTGCAGTTATCAGCAATTGGACTACTATGGCTGGTCAGGCATATGAGGCAATGAGCAATGCAGGATACTTAGACTCAAATATGGTTGTGATTTTGAATGATAGTCGTCACTCTTTACTTCCAAAAATTGAGGAGGGCCCAAAGACATCTGTCAATGCCCTATCTAGTACCCTGAGCAAGCTCCAGTCCAGTAAATCTTTCCGAAGATTTAGAGAAGCTGCCAAGGTATGCCTCTTTTCTTCATCCTCAGCAAGAAAAGAATACTTGATAGCTTCAAATTAGTAGTCTTCAGTATATGCTGTTGGCAGGCAATGTCCATGTGATAGTGCCTTGTCATTCAACTTGAAACGAGCCTACTAAAAGAAGCATGTTTTTCAGCGGTAAATAACTCATAACTTTGGTATAAAATGGATTTAGTTTGTACATTAAGAGAGCAATGATATTAGTACAATATGGGGACTGTGGAAAATAGTGTGACAACTAAGGAAGATAAATAAATGTCCAAATATGCTTTCCACTCCCACAAATGTGTGGTTTGATGTGCATCCTTTTCTATATATATATTTTTTCGTATGTATAATAACAAATGATACCTAATAAGGTTTAATTATGATCCTTCATTTAGATCCCATTTTCACATCTCATTGCTTTGCACTCCATATTCAAATCATATTCAAGCGAGTGAAAACTTGTCTGCTTTATAACAGGGTGTTACTAAACGAATTGGTATGCATGAGTTGGCAGCTAAAGTTGATGAATATGCTCGTGGTATGATAGGTCCTCAAGGTTCTACTCTTTTTGAGGAGCTTGGGTTGTACTACATAGGCCCAGTGGATGGACACAATATTGAGGATCTAATATGTGTTCTGCAAGAAGTTGCTTCCCTGGATTCAATGGGACCCGTCTTGGTACATGTGATAACTGATGAAAATCAGGGAGATGAAAACAATCAGAAAAGTCACATAACAGATAGGCAACAAGATGGTGGCATTTCTTTTGGTAACCTATGATAATTATATTGTGTTCATTGTTCCATTGCATGTTATTTCTTGCAAAATAGCTTTTCTAGCCATTATGTGTTTACACTATAGTTCTTTCTTTTTCTACTTTTTCCCCGTGGTTGTGTTCTTATTTCAAAAGCTCAAGCCTTTCTAGAAAATAAAATGAATCTCTTTGTATACTGATTAGTTTATAGATAGATTCAATGCGGTAGCTTGAAGATAACTTGCTTATGAAGGATACGATACTATGTAAACAAAAAATAACAAACTAATGAACCTCATATCAGTAACTGGAGTCTGATATATGGATTAATAGACACCATTGAACTCTACCAAAACTAAAATCTCAGTAAAATCATTTAGTTTTATATTTTTCTTCAGATATTTTCACTGAGTGTTTTCATGTGTTTTCCTTTATCCCTTTCAATTGTATTCCCAAGCATTTTGACCTTATTTTGATACAAGTTGAAGCCAGCAGTGGCTTCTTATGGCTTCTAGTATATAATTATTGTTTAGATGCACAGTCATATCTTATGAATGTCAGGAGATTATAGTTTAGACTCTTCACGAGATTGACCTTCTCGTCATTTTGAAAATTTGACTGATATGTGATTTGGCCACATAATTATTATTGGTAACTGTTTACTTTTCAGATCCTTTTAAATATGATTCGTCAGATAATGTTGTTCGGCCTCAAACATATGGCGATTGCTTTGTGGAGACTTTGGTTGCAGAAGCAGAGAAAGACAAAGATATTGTGGTTGTTCATGCTGGAATAGCGATGGAGTCATCCCTTGAATTGTTTCAGGGGAAATTTCCAGATAGGATTTTTGATGTGGGAATGGCCGAGCAACATGCAGTCACCTTTGCTTCTGGTTTGGCATGTGGTGGATTGAAGCCATTTTGCATTATACCTTCTTCCTTTCTGCAAAGAGCCTATGATCAGGTTCAACTTTATATCAGTTTAAAGCCTTAAACTACCACGAAAACTGCGATTTATTGTTCATAGAACATTGGATTTCTCTCAGAATAGATTATTTGTGGTTGGTATAAATCATGTAGTGAACAAATGTGCTTAGGGTGTCAAATTGTCAGGACTGTACTGAAAGTGATTGTACTGTAAAAAGTATGAACCTTCAGGAAGTCTGGTACTTGAGGATCTCTGACCGTATTACAAAAATATATAACAAAGAAAAGTAATTATAAATCGTCTCATTATACCACCATTGAGTAATTTTAATATGGCTCTATGCGGTGGGTGGAAGTGTACCTGCTTAGTGCCTACTTACTTGCATGAGAATGGATAGTCAGTTCGCATTGCATAATAATGTGATTTAAGCAATTCTGATTTTTAACATGTTACGTATCACATATAGGTGATACACGATGTTGATCAACAGAGAATTCCAGTGCGCTTTGTCATTACAAGTGCAGGATTGGTAGGTTCTGATGGTCCCCTCCAATGTGGAGCATTTGATATAACCTTTATGTCATGCTTACCAAACATGATTGTCATGGCACCATCTGATGAGGTTGAACTCACCCACATGGTAGCTACTGCTACTCGTATCAACGATCAACCAGTCTGCTTTCGCTATCCAAGGGGTGCCCTGGTTGGGAAAGGCTACACTGGAGGAGATGGAGTCCCCATCAAGGTAATTAGGCGGCACTCTATTTTCTCCATACATTGAAAGTTATACTTAAACTTTGAATAGGGTAAACTGATTAATAAACCTAAGGAAGCGTCATTCTTAGCTTCCCCAAATACTTGTCAGAATATTTTTTATATATGTTCCTTCTCTAAATTTGTGGTGGTTGTAATCTGTTACAGATTGGGAGAGGAAGAGTTCTTGTTGAGGGTAAAGATGTTGCTTTCCTAGGGTACGGATCGATGGTTCAGAACTGCCTAAAGGCTCATTCACTCCTTGCAAAACTTGGCATTGAGGTGACTGTTGCTGATGCAAGGTTCTGCAAGCCCCTTGACATCAAACTTCTGAGGCAGCTGTGTAAACATCACTCTTTTCTAATCACTGTCGAGGAAGGATCTATTGGAGGATTTGGTTCCCATGTTGCCGAGTTTATTGCAGTTAATGGACTGCTGGATGGAAGAATTAAGGTAATTGGATCAAGCTACGTATGTGGGAAGGTTATACTGCTAGGTTCTAAGAATATTTTGGATTATGAATGTGCTATTCACCTTCTATACATAATTGGCGTAAAGATATAAAATTAACAAATTTACGTACCTGTTTGAATTTCTTGACGTCCCTTTCATGTAGCAAATTGTTTATTTTAGTTTTATACTGTTTTGAAGATGATCTGCTGATTTTATATTGTGTTGATGCATTTCTAATCACACACAGCTTTGACATAGGTTGTCTGCATGTTATGAGTAGATTTTTGTTTTATGTGACCACAAGTTTGTGATATGTTTTTTGTGGATGAACTTTCCAGTGGCGACCAATTGTCTTACCTGACAGATATATTGAACATGCATCACCAAATGAACAGCTTGACCAAGCGGGGTTGAGTGGACACCATATTGCTGCCACTGCACTGAGTTTGCTCGGCCGTACACGGGAAGCTCTGCAGTTTATGTGTTCCTCCTGACTTGTTATTTGATTCTAGCCCTGCCCTTTTTCAAATTCCATGAATTGAAGTTGGATAACTTCGTTTTGGAAGGGAAACAGGACAGAAAAGATGTCAAGAATGCCGTTTTTTTTTTGTATAGAGTGTAACTGATGTTAAATAGTGAAAAGGTAATTAATGGCAGTTTTTGTTTTTTGACGTCTAACAGTGTAAATTGTTGAGAACGTGAATTTTGGATGCGGTAGTTTTAGTTTGGAAGTGTAAGATAAGAATGTCATTGTGTTCGAGTGTTGTGAATGGGCATTTTGGATGCAATAGTTTTAGATTTGTTCCACAAAATATTCTCTCCGTGTTTATTTGTAAAACTCTAAAATGTAGTGATGCTTATCTTTTAACAAAAAACTCACTGCCTAATATTTCTTCCCTTACATATCTTTTGATTAAAATATCCCTATTCAATTTAATGAGAGGTGGTATTAGCAAAAATATTAGCAATAATAAGTTTGGATTCTGTATTAATTTTTTTTTATGTTGTTCGTCTTTAAGATATAATTAGATATAGTGATGGTCATTAATTTAAATTTTTTAAATATATTAAAATTATTTTAAAATATCAAAATAATATATTTTTAATACGCATAGAACAACATAAAAAAACTCAACAGACAAAAATTGGATTAGAACAACATAAAAAGATTCAAGAGAAAAAAATTGGACTAGAGAATGATAAGTATTAATAATTGTGATTATTTAATAAAGGGTTAGTTAAATTTTAATTGTTATAATTTTAAGTATTTTTTATTGATAGAATTTATTTTGAGTGTTCAATCATTGTTTACATGTTTTTATAAAATTGAGCATTTTTAATTGAGTTCATATAAATTTTGTTTTGTTAATGTATAATTTTTTATTTATTTCTAATTAAATATTTATCGTTTCATTTTGTCGTCAAGTAAAATAATATGATTGTTTGATTTTAAATTTTTAAGGACAATATCACAGATTTAGATCACAAGAAAAAAAGTTGTTTCCAATCTTGGTTATCTATATTGTTCTATATTTCTACATGGTCGGTAGGTTTAATTTTTGTTCGATTATTTAATTTAAGAAAATGAAAGGATGTCATAAAAATAATTACAATTCCATAATTTCCGATTTATGGTATTATATGCTTGAGATTTAAATAATTTTGTCATCCAGTTGAAAAAAATTGAAGATTTTGAATGCCTATAAAAACATTTGTTTAAAATATTACTTTAATTAAAAATATTAAAAGTTATGAGAAACTTAAAATCTAATTATAATATTTGTTTTCTTTAGACACACATAATTAGTAATGATGATATAAAATAACAATCATATTATCTCAATTAACTACAAAGTTAAATTAAAAAAACTTAATTAAGAAAATTAAATTAAAAAATAATTAAGAAAATATAAGCTTTTGTACAGTGAAATAATAAATTTTGAGGTTACTTTTCATTTTTTATAAAATATATAATTGGTTAGTACTATTCTCAAAATTGCATTATACAACTAAATATTAAGTGAATGATATTTTTATACTCTTAAGTTATGTTTGTTTAGTGACTTAGTTTTCTTTCATCCTCTCGATGAACAATTGTATCGGAGTGAACAATGATATTAGAGTGAAAAAACATGTTAAAATGTTGCTTAATTATTAAAATTAGAAATGTCAAACGGGTTTACTCATCACGAGTCAGGTTAAAAATTAACGAGTTTAACTCAGCTCATTTTGTAATGAGCTATAAATTTTGCAACTCGGCTCAATCTACTACGGATTGATGGGTTAAGTAGGTTAGCTCACCAATCCACATAAAAAATATTTATTTATTTTTAATTATTTAAATATTTAAATAAAATTTTAAACAACCCATGAGATGACAATCACAGTAAAATCGAGAACTAATGTCTTCATCATGCTCACACCAATATATGATGAATTGTTTCCAAGAAAGTGTCCAAGAAAACATGACTAATATTACACATTTTCTGTTATGCTATTCAACAAAATATAAATGAAAAAACTACACATTTTTGTTATGCTAATTTAGAAAAATTTATTTGTAAGACCATTGCTTAAGTAATATACTATTAAGATTATAATTAAAGATTAAAATATCAACATATATAACTTGACAATAAAATTAATTAAACATTTAAATTATTCAAATATTATTGAATAACATTATAGCATTTAAAAATATGAAATTGTGAACCTATATAATTAAGAATAGTAAATAATTAAAAAAAAATTAAAAAAAAATGTAAAAAAATGTTGGTGGGTTAAATGAATCAACCCAACTTTAATCCAGTTCAAACCTGTTTAACCTGTAGTTTAAGTGAGCCGGATTGAATTCAATTTATTTTTGAAAAAGCTGAATTTTTTTCAATCTAATTCAATTCAAATTTGTGATGAGTTGGATTGACTCATGTTTAAAACGCATTATGACATTTCTCATTAAAATAACTTTTTTATTCAAGAATTGCATTTTCATGTTTATTATATTTAATATTAAATTCGTAATAATGTTCTAATTTTAACAATTAAAATATTTTAATAACCTATTAAACTGATTACCTCATTCACAATTTTTCATAAACTTTTATCTAACTTTTTTTTAATATTTTACAATTTTTTTCTTAGTTTAACTTTCAACTTTTTTTTTCAAATCTTAATGTCTTAAATTGATTTTTATAAGAAAAGTAATACTTTAACAAAGTATTTTTTTAATAAAATTTGACAAATTATTTAGTTAAACAAAAAGTACTACTTTTTATTATATTTTAATTAAAAAATAAAAAATTAATCTATTTTAATTTTATTATTCAAATTTTATCAAGTTTGTCAGATAATTTTTTTATAGCAACTCTTTTTATTGAGGTGATTATTTTAATAATAAAAAATACGATGGATATGTTTGTAATTAAATATGAGAAAAATATTAAAACAATAGACAATAGACATAAGAGTTGTAATGTCGGTGTAGAAGAAGTAACGGTTGTCGTACTGTCAACATCCTTGAGATAATCAGAAGATGAAAGTGGAAGACCTAAGTACCCTCTCTGCATTCAAAGAATGAAAACCAAAACAAGGACGAACGAATGTGGAATGTATGTAATGAATGTTCCAAATTCCAACAACCAAAACACTAAAATCCAAATTAACCACCTAAATCCAGCTCCTCAGTGCCAAACGCGCTTCCCCCATTGTCGTTTCTCTCACCCTCACTTTCACGCACTTTCCTTCTCCCAGCTCACACCCTGCACAATCACATGCCAACTTATGTTTCTACACAACCCATTTTTCTCCAATGTTCTTGTTTTAGTAATTTTTTTTTCTCTGTTTCTTTCACCTGATTTACTGCTCTTGCGGATTAGTAAGCAGGTGGCTATGTTATTTGTTAGAATTGCGCGAAAGTTGGAAGATTGGCTTATCCTGAACGAAGCACGAAGAAAGGCAAGTGACGATAACCATTTTACGTTTCTCCTTATAAACTAAACAAAATAATGTTATTGAATCCAATGAAGCTTATTTATGATTGCGACATAAAATATTTGAGGTTAACGACACTATCCTAAAAAAGTTGCATTGTTTGGTAACTTTTTCAAGGATGTGTACTGAATAAACCTCATATTTTGTCTTAATTAACCTGTTGAAGGAGTAATATTTTAAAATAGAAAGGGGGAGTGTGAAACCACACCACACCACACCACAGCATGGACCCCTCCGAAATCCTAGGATGTTCAATCGGATCTCCCTTACATGGGACCAACAAATCCTGGTTTTTAGTTTCTAATTTTTGCATTGCCCTTTGACTGAGACCCTCTTCCCTCGCTACAGTGGTGTCCCTCTTCTCTTCTTTGTTTGCTCCACAGTGAGAGAGAGAAGATTCCCAGAAACAGAAAGGGTCCCCCATCACTGCACCGTTTCACCAACCAATATACATCCATACATATATCTCTCTTGTTTCTTCAGGTTCCGTGTGGACCCTCTTCATTCTTCAAATGTCTCACTTTTCACGCTTTCTCACTTATCTCAATTAATGATTGTTCTAATTGTTAATTAACCTGCATTAATATCTCCTTTTCTTCTCTTGAAGTCATGGTTTTGTTGTGGCCTCCTCAATCGCCTTATATACATGCCATTGCCGCTGCCTAGCTTCTCTCAGTTCTTCATTGCCTACATTGCTGCATTTCTGTGTCTTCTGAACTGTGAGCACCCCTTTTACATTACTCCTCTTTCATAATCTTCATCTTCTTCTTTAAATCCACGTTACATTTTACCTAAGCCTGATTTTATGTAAATATTTACCTGTTTAATTTTATGATCAAGAATCCTGTTTGATTTCATGCTGTATTGTTTATCTTCGCTTGAAACAATTTTAGATACCTTTTGCCTTCAATTAAAATTTTATGATGGGCCTTTTTTTAAAATAGAAATATTTTACACATAAGTCATGTCACTGTGAGTGTGTTTTGGAAAGTTTACCTTTTTAGTTTCAATTGGTTTTGTATATAAAATAAGCTGAAATGTTTGTACATTTGCTGAAATTTAGTAAAAAAGTTCTTTTCTGAAAAATAAGTTTAAAATTGACTATGATTATAATCTGCTATAACAATAATCAATCATATAATTTATTATCCATTATTGAAATAATCTAGATTTTATAGTTTCCCAAACACATTCTTCTTATTCAATTTTAGTTCTGAATAATTTTGCAACCACCGACCCAAAATGTCTGTAAAGTTGTTTGTAATAAATAATTGACATTCTGCTTATCCCACCGCCAAGTACTAGCTGATCATCATCGATCATGAGATGTTCATATGTTGTGTGTAATCTTTGACTGGTCCTTGATTTCCTAGATTACCATAAAAAACAAGGAATGGGTTCCAAAGATTTCCTATATTTTAAAATGTGGTTTTTGTGGTGTACACACGCGGCAACTGAAAAGATGCATTTTCATCACATGTATCCAACTATTGGCTGCGATTTCTTTAAGTGTCAATTTCGTCCTTTCTTTATTGTTTTGCTGTGTCTTTGATTCCATTATCTATGTCTCATTCCCTCCTTTCTTCTTATTTAAGTGCATGCTAATTGACTTCACCAGCCAAAAAGTTCATCCCATTACATCACACTTGGTAGTATCTTCAAGTGCAATCAGTTTTCTAAAAGTTGTCAATTGGTATATCTAATCTGTGCTGTGCATAGTTTTCTCCATCAGCAGTGAAAAAACATGGAAGCACCATTTAAGGGAATAATTGAAGATTTCAAGGGAAGATATCAATGCTATAAACAAGATTGGATTTGTGATATCTGTTCTGGTCCAAGGTAACTCTTCTCTCCTTTGGGGAACACATTGCAGACTTGGGATTTTCTTTTCCTTTTCTATAATGTCATGTATTTATCAACAAAATTTTGATTCATGCTTCTTTGGCAGCACATGGGCTCCAACTTTCTACATATTCTTTGCCTCTGCCCTCCCTGTTATTGTTTTTGGACAGCAACTTCACAGGGATACTGGTAAAACAATCTCTTTCTATCAACACTCAAATATTTGAGCAAATAGCTATTGTCATTTGGTGGATACCAAATCATGGTTGATGTTTCTATTAGTGAGCTTCCATATGGTGTTTTTTGACAGATGGAACTATGGGCATAGTGGAAACAATGGCATCTACTGCTATTTGTGGAATTATCCACTCAATATTTGGTGGCCAACCTTTGTTGATTTTAGGAGTTGCTGAACCCACTGTCATAATGTACACTTACTTGTTCAGTATTTGCCAAAAAACCCCTGGACTGGGTAGAGAGCTCTTTATGGCTGTGCTTAGTTGGTACGGCATTTTACATTATGATTCTGTTTCTGCATTTTCACATTTCCTGAATCATCTGCATTACTGATTTGTCTAACTTCAATGCTGACCTGTGCTGCAGGGTTTGTGTTTGGACGGGAATCTTCCTGGTGGTGCTTGCAGTTTTTAATGCTTGCTCAATCATCTCAAGGTTTACAAGAATTGCTGGGGAGTTATTTGGCATGCTCATAACTGTTCTTTTCTTTCAAGAGGCTATAAAGGTATTGCTTTCTCTCCTAGCAAAATAGATTGTAAATTTGGTACCGCAGAACTCAACATGACAGTTATTTAAACTTGAATTGAACCACAGGGATTGATAGAGGAGTTCAACACAGTCAAGGACGAAGATCCTTCTGCAGAGGAATTTCAATTCCAGTGGCTGTATACAAATGGATTACTTGCAATCATTTTCGGTTTTGGATTACTTTTCACTGCCCTAGTAAGCAGAAGAGCAAGATCGTGGAGATATGGAACAGGTAAATGATGCATGATATCTTGCAAGATAGAGCTTGATTTACCGTGTCATTATTTGTTTCTTATTCTGGCATCCAACGCAGGGTGGCTACGAGGACTTATAGCAGATTATGGGATTCCATTGATGGTAGTGTTATGGACTGCACTATCTTATGCTGTACCAAAAAAAGTTCCAGATGGCGTTCCTAGAAGGCTTGTTTCTCCTCTACCCTGGGAACCTAAATCACTCTATCACTGGACAGTTGTGAAGGTAGGTACCCTTATACGTTGTGTACAACTTTTCCCAACCAAAGTGCATTCTTTTGAAACAGAATTATTAGATCCGTTGTTGGCTTAGGTTGCTATGCAAAATACATTGTTTTTATGTTTCTGTTGATTCTGTCCATGCCATATATGCGTGCTGCTGTTAGGTTAGACGTTAGTGTTCATCATTGTGAACAGAAATCAGTGATGATTTGAATTTAGGTGTCCAAACATCCATCTAACAGTTACTGCAAAATGCAGGATATGTGGAAGGTACCCCCATCTTATGTATTTGGGTCAACTGTTCCAGCTCTGATGATAGCAGGCTTATACTTTTTTGATCACAGTGTAGCTTCGCAGATGGCACAACAGAAAAAATTTAACCTTCAAAAACCAACAGCCTACCACTATGATGTTTTCCTGCTTGGAATAATGGTTTGTTAATTTGTCTCTGATACCCTTCTTAGAACTTGGCCTTGTGCTATTCCATGTTGATGAAGTTGCTCACACCTTCATTTTCTCAGACTCTGATTTGTGGGTTCCTTGGCCTTCCTCCTTCAAATGGAGTCCTTCCACAGTCCCCCATGCATACAAAGAGTTTAGCAGTTCTGAGGAAGAAGGTAAGCATCATCTATTGCCTCAGAATTCCTGGTTCTTAATCATTAATGATCTAAAATTTAAAATTGTAGAAATAATAAATTATACATAACTCTCATGGAATAGTTATTTAATATACAATTTATTTTAAATATTTATTAAAATGTAGTAATAAATTTATGTAATAATGTTTGAAAAAAAAAACTTATGTAAACAATACATGTATCTTGATATGTTTAAAAAAAAAATTTATGTAAACATTTATTTTCAATTATATTACAAAATCAAAATTGGAATTATACTTAACTTTTTTTAAAATTTATTTACACTCAAATTATTTTATATTTTGTTGCTTCTACCAAATCAAATTAAAATTAATCTCAACATTTTTAATTAATTATTTTAAATTACTTTCTCTATTATAATTTTTATTTTAAATTTTTTCTGTCTTTTTAAAAAAATTTAAAAAGAAACGAAAAATAAGTCAAGATTCTACTCTCCATATACAGGACTAGTATAAAAATCAAAGTATCACATCTATTTGAAATGGCATGTCGAAAGAGTGATAAGAATGTTTTGAAATTGGTGCAGGTTAAAGAGTCGGAGACTTCAAAGCAAGCTGTAACGAAATCTAGGAACAATGATGATCCAGAAGCAAGTTTGGAGGAGAAACACAAAGATGAATATCTACCAGTCGAGGTTCATGAGCAAAGAGTGACCAACCTTTTGCAGTCTCTCCTGGTCGGTCTCTCAATCCTAGCCATGCCTGTAATCAGAGAGATACCAACCTCTGTTCTATGGGGATATTTTGCTTACATGGCAATTGATAGTCTCCCAGGAAATCAGTTCTGGGAAAGGATATTGCTCCTCTTCATCACCCCAAGCCGCCGTTACAAGTAAGTATATCACCTTCTGTAAACTATTTTCTCTGCATAATGTTTTGAATTTGGGAGATTAATGATCATGGCTATCAAAATTTTCTTTCCTTTCTGATGATAATACTTGTTTCCCAATAAGAAAAACCAATAATATAACACCAGGTTGCACCATTATGATTAAGAAATGGACTTTAAGTCTAACTCAACTCCTACATAAAGTCGCTTTATCTTTAGTTGATGTAGCATTCCCAAAAGTGACATTCACATTTACATTTTCACCAATAATATATCACCAGGTTGCACCATTACGGTTAAGAATTGAACTTTAGACCTAACTCAACCCTGACTTATAATATAAATTGCTTTATCTCTAGTTGATGTGACATCTCCAACAATTACATTCACATTTACATTTTCACCAAGCATTTTCATTACTGTAAGAAGCTAATGTTGTATTTTGTCATGGGCAGAATTTTTGAAGGTTCTCATGCCTCTTTTGTGGAAGATGTACCATTCAAGACCATAGCTACATTTACACTCTTACAGTTAGGATATTTTTTAATATGTTACGGGGTGACTTGGATTCCTTATGTTGGAGTACTGTTCCCTGTACCATTCTTCCTTCTCATATTCATAAGAGAACGCGTGCTTCCAAAGATATTCAAGCCTAACCATCTCGAAGAACTAGATGCTTCTGGGTACGAGGAAATTGTTGGAGCTCCACCTGCTTTGAAAATGGTACGGGTGATCTTTGAATTCTAGTAATTTGTTTGTATATTCCAAGGTTTTCAGCTTATAGGACCTGAAAAATCTTTTTATCAGGATATGGAGCAAGATACTGATACTGTAGGAAGCGAAGAGGACTTCTGCGATGCAGAGATATTAGATGAGATGACAACCCACAGGGGAGAGTTGAAACTGATAACTACCAGCAGAAATCATAGCTTCAGTGATGACAGACACATTCACGTAAATGACTTTTATAGAATCTTTAAGGTTTCGATTTACTGTACTTGTCTAGTATTTACTGTGTTTGTGTGGTGGACTTGCACAGGTTTGTCCTAGAGATGCTGTCTGAAGATGGAGAAAGGGTTTGATATAATAGTGTTCCTCAAGATAGTAGTTTTGTAGTCAGTTAAGGTTGAATATGATCTTCTGTGGAACAAGAAAGGATTCAATCAGTGATAACTGAAAGAGATGAAATGCAGAAGGAAAGAGAAATTGATAAAAATCCAATTGAACTTTGAAACATGCTTTCAAAATTGGCCGAAAAACACGGTGAAATGTTGAGATCAAAGGATAAATTTCCTCCTAGGTTGGCTACAAAGTTCACAAAAAATAAGAGTCAAGTTGGGAGGGGAAAAACAAAGGGAAAACAAGGAAATAAGAAAACTCAATTGTTATAGTTATTTTTATACTTCTATAGATAGATATCATTAGAACATTTTTTTAGCTTTAGTTAACACCAATTCTTTGATAGGGTATATTAGAGTTTGTAAGCATAATTTTTTGTTTGTAACATTCAACCACAAACAAAGGAAAAGAATCTGGTTTTACTTTTTAGACAGTAAACATACATGTATACCTTGGGAACAAAATTATAGAAGAATGATTCTTTTTATGTCCTTATACATTAATCCCATTTTTTATTGTTGCAGTTGTAACATACTTAAATTTGATTATATGATACAAAAATTAACTCTTATTACTTTCACTAAGTGACTGTCTTGTCTTGAAGAAAAATATAGGTAAATAAGTGGGAAAAAATAAACAAATAAGTGGAGGGCTATATATTAGTTTTTGTACAAAGTTTGAAAATCCACTTATTATTTTTTATTATCCAAAAGGATGCATTTCTTATGTACCACAAGTTTGATTATAAGTTACAAAAATCAACCATTATCACTTACACTAGATGACTGTGTTGAAAAGAAAAAAATAGGCAAATAAGTGACACATAATATACAAATAAATGAAGAGTTACGTATTAGTTTTCGTACAAAGTTTTAAACTATATTAAACAATTGTTTTTTATTATCCAAATGCATGCACTTCATATGTATCATAAGTTTGATTATAAGTTATAAAAATCAACCTTTATTACTTTCACTAGGTGGCTGCCTTGAAAAAAAAAAGGCAAATAAATGGGACATAATAAACAAATAAGTATGGAGTTACGTATTAGTTTACGTAGAAAGTTTTAAAATTTATTAATTTTTTTTATTGTCCTAGGGATGCACTTTTTATTTATCACAAGTTTGATTATAAGTTATAAAAATCAATCCTTATTATTTTCACTAGGTAACTCCTTGAAGTAAAAAAGTGGGTAAATAAGTCGGGCATAATAAACAAATAAGTGTAGAGCTACGTATTAGTTTTCGTACAAAGTTTTAAAATTTATTAAATAATTTTTTTTATTGTCCTATGGATGCACTTCTTATGTACTACAAGTTTGATTATAAGTTACAAAAATTAACCCTTATTACTTTCACTAGGTGACTGCCTTGAAGAAAAAAATACGCAAATAATTGAGACATAATAAACAAATAAGTGGAGAACTACGTCTTACTTTTCCTAAAATGTTTGAAAACCTACTTATCATTTTTTTATCGAAAGGAATGCACTTTTTATGTACCACAAGTTTGATTATAATATACAAAAATCAACCCTTATTACGTGGCTGCCTTGAAGAAAAAAATAGGCAAATAAGTGGGACATAATAAAATAAATAAGTGAAGAACTACGTATTTGTTTTCGTAAAAATTATAAAAATATACTGATCAATTTTTATTTATTATCCAAATGATGTATGTACCACAAGTTTGAATGTAAATTACAACAATCAACCCTTATTACTTTCACTAGTGGCTGCCTTGAAAAAAAAAAATAGACAAATAAATGGGGCATAATAAACAAATAAGTGGAGAGCTAGTTTTCGTACAAATTTTAAACTTTATTAAACAATTATTTTTTATTATCCAAATGGATGCACTTCTTATGTACCACAAGTTTGATTATAATTTATAAAAGTCAACCCTTGTTAATTTAACTAGGATGGTTGGCTTGAAGAAAAAAATAGACAAATAAGTGGAATATAATAAAAAAATAAGTGTAGAGCTACATATTAGTTTTTGTACAAAGTGTTAAAATATAATGATCAATTTTTATTTATTATCCAAAGGGATGTACTTATTATGTATCACAAGTTTGATTATAAGTTAAAAAAATAACCCTTATTACTTTCACTAGGTGGCTGCCTTGAAGAAAAAAATAGGCAAATAAATGGAGCTTAACAAACAAATAAATGGAGAGCTACGTATTTGTTTTCGTACAAAGTTTTAAACTTTATTAAACAATTATTTTTTATTATCCAAAGTGATGTAGTTCTTATGTATTACAAGTTTGATTATAAGTTACAAAAACCAACCCTTATTACTTTCACTAGGTTGTTGCCTTGAAGAAACAAAAAGGCAAATAAATTGGGCATAATAAAAAAATTAGTGTAGAGCTGCGTATTTGTTTCGTACAAAGTTTTAAAATTTATTCATCAATTTTTTTTATTATCTTAGCGATTCACTTCTTATGTACCACACACACAAGTTTGATTATAAGTTACAACAATCAACCCTTATTACTTTCACTAGGTGGCTTCCTTGAAGAAAAAAATAGACAAATAAGTGAGACATAATAAAAAAAATAAGTGGAGAGCTACGTATTAGTTTTCCTACAAAGTATTTAAATATAATGATCAATTTTTATTTATTATTCAAAGGATGTACTTCTTATGTACAACAAGTTTGATTATAAGTTACAAAAATCAAGCCTTATTACTATCACTAGGTGGCTGCATTGAAGACAAAAATAGACAAATAACTGGGACATAACAAATAAATAAGTGGAGAGCTATGTATTAGTTTTCATACAAAGTTTTAAACTTTATTAAACAATTTTTTTATTAGCCAAAAGCATGCTCTTCCTATGTATTACAAGTTTGACTTAAGTTACAAAAATAAACCCTTATTATTTTCACTCGGTGGCTGCCTTGAAGCAAAAAATAGGCAAATAAATTGGTCATAATAAAAAAGTAAGTGTAGAGCAACGTATTAGTTTTCCTACAAAGTTTTAAAATTTATTAAACAATTTTTTTTATTATCTTAAAGATGCACTTCTTATGTACCACAAGTTTGATTATAAGTTACAAAATTCAACCTTTATTACTTTCACTAGGGGCTGCCTTTAAGAAAAAAATATGCAAACAAGTTTGCCATAATAAATAAATGAGTGTAGAGCTACGTATTAGTTTTCCTACAAGCTTTTACACTTTATTAAGTAATTATTTTTTATTATCCAAAGGATGCTCTTCCTTTGTATTAAAAGAAAGTTTAATTATAAGTTACAAACATCAACACTTATTACTTTCACTAGGGGACTGCCTTGAAGAAAAAAATAGGCAAATAAGTTGGGCATAATAAAAAATAAGTGTAGAGCTACGTATTAGTTTTTGTACAAAGTGTTAAAATATAATGATTAATTTTTATTTATTATCCAAAGGGATATACTTATTATGTACCACAAGTTTGATTATAAGTTACAAAAATCAACCTTATTACTTTAAATAGGTAGCTGCCTTGAAGAAAAAAATAAGCAAATAAGTTGGGCATAATAAAAAAAATAAGTGGAAAGCTACGTATTAGTTTTCCTACAATGTTTTAAAATTTATGAAACAACTTTTTTTATTATCTTAAGCATACACTTCTAATGAACCAGAAGTTTGATTATAAGTTACACAAATCTACGCTTATTACTTTCACTTTGAGGAAAAAAATAGGCAAATAAGTGGAGAGCTACGTATTAGTTTTTGTACAAAGTGTTAAAATATAATGATTAATTTTTATTTATTATCCAAAGGGATGTACTTATTATGTACCACAAGTTCTATTATAAGTTACAAAAATCAACCCTTAATACTCTCACTTGGTGGCTGCCTTGAAGAAAAAAATAGGCAAATAAGTGGGACATAATAAAAAAAATAATTGGAGAGCTACGTATTAGTTTTTGTACAAAGTGTTAAAATATAATGATTAATTTTTATTTATTATCCAAAGGGCTTATTATGTACCACAAGTTTGATTATAAGTTACAAAAATCAACCCTTATTACTTTAAATAGGTGGCTACCCTGAAGAAAAAAAGAAGCAAATAAGTTGGGCATAATAAAAAAAATAAGTGGAGAGCTACGTATTAGTTTTCCTACAAGGTTTTAAAATTTATGAAACAACTTTTTTTATTATCTTAAGCATACACTTCTAATGAACCAGAAGTTTGATTATAAGTTACAAAAATCTACGCTTATTACTTTCACTAGGTGGCTACCTTGAGGAAAAAAATAGGCAAATAAGTGGAGAGCTACGTATTAGTTTTTGTACAAAGTCTTAAAATATAATGATCAATTTTAATTTATTATCCAAAGGATGTACTTATTATGTACCACAAGTTTGATTATAAGTTACAAAAATCAATCCTTATTACTTTCACCAGGTGGCTGCCTTGAAGAAAAAAATAGGCAAATAGGTGGGACATAATAAAAAAATAAGTGGAGAGCTACGTATTAGTTTTTGTACAAAGTGTTAAAATATAATGATTAATTTTTATTTATTATCCAAAGGGATATATGTATTATGTACCACTAGATTGATTATAAGTTACAAAAATCAACCCTTATTACTTTCACTAGGGGCTGCCTTGAAGAAAAAAATAGGCAAATAGGTGGGACATAATAAAAAAATAAGTGGAGAGCTACGTATTACTTCTCATAAAAAGTTTTAAAATTTACTAATCAATTTTTTTTATTATCGAAAGGGATGCACTTATTATCTACCACAAATTTGATTATAAGATACAACAATCAACCCTTATTACTTGCACTAGGTGGCTGCCTTGAAGAAAAAAATAGGCAAATAAGTGAGACATAATAAAAAAAATAAGTGGAGAGCTACGTATTAGTTTTTGTACAAAGTGTTAAAATATAATGATCAATTTTTATTTGATATCTAAAGGGATGCACTTATTATGTACCCTAAATTTGATTATAAGATACAACAATCAACCCTTATTACTTTCACTAGTTGGCTGCCTTGAAGAAAAAAATAGGCCAATAAGTGGGACATAATAAAAAAATAAGTGGAGAGCTACGTATTAGTTTTTGTACAAAGTGTTAAAATATAATGATTAATTTTTATTTATTATCCAAAGGAATGTACTTATTATGTACCACAAATTTGATTATAAGATAAAACAATCAACCCATACTACTTGCACTAGGTGGCTGCCTTGAATAAAAAAATAGCCAAATAAGTGGGACATAATAAAAAAAATAAGTGGAGAGCTACGTATTAGTTTTTGTACAAAGTCTTAAAATATAATGATCAATTTTTATTTATTATTCAAAGGGATCTACTTATTATGTACCACAAGTTTGATTATAAGTGACAAAAATCAAGCCTAATTACTTGCACTAGGTGGCTGCCTTGAAGAAAAACATAGACAAATAAGTGGAGGATAATAAAATAATAAGTGGATAGCTAGGTATTACTTATCATCAAAAGTTTTAAAATTTACTAATCAATTTTTTTTATTATGGAAAGGGATGCACTTATTATGTACCACAAATTTGATTATAAGATACAACAATCAACCCTTATTACTTGCACTAGGTGGTTGCCTTGAAGAAAAAAAATAGGCAAATAAGTGCGACATAATAAAAAAATAAGTGGAGAGCTACGTATTAGTTTTTGTACAAAGTGTTAAAATATAATGATCAATTTTTATTTGATATCTAAAGGATTTACTTATTAGTAGACAAGTTTGATTATAAGTTACAAAGAGAAGCAACCCTTATTACTTTCACTAGTTGGCTGCCTTGAAGAAAAACATCGGCAAATAAGTGGGACATAATAAAAGAATAAGTGGAGAGCTACGTATTAGTTTTTGTACAAAGTGTTAAAATATAATGATTAATTTTTATTTATTATCCAAAGGAATGTACTTATTATGTACCACAAGTTTGATTATAAGTTACAAAAATCAACCCTTATTACTTTCACTAGGTGGCTGTCTTGAAGAAAAAAATAGGCAAATAAGTGGAGCATAATAAAATAATAAGTGGAGAGCTACGTATTACTCCTCATAAAAAGTTTTAAAATTTACTAATTAATTTTTTTTATTATCGAAAGGAATGCACTTATTATGTACCACAAATTTGATTATAAGATACAACAATCAACCCTTATTACTTGCACTAGGTGGCTGCCTTGAAGAAAAAAATAGGCAAATAAGTGCGACATAATAAAAAAAATAAGTGGAGAGCTACGTATTAGTTTTTTTTACAAAGTGTTAAAATGTAATGATCAATTTTTATTTGATATCTAAAGGATTTACTTATTATGTACGACAAGTTTGATTATAAGTTACAAAGAACAACAACCCTTATTACTTTCACTAGGTGGCTGCCTTGAAGAAAAAAATAGGCAAATAAGTGGGACATAATAAAAAAATAAGTGGAGAACTACGTATTAGTTTTTGTACAAAGTGTTAAAATATAATATAATGATTAATTTTTATTTATTATCCAAAGGGATGTACTTATTATGTACCACAAGTTCTATTATAAGTTACAAAAATCAACCCTTAATACTCTCACTTGGTGGCTGCCTTGAAGAAAAAAAATAGGCAAATAAGTGGGACATAATAAAAAAATTACTGGAGAGCTACATATTAGTTTTTGTACAAAGTGTTAAAATATAATGATTAATTTTTATTTATTATCCAAAGGGATATACTTATTATGTACCACAAGTTTGATTATAAGTTACAAAAATCAACCCTTATTACTTTAAATAGGTGGCTGCCTGAAGAAAAAAAGAAGCAAATAAGTTGGGCATAATAAAAAAAATAAGTGGAGAGCTACATATTAGTTTTCCTACAAGGTTTTAAAATTTATGAAACAACTTTTTTTATTATCTTAAGGATCCACTTCTAATGAACCAGAAGTTTGATTATAAGTTACAAAAATCTACGCTTATTACTTTCACTAGGTGGCTGCCTTGAGGAACAAAAATAGGCAAATAAGTGGAGAGCTACGTATTAGTTTTTGTACAAAGTCTTAAAATATAATGATCAATTTTAATTTATTATCCAAAGGATGTACTTATTATGTACCACAAGTTTGATTATAAGTTACAAAAATGAACCCTTATTACTTTGACCAGGTGGCTGCCTTGAAGAAAAAAATAGGCAAATAGGTGGGACATAATAAAAAATAAGTGGAGAGCTACGTATTAGTTTTTGTACAAAGTGTTAAAATATAATGATTAATTTTTATTTATTATCCAAAGGGATATATGTATTATGTACCACTAGTTTGATTATAAGTTACAAAAATCAACCCTTATTACTTTCACCAGGTGGCTGCCTTGAAGAAAAAAATAGGCAAATAGGTGGGACATAATAAAAAAATAAGTGGAGAGCTACATATTAGTATTTGTACAAAGTGTTAAAATATAATGATTAATTTTTATTTATTATCCAAAAGGATATACTTATTATGTACCAGTAGTTTGATTATAAGTTACAAAAATCAACCTTTATTACTTTCACTAGGGGCTGCCTTGAAGAAAAAAATAGGCAAATAAGTGGAGCATAATAAAATAATAAGTGGAGAGCTAAGTATTACTTCTCATAAAAAGTTTTAAAATTTACTAATCAATTTTTTTTATTATCGAAAGGGATGCATTTATTATGTACCACAAATTTGATTATAAGATACAACAATCAACCCTTATTACTTGCACTAGGTGGCTGCCTTGAAGAAAAAAATAAGCAAATAAGTTGGGCATAATAAAAAAAATAAGTGAAGAGCTATGTATTAGTTTTTGTACAAAGTGTTAAAATATAATGATCAAATTTTATTTATTATCTAAAGGATGTACTTATTATGTACCACAGGTTTGATTATAAGTTACAAAAATCAACTGTTATTACTTTCACTATGTGGCTGCCTTAAGAAAAAAATAGGCAAATAAGTGGAGCATAATAAAATAATAAGTGGAGAGGTACGTATTACTTCTCGTACAAAGTTTTATAATTTACTAATCATTTTTTTTATTATCGAAAGGGATGCACTTATTATGTACCACAAATTTGATTATAAGATACAACAATCAACTCTTATTACTTGCACTAGGTGGCTGCCTTGAAGAAAAAAATAGGCAAATAAGTGGCACATAATAAAAAAATAAGTGGAGAGCTACGTAATAGTTTTAGTACAAAGTGTTAAAATATAATGATCAATATTTATTTATTATCTAAAGGATGTACTTATTATGTACCACAAGTTTGATTATAAGTTATAAAAATCAACCTTTATTACTTTCACTAGGCGGCTGCCTTGAAGAAAAAAAATAGGCAAATAAGTGGGACATAATAAAAAAAAAAGTAGAGCTACCTATTAGTTTTTGTACAAAGTGTTAAAATATAATAATTAATTTTTATTTATTATCCAAAGGGATGTACTTATTATGTACCACAAGTTTGATTATAAGTGACAAAAATCAACCCTAATTACTTGCACTAGGTGGCTGCCTTGAAGAAAAACATAGGCAAATAATTGTGACACAATAAAATAAATAGGTGAAGAGCTACTTTTTTTTTCGTAAAAATTATTAAAATATAATGATCAATTTTTATTTATTATCCAAAGATACACTACTTATGTACCACAAATTTGATTATAAGATACAACAATTCAACCCTTATTACTTGCACTAGGTGGCTGCCTTGAAGAAAAAAATAGGCAAATAAATGGCACATAATAAAATAAATGAGTGAAGAGCTACGTTTTTTTTTAGTTAAAATTATTAAATTATAATGATCAATTTTTATTTATTATCCAAAGGGATATACTTCTTATGTACCACAAGTTTAATTATAAGTTACTAAAATTAACCCTTATTACTTTCACTAGCTGACTGCCTTGAAGAAAAAAAAAAGCAAATAAGTTGGGCATAATAAAAAAAAATAAGTGAAGAGCTATGTACTACTTCTTATACAACGTTTTAAAATTTACTAATTAATTTTTTTATTATCGAAAGGGATGCACTTATTATGTACCACAAATTTGATTATAAGATACAACAATCCACCCTTATTACTTGCACTAGGTAGCTGCCTTGAAGACAAAAATAGGCAAATAAGTGGGACATAATAAAAAAATAAGTGGAGAGCTACGTATTAGTTTTTGTACAAAGTGTTAAAATATAGTGATTAATTTTTATTTATTATCCAATGGGATATACTTATTATGTACCACAAGTTTGATTATAAGTAACAAAAATCAACCCTTATTAATTTCACTATGTGGCTGCCTTGAAGAACAAAATAGGCAAATATGTGGAGCGTAATAAAATAATAAGTGAAGAGCTACGTATTACTTCTCATACAAAGTTTTAAAATTTACTAATCAATTTTTTTCATTATCTAAAGGGATGGACTTATTATGTACCACAAATTTGATTATAAAATACAACAATCAACCCTTATTACTTGCACTAGGTGGCTGCCTTGAAGAAAAAAATAGGCAAATAAATGGCACACAATAAAATAAATGAGTGAAGAGCTACGTTTTTTTTTCGTTAAAATTATTAAATTATAATGATCAATTTTTATTTTTTATGCAAAGGGATATACTTCTTATGTACCACAAGTTTAATTATAAGTTACTAAAATTAACCCTTATTACTTTCACTAGCTGACTGACTTGAAGAAAAAAATAAGCAAATAAGTTGGGCATAATAAAAAAATAAGTGAAGAGCTACGTATTACTTCTCCTACAAAGTTTTAAAATTTACTAATCAATTTTTTTTATTATCGAAAGGGATGCACTTATTATGTACCACAAATTTGATTATAAGATACAACAATCAACCTTATTACTTGCACTAGTTGGCTGCCTTGAAGACAAAAATAGGCAAATAAGTGAGACATAATAAAATAATAAGTGGAGAGCTACGTATTACTTCTCGTACAAAGTTTTATAATTTACTAATCAATTTTTATTTATTATCCAAAGGGATGTACTTATTATGTACCACAAGTTTAATTATAAGTTAAAAAAAGCAACAACCCTTATTACTTTCACTAGCTGGCTGCCTTGAAGAAAAAAATAGGCAAATAAGGGGAGCATAATAAAATAATAAGTGGAGAGCTACGTATTACTTCTCATAAAAAAGTTTTAAAATTTACTAATCAATTTTTTTTATTATCGAAAGGGAAGCACTTATTATGTACCACAAATTTGATTATAAGATACAACAATCAACCCTTATTACTTGCACTAGGTGGCTGCCTTGAAGAAAAAAATAGGCAAATAAGTGGGACATAATAAAAAAATAAGTGGAGAGCTACGTATTAGTTTTTGTACAAAGTGTTGAAATATAATGATCAATTTTTATTTGATATCTAAAGGATTTACTTATTATGTACCACAAGTTTGATTATAAGTTACAAAAAGCAACCCTTGTTACTTTCACTAGGTGGCTGGCTTCAAGAAAAAAATAGGCAAATAAGTGGGACATAATAAAAAAATATGTGGAGAGCTACCTATTAGTTTTTGTACAAAGTGTTAAAATATAATGATTAATTTTTATTTATTATCCAAAGGGATGTACTTATTATGTACCACAAGTTTCATTATAAGTTACAAAAAGCAACCCTTATTACTTTCACTTGATGGCTGCCTTGAAGAACAAAATAGGCAAATAAGTGGAGCATAATAAAATAATAAGTGGAGAGCTACGTATTACTTCTCATCAAAAGTTTTAAAATTTACTAATCAATTTATTTTATTATCGAAAGGTTGCACTTATTATGTACCACAAATTTGATTATAAGATACAACAATCAACCCTTATTACTTGCACTAGGTGGCTGCCTTGAACAAAAAAATAGGCAAATAAGTGGGACATAATAAAAAAATAACTGGAGAGCTACGTATTAGTTTTTGTACAAAGTGTTAAAATATAATGATTAATTTTTATTTATTATCCAAAGGGATATACTTATTATGTACCACAAGTTTGATTATAAGTTACAAAAATCAACCCTTATTACTTTAAATAGGTGGCTGCCCTGAAGAAAAAAATAAGCAAATAAGTTGGGCATAATAAAAAAAAATAAGTGGAGAGCTACGTATTAGTTTTCCTACCATGTTTTAAAATTTATGAAACAACTTTTTTTATTATCTTAAGGATACACTTCCTATGAACCAGAAGTTTGATTATAAGTTACAAAAATCTACGCTTATTACTTTCACTAGGTGGCTGCCTTGAGGAAAAAAATAGGCAAATAAATGGAGATCTATGTATTAGTTTTTGTCCAAAGTATTAAAATATAATGATCAATTTTTATTTATTATCCAAAGGATGTACTTATTATGTACCACAAGTTTGATTATAAGTTACAAAAATCAACCCTTATTACTTTCACCAGGTGGCTGCCTTGAAGAAAAAAATAGGCAAATAAGTGGCACATAATAAAAAAAAATAAGTGGAGAGCTACGTATTAGTTTTTGTACAAAGTGTTAAAATATAACGATTTATTTTTATTTATTATCCAAAGCGATATACTTATTATGTACCACAAGTTTGATTATAAGTTACAAAAAGCAACAACCCTTATTACTTTCACTAGGTGGCTGCCTTGAAGAAAAAATAGGCAAATAAGTGGAGCAAAATAAAATAATAAGTGGAGAGCTACGTATTACTTTTCATCAAAAGTTTTAAAATTTACTAATCAATTTATTTTATTATCGAAAGGTATGCACTTATTATGTACCACAAATTTGGTTATAAGATACAACAATCAACCCTTATTACTTGCACTAGGTGGCTGTCTTGAAGAAAAAAATAGGCAAATAAGTGGGACATAATAAAAAAATAAGTGGAGAACTACGTATTAGTTTTTGTACAAAGTGTTAAAATATAATGATCATTTTTTATTTGATATCTAAAGGATTTACTTATTATGTACTACAAGTTTGATTATAAGTTACAAAGAGCAGCAACCCTTATTACTTTCACTAGGTGGCTGCCTTGAAGAAAAAAATAGGCAAATAAGTGGGACATAATAAAAAAATAAGTGGAGAGCTACGTATTAGTTTTTGTACAAAGTGTTAAAATATAATGGTTAATTCTTATTTATTATCCAAAGGGATGTACTTATTATGTACCACAAGTTTGATTATAAGTTACAAAAATCAACTCTTATTACCTTCACTAGGTTGCTTGCCTTGAAGAAAAAAATAGGCAAATAAGTGGAGCATAATAAAATAATAAGTGGAGAGCTACATATTACTTCTCATAAAAAGTTTTAAAATTTACTAATTAATTTTTTTTATTATGGAAAGGGATACACTTATTATGTAGCACAAATTTGATTATAAGATACAACAATCAACCCTTATTACTTGCACTAGGTGGCTCCCTTGAAGAAAAAAATAGGCAAATAAGTGGAACATAATAAAAAAATAAGTGGAGAGCTACGTATTAGTTTTTGTACAAAGTGTTAAAATATAATGATCAATTTTTATTTGATATCTAAAGGATTTACTTATTATGTACCATAAGTTTGATTATAAGTTACAAAAAGCAGCAACCCTTATTACTTTCACTAGGTGGCTGCCTTGAAGAAAAAAATAAGCAAATAAGTTGGGCATAATAAAAAAATAAGTGGAGAGCTACGTATTAGTTTTCCTACAATGTTTCAAAATTTATGAAACAAATTTTTTTATTATCTTAAGGATACACTTCTTATGAACCAGAAGTTTGATTATAAGTTACAAAAATCTACGCTTATTACTTTCACTATGTGGCTGCCTTGAGGAAAAAAGTAGGCAAATAAATGGAGATCTATGTATTAGTTTTTGTCCAAAGTCTTAAAATATAATGATCAATTTTTATTTATTATCCAAAGGATGTACTTATTATGTACCACAAGTTTGATTATAAGTTACAAAAATCAACCCTTATTACTTTCACCAGGTGGCTGCCTTGAAGAAAAAAATAGACAAATAAGTGGGACATAATAAAAAAAAATAAGTGGAGAGCTACGTATTAGTTTTTGTACAAAGTGTTAAAATATAACGATTTATTTTTATTTATTATCCAAAGGGATATACTTATTATGTACCACAAGTTTGATTATAAGTTACCAAAAGCAACAACCCTTATTACTTTCACTAGGTGGCTGCCTTGAGGAAAAAAATAGGCAAATAAGTGGAGCATAATAAAATAATAAGTGGAGAGCTACGTATTACTTCTCATCAAAAGTTTTAAAATTTACTAATCAATTTATTTTATTATCGAAAGGGATGCACTTATTATGTACTACAAATTTGGTTATAAGATACAACAATCAACCCTTATTACTTGCACCAGGTGGCTGCCTTGAAGAAAAAAATAGGCAAATAAGTAGGACATAATAAAAAAATAAGTGGAGAACTACGTATTAGTTTTTGTACAAAGTGTTAAAATATAATGATCAATTTTTATTTGATATCTAAAGGATTTACTTATTATGTACCACAAGTTTGATTATAAGTTACAAAAAGCAGCAACCCTTATTACTTTCACTAGGTGGCTGCCTCAAAGAAAAAAATAGGCAAATAAGTGGGACATAATAAAAAAATAAGTGGAGAGCTACGTATTACTTTTTGTACAAAGTGTTAAAATATAATGACTAATTTTTATTTATTATCCAAAGGAATGTACTTATTATGTACCACAAGTTTGATTATAAGTTACAAAAATCAACTCTTATTACTTTCACTAGGTGGCTTGCCTTGAAGAAAAAAATAAGCAAATAAGTGGAGTATAATAAAATAATAAGTGGAGAGCTACGTATTACTTCTCATAAAAAGTTTTAGAATTTACTAATCAATTTTTTTTATTATGGAAAGGGATGCACTTATTATGTAGCACAAATTTGATTATAAGATACAACAATCAACCCTTATTACTTGCACTAGGTGGCTCCCTTGAAGAAAAAAATAGGCAAATGAGTGGAACATAATAAAAAAATAAGTGGAGAGCTACGTATTAGTTTTTGTACAAAGTGTTAAAATATAGTTTTATTTGATATCTAAAGGATTTACTTATTATGTACCACAAGTTTGATTATAAGTGACAAAAATCAACACTAATTACTTGCACTAGGTAGCCTTAAAGAAAAAAAATAGGCAAATAAGGTGCACATAATAAAATAAATAAATGAAGAGCTACGTTTTTTTTCGTTAAAATTATTAAAATATATTGATCAATTTTTATTTATTATCCAATGGGATATACTTCTTATTTACCACAAGTTTAATTATAAGTTACAAAAATCAACCCTTATTACTTTAAATAGGTGGCTGCCTTGAAGAAAAAAATAAACAAATAAGTTGGGCATAATAAAAAAGATAAGTGGAGAACTAGGTATTAGTTTTCCTACAATGTTTTAAAATTTATGAAACAACTTTTCTTATTATCTTAAAGATATACTTCTTATGAACAACAAGTTTGATTATAAGTTACAAAAATCTACGCTTATTACTTTCACTAGATGGTTGCCTTCAGGAAAAAAATAGGCAAATAAGTGGGACATAATAAAAAAAATAAGTGGAGAGCTACGTATTAGTTTTCCTACAATGTTTTAAAATTTATTAAACAATTTTTTTTATTATCTTAAGCAGGCACTTCTTATGTACTACAAGTTTGATTATAAGTTACAAAAGCCATCCCTTATTACTTTCACTAGGTGGCTGACTTGAAGAAAAAAATAGACAAATAAGTGGGACATAATAAAAAAATAAGTGGAGAGCTACGAATTAGTTTTTGTACAAAGTGTTAAAATATAATGATCAATTTTTATTTATTATCCAAAAGGATGTACTTATTATGTACCACAAGTTTGATTATAAGTTACGAAAATCAACCCTTATTACTTTCACTATGTGGCTCCCTTCAAGAAAAAAATAGGCAAATATGTGGAGCGTAATAAAATAATAAGTGAAGAGCTACGTATTACTTCTCATACAAAGTTTTAAAATTTACTAATCAATTTTTTTCATTATCTAAAGGGATGGACTTATTATGTACCACAAATTTGATTATAAAATACAACAATCAACCCTTATTACTTGCACTAGGTGGTTGCCTTGAAGAAAAAAAATAGGCAAATAATTTGGACATAATAAAAAAATATGTAGAGAGCTACGTATTAGTTTTAATACAAAGTGTTAAAATATAATGATCAATATTTATTTATTATCTAAAGGATGTACTTATTATGTACCACAAGTTTAATTATAAGTTACTAAAATTAACCCTTATTACTTTCACTAGCTGGCTGCCTCGAAGAAAAAAAAAAGCAAATAAATTGGGCATAATAAAAAAAATAAGTGAAGAGCTATGTACTACTTCTCATACAAAGTTTTAAAATTTACTAATTAATTTTTTTAATTATGGAAACGGATGCACTTATTATGTACCACAAATTTGATTATAAGATACAACAATCAACCCTTATTACTTGCCCTAGGTGGCTGCCTTGAAGAAAAAAATAGGCAAATAAGTGGGACATAATAAAAAATAAGTAGAGAGCTACGTATTAGTTTTAGTACAAAGTGTTAAAATATAATGATCAATATTTATTTATTATCTAAAGGATGTACTTATTATGTACCACAAGTTTGATTATAAGTTACAAAAAGCAACCTTTATTACTTTCACTAGGCGGCTGCCTTGAAGAAAAAAATAGGCAAATAAGTGGGACATAATAAAAAAGTAAGTGGAGAGCTACGTATTTGTTTTTGTACAAAGTGTTAAAATATAATGATCAATTTTTATTTATTATCCTCAGGATGTACTTATTATGTACCACAAGTTTGATTATAAGTTACAAAAATCAACCCTTATTACTTTCACTAGGTGGCTGCCTTGAAAAAAAAATATGCAAATAAGTGGGACATAATAAAAAAATAAGTGAAGAGCTACGTATTAGTTTTTGTACAAAGTGTTAAAAAATAATGATCAATTTTTATTTATTATCCAAAGGATGTACTTATTATGTACCACAAGTTTGATTATAAGTTACGAAAATCAACTCTTATTACTTTCACTAGGTGGCTGCCTTGAAGAAAAAAATAGGCAAATAAGTGGGACATAATAAAAAAATAAATGGAGAGCTACGTATTAGTTTTCTTACAAAGTTTTAAAATTTACTAATCATTTTTATTTATTATCCAAAGGATGTACTTATTATGTATCACAAGTTTGATTATAAGTTTCAAAAATCAACCCTTAATACTTTCACTAGGTGGCTGGCTGCCTTGAAGAAAAAAATAGGCAAATAAGTGGGACATAATAAAAAAATAAGTGAAGAGCTACGTTTTTATTCGTTAAAATTATTAAAATATACTAATTATTTTTTATTTATTATCCAAAGGGATATACTTCTTATTTACCACAAGTTTAATTATAAATTACAAAAATGAACCCTTATTACTTTCACTAGCTGGCTGCCTTCAAGAAAAAAATAAGCAAATAAGTTGGGCATAATAAAAAAAATAAGTGGAGAGCTACGTATTAGTTTTCCTAGAATGTTTTAAAATTTATTAAAGAACTTTTTTATTATCTTAAGGATACACTTCTTATGTACCAGAAGTTTGATTATAAGTTACAAAAATCTACGCTTATTACTTTCACTAGGTTGCTGCCTTGAAGAAAAAAATAGGCAAATAAGTAGGACATAATAAAAAAATAAGTGGAGAGCTACGTATTAGTTTTTGTACAAAGTGTTAAAATTTACTAATCAATTTCTTTTATTATCGAAAGGGATGCACTTATTATGTACCATAAATTTGATTATAAGATACAAAAATCAACCCTAATTACTTGCACTAGGTGGCTGCCTTGAAGAAAAAAATAGGGAAATAGGTGGCACCTAATAAAATAAATAAGTGAAGAGCTACGTTTTTTTTTTGGTAAAAATTATTAAAATATACTTATCAATTTTTATTTATTATCCAAAGGGATCTACTTTTTATGTACCACAAGTTTAATTATAAATTACAAAAATCAACCCTTATTACTTTCACTAGGTGCCTATCTTGAAGAATAAAATAAGAAAATAAGTTAGGCATAATATAAAAATAAGTGGAGAGCTACCTATTAGTTTTCCTATAATGTTTTAAAATTTATTAAACAATTTTTTTTATTATCTTAAGCAGGCACTTCTTATGTACTACAAGTTTGATTATAAGTTACAAAAACCATCCCTTATTACTTTCACTAGATGGCTGACTTGAAGAAAAAAATAGACAAATAAGTGGAGAGCTACGCATTAGTTTTTGTACAAAGTGTTAAAATATAATGATCAATTTTTATTTATTATCCAAAGGGATGTACTTATTATGTACCACAAGTTTGATTATAAGTTACCAAAATCAACCCTTATTACTTTCACTAGGTGGCTGCCTTGAAGAAAAAAATAGGCAAATAAGTGGGACATAATGAAAAAATAAGTGGACAGCTACGTATTAGTTTTTGTACAAAGTGTTAAAATATAATGATCAATTTTTATTTATTATCCTGAGGATGTACTTATTATGTACCACAAGTTTGATTATAAGTTACAAAAATCAATCCTTATTACTTTCACTAGGTGGCTGCCTTGAAACAAAAAATATGCAAATAAGTGGGACATAATAAAAAAATAAGTGAAGAGCTACGTATTAGTTTTTGTACGAAGTGTTAAAATATAATGATCAATTTTTATTTATTATCTAAAGGGATGTACTTATTATGTACCACAAGTTTGATTATAAGTTACGAAAATCAACCCTTATTACTTTCACTAGGTGGCTGCCTTGAAGAAAAAAATAGACAAATAAGTGGAGAAAAATAAAATAATAAGTGGAGAGCTACATGTTACTTTTCGTACAAAGTTTTAAAATTTACTAATCAATTTTTTTTATTATCGAAAGGGATGCACTTATTATGTACCACAAATTTGATTATAAGATACAAAAATCAACCCTAATTACTTGCCCTAGGTCGCTGCCTTCAAGAAAAACATAGGCAAATAAGTGGGACATAATAAAATAAATAAGTGAAGAGCTACGTTTTTTTTTCGTAAAAATTATTAAAATATAATGATCAATTTTTATTTATTATCCAAATATATACTTCTTATGTACCACAAATTTGATTATAAGATACAATGATTAACCCTTATTACTTGTACTAGGTGACTGTCTTGAAGAAATAAATAGGCAAATAAGTGGGACATAATAAACAAATAAGTGGAGAGCTACGTTTCGTACAAAGTTTTAAACATTATTAAACAATTATTTTTTATCATCCAAAGGGATGCACTTCCTATGTATTACAAGTTTGATTATAAGTTACAAAAATCTACGCTTATTACTTTCACTACGTGGCTGTCTTGAAGAAAAAAAATAAGAAAATAACTTAGGCATAATATAAAAATAAGTGGAGAGCTACGTATTAGTTTTCCTACAATGTTTTTAAATTTATTAAACAATTGTACTATCTTAAGCATGCACTTCTTATGTACCACAAGTTTGATTATAAGTTACAAAAATCAACCCTTATTACTTTCACTAGGTGACTGCAGTGGCGGAACTTGGATAAAAATTTTAGGGGTGCCAAATTAATATTTTTTATATATAATTTTTTTAATTAAATAAATAAACTTCTCAATTTCTTTACTTAAATTATTTTTTCACATCAATCGGACTTCAATTTTTAATATTTTTCCTTTCTATTCTAATTTAAGACTATTCAACTAATTTATTATGAGTAACAAAATTTGTAATGCAACTTAGATACATTCATAAAATTTTACAAACTTAAACTGAAAATAGAAAATTCCTAAATTTCATAATTTATAATTATACTAATATGAGGAAAACTATAATTAGGGTTCATGCCAATATCATGAAAGAATTCCTAAAATCTTGATTAGGATTCATACTAATTTGAAGAAAACTTAAGTTGGAGAAAACATCGTAATAAGAATAAGAGAATCATAAATTTAAGATACATAAATCATAATCAAATACTAATCTTGATTTATGAGATATATTGCGATAATACATTCATCAATCTATCTATTCTTCAATCTCTTCCCCCGATTATCTTTTTATCTTTTTTCTTTTTTACTTTCATACTTTATTGATAACTTACTTAGAAAGAACCTTATGTACAAAGACAAAATCCTATTCCTTTTTATTAACAAGCATCCATCAAATGGATTTTTATTTTATTTTTTAAACAATAAAAATACATAATAAATAATATATAAAAACAAAAATGATAAATATTTTTTAAAACTTAATATATATATATATATATAATATAATATATAATTAAAGACTTTTAAAATTTTGTATAATATAATTAAAATATATATAAATATAATATATAATATAATTAAATGCATGTAAAAGATAAAATTGAAGACTTTTGGGGAAGCCATGGCTCCCCTCGATCATAAGGTTGTTCCGCCACTAGGTGGCTGTCTTGAATAAAAAAATAGGCAAATAAGTGGAGAAAAATAAAATAATAAGTGGAGAGTTACGTATTACTTTTCGTACAAAGTTTTAAAATTTACTAATCAATTTTCTTATTATCGAAAGGTATGCACTTATTATGTACCACAAATTAGATTAAAAGATACAAAAATCAGCCCTAATTACTTGCCCTAAGTGGCTGCCTTGAAGAAAAACAGAGAAAAATAAGTGGGACATAATAAAAGAAATAAGTGAAGAGCTACGTTGTTTTTTCGTAAAAATTATTAAAATATAATGATCAATTTTTATTTATTATCCAAAGATACACTTCTTATGTACTACAAATTTGATTATAAATACAACAATCAACCCTTATTACTTGTACTAGGTGGCTACCTTGAAGAAAAAAATAAGCAAATAAGTTAGGCATAATATAAAAATAAGTAGAGAGCTACGTATTAGTTTTCCTACAATGTTTTAAAATTTATTAAAATATTTTTTTTATTATCTTAAGCATGCACTTCTTATGTACGATAAGTTTGATTATAAGTTACAAAAATCAACCCTTATTACTTTCACTAGGTGGCTGCCTTGAAGAAAAAAATAGACAAATAAGTGGGACCTAATAAAAAAATAAGTGGAGAGCTACGTATTAGTTTTTGTACAAAGTGTTAAAATATAATGATTAATTTTTATTTATTATCCAAAGGGATGTACTTATTATGTACCACAAGTTTCATTATAAGTTACAAAAATCAACGCTTATTACTTTCACTATGTGGCTGCCTTGAAGAAAAAAATAGGCAAATAAGTGGAGCATAATAAAATAATAAGTGGAGAACTACGTATTACTTATCGTACAAAGTTTTAAAATTTACTAATCAATTTTTTTATTATCGAAAGGGATGCACTTATTATGTACCACCAAATTTGATTAAAAGATACAAAAATCAACCATATTTACTTGCACTAGGTGGCTTGCCTTGAAGAAAAACATAGGCAAATAAGTGGGACATAATAAAATAAATAAGTGAAGAGCTACGTTTTTTTTTTCGAAAAAATTATTAAAATATAATGATCAATTTTTATTTATTATCCAAAGATACACTTCTTATGTACCACAAATTTGATTATAAGATACAACAATCAACCCTTATTACTTGCACCAAGTGGCTGCCTTGAAGAAAAAAATAGGCAAATAAGTGGCACATAATAAAATAAATAAGTCTAAGAGCTATTTTTTTTTTCGTTAAAATTATTAAAATATAATGATCAATTTTTAATTATTATCCAAAGGGATATACTTCTTATGTACCACAAGTTTAATTATAAGTTACAAAAATCAACCCTTATTACTTTAACTAGGTGGCTCCCTTCAAGAAAAAAATAAGCAAATAAGTTGGGTATAATAAAAAAATAAGTGAAGAGCTACGTATTACTTCTCATACAAGGTTTTAAAATTTACTAATCAATTTTTTTTATTATCGAAAGGGATGCACTTATTATGTACCACAAATTTGATTATAAGATACAACAATCAACCCTTATTACTTGCACTAGGTGGCTGCCTTGAAGACAAAAATAGGCAAATAAGTGGGACATAATAAAAAAATAAGTGGAGAGCTACGTATTAGTTTTTGTACAAAGTGTTAAAATATAATGATTAATTTTTATTTATTATCCAAAGGGATATACTTATTATGTACCACAAGTTTGATTATAAGTTACAAACATCAACCCTTATTACTTTCACTAGGTGGCTGCCTTGAGGAAAACAATAGGCAAATATGTGGAGCATAATAAAATAATAAGTGAAGAGCTACGTATTACTTCTCATACAAAGTTTTAAAATTTACTAATCAATTTTTTTTATTATCGAAAGGGATGCACATATTATGTACCACAAATTTGATTATAAAATACAACAATCAACCCTTATTACTTTCACTAGGTTGCTGCCTTGAAGAAAAAAATAGGCAAATAAGTGGGACATAATAAAAAAAATAAGTGGAGAGCTACGTATTAGTTTTTGTAGAAAGTGTTAAAATATAATGATCAATTTTTATTTATTATCTAAAGGATGTACTTATTATGTAAGTTACAAAAAGCAACCTTTATTACTTTCACTAGGTGGCTGCCCTGAAGAAAAAAAATACGCAAATAAGTGGGACATAATAAAAAAATAAGTGGAGAGCTACGTATTAGTTTTTGTACAAAGTGTTAAAATATAATGATTAATTTTTATTTATTATCCAAAGGGATGTACTTATTATGTACCACAAGTTTGATTATAAGTGACAAAAATCAACCCTATTACTTGCACCAGGTGGCTGCCTTGAAGAAAAACATAGGCAAATAAGTGTGACATAATAAAATAAATAAGTGAAGAGCTACGTTTTTTTTCGTAAAAATTATTAAAATATAATGATCAATTTTTATTTATTATCCAAAGTTACACTACATATGTACCACAAATTTGATTATAAGATAGAAATCAATCCTTATTACTTGCACTAGCTGGCTGCCTTAAAGAAAAAAATAGGCAAATAGGTGGCACATAATAAAATTAATAAGTGAAGAGCTACTTTTTTTTTGCTTAAAATTATTAATATATACTTATGAATTTTTATTTATTATCCAAAGGGATATACTTCTTATGTACCAGAAGTTTAATTATAAGTTACAAAAATCAACCCTTATTACTTTAAATAGGTGGTTGTCCTGAAGAAAAAAATAAGCAAATAAGTTGGGCATAATAAAAAAATTAAGTGAAGAGCTACATATTAGTTTTCCTACAATGTTTTAAAATTTATGAAACAACTTTTTTTATTATCTTAAGGATACACATCTTATAAACCAGAACTTTGATTATAAGTTACAAAAACATACGCTTATTACTTTCACTAGGTGGCTGCCTTGAAGAAAAAAATAGGCCAATAAGTGGAGAACTACGTATTAGTTTTTGTACAAAGTGTTAAAATATAATGATCAATTTTTTTTTATTATCTAAAGGATGTACTTATTATGTACCACAAGTTTGATTATAAGTTACAAAAATCAACTCTTATTACTTTCACCAGGTGGCTACCTTGAAGAAAAAAATAGGCAAATAGGTGAGACATAATAAAAAATAAGTGGAGAGCTATCTATTAATTTTTGTACAAAGTGTTAAAATATAATGATTAATTTTTATTTATTATCCAAAGCGATATACTTATTATGTATCACAAGTTTGATTATAAGTTACAAAAATCAACCCTCATTACTTTCACTAGGTGCCTTCAAGAAAAAAATAGGCAAATAAGTGGAGCATAATAAAATAATAAGTGGAGAGCTACGTATTACTTCTCATAAAATGTTTTAAAATTTACTAATCAATTTTTTTTATTATCGAAAGGGATGCGCTTATTATGTACCATAAATTTGATTATAAGATACAACAATCAACCCTTATTACTTGCACTAGGTGGCTGTCTTTAAGAAAAAAAAAATAGGCAAATAAGTGGGACATAATTAAAAAATAAGTGAAGAGCAACGTATTAGTTTTTGTACAAAGTGTTAAAATATAATGATCAATTTTTATTTGATATCTAAAGAATTTACTTATTATGTACCACAAGTTTGATTATAAGTGACAAAAATCAACACTAACTACTTGCATTAGGTGGCTGCTTGAAGAAAAACATAGGCAAATAAGTGGGACATAATAAAATAAATAAGTGAAGAGCTATGTTTTTTTTTTCGTAAAAATTATTACAATATAATTATCAATTTTTATTTATTATCCAAAGATACACTTTTTATGTACCACAAATTTTATTATAAGATACAACAATCAACCCTTATTACTTGCACTAGGTGGCTGCCTTAAAGAAAAATATAGGCAAATAAGTGACACATAATGAAATAAATAAGTGAAGAGCTAAGTTTTTTTTCGTCAAAATTATTAAAATATACTGATCAATTTTTATTTATTATCCAAAGGGATATACTTCTTATGTACCACAAGTTTAATTATAAGTTACAAAAATCAACCCTTATTACTTTAAATAGGTGGCTGCCTTGAAGAAAAAAATAAGCAAATAAGCTGGGCATAATAAAAAAAATAAGTGGAGAGCTACGTATTAGTTTTCCTACAATGTTTTAAAATTTATTAAACAACTTTTTTTATTATCTTAAAAAACACTTCGTATGAACAAGAAGTTTGATTATAAGTTACAAAAATCTATGCTTTTTACTTTAATTAGGTAGCTGCCTTGAGGAAAAAATAGACAAATAAGTGGGACATAATAAAAAAAATAAGAGTGGAGAGCTACGTATTAGTTTTTGTACAAAGTGTTAAAATATAATGATCAATTTTTATTTATTATCCAAAAGATGTACTTATTATGTACCACAAGTTTGATTATAAGTTACAAAAATCAACCCTGATTACTTTCACCAGGTGGCTGTCTTGAAGAAAAAAATAGGCAAATAATTGAGACATAATAAAAAAAATAAGTGGAGAGCTACGTATTAGTTTTTTTACAAAGTGTTAAAATATAATGATTAATTTTGATTTATTATCCATAGGGATATACTTATTATGTACTACAAGTTTGATTATAAGTTAAAAAAATAAACTCTTATTACTTTCACTAGGTGGCTGCTTTGAAGAAAAAAATAGGCAAATAAGTGGGACATAATAAAAAGATAAGTGGAGAGCTACGTATTAGTTTTTGTACAAAGTTTTAAAATTTACTAATCAACTTTTTTTATTATCCAAAGGCATGCACTTCTTATGTACAAGTTTGATTATAAGTTACAAAAATAAACCCTTATTATCCAAAGGATGTACTTATTATGTACCACGCTACATTTTTTTTTTTTAAATTATTAAAATATAATGATCAATTTTTATTTATTATCCAAAGATACACTTCTTATGTACCACAAATTTGATTATAAGATACAACAATCAACCCTTATTACTTGCACCAAGTGGCTGCCTTGAAGAAAAAAATAGGCAAATAAGTGGCACAAAATAAATTAAATAAGTCAAGAGCTACTTTTTTTTTCGGCTAAATTATTAAAATATAATGATCAATTTTTAATTATTATCCAAAGGGATATACTTCTTATGTACCACAAGTTTAATTATAAGTTACAAAAATCAACCCTTATTACTTTCACTAGGTAGCTGCCTTGAAGAGAAATAAACAAATAAGTTTGGTATAATAAAAAAATAAGTAAAGAGCTACGTATTAGTTTTCCTACAATGTTTTAAAATTTATTAAACAATTTTTTTTATTATCTTAATGATGCACTTCTTATGTACCAGAAGTTTGATTATAAGTTATAAAAATCAACCTTTATCACTTTCACTAGCTGGCTGCCTTAAAGAAAAAAATAGGCAAATAAGTGGGACATAATAATAAAATAAGATGAAAGTTACGTATTATTTTTAGTACAAACTGTTAAAATATAATGATCAATTTTTATTTATTATCCAAAAGATACGCTTATTATGTACCACACAAGTTTAATTATAAGTTACAAAAATCAACCCTTATTACTTTCACTAGGTGGCTACCTTGAATAAACAAATAAGCAAATAAGTTGGGTATAATAAAGAAATAAGTGTAGAGCTACATGATAGTTTTCCTACAAAGTTTTAAAATTTATTAAACAATTTTTTTTATTATCTTAAGGATGCACTCCTTATGTACCACAGTTTGATTATAAGATACAACAATCAACCCTTATTAGTTGCACTAGGTAGCTGTCTTGAAGAAAAAAATAGGCAAATAAATGGGACATAATAAACAAAGAAGTGGAGAGCTACGTATTAGTTTTCGTACAAAGTTTTAAACATTATTTAACAATTACTTTTTATTATCCAAAGTCAAATAGAATCCTGGGTCTCGAACACTGATTCGATTGATGATAAAGAAAAAGAATTCTTGGTTCAGTTTTCTACCTTAACAACAGAAAAAAGGATTGATCAAATTCTTTTGAGTCTTACTCATAGTGATCTTTTATCAAAGAATAACTCTGGTTATCAAATAAGTGAACAACCGGGAGCAATTTACTTACGATACTTAGTTGACATTCAAAAAAAGTATCTAATGATTTATGAATTCAATACATCCTGTTTAGTAGAAAGACGTATATTCCTTGCTAATTATCAGACAATTACTTATTCACTTCCTATGTATTACAACTTTGATTATAAATTACAAAATTCAACCCTTATTACTTTCACTAGGTGGCTGCCTTGAAGAAAAAAATAGGCAAATAAGTTGGACATAATAAAAAAATAAGTGGAGAGCTACGAATTAGTTTTCTTGCAAAGTTTTAAAATTTATTAAAAAAAATTTATTATCTTAAGGATAGACCTCTTATGTACCACAAGTTTGATTATAAGTTAAAAAAATCAACACTTATTACTTTCACCATGTGGCTGCCTTTAAGAAAAAAAATAGGCAAATAAGTGGGACATAATAAAGAAATAAGTGGAAAGCTACGTATTAGTTTTTGTACAAAGTATTAAAATATAATGATCAATTTTTATTTATTATCCAAAGGGATGTTCTTCTTATTTACCACTACTTTGATTATAAGTTACAAAAACCAACCCTTATTACTTTCAGTAGGTGCTGCCTTGAAGAAAAAAATTGGCAAATAGGTGGGGCATAATAAACAAATAAGTGGAAAGTTAGGTATTAGTTTTTGTACAAAGTTTTAAACTTTATTATACAATTATTTTTTATTTTCCAAAGTGATGCACTTCTTATGAATTACAAGTTTGATTATAAGTTACAAAAATCAACCCTTATTACTTTAACTAGGTGGTTGCCTTGAAGAAAAAAATAGGCAAATAAGTGGAACACAATAAACAAATAATGTAGAACTACGTATTAGTTTTCCAACAAAGTTTTAAAATTTATTAAAAAAAAATTATTCTTCTAGGGATGCTTTTCTTATGTACCAAAAGTTTGATTTTAAGTTACAACAATCAACCCTTATTACTTTCACTAGGTGACTACCTTGAAGAAAACAAATTGACAAATAAGTGGGACATAATAAAAAAATAAGTGTAGAACTACATATTAGTTTTTCTACAAAGTTTTAAAATTTATTAAAAAAAAATTATTCTTCTAGAGATGCTTTTCTTATGTACCACAAGTTTGATTATAAGTTACAACAATTAATCCTTATTACTTTCACTAGGTGGCTGTCTTGAAGAAAAAAAATAGGCAAATAAGTGGGGCGTAATAAAATAATAATTGGAGAGCTATATATTAGTTTTCTTACAAAGTTTTAAACTTTATTAAACAATTATTTTTTATTATCCAAAGGGATACACTTCTTATGTATTACAAGTTTGATTATAAGTTACAAAAATCAACCTTTAGTAGGTGACTGCCTTGAAGAAAAAAAAAATACGCAAGTAAGTGGGGTATAATAAACAAATAAGTGTAGAGCAATGTATTAGTTTTCGTTCAAAGTTTTGAAATTTATTAAACATTTTTTTTATTATCCGCACTTCTTAATTACCATAAGTTTGATTATAAGTTACAAAAAATAACCCTTATTACTTTTATTAGGGGTTGCTTTGAAGAAAAAAATAGGCAAATAGGTGAGACATAATAAACAAATAAGTGAAATGATACGTATTAGTTTTCGTACAAAGTGTTAAAAAATACTAATCAATTTTTATTTATTATTCAAAGGCATGCACTTCTTATGTACCACAAGTTTCATTATAACTTACAACAATCAACCCTTATTACAGTGGCGGAACTTGGAGAAAATATTTAGGGGTGCCAAATTAGATTTGTTATATATAATTTTTTTAGTTAGAAAAAAAAAGTTTTTCATTTTTTCTCTTCATTTCCTCTTATTAAAACAAAGCACACATAATAGTAGAATTCAAAAAAATATGACTATTATTCGCTATTATATCATGCTATTATATTATGATACCAAACCATGAATATCATTTTAGATAAGCTCTTCGTACCTCATCAATTTATTGAGTGGGTATTGTCAAATTTGACGATGTTTTTCCTGGATTGCGTTCTAATAAATTTTTAAATTCATTATATATAACTCTATGAACTTTAGAGATTTGTTTTTCTTTGTGTTGAATTCTTGGTTCTCATGAAAAGTTAAACGTATATGCACTTTTTTCATCTTTATCAC